>Ga0209802_1000153_pt1 | contig 51565 bp, 49 predicted proteins | sample GraSoiAngelo_129_FD_185886 | JGI IMG/M metagenome (GOLD analysis project Ga0209802, IMG submission 185886) | Grasslands soil microbial communities from the Angelo Coastal Reserve, California, USA - 14_0927_12_40cm (SPAdes) (version 2) | ecosystem: Environmental > Terrestrial > Soil > Grasslands ...
CGGACCACGGCGCCGCCGAATATCTCGTGCGCAAGAAAAAGCTGCAAAAGGACGTTTTCTTCCTCGGTAAGCAGTCCAACGTCTACGAAAAGCTCGCCGCCGCCGACCTCTTCCTGCTTCCTTCGCAACTCGAATCGTTCGGCCTCGCCGCGCTCGAAGCCATGGCCTGCGAAGTCCCCGTCATCGGCACAAACACCGGCGGTATGCCCGAAGTTGTCGAGCATGGCGTGGATGGATATTTAGTGGAACCCGGCGATGTGCAATCAGCGGCGCGCTACGCCATCGAAATTTTGTCCCGCCCGGACCGCGGCCGCGAAATGGGCAAGACTGCCCGCTCCAACGCCAAGAAAAAGTTTTGCGCCAGCGACGTCATCCCCGTCTACGAGTCCTACTACAAACGCATCCTCTCTGAATCCTGAGCAACCAGTCGCAACATTGGATTTTCCTTGTAGGGCGCGGCATGCTGCGTCCCATTCTGCAAGAATGATCCGGCCATTGCCGACTATGCGTCTGCAATTCATTCGACTTAGGGTCTATTCTTGATACAGAGGTGCAAACATGACCACATGCGTGCTTGTCGCTTTCTTCTCCAGCCTTGCACTGGTGTCTGGGTATCGACCGCGACAGGAACAAAAATTCGAGTACGCCAAGCAAGCAGAACTTGACTCTGCCGGGAATATCTATGTGAGTTCGGATGAGGGCAAACTTATAAAGATGGCTGAAGCAGGTCATTGTCTGGAAGTCAGAGTTGCGAATGACAGGCAAACCGTCGCATGTACTGTTTCGCGCAGCGAGAAGGGGGAAGAAGCTTCGCAATCGTTGCGATTGGAGATTTATCTGAAGAATGGGCGGAGGACACTCATCGAAACTGAATCTCCGATCTTGGACTGGCATTTTTGGAACGACGGGCAGCAAATAGCCGTGTGCTCGGCGCAGTCCCAAAGCACGGAAACTTGCAGGTTATATGACGCGTCTAGCGCCCACCTCATTCAGCAAATCACCCCGCCACTAGACGAGGGTTTGCTCCCTGAATGGGCGAAGAGCCCTGGTCAAGTCCAAGATGAATCCGTCCCACTGAGCGAAGCCCTATCCCAGGAACGCACCAAGTGGATTGCAAAGGTCTTGCGGCAAATTGGAAAGATCAAACCGGGTATGAAGAGGGAGGACCTGGTCAAGGTTTTTTCAGCGGAAGGCGGACTGTCCAATCGATTCCAGCGCACCTATGTCTATCGTGAGTGTCCTTACATTAAGGTGAATGTCCGATTTACAGCTGCAAGCAACCAAGAGAATGCCCTCGGAGAAGACCCGAACGATATCATCGAGTCAATATCACAGCCTTACCTCGCCTGGTGCATCGTAGATTAAGGGCAGAGTCCCCTCAACCATTTCGTTACACTAACGATTCATCGCTTTTTCCCGTGCCTACTCCTTGTCCGCATTCTCTTGGCAGGGACACCGCCCTTCTTCCTCACCTTTGTGTTCTTCTCAACCCGCAGCTTCCACGCCGTGCGCAACGCCCCTTCCAGCACATCCTCGCTTGCCGCCGCTAGCCGGATATGCGTCATTCCCATCCTTCCCCATCCCCCCGCGATGGGCAGGAACACCTCCGGCAGCTCCTCTACGAACGCCGCCTGCTGCTCCCACGTCAACATCAAGTTCCCGTAGCCCTGCTTCTCCGACGCCAGCGTCGCAAAAATCCGCCCTCCCACGCGGAAGTCCGTCGCGCCCATATGCGACCCCTCTTCCGCCCCTTCTAGGCTCAGCGCAATCCGCCGAAAGTCCTTCGCATTCATAGCGCATATCCCCCGCCAACGGCACCGCCGAAACTTTTCCTTGACCTATACTTTCTCTTCGAGTATCATCAGTCTTGTAGAAATCTGCGGCTGGACGGCGGGAGTTTCTCCCGCTTTTTTCTTTTTCCAGCCCCACTTGCATCGATCCGCATCCCATCCGACGCGCCATAGCCTGGAAAAGCTTGCCCCTGACCGTGCGGATCCGGGGAGGACCAACAGTCCGATAATATCTTCTGTAACCCCTTTAGAATCAACACTTGTGAAATGTCCCTTAAGTGTTGATTCTAAACCACTTACATAAACTATAAGTCCTTTAGATGCAACACTTACAGAAAAACTGGGGGGCCCCCTTTGCAGAGGAATCTCTACGCCGAGCGTGTTTTCAACGGGTAGTGGCGCGCTACCTCCGACGCATACTTCGTGCCGATGTGCTCCCGATTCGCCGCGAGCCATTGGCTCAAAGAGGTTTCTCCGGAGGACGGACCATCGGGCGCAAGCAGATCGCCCATCAGTCCCTTGTATTCCTCCCATGTCAGGACAACATCGCCAACCAGCTGGCCGGCCAGGAGCGTGGAAACATACGCTACGGGCATCGGCAGGTGAACCAAGCGAGTGCGCCGGCGCAGTTGAGCAGCAATCTGTCTCACCAGCTCCCCGAACGTATAGGTTTCCGGTCCAACGGCGTCCAGCACAGCATTCCCATCCCGCTCAACGGCGTCAGCGATCAGCCGCGCCATGTCCTCAACGTAAATCGGCCGGATCCGGTAGCGGCCGTCACCGGGGATGGCAAACACCGGAAAATGGCGCACAAACCAGGCGATGTTGTTGATGAGAATATCTTCGAGGCCGAAGATGACGGTAGGCCGCAGAATCGTGTAAGAGAGGCCGGACTCGACTACGGCCTGCTCCAGTTGAGCTTTCCCCTTGTAGTAGCCCAGCTTCGATTCGAGCGATGGGTTGGCGATACTGACGTGAACAATGCGCCGGACGCCCGCGTTCTTTGCGGCATTCATCAACGTGCACGTGTTTTGCACCGCACTCTCAAAGTTTGCCGTTCCGCGAGGGAAACGCACCCAGTACGTATTGACTAGCGTTGATGCGCCAAGGAGAGTTTGGGTGAGTTGATCGGGATCGCCGAAGTTGTAGGAAAAAACCTGAACTCTGTCACCGAACGGATTTACGCGCTCGGGATGGTATGTCAGAGTGCGGATTCCGTACCCGCGGTTGAGCAAGAGCCGCGTGGCGTATTTTCCCGTGTAGCTGAACGCCCCAGTGATGACAACAGTCCCGCCGTTACCATTGTTGGCCTGGATTTGTCCTTGCACCGTGTCGCGTTGCATCGAGCTTCTCTTCTCCGTGATCTCTGCGTCGCAATTTTCGTCAGTGTGTTGCGGACTCCGCTTTGGCTCGAATGTGCTCCAACACGCGCCAATGAATTCGATGAATGATGTAATCCGACCACAAGTGCCAATAGGTAGTGGGCCACATCGTATGACGGTACCAAGTCGTTCCCTCGAGCTGCGTTCGCCCTCCCGGCAATGCCGTCAGCGAGAACTGTCCCTTTTCGGAAACAAAGTACGCATGCAAATGCGGCGCATCGATGTGTCCGTACGGGGTCAGTTCCTCCAGGGGCGCCGGATTCGTCGTTACGCCAAATTTCAGCAGTCGCGGCTTGTCCCACACTTCAATCGGCTCCACAAATGGCCCCGTCGAAAAAATACAATGCCGCACCGCTCCAGCTCCATGCCCAGAAATCTCCGCACGAATCGGATACGCAATCCCTGCGCGAAACAGCAATTCTTTCGGCGGCGGTATCTCCGCAAACGCTACCACTTGGTTCCAGACTTTTTCCGGCGACACGTTTACTTCAATTGCCGTGCGCACTTCAAACGTCTGCGGCTGCAAATCCAAACTGTGCTCGATCCCAAATGTCCCCGGTATCATCAGAATCGCAATCGACAACATCACCGGCTTCTGCTTCGGGCTCCAATGATGCGCCTGGATCATGAAGCCCAGCGCACCGCCCAGCGCCGCCAGTCCCAGGGCAAACGGCGCGGCCATCAGCACGCAGATCACTCCCTCCATCGCTACGAGAATCAGCGCCGCGCCAGCCAGACCCACGGGCAGCAGCGCCACGCCCATGCAGTCCCACCAGCCGCGCGGCTCGTGATAGCTGTACAGCAATACCGAAAACATTCCCAAGCAAAACGGCAAGGCCACGAAAAGCCCCCAGCCATAGGCCCCCATGGCAATTGTTCCTATCGCGACGAATCCGAGACCCAAAATCGCGGTGATGAGAATCGCTAACATTGCGCCACCTAGCCTGCCGTGCGGGATGAATTGGTCCAATCCATGCGGTCCTGGCCACGGCGTTCCTTCCAGCTCTGTTAGCCACTCTCGCGACGGCAATATACAGAGTGCGATAAAGAAAAGAACATTGATTATCGGAACAAAGAAAAGCACAACCAGCCACACGGGTAGACGTGCGTCCCGCAGCCGCTGTACCGTCATCGCCACACCCACCCACAGAAATGGGATTGAAAACAGCAGCAGCGTGGCGAGAAATTTTGCTTCCGTATCCGACAGATGACTGAGCCGCGCCGCCTTTCCCAGCGGCGCCCAATAATTGAAACTGTTCTGGTGACCCAAGAACGAAGATGCGATCAGCCGATCAAGATTGTGTTTGATGAGAACGCCGATTACACCGACGGTCAGGTACTGTGCTCGCCCTACCTTGCCGCTCCATCGCCACAGATCAATAAAATGAAATGCCACAGGTTCCCCTACTCATCGTGGGCTCTGTCCCACCGGGCACTGTGCCGCGGCGCATTTCCGCCGAGCCGCAATCCAACGATATCCCTTGCGCAAAATTTCCATCATCCCGGGAATCTTCGAAACCCACACCAGCGGCGCCGCCCACCAAATCTCCCGCGCCAGCTCTACGGCTGCATCCGCTCCGCCGTACCGGCTTCCATCGCTCAACAGAAATTGCATTTCCTTCATCAGATCGTCGTGCGCCAAGCCCAGCAATTCCACCACGCGCGGATCCTGCAGCGGCGCCAGTGCCATCCCGCGGCGCTCCATAATCGGCGCCAGCCATCGCGCGATGCGGGTGCAAAACTTGCACTCCGCGTCGAAGAACAACCATCCGCGCGCGTGCCGCCCCTTCACGTCTGTGTACTCACTCACTAGCGAAATCATGGCTTTTCATTCCTTGCTTCCGTTATCCAGCAGCCTTCTTCTTCTCGCTTCCAAGCAGCGTGATGACTTTCCCGCGCAGCTTCACCACGCCCTTCAGAGCTCCAGCCGGCATGCGAATCACCTCTTCAAACAATCCCGTCATCGCCGTCAAGAATTCCAGCATGTCCGTCAGCCGCTCGCGCGTGTACGCGTCGCCTTGCGGGCTCGTCTTGACCTCCTGCACGCATTCGTCCAGCACGCGCAGCGTGGGATCGATCTCCCGCCGCTTCCGCTCCTCGGAAACAATCCGGAAAATCTCCCACACGTCCTTGATCGACTCGAAGTGGTCGCGCCGGTCGCCCAGCACATGCACCACGCGCACGATGCGCCAGCCCTGCAGCTCGCGCAAACTGGTGCTGACATTCGAGCGCGCCACCGCTAGCGTGTCGGCAATCTCATCGGCCGGCAGCGGATGCGGCGAAAGAAACAGCAGCGCGTGCACCTGCGCCACGGTGCGATTGATGCCCCAGCGGGTGCCCATTTCGCCCCAGTGGAGGATAAATTTCTGGGCCACCGGCGTCAGCGAATTTTGTGTAGTTTTTGTATGTACGCTCATTTCTGTACTTTCTCTCTATTCAGAAAGTACCAAAAACACTGCCACCTTGTCAAGTCCTTTTTTTGAGGCCTCCTGCCCTCCGCACACCTGTACCTTTTCCGGTCTTCCCCGCCACGAATGCCCGCTGTACCTTGCTATTGAGAGCTTGTATCGGGATTTGATCGAATGCCCTTGCCCATGAAACTTCGCTGCAAGATCGCTGTTTTCGTCTTCTCGTTGCTGGCCTGCGCGGCTGCTGCGGGTTTAGTCATTGGCGCGACGGCCGACGATCCCGGCGATGATTCCTCTCTGAGCGCCGCCATTTGCCCCCTCGTCTATCGCCTCGACGAATCTCCCTCCGGGCGTGGCTATCGCTACAGTTTCTTTGGCAACGCTTTCTTTATCAACGAGCAGGGCGACTTGCTCACCGCCGCCCACGTCCTGGAGACGTTCCGTAACGGCGGCCAGCCGTCGATTCTGCTGGCTCGGCCAAACCGGCCGCCTCAATTGCTACCTGTCACCGTCGTCGCTGCAGACCAGGAGCACGATGTGGCCATCCTCCGCGCTACTCCCAACCCCTTTGCCAGCCATTACCGCGTGGACTTTTTATCCATAGCTTCCGAACCCGCCCTCCCCGGCCAGCCCGTGCTTGCCATCTCACTGCATCCCGCGCGCCTTCAGAACGCCAAAAGCTTCCAAGCTCCGGTGGAAGATCGCTCTCCCGGCCAGGTTCTCTCCTACGAGACCACGCAACTGGAGAAGTCGGCCCCCGCGGCCGAAGTTTTTCTGTTGAGTCATCCAGTTACGCTGGGCCAGAGCGGCTCCCCCGTCCTCGACCTCGACTCCCGTGCCGTTATCGGCTTGGTGGAAGGCCGTTGGCTCCGCAACAGTCTGGGCTCGCTTGCCCAGTCCAATAACCGATCCGCCGAACCTCCCGGAGCTGCTGTGCCGATCCGCTACGCCATTTCCCTTCTCGATCAAAACGGGGTCCCCTGGCATGCCAGCTGCGGCTCTACTGCCAAGACGGCTCCTTCCGCAAATCCCTGACGCGCAAGCCGCTCCGCAGCAAGTAGTCGAGCGATTTCTTTCCAATCGCTAATCGCGGCATTGCGCCAGTTCAGTCTTGACACGGTCTTCGGTCCGTCCTAAGGTTTGGCGCACAGAGAGTGGAAATCGCAGTTTCCCGCCCGCCTCAAACGATTTCCGCTTTGGAGGATTCCATGCCCATTAGCCTGACATCACTTTCCATCGTGGATTCACCGGTAACTCGCGAAGAAGGCCGCAAGATTCTCGAACGGGACGATTACGTCTGTCGGTACTGTGGCCTGGACGGCCGCGCCAGTTTTGAAAACGCTCTGGTCATGCGCGTCGATTTCGTGGTTCCCCGGGCCCGCAAAGGGAAAAAGGACCCGAGCAATCTGGTGGCCTGCTGCACTCCGTGCAACACGATCAAGGGCACGCGCGTCTATGCCAGCTTCGACGAAGCCAAGGCATTCGTCCTCGGGCAACGCGAACAGTTGCGCAAATCGTGGGAATCGAAGATCGCGCGGCCACTTGCCAAGGCTGCAAAAGCGTAAGACGCCGGTAGCCAGGCGCAGCGCGGTAGTTTTGTTTTTCGCCGAGTGCCGCAGGCCGCTCTTTGACACTTTCTCAAACGGGCGACGAGGAGATGCCGCCTTGCCCAAATTGCATTCACGAAATCGCAAGACTATGATTTGTGTAAAAGGTGCGAACTGAGGAGGGCGTCATGCCTCACTACGAGTATCTGTGTACCGCCTGCAACAAGAAGTTCTCCGTCGTTCTGACACTTGAGGAACATGAGAAAGGCAAAGTGAAGTGCCCAAAGTGCGGTGGCACGAAAGTGGAACAGCAGTGGGCCGCATTCTACGCCACCACGTCCAAGAAAAGCTGAGTTGCCAGTGTTGTGATCCGGAGCCGTGTCGCTTGTGTGAGCGGAGACCGGCACTCCCTTTGTGGGCCGGGTTTGACTATTCTTTTTGATCCTTTTGAGCACGCGACCACATGGTGCTTGCCGCCCCTATCGCCACCGCCAAGAACAGGAGCGCTGCTTTGTAGAAACTCATGGCGCCAATGTTTCCCCCCGGCAAAAAGTTCGGAAACACGCCAACCGCATCCAGCCCCCGCAAGACCAAAGTGATCACCGCACAGGCTAGACCCAACCAATAACTCCACTTGACGATGTGCTTTTCCACGGAAAGTCTCCTCTCTGCGTCATTTCAGGCCGTTTTCGGGGGACACCAATGAAGAGGCTTAACGTTATGTCGGAAGCCTTTCCATGTCAATGACCAGAACTTACGGCGTCTGGCGCGGTCGTCACGCGCCAGGGCGATTTACGGTATTCCGATCTGCTAGAATCGCGCGGTACGCTTAGTTGGAGGCGGAATCCCCGCCGGAGAAACTCATGAGCTTCTTGAAAAAACTCGAACCGCTCGCGCTACTCCTGTTGCGATGCGGCTTGGCCCTGGTTTTCATTTATCATGGCTACCCGAAGCTCTTTGGAAGCACAGCCACGTTCATCGAGTCCTTTCGGGCCATCGGCTTGCCCTCGTACGTGGTTTACCTCACTGGCACGATTGAACTCTTTGGCGGCGTGGCCTTGGCCCTCGGGCTCTTCACTCCTGTAGCTGGATTTCTCCTCCTGCTCGACATGTGCGCGGCCATGTGGAAATACAATTTCAACGAAGGCATCTACGCCGTGCGCGAGTACGAACTCCCGTTGGTTTTGGGGTTGGCTGCGTTGGTGGTGGCCGCGACGGGCGGAGGCCGGTTCTCGCTCGACCGCCTTATTTTTCGGAACAAGTCGGCGGCACCTTAACTCTCAGGAACCTGGTCGCCAGCCTGTACATCCCGGACCTCGTCACCGTCAGGAGAGTCCACGAGCACGGGTACTGCGCGCTTCTTCTCCTTCGCCTCACGCAGCCGCAGTAGAATCTCCTCAAAATTTGGATTTCCCCCCGCTAGCTGGTAGAACAGCGCCGATTCCGAAAACGCCACTTCCACGTTATCCTTTCGATCGCGGATCAGTGCCACGAAGTCCTAAAGAGGCATTTCATTGTCTCTGCCGACCGAGCTCGGCCGCGTTGTAAGCGTAGTTTATTGATGGCTGCTGCTTCCCCTGGCATCTGCTAGGGCTCTGCTTGCCTCCTCATTGCCCGGGTCATACTCCAGGATTTTTTGCAGTGTTTCGGCGGCGGACTGATGATCGTGCGTGCCTGCGTAAAGATGTGCCAGTCCGAAGTACGCCGGAGTGTAGTAGGGGTCTGCTTCAATGGCCTCGTTGTAAAGCAGGAGGGCCGCCGCGGCGTTTCCCTCACTAAGCCGAAGCCGTGCGAGGCGGGTTTGGACCTCGACGGATCTGGACCCCGAGTCGATCGCTTTTTGCAGCGCCTGAGACGCCTTCGCGGACGAGCCAGGGCGAGCCAACAAGAGAACCAGTCCGTACGCCGCCTGGACTTCTGCATCATTCGGAAGTTCCCGGGCCGCTTGCTCCAAAACCTCGAAGCCTCTTTGCTGGAACTGTGGATAGACCTGGCTCACTTCGTAGTAGGCGAGCGCCAACGCCCGCAAATCCGGTTTTGCCTCCGGGTTTTGGCGAGGTCTCGTCCAATAGATCAAATTGTCGGGGGATTCTCCCATTGGCGCGCTCACTGGCGGGTTTTGCGTGGGGATTCGCAGGATGCGATGGTCCGTCAAAGCCGAGTGGCCTATGTTAGCCACCGTCTTTTTCGGCATGTGGCAGTGAATGCAGTTGTCCGGCGGCGAAGTGGACTGCCTTCGTGCCGCAGGTAAGGCGCAGGTTTTCACCGTATGGCACGTCAGACACTTCGTGCGAAAGTATGCCGCCGCCTCGGCTCCATGCAATTGTACGTGCGGATCATGACATGTGATGCAACCCAGGCGGCCATTGCTCCCGCTCCAGCACCGACTCATTTCAATCTGCTCCCGATGACTGAGTGCCTTGACCACATCTATCTTTGGTCTGATGGGCGCGCTGAAGACGGAAACCACGTTCCCGAGAGGCGTTCCCGGCCGGAAATCCAGATACGTCTTAGCGGGGCGCAGGATCTGTGCATCTCCAAGAAAATGGCATTGATTGCACACGTCATCGCGAAGCTGCGGCGGCAGGTGCGCGGGATTGACGATCGAAAAATCAATGGGACCGCGGAACGGCGCGTTCTCTCTCCGCTCGCGCACGTGGAGTTCCCCTGGGCCATGACACCTTTCACACCCCACCGCCAGGAAACGAAAGGGCGGGTCCTGATACCGGTTTCGCGTGTCTGCGATGGGCCTCGGGAGACCGGAGTGACACGTAAGACAGAGATTCCACGCCGGCCGGGTGAAGCCTCGGAATTGTCCCACCTCAAATCCCGGTGACAGATCCCACCCGCGAATTCCCGAATAGGAAGAGATTGGTGAGAGAAACAGCGCATCGCCCTTGGCCACCAGGTAGCTTCGTCCCACGTCTCCGGAACCCACAGTGAACGCGACCTCGTGTGTCTCGGAGTACTCCAATTTACCGTTCGCGTCTCGCTTCGACTCCGTGTGGTACATCTTTCTACCGCTCACACTGACGGTATAGGTGCGGCCAAGCTTCTCGCTCGAGAACCTCACAGGCTTTGTAAACTCCGGCCAGTTGCCGGGGCCCGGAATAGAAAGCGATCTCCCCATTCCAGTTTTCTTGAAGTCCTTGTACTGAGGTTCGTGGCACTCGCGGCAGGCTTCATCGCCGACGTACGCCACTCCAGGACGGGCATTCAGATATTCCGTGGAACCTTGATCCTGCTCCATAGCTCTGTGGCCAGCCAAGGTTAGGCACGCGAAGGACAAACCAATGAGACAGATCGGAACCGTTCTGGCCTTTGGCATAAGAGTGATTCAGACGAACTCTACAAACTCCTCGTCCGCGACGAGATCGCTCACGGCGCTACGGTCACGGTCTATACCGGCAACGCGCCGACCCTCAGGCCTGATGGCCTCCCTAGGTCCTTACTTCCTGCATCGCCGAAACCAGCTCGGGAATCTCAATCTGAATCACCGTGCCTTCCCCCGGCCGGCTCTGGATGTCCAGATGAAATTCCGTTCCGTACAGCACGCGCAAGCGCTCGCGCACATTGCTCAATCCAATGCCCTCCACGTACACGTGAGGCAGCTTTTCTTCAGAAATTCCCACGCCATTGTCTTCAATCTCGATGCGCAGCCGTCCGTCACGGCCGGCCGTGCGCAACTCGATTTTTCCTCCGCCCAACTTCGGCGCCAGTCCGTGCTTCAGGCAATTCTCGACAATGGGTTGCAACAGCATGCTCGGCACAAAGGCTTCCATGGTCGCATCGTCAACATGTTTCACAATTTCCAGATTTTCCCGGCCGAAGCGAGCCACCTCGATATCCAGATAATCGTCGATGAACTGCAGCTCCTCGCGCAGCGGCACAAATGTTTCGTGCTTGCGCAGCAATCTCCGCAGAATATTGCTTAGCTTGAGCACGACGCCGCGCGCTGAGTCCGGGTCGAAGCGGATCAGCGAGGTGACGGTATTCAGCGTGTTGAAGAGAAAGTGCGGATTGATCTGCCGCGACAGCGCGTCCATGCGTGCCTTCATCAGCAGTTGCTGGTGGCGCTCCAGTTTCATCTCGTTGCGCGTGTTGTTCCAGATTTTCAGGGGCGCCGCCACCGACATCAGCGTGGCAATCACGACCGGCACAAGCCACAAGTCCCAGCGAGCGTCGATCGCAAACAGCCACTTCGGTTTGGTCGCGAGCACCAGAGCCACGCGCCCGAGTTCCAAGCCCACGCAAGCCATGAGCGGCGCCATCTCCCAGGACAAATGCGCGTGCCGCAAAAAGCGCACCGTAGCCTTGGGGATGTTCAAAAATGTGAACGGCCCGAAATTCCAGAGCTCCTCTTTGTTGGGAATGGCTTGCCGGATTAGGCCTCCCAGCAGACCTGCGGTGGAAGCCGCCGGCATGGCTAACCACTCATGGGCCACCAGCGCCGGGATGGTGATAATGGCGCCTCCAATCGGTCCCAATACCCGGCCACCCAGCAGTCCCATGAGGAAGGCCCCCTCCAACGACAAATCCGCGAACGAATAACCTGCGCCTCCAATCAGCCGCAGGGTTACGCCCAAAATCAGCGGAGGGACCATGAAAAGCATCAATTTCAATTTTTGATCGGGGTCGCGCTCCTCTGTGAAAAGCACGCGCCGCAAGCTGTTCCACCGGACCAAGAGGGCCGCAAACGAGGAGGCCACCGCCACCTTCAGCAGCAAGGTGAACAGGAAGTCGCGGACGGAAGTGGCGGTGTCCATATGCAAAGGCGCGTTCTCATTCGAAAGCGCGTGGCAATGAGAACGCTGGTCTGAGGGTAAAGCTAGCCAATCCGCGGTGCGAAGTAAAGCGACAGCGAGAGGGTGTGCCGTCTTCGCGGAATTGGGGGCGCCAAAGGAGCCCAACTTTTCGTCGTCGCGCAATGCGAATCGCGGTTCGAATGAGCAAGGAGACGCGAAACTGCGCGGAACCGGCGTGAAATGTGGTTCCTGGTATACTGCTGGTTTCGAATGAAAACAAAATCACAGCGAAGCGGGCGATCCATAAAAAAAACCACTGGCCTGCAAATGATTGCGCAAGCGAATCTTCCGACGCGGTTTGGCCGGTTCACGATTTACGGTTTTCGGGGTCACGGGAAAGATGAAGAAGCCGTGGCGCTGGTTCGCGGAAACCTGAAAGGGAGAATCGCGCCGCTGGTGCGGGTGCATTCGCAATGCCTGACCGGGGACGTTTTGACGTCGCTGCGGTGCGATTGCCGGGCGCAACTCGAGCTCTCGCTGAAGAAAATTGGGCAGGCGCCTTCGGGGATTTTGCTCTACCTCCCGCAGGAAGGCCGAGGTATCGGTTTGATGAACAAACTCCGGGCCTATGAATTGCAGGACCGCGGGATGGACACCGTGGAAGCGAACGAATCGCTGGGATTCGCGGCGGACGCGCGCGATTACGACTTCTCTACGCAAATCCTGAAAAAACTCGGCGCGATGCGAATCCGGCTGCTTTCGAACAATCCGGAAAAAGTGCGGCAACTCGAGAAGGCCGGAATTGAGGTGGTGGAGCGCCTGCCGTGCCAGCCGCGCGTTTCGAAGATTTCCCGCGCCTACCTGAAAACCAAGAAGCGCAAAATGGGGCACTTGCTCAAGGGAATTTAGGTGCGTAAGACCGGATGGAAGATGGTTCTTCACACCCGGCAAGAGCAATGGATGCTCATTGACTGTCACGTCGCGGCAAACGCTTTCGGCGTTGTTCTCTCCCAGCCGCTCGCACAAAATCAGAACTCGTGAGTTCTCCAACACAGAATGGGCGCGATTGGTTACGGGTTTGGTTGATTGTTCTGGCTCTCACTTATGCTTTGTTCACAGGCTTGCGCACGGTGTCCGATTTTGATTTGGGCTGGCAACTGGCGACGGGCCGCTACGTGGTCGAGCAGCATCACATTCCGCGAACCGAACTTTTTTCCTATACGGCGCAAGGAAAAGAATGGATCTACCCGCCATTTTCCGGCGCGATTTTTTACCTACTCTATCTGGTTGGGGGATACGCCGCGCTGTCCTGGCTCGGCGCGATAGCGTGCGCGGCCACAGTGGGATTCTTGTGCAGCGCCGGGGGAAGGCTGACCGCCGTTCTTGCGTTCCTTGCCGTTCCGGCAATTGCGTTTCGCACGATTCCGCGCGCGGAGCTATTCACCACCGTACTGTTTGCGATGGTCCTTGCGGTCATATGGAGACATCACCAAGGCAAATCCGTGCGCCTCTGGGTGCTTCCCGTGGTCTTTTTCTTGTGGGTGAATTTGCATCTTGGATTCATTGCGGGGCTGGGAGCCCTTGGCGCGGGAATCTTGTTCGAATTAAGCGACATGATTTTCGCCGAGCGCCGGGCGGGGGCGCTCGCACGGCTGAAGCAGGTTGCCATTTGGCTTGCGACCTCCATCGGCGCGACACTGGTCAATCCCTGGGGCTGGAGGATTTACGAGGCCATTTACCGCCAGAACAGAGTGATGCAAGTTCACAGCGCCTTCATCAGTGAATGGTCCGCTGTGCAATTCAATTCGCTGGCGTGGCGGCAAGCGCTGAGCCCTCGCGATCCCGCGAGCGCGGATTGGTGGCTGCTGACCGCGGGCCTGGGCGCAATCTTCGTCGCGATCTGGAAAAGACGGTTTGGGCCGGCGATCGTTCTGGCCGCTGGGATGTATCTCTCGGTGCAACACATCCGCCTGCAAGCGTTCTTCGCGGTTGTTGTCGTGGTGATCGGAGGAGGGCTGTTGAGTTCATTCGCGAGAGCACTCGCGACTACACAAGTACAGCGACCAGAGGATCCAGACAATTCAGCTCGGATGATTCTGTCAGCCAGACTTTCGCGTGGTCTTGCATTTCTAGTTGCCATAGTCTTGGGCTTTCTCGGAGTAGTGCGCGCTGCCGACCTCATCTCGGACCGCTATTACCTCGACTCCAATCAAATTTCATTGTTCGGCACCGGCCCCTCGTGGTGGTACCCGGAGCGGGCCGCGGCGTTTCTCGAGCGGGAGCGTTTGCCGGGAAATATCTTTCACGACTACGGGCAGGGCGGATATCTGGCGTGGCGGCTCGGACCGAAATATCCCGTTTTTGTGGACGGGCGGTACATCCCGTTCGGCAACGAGCTTTTCGCCGAGCAAAAGCAATTGATGTTGGCCCTGCCGGATTCCGCCGAATGGAAGGAGGCTGCCGACCGCTGGAAGATCAACACGTTGATCTTTCCCGTAGCACGGTACGCGGGCCTGGGAACGTTCCCGTTTCAAGACTACTGCGAGAGCAAAGAGTGGAAGCTGGTCTATCTGGACGACGCTTCCGTCGTTTTCGTTCGCAACCGCCCCGAGAACAGTGAGGTGTTGCGAAAATTCGCACAGAGCTGCGGAACGGCAGCGATCGCGTCACCGCCGCTGGCGCCGACGAACTTCTACCGGGCACGCGCCGAGCGATTCAATTTTTTCATGAATGCCGGCTCCATCTTTTATTTCCTGTCGCGGGACAAAGAAGCGGCCTGGGCGCTGGACCAGGCGGAACAGCTCTTCCCAGACAATGCCAACTTGCACCTGGTGAAAGCGCAATTTCTGGGCGCCACGAATCGTCCCGAGGAAGCGGAACGCGAATATTTGCGCGTGGTGCGGACCAGTCCGAGTGACGCTGCGTGGTACGCCCTGGCGCGTCTCTATGTGGCGAAACATCAGTATGCCGAAGCGCTGCGCTGCGTCAAAAAGGCGACTCCCCTCTCGCAAGTCCCTTTCGAAAGGCTGCGCGCACAAGGTGTGGTCTACGTTTACATGAATCAACCACAGGAGGCGCTGGCCGCCTTCCAACGCGCAGAGGCAAAAAGCCCCTACCGCGGAGATTCTTCGGACCTGGGGAAACAATTCAACGCGCAACTCGCGGAGGGACGAGCGCGAGCCTATCGAGAATTGAATGATCTGGACCGCGCCGTGTCTCAGCAAGAATTGGCAGTGAGGCTTAGCCCGGAAAAGGCGGCGTGGTGGACAACGCTGGCGGATTTGTACCAGGCACAAGGGCAGACAGAGAAGGCTTTGCAGGCAAGAGAGAAAGCACAAGCGATTCAGGGAGGAGTCACAGAACTGACGAAGCCCTCAGAGGCCGGAAAGAATCACTAGCTGGCTAGTTACGCAGACAGCCCCGGCGCTACTAATCGTCCACAGGCTCGTGCCGAAAGCGGCCATTCGACCAAAAGTAGATTCCAGCTCCGTATTCTTGTTCCGCTGAATCTATCATCTCGATGGCTTCTGTGGCTTGCACCTGAAACTTTTTCTTGGACTCCACACTGAAGAAGTCACTGATAGGGACTTTCCGTACGAAGTAATTAGAGGCCCCGTGGTCGTCGAACTGCTCGACAACTGTCGGTTCATAGGACGGCTCTCCAGCTTTGCGGCTGAAGACGAGGAGCCTATACGCCCCATCCGGGTGATCAACGGGGACAAGCAGGACGGCGTAAGAGGCAGTCTTCGTATTCTGAAATAGCCCCACGGCGATGCTCGGACATGCAGGCGGCTTTCTCCCTGCCCAAGTCTTCCGAGCGTTCTCGTTTAGATTTTCGGGTTCCTGAATCTTCCACGAACTGAAATCCTTTTTGAGACGGCTCTGGATATCTGAGGGAAGGGATGCCAAGTTGCAACTGGCTGGTTCCTCGGCAGCCTTGAGTTGTACTGGCGAACGTGCTTGGCCAAAAATCAGAGCAGCCGTCACCAAGAACATCGGTCCGCGCGTGGAGGGTACTCCGGTCATTTTCTTCTCCAAGAACTTCACGACGTGCTCGCGGTGAGCACGAGGTGGATTCAGACCTAACCGCCGCCGACGAATTGGACAATTTCGTAGCGGTCGCCGGCCTGGAGGATGGTTTTCTGCCAGTCGGGGCGAGAGAGGATTTCGAGGTTGCGTTCGATAGCAACGCGCCCCGTATCGAGGCCCAGTTCGCGAAGCAAATCCGCCACCGTGGAGCCGGGGTTGGCAGAGCGTTGTTCTCCGTTGACCGTGATGGTTACCATCGGCGTCATTCCTTAGCTCGTGGAAGGCACGCGAGGCTTGGCGCGCAACTGGAAACGCAAATGAGCCTGAGCACTTCCGTTAGATGCTTCGATGACCAGTGCGGCATCGGCACGGGACAAGCGGGGCATGTCAAATTCGAATTGGGCATTTCCCGAGGAACCGGTGTGGGCAGAAAACTCGGCAGGCTGCGCTGCACCTTCCACTTTGGCGGTCACCGTGACGCCCGCGACAGCATGGTTGGCCAGATCGCGCACGGCAACTTGAAGAAGAGCGCGTTTACCGGTGAGCCACGACTTGGCGTTGAGCAGCTCCAAGTGGAGCGGATTCGTCCCAGACGAGGAATGAGGCCCGCTCTTGTGAGCCGCGGCCCTCTCGTCCGCCGGAACGGCAAGATTCAGCTTGCCGGAACGCACCTCCTCGACGATGCTGCGATGCTGTTCCTCCACGCGGAGTTTGAGAGCCCGTTCGCGATCGGGGTTGAGCGGAAGCAGGTCAAAATAATTGTTGGTGCGGCGATGTAAGACATGGCCGCGGAAATAAACGGTCGTATCAATGAGGGCATGAACGGGACCGCCCTCTTCCGTTTGGACGTGGAAGGTGGTGTCGGCGACTGTCACGTTGCTGTTGTGACCGAGTAGCATTTCCCTGTCCGCTTTGGCCTGCGCGAAGGCTGGAGCAAGCCCGGAGGAATCTTTCCGCCCTATTTGACCCAGCGGCGTCTCAATCGTTATTATAGCAATTCGCCCATGAGTGATTCGGGTTTACACACGTATGCTCCGCTTCTCTTACACCTGCTGATTGCCACCGGGCTGGCCGGGGCGTTAACCATTGTTTCCGTGTTGGTGGGTTGGCGGCGGCCGAACCGGGCCAAGCAGCAGCCGTATGAATGCGGTATGGAACCCACGGGTGACGCGCGGGAACCCTTTTCTGTCAAATTTTATCTCGTGGCGATGGTTTTCATTCTGTTCGACGTGGAAGCCATCTTCCTGTACCCCTGGGCCTACATCTTTCGAAGCTTACGATGGTATGGCTTTGTAGAGATGATGATCTACATCGCCGTTCTTCTGGTCGGATATCTCTATTTGTGGAAAAAGGGCGCGCTGGACTGGCACAAATAACCGGCGCTCGCAGGATTTGAAATCGTGACGGAGTCTTCCAACCAAAAAGCTAGTGTTGTAGCTGAGTGTTTGCGGTCGTGGAACCCACAGGCAATCTCGGAAATCATTGAATTTCGAGGCGAGACCACCATCGTGGTGCCGCGCGAACTGCTGCGGCCCGCCGCGGGGCGCTGCCGGGCGGACGCCAAGCTGCAGTTCAACCTGCTTACGGACGCCACCTGCGTGGACCGTTACCCCGTGGGGCCGCGATTCGAATTGAACTACCACCTGGTGTCCATTCCCAGACGCGACAAGGTTCGCTTGCAAGTGCGCGTGAGCGGCGATGATCCCGTCGTGGATTCGCTCGTGCCGGTGTGGCCGGGAGCAAACTGGCTGGAGCGCGAGATTTTCGACTTATTTGGCATTCGTTTTTCCGGGCATCCCGATTTGCGGCGGATTCTGCTCCCGGACGATTGGGAAGGCTATCCGCTGCGCAGAGATTATCCTGTCGAAGGCTTCCGCGATGTGCCGAGCACGGGAGAGCTCTTCAGGAAGAGCAGCACGCTATGAGCACCGCTGAAACCGTAATCGGCGCCACCAAGACGATGGTCCTCAACATGGGACCGCAACATCCTTCGACACACGGCGTGCTGCGCATTTTGCTCGAGCTGGACGGCGAGACGGTGGTGAAGGCGGTGCCGGACATCGGCTATCTGCACACGGGAATCGAAAAATCCTGCGAAGACAAAACGTATTCACAGGTGATCACGCTGACCGACCGGATCGATTACCTGAATCCGCTGGGCAACAACCTGGTGTACTGCCTGGCAGTGGAAAAGCTCCTGGGGCTGGAAGTACCGAAGCGCGCGCAGTACATCCGCGTATTGATGGTGGAACTGCAGAGGATCTCTTCGCATCTGGTGTGGCTGGGGACGCATGCGATCGACCTGGGAGCGATGTCCGTATTTCTGTATTGCTTCCGCGAGCGCGAAGAGATTCTGAACATTTTCGAAATGTTCGCGGGCCAGCGCATGATGACCAGCTATATTCGAATCGGCGGAGTGGCGCTGGATCCGCCGACGGGCTGGCGGCAGGCCGTGGAAAAGTTTTTGCGCATGATGCCGAGCCGCGTGGATGAATACGAGACGCTGCTGACCCAAAACCCCATCTGGATCGGGCGCACGAAAGACATCGGGTACATCTCGCCGGAAGATGCGATTGCGCTGAGCATGACCGGGCCGACGCTGCGGGCGGCAGGCGTGGCGTACGACAACCGCAAGGTGTTCCCTTATTCGAGCTACCAGGAATTCAATTTTAACGTGCCGACCCGCACGGAATCGGATTGTTACGCGCGCTACCTGGTGCGCGTGGCGGAGATGCGTGAAAGCCTGAAAATTGTTCGCCAGGCGATGGATAAAATCACCGACGAGGGGCCCATCAAAGCAGAAGCCCCGGGCATCATCCCTCCTCAGCGGGAAAAGATGAAGACCGAGATGGAGGCGCTCATCTACCATTTCAAGATTTTCACCGAAGGGTTTTCGCCGCCGCCGGGTGAAGCATTTGTCACCGTGGAATCGCCGCGCGGGGAGTTGGGATGCTTTGTGGCCAGCGACGGCTCTCCAAAACCGCTGCGCGTGCATTTCCGCGCTCCGTCGTATATCAATTTGCAGGCGCTCCCCAGGCTCGTCGAAGGACGATTGATTGCCGATGTGGTCGCGTGTATCGGGACGATTGACATCGTCCTCGGAGAAGTCGACAGGTAACCATGGAGCTCTCTCCCAAACTTTCGGCGAGATTTGAAAAGCTGCAATCCAGCTATCCGGTGAAGCGCAGCGCACTGATCCCCATGATGATGTACGCGCAGGACGAATACGGCTACGTCAGCGACGAGATGATTGCGGAGCTGGGGCGCCGGCTGGACCTCAACAACGTGCAGATCGAGGAGACGCTAGCGTATTACTCGATGCTGCGTCGCAAGCCCATGGGCAGGTATCACATGCAGGTTTGCACGAACGTGGCGTGCATGCTGAAGGGCGGTTACGAAGTGCTGGACCGCGCCAAGAAGCGGTTGGAGATTGGCCACAAAGAAACGACGCAGGACGGCATGTTCTCGCTGGAAGAAGTCGAATGCATTGGTGCCTGCACCGGCGCGCCGGCCATGCAGGTGAATTATGATTTTTGCGAAAATTTAACCGCGTTGAAGTTTGACCGCATCATCGAGGATCTGGACGCCGGAAGACAGCCCGCGCCCGAGCCGGTGACTTCCGGCGCACTCCACGATCGTCACTGGGCGGAAACGCCGCTGATCAGTCGGCGCTGGGGAATGAAGGATTCGCACAAGCTGGATGTGTACGTGATGCAGGGCGGTTATCAGGCGCTCGAAAAAGCGCTGAAGGAAATGACGCCGGAGTCCATCATCGAAGAGGTGAAGAAATCAAATCTGCGCGGGCGCGGTGGCGCGGGTTTTCCCACGGGGATGAAATGGTCGTTCGTGCCGAAGGATTCGCCGAAAGCGAAGTACGTGATTTGCAATGCAGATGAATCCGAGCCGGGCACCTGCAAGGACCGGCCACTGATGGAGATGGACCCGCACCAGTTGATTGAAGGCATGGTGATCGCGGGGCGCGCCATTCATTCGCACCAGGGATTCATTTACATACGCGGGGAATACCGCTACGTGCTGGACATCGTGGACGCGGCCATCGCGGAAGCGTATGCAGCGGGCTACCTGGGGAAAAACATTCGGGGCACGGGATTTGATTTTGATTTGCTGATCCATACCGGCGCGGGCGCCTATGAATGCGGTGAAGAATCGGCGCTGATGGAATCGCTGGAGGGCAAGCGTGGATACCCGCGGATCAAACCGCCGTTCCCCGCCGTCGTGGGATTGTATGGATGCCCGACGATTATCAATAACGTGGAGACGCTGAGCGCCGTGCCGTCGATTATCCGCGAAGGCGGCGAAGCGTACGCCAATCGCGGCACGCCAAAAAATGGCGGGACGCGACTGCTGTGCATTTCGGGGCATGTGAACAAGCCGGGGATTTACGAAGTGCCGCTGGGCATGAACATGAAGAAGTTCCTGTACGAAGTGGCGGGAGGAATTCCGGATGGGAAGAAGTTGAAGGCGGTGATTCCCGGAGGAAGCTCTTGCCCGCTGCTCGCCGCGGACGAGATCGACATCCCGATGGATTACGATTCGGTCGCCAAGGCCGGTTCGATGCTGGGCTCCGGCGGGATGGTGGTGATGGACGAAGACACCTGCATGGTGGACATGGCACGGCGCATTATGCATTTCTACGCGCATGAATCCTGCGGGTGGTGCATTCCGTGCCGCGAGGGAACCGCGTGGCTGCGGAAGATCCTAGAGCGTTTCCATGCCGGGCTGGGGCGCGAGGAAGATATCGACATGATCGGCGACCTGGCGAAAAACATGCTAGGTCGCACGTTTTGCCCGTTGGGAGACGCAGCGGCGATGCCCACGATCAGCATCATGAAAAAGTGGCGCGGGGAGTTTGAAGAGCACTTGAAGGGGCGTTGCCCCTATAAGTCCGCGGAAGCGCTTGTCGGCTCAAGGTAGAGGGCCCCGCGATAGGAATCCATGCCGGACCAGAAAATCATCAAGATGAAGATCGATGGCCGCGAAGTGCAGGTGCCGCAAGGCACGCTGGTCATTGAAGCGACGCGGCGGCTGGGGACAGAGGTGCCATCGTTCTGCTACTACCCCGGTCTGTCGCTACAGGCAGCGTGTCGCATGTGCCTGGTGGAAGTGGAAAAAGCACCGAAACTGCAGACGGCATGCACGCTGATTGCGACGGAAGGCATGATCGTTCGAACGGACACCGAGCAAGTGCGGCAGGCGCGCAAATACATGCTCGAATTCCTACTGACGAATCATCCGCTGGATTGCCCGGTGTGCGACAAGGGCGGCGAGTGCGAATTGCAGGACATGGTGTTCCGCTATGGCGCGGACTCCAGCCGGTTCGTGGAAGAGAAAATCCACCGGCCGGAAGAAAAGTGGTCGGAACTCGTGTACTACGATGCGCCGCGTTGCATCCTGTGCTTCCGCTGCGTGCGCGTATGCGATGAAGGCATGGACGTGAAGGCGCTGGGCGTGGGCATGCGCGGCGCGAACAGCGTGATTATCCCCAACCGTGAGGATCACCTGGAGTGCGAAGAGTGCGGGATGTGCATTGATATTTGCCCCGTGGGAGCGCTGACGAGCGGGACGTATCGCTATAAAACGCGCCCATGGGAGATGCAGTACGTTTCGACGGTTTGCGCGCACTGTTCGAACGGATGCAAGACCACGCTGAGCGTCCGCAATCATGAAATTCTTCGAGCAAACAACCGCGATCTGAGCGGAATCAACCAGGATTTTCTATGCGTGAAGGGGCGCTTTGGATTTGATTTCACCAGCCATCCGGAACGCCTCCGCCAACCGCTGCTCCGCAAGGGAGAGAAGTTGTTTCCCGTGTCCTGGGATGAAGTCGCGCAAGCAGCGGCGAAGAAGTTCAAGGCCGCTTACGACGCGGGCGGAAAAGACGCAATCGGCTTCATCGGCTCGAATCGCACTTCGAATGAAGAAAACTATTTGCTGCAACTGCTGGCGCGCGCGACGTTTGGAACAAACAACATCGATCATCATCGCTCTGCGGATTACACCGGGTTGATCACCGCTCTCGGCGAGCGCGCCGCCGATTCCCTGCTGACGATGGAGCAGTTGTATCAATCCAAAGCAGTGCTGCTGATCGGAAACGACCCCACGAATCAGAATCCGCTGGTGGCCTGGCAGATTCGCAGCGGAATCCGGCATTTTGGAACGAAGCTGTTCCTCATCAATGCGAACGAAATCAAGCTGAAGCGCAAAGCGCAACAATTCGTGAAGATAGCAACGGGGCAGGAAGCAGCCATTTTGAAGTGGCTGGCGCACGAAGAAGGGCAGCTTGATCCGGTTCTAGTCGAGCAACTGGTGCAACTGAAGGCGGGACTCGAGACAGCGAGCGATATTGCCGTTGTGTTTGGCGCGGAAGTTTCCGGCGCAGCGATCGCCGCGCTCGTTGCTTTTGGTTCCAAGCTGCCCGGCAAGGCGCGCTACATGGCGCTCGGCGATTACGCGAATTCGCGCGGCGCGGCAGACATGGGACTGTTGCCGGACCGGTTCCCGGGCTACGAGTATGTAGAAGATGGGGGGGCGCGGGAAGCGTTCGAACGGCTATGGGGCGCCGTGCTCCCCTCGAAGCCGGGAATGAGTGCGCCGCAAATGGTGGGAGCGGCGCAAGCGGGAAAGTTGAAGGCGCTTTACGTCGTCGGAGCAAATCCGCTGGCGCATTTCGGGACGCTTGGCTTTGGACGAGGAAAACTGGAGTTGCTGATCGTGCACGAAATGTTTTTGACGGAAACGGCGAAGGTCGCGGACATCGTTTTTCCGGCGGCCTCGGCGTACGAAAAGGATGGCACGGTCACGAACACCTCGGGCGAAATTCAACTGCTGCGTAAAGGCGCGGAAGTAATGGGGCCGCGGAGCGACCTCGACTTGCTGCGCATCCTCTCGCATCAGCTCGAGAAGCTGGGACTAGGCAAAGCGTTTCATGACAAGACCCCGGCGGCGGTCTTCGAAGAGATTCGCAAGGCAGTGCCTGCTTACAACGTGCCGATTGCAGGACTGTTGACCGGCGGCGCGGAAGCCACGCGCGTGCAAATTGCCAGGAACAGTCACGCGCCGTATGACGTTCCGGCGGGCTTGATTCGTTCTGCGAATGACACGCTTTTCACCAGCGGCACGCTCGGCCGCTTCTGCACGATGATGGAATCCCTGCCAGAGGCGGAAACCTAGCCGTGCGTTCCCTCTTAGCCGCAAACGCCGAGCTGGTCATCACGATTGTCAAAATCGTGCTGCTGCTGTTTATCGTGCTGACGGTCAATGCTTACCTCACGTGGTTTGAACGGAAAGTTGTAGCGCATATCCAGTCACGCTGGGGGCCGCACCGGGTGGGTCCCCACGGTTTGCTCCAGCCGCTGGCGGATGGCCTGAAATTTTTGTTTAAAGAAGATCCCACGCCCGCGGGCGCCGATAAATTTGTGTACTACCTGGCTCCCCTTCTCGCCCTGACTCTCGCAATGACCTCGATCGCCATCATTCCCTTCGGACCGGAGCCGATCCGGCTGTTCGGCCACGATATTTATTTGGGCATTGCACCGCCGGATCTGAACATCGGGATCTTGGCGCTCTTTGCGATTACCGCCCTGGGCGTGTATGGGGTGGCGCTTGCCGGCTGGTCCTCGAACAGCAAGTATTCTCTTCTAGGTGGGCTGCGCAGTTCGGCGCAGATGATCAGCTACGAACTGTCGCTGACCATGTCCGTGGTTGGCGTGCTGCTGATGGCGGGCAGCTTCAATTTGCGCGACATCATCAATGCGCAGGCCCGTCATCCACAGTGGGGCATCTTCGGGTGGAATATCTGGCCGCAGATTCTGGGATTTTTTTGCTTCTTCGTGGCGGCGATCGCGGAAACGAACCGCGCGCCTTTCGATCTGCCCGAAGCGGAGCAGGAACTGGTCGCGGGCTTCAATACGGAATATGCCAGCTTCAAGTTCGCGATGTTTTTCATTGCCGAGTACACCAGCATGATCACGGTTTCGTGCCTCTGCTCGATCATGTTCTTTGGCGGCTGGCTCTCTCCCTTCCCTGCTTCCTGGACGGTCACGCATTACCTGCCCTCGGTGGTCCTCGTTCCGTTCGGATTGTGGGTCATCATGGACGGAGTCCGGTACGAGACTATCTTCGGACGAATGGTCCTGCCGGTTGTGGGAGCGGCGATTAGTGGGCTGGGGGCTTTGTTTGTTGTGCTGCCAAGCTTGAACGAATTCATTCAGGGGCCATTCTGGCTGCTGTCCAAGATTTTCTTTTTCCTGTTCGTTTATGTGTGGATGCGCGGGACGCTGCCGCGTTTCCGCTACGACCAGTTGATGGCGTTCGGCTGGAAATTGCTGCTGCCGGTTTCCATCGTGAACGTAATCCTCACCAGTTTCGTGATCCTCATGTGGGGCGCGAAATGACGGCCCCGCTCGTCGTTTTCTTTGCGCTGGCGGCGCTCGCGGTGATCGGCGCGGTGAGCCTGATTCTGCAAAAGCATCCGATTCACAGCGCGCTCTCGCTGATCGTGGTGATGGTGGCGCTTGCGGGATTGTATCTGCTGATGGGCGCGGAGTTCGTCGCCGCGGTACAGATTATCGTCTACGGTGGCGCGATCATGGTGCTCTTCGTATTCGTGATCATGCTGCTCAACGCGGGCGTGGAAGAACACACCAACCTATCGAAGATGGCGGGAGCGCCGGGCTTGCTGCTGGTGCTGGCGCTGGCAGGATTCGTGGCCGCGACGGTCGCCAAGTCGGGAGCGAGCGTGCAGGCAACGGCGCAGACGGGCGTGCTGTCTTCCACCAAAGGAATTTCGGAGATGGTCTTCAAGGACTTCGTCTATCCGTTCGAGCTGACCTCGTTCCTGATTCTGGTGGCGATTCTGGGCGCGACGGTGCTGGCGCAGCGGGAGAAGAGCTGAGATGGTGCCGACGAACTATTACGTGATTCTCAGCGCGATTTTGTTTGGCCTCGGTGTGTTTGCGTTCATTTTCAAGCGCAACCTCATCACCATTTTCATGTCCATCGAGCTCATGCTGAACGCGGTGAATCTGGCGTTCGTGGCGTTTAGCCAGGCATTCGGCAGGCTGGACGGCCAGGTTTTCGTGCTGTTCGTGATCGTAGTGGCGGCGGCGGAAGCGGCCGTGGGCCTGGGAATCATCATTTTGATTGCGCGCAATCGGCAGACGCTCAATGTCGAGCGTGTTGACTTGCTCAAACTCTGATGCCGGCACACCCGATTCTCGAATACTTGTGGATCATTCCGCTGCTGCCGCTGCTGGGTTCGGCGATCAATGGACTTTTGGGCGCGAAATGGCCGAACAGGATTGTCAACATCGCCGCGATCGGCTCGACAGGCCTGTCGTTTCTGTGCGCGCTGGAGGCGGTGCGCGAGTTCTTCGACTCCGGGCAAGTTCTTTTCCGCAAGGAATTTTTTGCCTGGATTACGGCCGGGAATTTCCGCGCGGGTTTCGATTTGCAGATGGACCAGCTCACGGTGGTCATGGTGCTGGTCGTGACGGGCGTTGGCTGGCTCATCCACATCTACGCGACCGGCTACATGGCGCATGAGGGCGGCTACTACCGTTTTTTCTCGTACCTCAATTTGTTCATGTTCTTCATGCTCATCCTGGTTCTGGCCGCGAACTACGTGCTGCTGTTTGTGGGCTGGGAAGGCGTGGGGCTGTCAAGCTATTTGCTCATCGGCTTCTACTTCCTGAAAAAATCCGCTGCCGATGCTGGGAAGAAAGCGTTCATCGTCAATCGCATCGGCGATTTCGGTTTCATGCTGGGAATGTTCTTTTTGTTCCGCACTTTTGGAACCCTCGATTTCCAAACGCTCTTCGCCAAGGCCGGTCTGTGGCCGGCAGAAGCCATGGGACAGTTCGGAACGTTCACCATCGCGTGCTTGTTGCTCTTCATGGGCGCGACGGGCAAATCCGCGCAACTTCCGCTTTACGTCTGGTTGCCGGACGCCATGGAAGGCCCCACGCCAGTCAGTGCGTTGATTCACGCGGCGACGATGGTAACCGCAGGCGTCTACGTGGTCGCGCGCTCGCACATTTTGTTCACGTACGCACCGACTGCGATGCTCGTGGTCGCCATTGTAGGCTGCGCCACGGCTTTCTTCGCCGCGACGATTGGCCTGGTGCAGACCGACATCAAGCGCGTTCTTGCCTATTCCACCGTCAGCCAGCTCGGCTACATGTTCCTGGCGTGCGGGGTGGGCGCGTTTGGGGCTGGCATTTTTCACTTAATGACGCACGCGTTTTTCAAAGCGCTGCTGTTCCTGGCCGCGGGTTCGGTGATTCACGCCATCGGCGGCGAGCAGGACATGACCAAGATGGGCGGCCTCAGCAAGAAAATTCGCTGGACCTACGGAACCATGCTGGTGGCAACTCTGGCCATAGCGGGCGCCCCTGGGTTTTCAGGTTTCTTCAGCAAAGACGCCATTCTGGTAGCTGTAGCGGGCAAGTATTGGCTCTACGGATTCGGCCTATTGAGCGCCTTACTGACCTCCTTTTACATGTTCCGGCTGATTTTCCTAACTTTCTTCGGGAAACCGCGCTATGACGAGCACAAAGTTCACGCGCACGAATCACCAAGAAGCATGTTCATCCCCCTCGTAATTCTCGCTCTGCTTTCGATCGTCGGAGGTTGGTTAGCTGCACCAGAATTTTGGGGGCACGCAAACTATTTCGAAGATTTTCTCAACCCTGTGTTCGCCAGTCCGACCCAGTCTGTGAAAACTATCCCTGTAGATACTGCCCCTAGAGTGGGTAAGTTTCTTTTTGCTTTCGGTGAGGCAATGGGGCGCGCATCGATGGAGATTCTATGGACGTACGCGGCGATAGCGGTTGGTACGGCACTGATCGGCTTTCTGATTGCCTACTGGCTGTACATCAGGCAACCAAGGAAGGCTGACGATCTGGCAAAGTCCTTGAGACCGGCGTATACCACGCTGCTGAACAAATACTACGTGGACGAGCTGTACGCGGCGGTCGTCGTCAGGCCGCTCGTCTGGCTATCCACGAACGTATTGTGGAAAGCAGCCGACGTGGCCGGGATTGACGGAACGGTGAATGGAATCGCGCATGGGGCCGCCGCCATTGGCGACGGCGTGCGCCACTCGCAATCCGGAAACACGCGCAGCTACGCCGTGTGGGTGGTAGTCGGAGCGATCGTGCTGCTCGCGATTATTTTCTTTTGGCCAAGCGGCGCAAAGACCCCTGTGGGGTTGGTGCGCTGATGCTGCACGGCGGGCATCTGCTTTCGGTGCTGATCTTCTTCCCCGCCGTGGGCGCGCTGGCACTGATGCTGCTGCGCGGCGACGATCACAAGTTCATCCGCTCTATTGCGATGATCGTTTCCACAGCCGAATTTCTTTTCTCCCTGATACTGCTGCGTGGCGTGCCCGTTGGCGCAACCGGATATCAACTGGAAGAATTTGCGAAGTGGATCAGCGCGCCACCGATTAACTACCACCTCGGTGTGGACGGCATCAGCATGTTTCTCGTGCTGTTGACGACATTCCTCACGCCGATTTCGGTTTTGGCTTCGTGGAGCAGCATCCAGAACCGCGTGAAAGAATTCTTCGTGATGCTGCTACTGCTCGAGGTGGGCGTCGTCGGCGTATTTTTCTCCCTCGATCTTTTTCTCTTTTTCCTCTTCTGGGAAGTGATGCTGATTCCCATGGCCCTCCTGATCGGCATCTGGGGCCACGAGCGCCGCGTCTACGCCGCGGTGAAGTTCGTGCTGTACACCATGACGGGCTCGATCCTGATGCTGGTGGGCATCATCTGGCTGTACAACGCCACCGGAACATTCGATTTGCCGGCGATTCAGCAAACGCTCGCGAATGGCTTGCTCGTCCTTGCGCCGCGAACAGAAATGCTGCTCTTCCTGGCGTTCTTTTTGGCGTTCGCGATCAAGGTGCCGCTTTTCCCGCTGCACACCTGGCTGCCAGACGCGCACGTGGAAGCACCCACGGCAGGTTCGGTAATGCTCGCGGGCGTGCTACTGAAGCTGGGCACCTACGGCATGATGCGCTTCTGCCTGCCGCTCTTCCCAGAGGCTTCGCACCGCGCGGCGCGTTGGGTCGCGGTGCTGGCGATCATCGGAATTATTTATGGCGCGCTGGTGTCCATGGTGCAGCCGAACCTGAAAAAGCTGGTCGCGTATTCTTCGGTGAGCCACCTCGGTTTCGTAGTGCTGGGCATCTTCGCCTTTCACAACATTTCCATGCAAGGCGCGGTGTACCAGATGCTGGCGCACGGGATTTCGACCGGCGCGCTGTTTTTGCTTGTGGGGATGCTCTACGACCGGCGGCACACGTTTGAGATCAGCGAGTTTGGCGGGCTTTCGACGCCTATGCCGAAACTGGCGGCGTTCTTCCTGTTCGTGGCACTTTCTTCGCTGGGCTTGCCGATGCTCAATGGCTTCGTCGGCGAATTTCTGATTCTGCTCGGCACCTACCAGCGTCATTGGGGATGGGCCTCGTGGGCGGCGCTCGGCGTGATTCTTTCCGCTTGCTACCTGCTGTGGTCGTATCAGCGCGTCTTCTTTGGCGAAATTACGGTGGAGAAAAATCGCACGCTGCCCGACGCTTCGGCGCGCGAGAAGTGGATACTCGCAACCATGGCGGTGGTGACGCTGTGGATGGGCATCGGCTCGGTGTTTATCACGCGCCGCACGGCCGCCGCCACGCAAACTGTCATGGACCAGGTGGAACCACAACGGGCCTACGAGGCGCGCGCTCGCTCACGAACAAAACCGTTGACGAAAACTGATTCCTCGCAGTCGTCACGCACAATCTCGATCGAAAGGCTGGGAATCCGTTAATGCTGCCCCGCGCCATCGACATTCAACGCGTGCTGCCGGAACTGATCTGGTGCGGCTTCGGCGTGCTGCTGATGCTGGTGCAGCCGTTCGTGCGCAACCGGCACTTTTTATCGTTTCTGGCGTTGCTTGGCTCGCTCGCGGGAACCGCTGCTTCGGTCTTCGCGTTGATTCACGGCGGGCCGGGCTTCTACGGACTGGTGCAGTCGGACTCGTTCAGTTTCTTCTTCCGGCTGCTCGTGGGCACGGTCGCGTTTCTGGTGCTGCTGGCTGCCGGGCCGTATCTGGACCGCGAGCGGCTGCCGATTCCGGAGTTTTACGCGTTGTTGTTCTTCGCGACGGCGGGCATGGGCGTACTGGCAAGCGCGCAAGAGTTGCTCACGGCGTTCATCGGACTGGAGATGAGCTCGATTTCGAGTTACATCCTGGCGGGCTACCGGCGCGATTCGTTGAAATCGAGCGAATCGGCAATGAAGTATTTCCTGCTGGGGTCGTTCGCGACGGCGTTTTTTCTTTATGGCATTGCGCTGGTGTACGGCGCGACGGGCACGACCATGCTGGACAAAATGGCGGGGGCCGACACGACGAGCACATTGCTGAAGCTGGGCCTCGCCATGATTTTAATCGGGCTTGGATTCAAAGTGGCCGCGGCGCCGTTCCAGGTGTGGACGCCGGACGTGTACGAAGGCGCGCCGACGCCGGTCACGGCGCTTTTCTCCGCAGGTCCGAAAGCCGCGGCGTTTGCGCTGCTGCTTCGCATCTTCGCAACGGTTCCGGCGGCCACGAAGTTCTGGTTCTGGGCTTTCTGGATGCTTGCGGTGCTGACGATGTTCGTGGGCAATCTGGGCGCGCTGGTGCAGACGAACATCAAGCGGCTGCTGGCCTACAGCTCGATCGCACACGCGGGATACATTTTGGTGGCGTTTGCTGCCGTCACGACGATGACTTCGAATTCAGACGTCGGCGCGGCACCGGCGTACGCGGCGGTGCTCTTCTATCTGCTGAGCTACGCGCTGGTAAAGCTTGGAGCGTTCACCGTCGTTTCGCAGCTCGGCGGCGCGGGCGAAAAGAATCTTTCGCTAGACGATTACGCGGGGCTTTCCCAGCGCCAGCCGTTCGTGGCGGCCATGTTGAGCGTGTACCTGCTGTCGCTCCTCGGGCTGCCGGTGACGGCTGGTTTTTTCGGCAAGTTCTACATCTTCAAGGCAGCGGTGAACTCGCACTTGCTATGGCTCGCCGTGCTGATGGCGATTAACAGCGTGATTGGCGCGTACTACTACTTGCGCGTGATTGTGGTGATGTACATGCGCGAGCCCAGCGCGGAGGCTGCAGCCCTGGCCCCGGTGCAGTTCCCTGTTGGCGTGAACCTCGCGCTTCTGATTACCTTCGCCGGAACCATTTTGTTCGGCGTGTACCCAAATCCCGTCATTAACTTCATTCTGCAACCGAATCTTCTCGGCCACTGACAAGTCCCCGTGAATCGGCCTGAGTTCAGAATAGCGGTCAATCAGGAAGCTGGCCTGCTACCGTATCCTGAAATTGCCGGGGGCTTCTTAGGTGTCATCGCGAGCAGAGTCCAGGTAAAATCTTAGCCACTTTGCCTTGCAAAGTAATCTCTTCTGAGAACTAGCTTACCGTGCAAGCTAGCTTATGGGTGGCCTCGTGACGTCTCCCCCGCTCCTGCCGAAATAGGGTATCTCATTTTGTATGAAAAATTTACCCTATGTGACCCCACTTCGGCGGCGCGGTCCATTGTCGAATCGATGCCGGAGAATGAAAATTGCCCGGAGGCTTCGGCCCCGGGCCAAACTTCTAGATGCCGCCAAACCAGATTCTACTTCACCTTGAGAATGATCATCAGAAATGTGAACAAGACCAGCGTTTCTACGAAGGCCAAGCTGAGCAACATCGGAGTAAATATATTCTTGGCAGCCCCCGGATTGCGTGCAATACCCTCAAGGGCTGCTGCGCCGATTCTACCCTGTGCCAGCCCGCAACCAAACGCAGCGATACCCATGCCAAACGCAGCGGCAATCCACAATGCGGAATGCCCTTCTCCGACTCCTCCAGTGCCTCCCTGCGCAAACGCCGCCGGGGCAAAGGCCATGGCGGTAATTATTGCCATCAACAGCATGCTCCACTTCTTCATACTGCCTCCTTATGAGTGCCGCCAGGAGGTGGTTCCCCGGACACCGTGCAGCCAGGCTCACGCTGGAACGGCAACTTGCCGGCAGACGTCACCGGCAAATATCGATTTAATGCTCCTCAGCCGTGGCCATCCCGAGATAGGAGGCCGGCAGGACCGTGAATAGGATTGTCTGCACAAAAGCCACAAGAAGGTGCAAGGCAATAAACAAAAGCGGGATCAGCGCGGGAAACACTCCCACAAGAATGCCTGCCACGGGGGATTTTTCCCAAGCGATCGTGGTTGCCTGAGCGAGCAAACCCAAGAACAGAACGTAGATCATGTCGCTTGCAAATATGTTGGCATAGAGGCGGACAGTAAGAGATAACAACCGTGCCAGCGTGCTAATGACTTCGACAGGTAGAATCAGCCAGGCAATCCACCACTGCGTCCCAGCCGCAAAATGCTTGGCGTAATTGAGCGCCCCGTGGTGGCGTATCCCTTGCCAGTTGAAATAGAGGAAGGTAACGGTGGCACATGCCAGTGGCACAGTAACATTGCCAGTAGGCGCAGAAAACCAAGGGAACAGGCTAAACAAGTTGGAGAAGAGAATGAAAAGACTGACGGTCCCTACAGCATAGATATACGAGCGCGCGTTACTTCCAGCACTCTCATCAAGGATATCCTGAATCCCAAGACGCATGGGATTGGTAATCAAAAGCTCTGCGATCTGCTGCATTGCACCGGGCTTCTCGACAGAAAGGCGCGATTTCAGGATTAGGGCCAGAATAGTGACCAGAACAAGGACCAAACATCCCATAATGACGTGCTCCGGGATCGGAAGGTCGGGGTTCTCTGGCTGAATGTGCAGTGCGTGAAGTATTGCCAAAGCCAGAGGCCCAAGGTAGTGGTTCACCAGGTGTGTGATCGGACTGAGATTCTCTTCCATCTTCTGCGCGCCCGCGATGGGCTCAACTCCTCATTCAACCGGTTGCAGAATTTCCCACACACTCGCCGTGATTGTTGCGGCTGCGAAAGCACACAACCCGAGCACAATACTTACAAGTGGAACGTGCAGATAATTAAAAATAACATACACGGCGAAGCCTAACAAGACGTAGCGGAAAAGCGCGGCTAGGTAGGTCGCGCCAGACGGGCGAGGTTTTTCGGTGCCGACTTGCCCGCCAGCAGCGGCAATAAAAGCCTCTAACCCTCGCTTCAACCACCGGAAATTAAGCCACGCGAGGCCTGAGCCGAGGACAAGGCCTTCGGCCCAATCCAACCGGTGCAGTAGAGCGGCCAGAAGTCCACCCACCACCCCAAAAAGGGGAATCAAGTAGGCAATCCGGCGGACGGTTCTTTCACCGACGGGAGATGCGATTGCCGGCTCAGGAGTCGGGCTTGTCGTCATTGCTACTCGAATCTCTGGGACGAAACCTTCGAGAGATTTCGAGAATCCCCCCGGCAAAGCCGAAACAGCCGAAGAGGACCATCAGCCATGGGCCTGTGTGAAGCCACTGGTCGAGAAAATAGCCGATCAGCCCACCCACAGCAACAGCCGCAACAAAGGTAAATGGCAACTCCATCGCGGTGGCGAGTTGGCTAGAAGTGTTTTGCACCTTCCGGAGCGCTGGTCTCGGCGATTCGTCTTTGTCCGGCTTATGGTCCGAAGGTGAGGGCATAGTGAGCGAGCCGCGTGAACGGCTCAGGATACAACCCGGCCGCGAGCGTGACAAATAAGGCGACGCCGAGGGCCACGGCTTGCGCGCTGCTCATTGCGATACGCGGCGCCTCGCCCGGCTGCTTGAGCCAGGCGTGCACCACGATGCGGAAGTAGTAGTACAGCGCAGGCACGATGTAGAGCACGGCGAAAACCGCGAGCACGGGATGCTTGGTTTCGATCAGCGAGAGGAAAATGAAATACTTGCCCATGAAGCCGGCGGTGGGGGGAATGCCTGAGAGCGAAAGCATGAAGATCAAGAGCAAGACGGCAGCGGCGGGGCTGCGCTGGTACAACCCGTTCAGGTCTTCGAGTTCCTCGCCGATGAGGCCTTTCTGCCGCAGGACGATGAGCACCGCAAAAGCGCCCGCGGTCATGAACACATACGCGAATAGGTAAAACGCAATTCCCGTGCGGGCGGTGTCGTTCCCGGCGACAAGGCCGAGCAGGATATAGCCCACATGGGAAATGGAAGAGTAGGCGAGCAGCCGCTTCACGTTGGTCTGTGTCAGGGCGGCGAGGTTGCCCCAGGTGAGTGACGCAACCGCAATTCCGGCGACGAGATACATCCAGTTCACCTGAGTGGCGCCAAACACCACGAGGAACAATCGCAGAAGCAGAGCGAAACTCGCCGTTTTGGAGGCCACGCTGACGTACACGGTGACCGGCGTCGGCGCGCCTTCATAAACGTCCGGCGCCCACTGGTGAAACGGCACGGCTGCCACTTTAAAAAACAGTCCCACCGCTATCAAGACGAAAGCCAGGACAGGCAACAACTGAAGCAGGAAGGGATTGAACTGCGCCGTTGCAGGCTGCGGGCTATGCAAAATAGCGCTTATGAACGCGCTGCGCCTGCCCAGCATCGCGCTGATTCTAACTATGTTTGTGGAAGCGCTCAGACCATAGAGCAAGGAGAATCCGTACGCGAGAATTCCGGAACTGAAGGCCCCCAGCAAGACGTATTTTAAGGCCGCTTCATTGGAACGCTTTTCCCGGCGCAAGAAGCCGGTCAGCACATAGAAACTCAGCGCCATCGTCTCCAGGCCAAGGAACATCACGATGAGGTCGATGCCCGAAGCCATGAACATCATTCCGACACAGGCGAAGAGCAGCAGCGCGTAGTATTCCCCTTCCTGCTCTTCTTCAATCTCCAGGTATTTCACCGAGAGCAGAACCACGAGCACAGTAGCGGCAAGAAAGAGTGCTGCAAAAAAGAGGAAGAAAGGGTCTACAACTACGGAGTCATGAAATCCAAGCAGCGAACCATCGGCGTCAACGGGGATTCGCAGCTTCCACACTGTGTAGGCACTGAACAACGTGCCCAACAGCGCCAGCCCGGCATTCAGATATCTTTCTTTGACGCCGAGGGTGAAATCGATCAGCAGAATTCCCAGTCCAAAAAGAGTCAGTTCGATCTCGGGAAGGATGACCCTGCCATCTCCCTGGAAGTAATTCATCAACGCGCTGAGGATGGGGATATGCATGCGGCGCGTTTATTTCGTTTCTGCCGCGGCAGAAGGAAGCTCCGGCACGGGCAATTTTGCGCGTTCCGCAGGATAAAAGTTCGGGTTCACCTGCCGGACAATGTTCTCCACGGGCTTTTCGATCAGCGCAAAAAATGGTTTTGGATAAATGCCGATCCAGAACGCCAGAAACACGAGCGGCACAAGCGTCGCCAGTTCGCGCAGGTTCAAGTCCGGCAGATGTTCGTTGGCAGGCTGCGTGACCGGCCCGAACATCACGCGCTGGTAGAGCCACAGCAGATAGGCCGCGCCGAGAATCACGCCCAGCACGCCCCAGGCGGCCCAGGCTTTACTGACTTGGAATGCGCCCTGCAGAATGGTGAATTCCCCGATGAAGCCGTTCAGCAGCGGCATTCCCAGAGAGCTGAGGCTGATGATCAGGTAGATCGCCGCGAAATTCGGCATGGGCGTCGCCAAACCGCCGAAGTCGGAAATCATGCGGGTGTGCCGCCGCTCGTAAAGCACGCCCACGATCAAGAAGAGCGCGCCGGTGGAGATGCCGTGATTAATCTGCTGAAGCACGCTGCCGGAAAGGCCGTTGGGCGTGAGGGCAAAAATTCCGAGCGTGCAAAAACCCAGGTGGCTGACGGAACTGTAAGCAATCAGCCTCTTCATGTCCTTCTGCATCAGGCAGACCAAAGCGCCGTAGACGATGCCAACGAGCGACAGGAAAATAACGATGGAGATGATTCGTGAGCGCAAGGCGGTGTCGGTGGGCAAGAGCGGCAGTGAAAAGCGGATGAAACCGTACGTGCCCATCTTCAACAAAACGCCAGCCAGAATGACCGATCCCGCGGTGGGCGCTTCCGTGTGCGCGTCCGGCAGCCAGGTATGGAACGGGAACATCGGCACCTTGATGGCAAACGCGAAAAAGAATGCCCAGAAGAGCCAGACCTTCAGCGGATCTGAAAACGTCTGTGCGCCGGCAAGCAGCGTGGGAACATCAAACGTGCGCGTCGCGCCCGCCGGCAACGGCGCATAGAAGTACAGCGCCAGAATTCCCAGCAGCATGACCACCGAACCGGCCAGCGTGTACAGGAAAAATTTGATGGCCGCGTAGAGCCGCCGGTCGCTTCCCCAGACGCCGATGAGGAAGTACATCGGAACGAGCATCACTTCCCAGAAAACGTAGAAGAGGAAGAAATCCAGGGCCATGAAGACGCCGATCATGCCCGTCTGGAGCAGAAGCAGCAGAATGTAATATTCCTTGGTGCGCTGGTGGATCGCGCTCCAGGAAGAAAGGATGGCGATCATTCCGAGGAATGTGGTGAGCAGCACCAGCAGCAAGCTGATGCCGTCAATGCCGAGGTGATACCTCGCGCCGATAGAAGGAATCCATGCAACGTTTTCCTCGAACGAGAATTTGCTCGCGCCGGGATGCCACCAGCGAATCAGCGGAAGCGAAACGAGAAATCCGAGCACGCCAAAGACATTGCCGGCGATGCGGTGCGCGTTCTCGTTCTCGCGCGGAACGAAGAGCAGAAGCAGCGCCCCGACGAGCGGGGTGAAGAGAACTACGCTCAAGATGTGATTTGCAACAAAGTCCATTCTTCGCCTCTCAGCGCGCTCCGCGCATCAGGACCTGCATGTGGTGCCCGTAATACGCCAGCAGAATCGCCAGCCCGACCAGGATGAGCATTGCGTAGCTGGAAAACGTCCCGGTTTGCAAGAAGCGCACCGGAAAGCTGCTGAGTTGCGTCAGCTTAGCGCTGAAGTTCAATAGCCCGTCGATGATCCACTTGTCCCACCACATCGAAAGGGTCGAGCCAAAGCGCGCCAGCCAGCCTGTGCCGTCCACGCCGACGCCGTCAATCACCTTGGCATCGAAGACGCCGAGCGCCGTGCCCAGGTCCTTTACCCGGTCAACAACGGCGGCATCGTAAATCTCGTCGACGTAATACTTGTGAAGGAGCAGTTGGTAGAAACGCGGAACCTTCGCCGCGACCAATTCCGGCGCGATTCGCTTGGTACGATAGAACTGATACGCGAGCCAAATTCCGCCAACGGCAATGCCGATGGAAGCGAACATCAGGAGATACTCGAGGGCGGAGGGTTTCTTATTCCTTTCTTCCACAACACGAAGGAGTTCCTCCCGGGATGTTTCGGTTGCAAAGGGGCCTTCATGGCCCAAAAGAGGTGTGGCGTTTACGGAAAGTCGACCTTCAAAAGGCGCAACAAAATAGCTTTGTGTGACCGGCTCCAGGAATTTCTCAAACTGGTTGCTTCCGCCCAGTGCCGCGGGCCAGCCAATCCATCCACCAATTACGGAAAGGACGGCAAGAATCATCAGGGGCACCGTCATCGTAGGCGGCGATTCGCGGATATGTTTTTCGGCGTGTTCGTCGGCTCGCGAATAACCGAGAAAAGTGAGAAAGACCAGCCGGAACATATAAAACGCGGTCATTCCTGCGGTAAGGAAGCCAACGAACCACAAGTCGGGGTGCCTTTCGAACGCGCGTCCCAAGATTTCGTCTTTGCTGAAGAATCCCGCCAGCGGAGGAATTCCTGCGATCGCCAGAGTCGCCACGAAGAAAGTCCGCGCGGTAGCGGGAATCTTGTTCCAGAGGCCGCCCATCTTTTGAATATCTTGCTCGCCGGACATCGCGTGAATCACGCTGCCTGCGCCAAGAAACAAGAGCGCTTTGAAGAAAGCGTGCGTCATTAAGTGAAAGATTCCAGCTGCAAAAGCGCCTGCGCCCAAGGCCAAGAACATGTAACCGAGTTGGCTGATGGTGGAGTAAGCGAGGACTTTCTTGATGTCGTTCTGCACCAGCGCCATAGAGGCGGCAAAAATCGCGGTGACCACTCCAACGACCGCGACCACGTCCATCGCAATCGGCGCAAGCTGGTAGATGGCGTTCATCCGCACCACCATGTACACGCCCGCGGTCACCATGGTGGCCGCATGGATCAGCGCGCTCACCGGCGTTGGGCCTTCCATGGCGTCGGGCAGCCACACGTAAAGCGGGAGCTGCGCTGATTTCCCCGTTGCTCCAACGAAAAGCAGGAGCGCGATGGCCGTCAGCACCGGGGCTCCGGAGGCCAGCGCATGCGCGGCCACCGCACTGTTCAGCGACTGCAAGATTCCAGGATTGGCCGCGACATCCGGCAATCCAACAGAAGTGAATCGAACCGTTCCGAGCGTCATGGCCGTCAGCAGGATGCCGAGAATGAACCCCGCATCCCCGATGCGGTTCACGATGAACGCTTTATTTCCCGCATCAGTAGCCGATTTCCTCAAAAAATAAAACCCGATGAGCAAATAGCTGCACAGGCCCACGCCTTCCCAGCCAACGAACATGAGCAGCATATTGTTCGCTAGAACCAGCGTCAGCATAGAAAACATGAAGAGGTTCATGTAGCCGAAGAAACGGTAGTAGCCGCCTTCATGGCCCATGTACCCGATGGAGTAAACATGAATCAGGAAGCCGACGCCGGTGACCACCAGCACCATGACGCAGGAAAGCGGATCCAGCAGATAGCCCCAATCGGCGACAAATCGCACCAGGTGCCCGCCGCTCATTTGCATCGGGCCAGGCGTCAGCCATTCAAACAGAATTTGTTGCGCGACGCGCTGCTCCGGCCCCGCGGCCAGTAATTGCATGACCGCGCCCAACGCATAGACGAACGACAATCCCACGCTGCCCACGCAAAACATGCTGACTGCATTTTTGGGAATTCGGCGGCCGAAGAATAGCATCAGCGCCGCCGTCACGAGCGGAAACAGCGGGATGAGCCATAGATGCTGGAGCAAATAGCCCGTGGGCGTCATGCGATGTTCTTTCCTAGCTTCATGGTTTCGCGCGCTGCGTCACCACTTCAACAAATCCATTTCGTCTGCCAGCACCGTTTCGCGGTTGCGGAAAAACGCGATGATGATGCCCAGGCCCACGGTTGCCTCCGCTGCCGCATCTGCGATGATAAAGAGCGCGAAAACCTGCCCGGCGACATCACCGTACAAGCGCGAAAAGGCCACCAGATTGATGTTCACTGCGTTCAGGATCAGCTCGATGGACATCAGCACGATGATTACATTGCGCCGCGTGACCACGCCGATCACTCCGATGATGAAGAGCGCGAGGCCTAGAAACAGATAGTGTCCAATCGGAAGCACGGATTCTTATGTCCTCTTTTTTGCCATAACGACGGCGCCCACCATGGCCACCAACAGCAAAACCGAAGCAATCTCAAATGGTAATAAATAGGACGAGAACAGACTTTTCGCTACTTCTTCGGAATTAGGCGGCAGCTTGTCTGCCGGAGCCGCCGCCAACACAGGCAGCCCCTGCCCGGGCATTCTCCCGCTGGACCAGAACATCAGGCCGACCTGCGCGGCCAGCGCTAGTGAGATAACCAAAGCCACCCATTTCTGCCGCGCAAACTGGATCTGGCGCACCGCCACGTCCAGGTTCACGAGCATAATCACGAAAACGAAAAGCACCATGATGCCGCCGACGTAGAGAATAATTTGCACGATGAACAAAAACTCCGCGCGCAATTGCAGGAAAATCCCTGCCGTCGCGAGCAGCGCAGTAATCAGGAAGATGGCGCTGTGAACGGCGTTGCGCCGTGTGACGGTGAGCACCGCGCTGGCCACCGCAATGCCTGCAAAAAAGTAAAAGATAACTTTATCCAGCATAGGAATCCGAGGCGGCTCCCCCCGCCTGTTGTTGCCCGCTTTTCTGTTCGGCAGCCAGAATGAAGAGCGCGATGAGCAGCGCGATGATGGACGCAGGAAGCGTGGCCAGCAGCAGCCACCAGCCTTCCAGGTGCAAGTACGTTCCGACGATCATGGCGATACCGATCACCAGCACGTTGATGATGGACAAGGGAATCAGGAAATGCCATCCCAGGCGCATCAACTGGTCAAAGCGGTAGCGCGGCAGCGTGAAGCGCAGCCACATGAAGAAGTAAAGGTACGCGCTCACCTTGAAGAGAAACCAGAAGCTGCCGTGAATCCCCTCGTAAAGTGGCTTCACGCCTGCGGCCAGCGATGGGTTCACCACCGGCACAAGCACCGGCACCGCCAGGACCAGGGCCAAGAAAAAACACAGTCCCGCCACCGCCACCATGAAAAACTGCTGCACGCGCGCCGGCTGCTTGGGCACGCGAACGAGGCAATACAGGCCAATGGCCACCATCAGGAGCGGCGGCAGAAAATCCAGAAAATTCAGCCACTGTGTCCGGGGAAACGGCCGCAGCCATCCACCAAGAAACAGGGTCGTCGCCACGGACGCGACGACGATCATGTTCGTGTATTCCGCAAGAAAATAAAGCGACCACCGGAAGCCGCTGAATTCCGTCATGTAACCTGCGACCAATTCGGATTCCGCTTCCGGCAAATCAAATGGCGCGCGGTTTGTTTCGGCGATGGAAGCCACTAGATAAGTGAAAAACGCCACCGGTGCGAGCAATCCGAACCAAATTCCTTGCTGTCGCTGAGCCTCCACAATGGAAGTGATATTCAGCGTGCCGGCAAACAGCAACCCGCTCACCAGCGCCATGCCCGCAGCCGTTTCGTAACTCACCAACTGCGCCGCACTCCGCAGAGCGCCCATCAACGAGTAGTGGCTGTTCGAGGCCCAGCCGCCCAGCACGATGCCAAAAATCCCCATGGCGCTGACGCCCACGACAAAAAGAATTCCGATGTTGATGTCTTTGGCGATTTGGAAAGCCGGACCGATGGCGATGCCGGCCAAGGATAGCAGTGCGGCTCCTACCGAGAGTACGGGCGCGAGCCAGAAGACGAGCTTGTCCGCGTCCTCCGGGATGATGTCTTCCTTGATCAGAAGCTTCACCGCGTCGGCAATGGGCTGCAGCAAACCGTGCGGCCCCACGCGCATCGGCCCCAGCCGCGCCTGCATGTCTGCCATCAGCTTGCGCTCCACGAGAACCACATATCCGACGATCAGCGGCAGAAACGCAACAATGACCACGCCGCAAAGCAGCGGCGCCCAGTACAGCTTCAGGAATTCGATCGTGCCTTGCGTTACGGCCTGCATCACTGAGCTTATGTCTCCGTCAATCTAATCGCTATTCTTGTGCTGCGACTAGCGGTCGACCTCTCCCAAAACGATATCCAGCGTTCCAATGATGGCGACCACATCCGCCACCAGGTGTCCTCTCACCATGCGGTCAAACGATTGCAGATTCACGAACGACGGTGGCCGGATGCGCACGCGGTACGGTTGCACCGTCCCGTCGCTCACAACGTAGTAGCCCAATTCGCCCTTGGGCGCTTCAATCGAATGATAGACCTCTCCCGGCGGCGGCTTTAGCACTTTGCCCACCTTCGCGAGAATCGGCCCGCTGGGGATATTTTCGATCGCTTGCAAGCAGATCAGCCGCGACTGCCGCATCTCTTCCATGCGCACGAGGTACCGGTCGTAGGTGTCGCCGGCCGTGCCCACGGGAATTTCAAATTTATATTGGTCATAAGCCGCGTACGGCATGGCCTTGCGAATGTCCCATTTCACGCCGCTGGCCCGCAGCACCGGCCCCGTGGCCCCAAACGCAATGGCCTCGGCTGACGTCAAAATCCCCACACCCTTCGTCCGCCCGAGCCAGATGCGGTTTTGCGTCAGCAAATCTTCGTATTCGACGATGCGCGACTCGAAATTCTTGCAAAACCGCTCGACGTCTTTTTCCAGCGTGTCGTAGGCTTCGTATTGCAATCCGCCGATTCGAAACGCGTGCGTCGTCAACCGCGCGCCGCAATACTTTTCGAAAATTTTCAGAATTTCTTCCCGCTCGCGAAAGCAATAAAACAGAGGTGTGAGCGCGCCGATGTCCAGCGCGTGCGTCCCCAACCACAAAAGGTGGCTGGCAATCCGCTGGAGCTCCGTCAGGATCGTTCGAATCACCCGCGCGCGCACCGGCGCTTCCACCAGTAGCAATTTCTCGATGGCTTCGCAATATCCCAGCCCGTTGCTGACCGCCGCGACGTAATCCATGCGGTCCACGTACGGCGCGAATTGCTGGTACGTGCGGTGCTCCGCGATTTTCTCCACGCCCCGGTGCAGGTATCCGATCATGCATTCGGAGCCGATCACGCGCTCGCCATCCAGTTTGAGCTTGACGCGCAGCACCCCGTGCGTGGACGGATGCTGCGGACCCATATTCAGGATGAGTTCATCCGCGCCCAGCAGCGTGTGCTGCTTCTCGCCGCTATCCGTGATGGAGGTCTTCGCCACGCTCGTTATTGCCCGCTCTCGATCCCCAGGTTTTCTTTCACCCACGCGGTGTCCTGCTCGATGATGTCGTAGTCCTTCCGTAGCGGATACCCTTTCCACTCGTCGGGCAGCAAAATGCGCCGCAAGTCCGGATGCCCGGCGAAGACAATCCCGAACATGTCAAACGCCTCGCGCTCCAGCCAATTTGCCGTGGGCCACACTCCGTGCAGGCTAGGCACTTCTTCCCCATCGCCCGCCCGCGCTTTCACGCGCAAGCGCTCATTTTTCGCAAAAGAATAAAGATTGAGCACCACATCGAACCGTTTTTCGCGCTTCGGCCAATCCACCGCCGTCAAATCGGAGAGCAGGTCGAACTTTTCTTCATCGCGGAAATAAAGCGCAATCTCCGCCAGCCGCGCGCATTCCACTGTGAGTATTGCTTGTTTGCGGTCCTCGGTGGCTTCCACAAGTGCCGGGCCGAACTTGGCGCGAACTCGTTCGACCAGTTCATTGTTCAGCGGTGTTTGCAGCACTACAGGCGGCTTGGGAGGCGCAGGTGCTGCGGGTTTTGCCGGTACGCCGCCCGGCGGTGGCGGCGGGGCGGCGGGTTTGGCGGGGGGAGCTGACGCGGAAGACGGGCTGCTTGCGGGCTTTTCGCCCGCGGGTGGGGCAGAAGGTTGTTGTTCCTTGGGCTCGTCGGCCATGGACCCTGTGCAATATGCGCCGCGGTCACACCCTCTGCGGCCGGAGTGCAAAAACAATCGCTCTCCGATCCCAACAAAACGGTACCCAACAATGTGATTGCAGACGCCGCGTTTCTAACACATGCAGAAAACCTATCACAAGAGCTTCGGATTCGAAAGGTAGCGTGTGGAAGCAAATTGAATCTTGCAAATCACGCCCACTCCAGCGCGCCCTTCTTGTACAGCCACACGTACCCGACGAGCAAGATCCCCAGGAAGACGAACATCGAAACCAGCGCAAACAGCCCCGTGTGCGCCGCGACCCAACCTCGGTACAAGATGGCCCACGGAATGAGAAACATCGTTTCCACGTCAAATATCACGAACAACATGGCAATGATGTAAAACCGCACCGAGTACCGCCCCCTGGAGCCGCCTTCCGGCGCAATCCCGCACTCGTAGGGTTTCAGCTTCGCCCCGTATGACGTTGACGTCGGCCGGATATACTTCGCCAGGATGAGCGTCACCGCCGGAAACGCAATCACCAGCACGGCGTAGATCAAAACGGGTAGGTATGCTCCGGGCATGTCCCCCTCACGCGCAGCATCGTATCACTAATTTCGATTCTTAGGAGTGTGTTACTTCTCGAAGAGCAATTCGCCCGCGCGGCTGGTGGCCTTCACCACAGCCTTAATGAGCGTCACGCGCAGCTTCCCTTCTTCCAATTCCAGAATTCCATCGATGGTGCAGCCCGCCGGTGTAGTCACCGCGTCCTTCAGCAGCGCGGGATGGTCGCCCGTCTCCAGCACCACGCTTGCCGCACCCTTCATCGTCTGCGCCGCCAGCAAGGTCGCTATGTCCCGCGGCAGGCCCACTTTGACTCCCGCCTCCGCGAGCGATTCCAGAATAATGTACGCAAACGCCGGGCCGCTCGCGGAAAGCCCCGTCACCGCGTCCATATTTTTCTCGTCGACGACCACCGTGCGCCCCACGGCATTGAACATGGCGCGCGCCATCTCCAGATGCTCCGCCCCGGCATGCGCGCCGCGGCAAATCCCTGTCATGCCGCATCCCACCGTCGCAGGCGTGTTGGGCATCACGCGCACCACGGGAATTTTTCCGCCGAGGTGTTGCTCGATGTAATTCGTCGGCACGGAAGCCGCCACGGAGATCACCAGTGTCTTCTCATGTAGTTCCGGCGCGATCTCCTTCAAGACCTCGCTCACCACTTGCGGCTTGACGCACAGCAACACGATGTCCGCGCCGTGCACCGCCTTGCGGTTCTCCGTCGTCACCGCCACGCCCAGCTCTTTCCCGAGCGCCGCGGCCTTCTCGCTGTGCTTCACCGTCGCCGTCACCCGTTTCGGCGGGAACAGCTCCTGCTTCAAGTAAGCCCGCAGCAGTATCCCGCCGAGCTTCCCCGTTCCCAAAACCGCCAGTTTTTTGTCCGCTAGTTTTTGCGCTGTATGGCTAGTCATAGTCCAAACATTCTTGACTCGATTCCCCCATCGGTCAACCCAAGATTCTCAAATCCCGCCGCCCGGCCCGCGGCTGCCGGGATCAATCGGAGGCACGAAGGAAAGGCCGCTTTCAGATGATTGCGCCTCAAATCTGCCCGCTGCTAGTCTCTGAATCAACGGCGTCTCGTCCACCTGCCTTGGCCAAAAAAAAGAGAGCCCAGCTTCGTGCCGGGCTCTCTTCGTCCGTTTAGAGGTTGTCACGGGTGAGACGAGTCGGCGTGCGCCTCGCCCACGATGACATCCGCGCCTTGAGGAACGCCCAAAGCATTCGGGTTGTCAACGATCACATGGATTGCACGTACTCGTATACCGCTGCTGGTGGTGCCAGCGCATGGTGGAGCGCCTCCGCCATCGCAGGTCTGCTCGTTGAGGGTGACCGAGCCGATCCCGGGCACCAGGATAGTCGTGTTGGGCGGAGGATTGTCGCTCACCGACATGCCTCCGACTGAGAGTCCAAGCAGACTAGTGCCCTTCGCGTCGGATGAAGATTTTCCGCCACCCGAGGAGCTGTTGGCTTGCGAAATGATTGCGCTGGCGAGCACCGTGCACGAACCGCTCACCGGGAGTACGCAAACATTTTGCGCCTTGGCAAAACTCGACGAGTTGCTGCTGGAGGCGAGAATGGTACCAGCACTGTCGCTCACCGAGGTTCCGCCGTTCACCAACGAGGTAGATAGCTGGTCTAAGTCCTGATGATCATGTCCGCCCTGCGGCGGAATGCTCACGAAGCCAACTACCACGGGTAGTTGTGACGGATTGGTCTGCTCATTGACGATCGTGGCATTTCCGCTCACCGTTCCGACCAACGAGGGACATCCAGCGGGCTGTGGGAAGTCGGCGTGCGCTTGGGCATGCGAGACCACCACATCGATGGCATCGCCGATCAGCGCTAGGCCAGTAATGTGAACCCTGATCATGTTGACCGTTAGATCGGCGGCGAAGGTGCCGCCAGCGAGCTGGCCGGATGGAGGCTGCGAACTAGACCCTATCTCCTCGAAGAGCTTGACAAAACTGCCAGCTCCGAACTGGGCCGCGGGCAGGTCTATCGTTGTGTTCGGGTTGACGTTATTCATCGGGGTGCCGTTAACGACGAGGTTCTTGAAGGCCGATCCCGCTGAACTGAACGAAGAGTTGAAAGCAGAGGCTTGTGCAGTAGCCACTGCCCGCACCACGTCTGCAGTGACCAATCCACCCACGAGGTTGACTCCGGCCGTTTCGGCAATGCCGGTATCGGTCGCCGTGTTCGTTGTCGGGTCAACCGTGCTCGTGCTCGAAGCGCTGAGCACGTTGGCCTTCAGGACAGCGCCACCAGGAGGCGGAACCGCTACGTTCAGGACTTGGTTGCTGTTGCTCGTGGAGCCGGTGCCGGACTGCGAGCTGCAAACACCTTGTGTGCAGGTCGCAGGGGTGGCGGCCGGTAGCGTCTGGTTGATTCCCAGGAGCTTGTCTTGGATTTGGGCCGCTGCGGCGTTCCCGCTTGCGTTCGCACCTGCAGGATTAAAGATGGTGAAATTGACCGGCTTAATCCTGGTGCGGTCCTTTAGTTCCGCACTCAATGACGTCGAAGCCCGCGTCTTCATGGCCACGAAAAGAACCTTGTTGCACGCGATTTCTCCGATTGTATCGGTGACATTGAGGGCCAGTTCGCCGAATAGGTTGATTCCTGTCGCTGTTAATCCGGTGATGCTGGGTGCGGTGTTTACCGCGGCGTCCCAAAGAATCCCCTTACTCCCCACGGAAAGCGGCACGAAAGTAGTGCCGTTCCACGTGAAGGCGCTAACGCCGATGACGGCACCCCCAAACTGTGTATCAAATGCGATCAGGAAGTCGCCGCGCGTACGTACCGGCAGTTGCGGGCAGCCGGGAACGGGATTCGTCGAGGGGTCCGCCTGGTTGAACTCGTAATCGATATGGGCGTCGCCGTTGTTTGATAGGCGCGACCAGTTGGCGTAGAGGAACTGCTTCTGCGCGCCGCTGACAGGGAAGAACCGGAAGGCGATCTCGCCGGCTATTGGAGCAGCGCCATTGACTGAGATTTCGTTTACGACGTCGTCTTTGGGAGGAGCGCTTCCCGTGGTGCAGACCCAACTGCTCTGGTCGTTCTCTTTGGAGCCCTGGCCGAAAATATCATCGGTTGGCCCCGTCCTGTCGGTGAACGTGGTGAGGGCGGCGGGAAAGGGGCTGCTGTCCCAATCTATGGGCTCTGACGGCGGCACCAAGTGATCGACGGTCAGGTTTCCGTCGATCTCGAAGCTGCCTACCGTGTTGCCGGCAAACGTGGTGCGATTTGCGACCCGCGTGCCAATCAGGAGCAACAATAGAAAAGTTGTGATGGTAAATAGTAGGCGCGGGGTAGTGATTCCAACCGCGCGCCAATGCTTGTGGAAACGTACTTTGGTCGTCATAGGTCCCTTCTTACCCAGGCGTTACACTCTCCCTTTTCAGGCAGGATGGATGCTTAGGTTATATGCGGCTTCCAGAAGGGCAGGGGCGGCCAGGTGTCCGAGAAATCTGAGATGGAACCCGGTCCGCTTCCGGTTAACGCTGGTCGGCATGGTGAATGTGTTGTGGAAAACAACAACTCGGCGAATACCTGATTCTAGAAGCCAGGGAAAACCCGAGTGAGCATCAGGACTATCAGTACTTTAGTACTAAAGAAGTACATCTCTAGTAATTTCTAGCGTTTCCTCTCTACCGCGGCTCCGACGCTGTCCGGGTCGCCATTCTTACTAGCGCAGCTCTTCGTTATGGCGCTTTGCGCCGAGCTTCCCCGTTCCCAGAACCGCCAGTTTTTGTCCGCTAGTTTTTGCGCCGTATGGCTAGTCATAGTTCAAACATTCTTGACTCGATTCCCCCACCGGTCAACTCAAGATTCTCAAATCCCACCGCCACGCCCGCACCGCGGCGCGCCACGGTGATTAACGTGTTTCCTGATGGCGTACTGTCGAATTCCAATGAACCACTGCTCGAGGGCGTTCCCGTAATCCAACAGACGTAAATTCTGGACCGTAACCTTTTGCGCGCCTGGCAGTTATTATTCACAGAGCGATGAAGGCCACCCAACGACCGGGAAGGAAGGCCGCTCTGCCGGAAGGCGGCCCGCTTCAGAAGGCGGGCTCTGCCGAGCAGGCGGACGAGCGCGCGCTTGTCGAGGCGGCGCAAACCGATCCGGCGAAATTTGGAGCACTCTACGAGATGCATTTTGAGCGCGTGTACGCGTTCATCGCCAGCCGGGTCCGCGATCGCGCTACCGCCGAGGATGTAACTTCGGACGTGTTTCACAAAGCGCTCGCTAACCTGACGCGATTTGAATGGCGCGGGGCTTCGTTCGCGGCGTGGCTGCTACGAATCGCGGCGAATGCCGTTGTGGATCAAGCCAAGCGCGTCGCGCGGGAGTTCCCTTCCCCGGAGGATCCGGCAGAGCTGGTCGCCGATCCCGGCTTGCGGCCTTCCGAGCTGCGGGCCATCGAGAACCACGCGAGATTGTTCCGGCTCGTGGGGCAGCTTCCGGAGGCGCAGCGGCAAGTGGTGCATCAGCGGTTCGTCGACCAGCGGAGCATCCGGGAGATTGCCGGGCGGCTGGGAAAAACGGAGGGCGCGATCAAGCAATTGCAGTTGAGGGCGCTGGAACGTTTGCGGGCGCAGATGGAGAGTGGCCATGCCTAAGCGCCCCCTCAGTGAACAAGTGGACGAGGCCGTACAGGCCATGCTGGTATCGCTGCGGCCGCGTCCAGAGCGAGACCCTAGCCCCAGCCTTGCTGTTCTCGTGCCCATTGCCCAGGTCTTGCGCGACCTTCCGCGCGAAAGTTTCCGAATCGCCCTGAAGTCCGACTTGCAAAGGAGAACATCCATGAACGAAGCTGTAGCACCATCCCCGGAAAGGTCCTTGCATTACATGCGTCCCGGCTTCACTTCCATCACGCCGTACATCCTGGTGGCCGGCGGGACGCGCTTCGTCGAATTCCTCAAAGCTGCTTTCAATGGCGTTGAACGTCTCCGCGTTCCGGCCCCTGACGGCACGATCATGCACGCTGAGGTCGCTGTCGGTAACGGCATGATCGAGTTGGGCGACGCAAACGACCAATATCCTGCCACTCCCGTTACTCTTCATCATTACGTCGACGACGCCGATGCCACCTACACCCGCGCCCTGCAAGCTGGCGCCACTTCTATCTACCCACCGACCGACGACCATCCTTCGGGCGACCGCTGGGGTGCCATCCAAGACCAATTCGGCAACCGCTGGTATATCGCTACGCCCAAAGGCTGGACTCCCGGCCCCAAAGGCCTTCGTTCCATCCAGCCTTATCTCCACCTACGCGACGCCCACAAGATGATTCCCTTCCTCGAGTCCGCTTTCAGCGCCGAGGCTTTGGGCGTTCACAAATCGCCCGAGGGTCATGTCCTCCACGCCACCATCCGCATCGGCAACGCTACCCTCGAGATCGACGAAGCCCACGGCGAATTTCAGCCGATGCCCTGCTACCTCCACATTTATGTTCCTGATACGGACGCCCTTTACGCCCAGGCTCTCCGCGCCGGAGCCACCTCCGTCGAGGCGCCCACGAACAAGCCCTACGGCGATCGAGCGGCTGGCGTGAAGGACCCGTTTGGGAATAGCTGGTTTATTGCGACGTATTTGGGGAAGTAGAAGGGCGACGCGGTCGCCCCCGCAGCAGTGTTCATCTCTCTTCGAGGGACTTTTCCGTGCCCCTTCTGCGTGTTCCGGTCCGCTGCCACCTAGGGAATCCGCTGGGCCGACTCAGAGCACGAAGCATGCGCCATGCCCATCGTAAGCAAAGGGAGCTAAGCACGCGGGAAACTCTAAGGGAGATGTGGATTGAGCCACCTCAACGGGGATTGTGTACGGAGATGCTTCGGTGTAGGTTATCGTGCGACCGGGAAGCACGAAAAAAGTAAAGGCTGGTTTGCTCCCGCAGGAGGCGGTGAAACATGCCCAAGGGAACGGAGAAAGACCGTTGGACACGGCGAGGGTTTCTGGGAGTAGGCTCAGCCGCCCTGGCTGCTGCCGGCATGCTGTCGGCAAAGGGTGCTGCGGGACAGGGGCAGGAGTCAGCCCAAAAGCCAAAGACCGATCGAAGCAGAAGCGACCCGGGTCCGACGAACGCCGCTCTAGACGCCGCAAACCCGGACTCGAACAACCCGCTGGCGACGGACGCGGGCGGGGTACAAACCTTCAAGTATCCCTTCTCTTTCGCTCACAAGCGGCTTCACCAGGGAGGGTGGTCGCGTGAGGTGACGGTGCGCGAACTGGCAGTCTCGAAGGCGCTCGCAGGAGTGAACATGCGACTCACCGCCGGCGGCGTCCGGGAACTGCATTGGCATACGGCAGCGGAGTGGGCGTACATGCTGTATGGCACCGCGCGGATCACTTGCATCGATTCGGACGGCAAGAGCTTTGTTACCGACGTAAAGGAGGGCGATCTCTGGTACTTTCCGCCCGGAATTCCCCATTCGATTCAGGGACTTGCTCCGGACGGGACCGAATTTCTGCTGGTGTTCGATGATGGCAACTTCTCCGAGTATGAGACAGTGCTGCTCTCCGACTGGATGGCGCACACGCCGCGCGACGTTATGGCAAAGAATTTCGGCGTCTCTCAAGGAGCGCTGGAAAAGATGCCCAGGAAAGAGCTGTTTATTTTTCAGGCCGAGGTCCCCGGACCGCTGGCGGAAGACCAACGCATTGCGGCAGGAGCGCTGGGCGTTTCCCCGATTGATTTTGCCTTTCGCACCATGCAGCAGCCGCCCACGAAGCGCTCCAAGAGCGGCGAGGTCCGGGTCATCGATTCGAGCAGCTTCAAGGTAGCAGCGAATATCGCCGCGGCGGTGGTCACGTTGCGTCCCGGCGGGCTGCGCGAACTGCACTGGCATCCCAACGCCGACGAGTGGCAGTTCTATATCGGCGGCAAGGCGCGCATGACGGTGTTCGCCACGGGGGGCCGCGCGCGCACCATGGACTTTGAAACCGGGGACGTCGGCTACGTGCTGAAGGCGCTTCCGCACTACATCGAAAATACCGGGAACACGGAGTTGAAATTCCTGGAAATGTTTAAGAGCAGCTACTATCAAGACCTCGCGCTTTCCGAGTGGCTCACCCACACGCCCCCGGAACTTGTCGCCGCGCATTTGAACCTGGACAAGACCACGCTCGACGCGCTACCCAAAACAAAACCCGTGATCGTACCGGAGTAGCAGGCGAGCCAGGAATTCCACTTGAGGATCAGGCTAGGCGGCGGATTCGGAGCGAAACAGGCGCTGGAAGCGCGGGCCAGTGAAATGGACACCAACGAGCTTTTCGCCGTGCGACTGCGCCTCAGCGACGTGCACGACGCGGCCGCGCGTGGCGAAATCGGATTCCATGCGGCGCGAGACGTAGTTCGAAAATGGAATGCGGATTTCGAGGTCGGAGCCGACGGCGACGTCGAAGCGCGTCAGAAAAGCGGCGCCGCTGCGGCAAAGATTTTCGCTGGAGGTTTCTTCCTCGAAGACGATGCCGCGGGAGTCGCGGCCGCGAACATACATGGGTAGGCGGACGGCGATTCTACGTTCCGAGCGTTGGCTCGAGACGGACGTGCTGACTCGGACCATGGGCTGGGTCCTCGATTCTGGCGGCCTCGACCGGGTCGTGGCCGTCCATTTCCTGCGCGCCCGTAAGCCGGGCGAGTGCGGCGGCTCGGCCCTCAAAGAAGCGTTCGACGCTCGAGAGGACCTCGCTGGGCGTTCGCGCCGCGTGTACGATTCGGCGAAGCTCGCTGCCGTTCCCCACGCCATGAGTAAACCAGCAAGCGAACTGCTTCATTTTGCCTATACCGTCGGGCAGGTTGGCAGCGCAAATTTGCCCATAGTAGTCAATCAGTAACCGATAGCGGTCCTCCTCTGTTGGAGTGGTGTAGCGGCCGGTTTCCGCAAATTGCCGCATCTGCGAAAAAATCCAGGGATTGGTGGCGGCGGCGCGGCCGATCATCACGGCATCGCAGCCGGTTTCGCGAAACATGCGCGCGGCATCTTCGGGCACGTTGACGTCGCCGTTGCCGATGACGGGAATTTTCACGGCTTGCTTGACGGCGGTGATGAGAGACCAGTCGGCAGCGCCACTGTAGCCCTGGAGACGCGTGCGCGGGTGGACCGCGACGGCCTCGACGCCGATGCTTTCCGCCATTTTCGCGACGTCCACGGCAACGATGGAGTTTTCATCCCAGCCGGCGCGCAGCTTGATGGTGAGAGGAATTTTTGCGGCGGCGCGGACGGCTCTGAAGATTTGTTCGAGTAGCGGCAGGTCGCGGAGCAGGCCGGAGCCGCCGCACTTCACCACTTTCTTGGCGGGACAGCCAAGATTGATGTCCACGGCGTCGTAGCCGAGGTCTTCGACCATTTTTGCGGCTTCGGCCATCACTACGGGATTCGCGCCGAAGAGCTGCGCCGTGATGGGGTGCTCGTCTTCCTGGAAATAGAGATAACGCAGAGTTTTTTTGGCGCTGCGTGTGATGCCTTCGGAGCTGGTGAACTCGGTCATCAGCAGGCCGCAGCCACCGAGGCCGCGAATCACGCGGCGGAAGAGCGTGTCCGTCACGCCCGCCATCGGTGCGAGGATCGCAGCGGGGCGAATGGTCAGGTCGCGGATTTGGAAGCTCGCCGGAATCATTGGCCTATCGATGATGCAGCCAGAGTAAGGGTCCACAGAGACTGCCCAGCACAAGCGCACCCACAAAGAACAACCGGAACTGAGGTAAACCTATCAGCCCCATCAAAAGAAGGCCGAGAGCTATGACCAAACCGATGGGATGCCCGGTCCATTCACCGCCGCCGTAACGGCCGAACGGCACAACCTTGATGGGGTCCGGTTCGGCGTTGTGCGCAACAACTTTCCGCCGATCACGAATTCGGAAGCTCGCGGGAACCATGGATTCCAGTTTAGGCTGATGGGCGTGCTGTAGCAAGACGGTGTACTCGTCCAGTAGATTAGTGACACTTTGCCTTTCGCCGATGAAGTTTCCAACGGGTGACGAATTCCAGAGGAGTGAGGTAGGCGAGCGACTGGTGAGGGCGCACGCAGTTGTAGGTGTGTTCCC
>Ga0209802_1000157_pt1 | contig 50673 bp, 49 predicted proteins | sample GraSoiAngelo_129_FD_185886 | JGI IMG/M metagenome (GOLD analysis project Ga0209802, IMG submission 185886) | Grasslands soil microbial communities from the Angelo Coastal Reserve, California, USA - 14_0927_12_40cm (SPAdes) (version 2) | ecosystem: Environmental > Terrestrial > Soil > Grasslands ...
CGCCGACGACGGCGGTGACGACGACCGTGCAGGCGCCGATGAACAGCGCGAGCCGCGCGCCGTAGAGGACGCGGGCGAGCAGGTCGCGACCGAGCTGATCGGTGCCCAGCGGGTGGCCCGGCGCGCCTGGGGGCCGCAAGCTCTGAGCGAAGTCGCTCGCCAGCGGATCGACCGGCGCCAGCCACGGCGCGGCGGCGGCGGCCACGATCGCGGCGAGCGTGATGCCGATGCCGAGCCAGGCCTTCACGCGCGCAGCCTCACCCGCGGATCGAGCCAGCCGTAGAGGACGTCCACGAGGAGGTTGATCCCCGTGTACGTGGCCGAGATCACGAAGACGGCGGCGAGGACCACCGGGAAGTCGCGATTGAGCAGCGCTTGCACGGTGAGTCGGCCGAGCCCGGGCCACGCGAAGATCGTCTCCGTGATCACGGCCCCGCCGAGGAGCTGGCCGATCTCGAGCCCGGCCAGCGTCACGATCGGAATCGCGGAATTGCGCAGCGTGTGCTTGGCCACGACGCGCGGCTCGCTGAGGCCCTTGGCGCGCGCGGTCAGCACGTAATCCTCGCCGAGCGCTTCCAGCATCGTCGAGCGCGTGAGCCGGGCGATGCGGGCAGAGAAGAACGCCGCCAGCACCACCGACGGCATGACGAGCTGCGCGAGCGACCCCATTCCCCCCGTGGGCAACCAGTGAAGGCGGACAGAGAAGACATAGATCAGCATGAGGCCCAGCCAGAAGCCGGGCACCGCCTGGCCGATCACCGTGCAGAGCGTGCCCGCATGATCGACGAGGCTGTTGCGCCTCACCGCCGTCACCACGCCGAGCGGCACGGCCACCAGGAGGGTGAGCAGGACGGCGGTGGCGGCGAGCAGCAGCGTCGCAGGCAGGCGCTCGAGCACGAGGCCCAGGGCATCGCGACGGTAGCGCAGCGACTCGCCGAAGTCGCCGTGCAACGCGCCGCTGACGAAGCGCGCGTACTGCACGGGGAGCGGATCGTTGAAGCCCAGGCGCTGGCGGAACTCGTTCACGTCCTTGGCCTGGATGTCCATCGGCATGAAGAGCAGCACCGGATCGCCGCCCAGACGCACCATGGCGAAGACGGCGGAGAGCGACAGGAACACCACGAGGGCGGCCTGCGCCAGCCGCGAGACGACGTAGCTGCGCACGCGCTACGCGGAGGTGTCGGTCACGCGGCGGCGCCGGTGGAACCGCATGTTGAGCAGCTCGACGCCGAGGGCGAACGCCATGGAGAAGTAGATGTAGCCCTTCGGCACGTGCTGTCCCATGCCGTCGGCCACCAGCACGATGCCGATCAAAACGAGGAAGGCCAGGGCCAGGATCTTGACGCTGGGATGGCGCTCGACGAAATCGCTCACCGCGTTCATCGCCATCAGCATCACCACGATGGCGATGACGATGGCGGCCACCATGATCCACACCTCATCGACCATGCCGACCGCCGTGATGACGGAGTCCAGCGAGAAGACGACGTCCATCAGCATGATCTGGATGACGACGGCCGCGAACGTCCCGCCGCCGCGCGTGGCCGGGGGCGTGTGGGGGCCGGCCTCGACCTTGTCGTAGATCTCCCACGTCGCCTTGAAGATGAGGAAGAGGCCACCCGCGATGAGGACGAGGTCGCGCCCGGACAGCCCCCCGATGGCAAAGAGCGGCCGCGTGAGGCCCATGATCCACGTGATCGAGAACAGGAGGGCCAGCCGGGTTCCGAGCGCCAGGGCCAGGCCCAGGCGCCGCGCCCGCGGCTGCTGGGCCGGCGGCAGGCGGCTGCTGAGGATCGCGATGAAGACGATGTTGTCGATGCCGAGGACCAGCTCCATCGCGGTCAGGGTGACCAGCGCGAGGAGATTCTCGACGCTCAGGCGTGATCCTTCTTGAGCTGGGCCGCGATCGGGACGAAGTCGTACGAAGGAAAGACCTGGTAGCGGAAGGCGCCCCACGCCTTCTGCTCCATGTAGCGGTTGACGGACCGGAGCGCGCCGGGCGCCACCCGGAGCTGGATGATGAAGCCGTACGACATCGCCACCACCCACGACACGATCTCGGCGCCCTCGGGCGGGAAGTCGCGGTAGAAGCCGGTCTTCTTGGCGTGGGCCATGATCTCGTCGAGGGGCTTCGACTGATCGTGGTGGAGCAGCACCGTCAGCAGCACGCGATCATCCGCCATGGCGGATCCTCCTCTCGATGCCCTGCCACATGAGCTCGGCCCAGCGCTCGTAGCCGACGTCGGACGGATGATAGCCGTCGCTTCCGACGAGCTCGGGGCGCCGCGGCACCTCCTCGCGGCTCACCTCGTAGAGATCGACGACCTCGGCGCCGATCGCGGTCGCCTGCCCGCGGAGCGCGTCGTTGAAGCGCATCGTGAGCCTGCCCACGGTCGCCTCCTGCGGCCGGCCGCGGAAGCGAGGCGTCACCGCGAGGTCGGGCAGCAGGTTCACCACGATGACGGCACGGGTCTTGTCGTTTAGCCGGCGCAAGATCGCTTCCACGTTGTGCTCGTAGCTCTCGACGGGGACGCCCTGGGTGATGTCGTTGGGCCCGATCGAGAGCGTCACCAGGTCGGGCTTGATCTCGATGGCCTGATCGAGCTGACCGGCGAGGACGTCCGCCGAGGTCGCGCCGCCGATGCCGAGATTCACGACCCGCGCATTGGGATACAGCTTGCGCAGGCGGCTCAGCAGGCGGCTGACGTAGTTCCGGTCCTTGCTCGTGGCCCCCACGCCTTCGACCGTGCTGTCGCCGAGGGCGACGTACACGACGGACGCGCGGCGGTCCGCCGGCAAGCCGCGCGAATCGCTCACGCTCGAGCATCCGACGACGACCAGCGCAACCAACCACGTCAGAGCGCGAGCTAGAATTTCGCCGCCTCTTCGAGCGTGCTCGTATACCAGGGCGCGTCGGGGAAGGTGATCGGTCGGACCGCCGGCAGTGTCGCTCCGGCACGGCGGTACGCATCCATATATGTACGTGCGGCGGCCGGGGGGCCCACGGAGCCCAGCGCGTCGGCGAGCGCGACCGTGGTCGTGCCGTCGCGATCGAACGCCTTGATGTGCTCGCCGAGGCCCGCGGCTTCGAGCATCGCGCGGTAGAAGGGCAGCATCAGGTAGCGGGTGAGCTCGTTCTGGAACGCAGCCAGGGCCGGCGCCCGATTGTCCGTGATGGCGAGCGGCACGGCGACGACGATCTCGAAGCCGTCGAGCGTCCTGCCGGCTCGCCGGCGCCCGCGCTCGATGGCGGGAACGGCGACGTCGCGAACGTACGCCGGCGGCGTGAGCCACAGCACGGCACCGTCGGCGATCTCGCCCGCCAGCTCGCACATCTTCACGGAAAGCGCCGCCAGGTAGATCGGCGGCGCCGGCGGGCGCTCGGGCATGGCCATGCTCCAGTGGACGCGATAGTGACGCCCGCTGAAGTCGGCGCCGGCCCCGAGGCCGCCCCGCAGCACCGCGACGTACTCGCGCATGACGGCGAGGGGCTCGGTGAGCGTCAGGCCGAGCTGGGTCTCCATGCTGGCGCGATGGCTGACACCGATCCCGAGGCGGAAGCGGCCTCCCGTCGCCTCCGAGAGCGTCAGCGCCGCCTGGGCCATGGCGACGGGATGGCGCGGGTACACGGGAACGACACCGTTGCCGAGCCCGAGGCGGCTGGTGGCAGCGCCATACGCCGCGAGCACGACGAACGAATCGCGGCCAAGGCCGTGCGTCACCCACGCGCTGTCGTAGCCGAGGGCCTCGACGCGCCGGGCGAGGTTGACGGCAGTGGCCAGGTCACGGCCGGGGTTCAGATAGCAGGCTCGTCTCATGGCGGCTCCACCCTAACAAGGTGCTTGGGCGTGGTCCAGTGTCGCGCTAGCCTCGATTCATGCGACTCGGCTCGGCGCTGGCGCTCGCAGTGATGCTGGCAGTCGTCGGATGCGCGTCGTCGCAGCGCGGGACGGACGTCTTCGAATCCGAAGGGCGACCGGCCGGCGCGGCCGATCGCGCGTTTCTCCCCGGTGTGCCCTACGTGTCCTGGAACGAAGCGGCGCGGCTCTGGTTTCGCGAGCGCGATCTCACCAACCCGTCGTTCCACGCCTCGTTCCTCATGGTGCTGGGCTACTGGGGACAGCACTGGTCGTTGATGGACGACCGCACGGCGCTCCAGGAATGGGGCATCACCGACAAGGGCACGGCGCCCAGCCTCGCCTCCGTGAAGTCGTTCCTCGATGTCGGCGTGCCGGTGATCGTACCGGGAGCGATCACGCCGCTCGCTCATTTCGCGAATCCAGCCCGCGCGCCCGGCCTCCTCGGGACGATGCAGCCGCTGGACGCGCGGCCAGGCCAGTGGGATCCGCTGCTCGCCACGTTTCGTGTCGTCATCGGCTACGACGATGCCCGGCGCGTCGTCACGCTCCACGATCCGACCTTCGGGCCGGTGTGGACGGTCGATTACGACGACTTCGACCGCATGTGGTCGCTGACCAACCGGACGTGGATGGTCATGCGGCCCCACGATCCGCGCCCCATCGTCGCCGAGCGCCAGGTGGCGCCGCCGTATCGCGAGCGCACCGCCGACGAGCAGGCGGCGACCGATCTCGTCTACGCGCTGGCGCTCTCGGCCGGCGGACGCGACCGCGAGGCGGCCGACCGTCTGCGCCAGGCGCTCGCCCGTGCCGACATCAGCGTCGGGTACCGCCATCTGCTCCGGCTGGAGCTGGCCGGCTACGAGATGCATCGCGGCCGACTCCGCGCCGCGGCCGACAGCGCCGATGAGGCGGCGCGTCTCGTTCCCGAGAGCCCGGCGCCGTGGAGCGTGGCGGCGGAAGCGTACCGGCGACTCGGCCGCGCCCAGGACGCCGACGCTGCCGCAGCGCGGGCCCGACAGCTCGCCGCGTGCTCGGAAGGGGCCCAGGTGCGCGGTCACGGTGAGGTGAAGGTCCTGCCCGAGACGCTCTATCGCCCGGAGCAGCGCGCGCTGGCCTCCGTGATCGCCCGCGATTTCTTCGTCGTGGCGTCGTGCCCCGACGCCGGCGTCACCTGGCTCCTCCGGCCGTTGCCGTGATCAGGAGCGGAGGACGCTGACCTCCATCGCGTCGTCGCCGAAGTCATATTCCCGGGAGGTGTAGCGTCCCGCGGGCTCACGGACGTAGTCGAGATAGGGCTTCACGTCGCGCCGGTAGACGCCCGTGTTGTCCGCCACGACGACGGCGCCGGCCGCGAGCTTGGGCTCGAGCTGCCGCAAGTAGTCGAGGTAGTCCTCTTTGACCGCGTCGATCAGCACGAAGTCGAAGCGTCCGGACAGGATCGGAATCGCTCGCAGCGCGTCGCCCACCACGACCTTCACCTTGCGCTTGAGGCCGGCCTCTTCCGCGTTGTACTCGACGAACCTGGCGAGGTACGGGTTCGCCTCGACACAGATCAACCGGCCGCGCGGTGGCATCGTGCCGGCGATGAGGATGGCGGAGTAGCCGAAGAGCGAGCCGATCTCGACGGCGCGCTCGCACTCGTGGCGCTCGAGGAGCCGGCGGATGACGCGCCCCTTGGCCCGGCCGATCACCGGCAGGTGCCAGAGCGTGACGGCGCGGTCCATCAGCGCCAGCATCCGCTTCGCCTTTTGGGTGATCATTGTAGCGGGAGCCGCGAGGTCGGCTCGAGCCGCGGGTGGCGAGGTCTAGGTACGCGGGGCTCCGAGTCGCGCGACGACGGCGGCAGGTCGTTAGCAGGTCCAGGTACGCGGGGCTCCGAGTCGCGCGACGACGGCGGCAGGTCGTTAGCAGGTCCAGGTACGCGGGGCTCCGAGTCGCGCGGCCACCGCGTCTGGGACCGGATATCGACGATCCCAGGTGCCCGCCTTCACGATCTGGCCGGGCAGCGTGCGCCCCACCACGTCCTGAACGCGGCGCGACGCCGCCAGCAGGCGGTCGAGGTCGATGCCGGTGCGGACGCCCATCGCGTGCAGGCAATGCACGAGATCTTCCGTGCAGACGTTGCCGCTGGCGCCGGGAGCGAAGGGGCAGCCACCGAGGCCGCCGATCGAGGAGTCGAAGTGCGTCACACCAAGCTCCATCGCGGCCAGGATGTTGGGGATGGCCATCGCGCGGGTGTCGTGGGTGTGCAGCGTCCACTCGATGCCCGGGAACTTCGGCATCAGGTGCTCGAGCGTCCGCGCGACCTGGCGCGGGTTCGCCATGCCGGTCGTGTCGGCCAGGCCGATGGCGCGGGCGCCGATGTCGACCAGCCGGCGCACGACGCTCTCGACCTGCGGGATCGGCACCTCCGTCTCGAACGGGCATCCGAACGACGTCGAGATGCCGCAGGCGACGGGGACGCGGGCCCGCTCGGCCACCTGCATGACGGCGCGCAGCTTCTCGATCGACTCGGCGATCGTCATGTTGACGTTCGCGAGGTTGTGGCTCTCACTGGCCGAGACGACCGTGTGGATGGCGTCGACACCGGCGTCCACGGCGCGGACCGCGCCCTTGTCGTTGGGAACGAGCGCCGCGTAGCGGGTGGACGGGCGGCGGCGGATCTTGGCCATCACCTGCTCGGCGTCACGCGTCTGGGGCACCACCTTGGGGTGGACGAACGACGTCACCTCGATGCGCTCGAGGCCGGATGCGGCCAGGAGGTCGACGACCTCGACCTTCTGTTCCGTGGGGATGAACTCGGGCTCGATCTGGAAGCCATCCCGCGGTCCCACCTCACAAATCGTGACGCGATCAGGCAGCTTCATGGCCATCCCCCTTTGCGGTCAGAACTGTACCATGGCGCCAAGCTGGCACACCGCCGGCGGCGGATGCGTTCACGATTTCCTCACCGGGCGGACGAAGACCCACGCGAAGATAGGAAAAGGCCGCGATTCTCCTTTGGGACGTCGTAAGGCAACGTTCATCGCCTGGAGGAACACATGAGGATTCTGGGTCTGCTCGTCGTCCTCTGCTTCGCCTACGTCTCCGACGCCTTCGCCGTCTGCGCGCCGACGAGGATGCTTCGGATCGTGACCACCGTGGACGCCTTCGGCCTGCCGGCCGACCACTTCGTGACCCAGCCGAAGACGCTCTATCGCTACGGATCGATGTTCGGTCGCGTGGAAGAGGTCTTCAACAAGCAGACGGGCCTGCACCTGCTCGTCGTCGTCAGCGAGCCGGACGTCTGGGTGGTCAATCGGGTGAACAACAGTGGCCAGCACATGACGGACCGCGGCGCGAACATCGACTTCCACGCCCCGATCATCACGGCCACGAAATCCGAACACTGGAGAAAGCTGGAGTTCGGGTGTGAAGAAGACTTCATGAAGTCGGTCAATGCCAAGACCGAGCCGGCCGACGGGGGCATGATCCGCTACAGCCACGAGGCCGAGGGCATCAAGGCGTCGCTGGTCGTCAATCCGAAGCAGCGTCCCGAGCGCCTCGAGATCGAAGGCCCCGAGGCTCGCTTCGTCATCAAGTTCCTGAGCTACGAGGATTCGGAGTTCCAGGCCGATCTCTTCTCGCGGCCCAACGGCATCCGGTTCAGCGAGCGGTAGCGCGCCGCTCCAGGCGGCGAGTCGGGACGGGCGCGTCTCAGTACGACCGCGGCATGCGCAGGATGTGCTCGCCGACGTAGGCGAGCACGAGGTTGTTGTTGATGGGCGCGGTCTTGTAGAGCCGGCACTCGCGGAACTTCCGCTCGATGTCGTACTCCTCGGCGTAGCCGTACCCGCCGTGGCAATCGATGCAGGCGTTGCCGGCCTCCCACGCCGCCTCGGCGGCGAGGTACTTGGCCATGTTGGCCTCGGGCCCGCACGGCTCGCCCGCGTCGAAGAGCACCGCCGCCTTGTTGCGCATGAGCGCGGCGGCCTCGACGGCGGTGTGGGCCTTGGCGATCGGGAACTGCACGCCCTGGTTAGCACCGAGCGGCTTGCCGAAGAGCACGCGCTGGCTCGAGTACGCGACGGCCCGCTCCCCGAACCAGCGGCCGTCGCCGATCGATTCCGACGCGACCAGGATGCGCTCGACGTTCATGCCGTCGAGGATGTAGGAGAACCCCTTGCCCTCCTGGCCGATGAGCCCGTCGGCGGGGATCTCCATGCCGTCGAAGAAGAGCGCGTTGGTCGAGTGGTTCATCATCATCCTGAGCGGACGCACTTCCAGCCCCTTGATGCCGCGGATGTCGACCAGGAAGACGCTGAGCCCGTCGGTCTTGTGCGTGACCTTGTCCACCGGCGTCGTGCGGGCGAGCAGCAGCATCAGGTCGGACTGGAGCACGCGCGAGATGAACATCTTCTGACCGTTCACCACGTAGCGGTCGCCCTTCTTCACCGCCGTCGTCTGGAGTTTGGTCGTGTCTGACCCGCTGTTGGGCTCGGTCACGCCGAAGGCCTGCAGCCGCAAGTCCCCGGTGGCGATCTTGGGCAGGTACTGCTTCTTCTGCGCCTCGCTGCCATGACGGAGCAGCGTGCCCATGATGTACATCTGGGCGTGACAGGCGGCGGCGTTGCCGCCGTTGGTGTGGATCGTCTCCATGATCAGCGCGCCCTCGGTGACGCCGAGTCCGGCGCCGCCGTATTGCTCGGGGATCAGCGCGGCGAGGTAACCCGCCGTGGTGAGGTCGTTGACGAACGCCTCCGGGTACTCGCGCTTGACGTCGAGCGCGCGCCAGTACTCTCCGGGGTACCGCTTACAGATGTCGGCGACGCCGTCGCGGAGCGCGCGCTGCTCGTCGGTGAGGGTGAGCGGGATGGCCGTCATGCTCAGCGTCCTTTGAAGTTCGGCTTCCGTTTCTCGTTGAACGCGCGGACGCCCTCGAGGCGATCCTCGGTGACGACCGTCGCGTTGTAGGCCTCGATGGCGAGGATCATGGCGGTGTCGAGATCGGTCTCCATGCCATAGGCGATGGCCTTCTTGGCCTGGCGCACGGCGATCGGGCCGTTCTGGGCGATGGTCGTCGCGATCTCGGTGGCCCTGGCGCGCGCCTGGCCCTTGGGGACCAGGTGATTCAAGAGCCCGGCCGCCTTCGCTTCCTCGGCCTTCAGTCGCCGGCCCGTGAAGATCATCTCCTTGGCCAGCGGCGCGCCGAGGAGGCGGGGCAGGAGCTGGGTGCCGCCGATGCCGGGAAAGATCCCGAGCGTCGTCTCGGGAACGCCGAAGACGGCGGTCTCGCTGGCGACGATGAAGTCGGAGAGGATCGCGAGCTCGCATCCGCCGGCGAGGGCGAAGCCTTCCACGGCGGCGATGACCGGGATCGGACAGCGCAGGAGCCGGAACGCCGCCTGCTCGAAGATGACGTGCTGGGCCCGCCACGTCTCGTCGGACATCTCGTTGCGTTCCTTGAGGTCGCCGCCGGCGCAGAAGGCCCGGTCACCCGCCCCCGTGAAGACGACGGCCCGGGCGTCGGTGTCCATCTTCAAGCCGTCGAAGCAGGCGAGCAGGTCCTCGCCCATGGCGGTGTTCATCGCGTTCATCTGCTCGGGCCGGTTCAGGATGACCGTGACGACGTGGCGGTCGGCCGAGCGTTCGACGAGGAGATGACGATAGGTCACAGAACGCCTTCGCTGCGGAGCGACCGTACGTCGTCGCGGGTGTAGCCGAGCCAGGTCAGCACGTCCTCACCGTGCTCGCCGAGCCGCGGTGGCTCGCGGCGCACCCCGGGCCGCCGGCCGTCCCAGCGGATGGGCAAGCCGACGCAGGTGAAATCGGGCAGGCGAGCGTTGTCGGGACGCAACAGCATGCCGCTCTCGCGCGTCTGGGGCTCTTCCAGCACGCGGTCGATCGTGAGGATCGGCGAGCAGGGGACGTCGTGGCGGCGCAGCGTCTCGATGAGGTCGGCGCTCTTCCGAGCGCGCGTGAGAGCCGAGATCGCCTCGACCAGCACCGCGCGGTTCTGCACGCGCCGCGGATTGTCGGCAAAGCGCGTGTCGTCCGCCAGGCCGGGCGCGTCGAGGGCGCGAGCGAGCCGAACGAACAGCGCGTCGGACCCGGCGGCGATCATCACGTAGCCGTCGGCGGCCGGGAACGCCTGGTAGGGTGCGATCATCGCGGTGCCCGAGCCCTGGGGCACCGGCGTCTCGCCCGACGCGAGATAGCCCATGGCGTGATACGAGACCCACATCAGCGTCGTCTCGAAGAGCGACGTCGTGACTTCCACCGCGCGCCCCGTGCGATCGCGCTCGCGCAGCGCCGCGACGATGCCAAGCGCGGCCCACATCCCGGTGCCCATGTCGACGATCGACGTGCCCACGCGCACCGGTTCCTGGCCGGGATGGCCGTTGACCGACATGAGCCCGGCGTAGGCCTGCATCATCGGGTCGTAGCCCGGCATGTCGCGCAGGGGGCCGCTCGTTCCGAAGGCGGTGATCGCGCAGTAGACGAGCCGGGAGTTCATCGCCGACGCGCCGACAAAATCCACCCCGAGATCGCGGGTGGCTTCGGCGCTCAGGCTCTGGACGAAGACGTCGACCCGCGCGACGAGCCGCTTCAGCACCGCGCGACCGGCCGCCGTCTTCAGATCGAGGGCGAGGCTCCGCTTGTTGCGGTTGAAGGCGAGAAACGTCGCCGACTGATCGCCCCACCACGGCGGCGCCCACGCGCGCGCGTCGTCCCCGCGCCCGGGCCGCTCGATCTTGACCACGTCGGCCCCCATGTCGCCGAGCACCTGCGTGCAGAACGGACCGGCGACGTTCTGCGTGAGGTCGGCGACGACGACGCCTTCGAGCGGGAGCGCCACGCCGAGAGTCTACCACCGAGGAGCGTGCCCGATTTCCCGTGGCACCAGCGCTCGAAATTGAGTCACTGACTGTCCATGACGCGACGCCGGGCCCACCATAAGTGCTTGGATTTCCGAAATCCGGACTCTGGCATCAGCGTTGCGTCTTCTCACGCGCCCCGCGCCGTGGGACGGCGCGGCAGGAGGACGACATGACCGCACGGAAGATCTGGATCGTACTGGCGGGAGCCCTCTGGCTCTGCCTTCTCGGTGTGATTGCCAGTGTGGCCGTCGAGCGACTGCGCGTGGATCACAAGCGCCTCGCCGGTGCCCACCTCGAGGACGGTGACGACATCGGTGCGCAGGTGGCCGTGAGCGCGGAGTGGCCGTGGGAGGCGCCCGTGCGCCTGGTGAGCGAGGCGCTCGCTCGGGGCGACCGCGCATCGGCCGAGTGGGCGTGGCGCAATGCCTGGGGCGCGGCGCTCGGCGCACGCCGGTGGGAAGGCATGGCGGCCGTCGGCGGGCTCGCGCTCCAGATGGGGGAGTCGCCCCGCGCCCGCGAGGCGTACCTGGTCGCGCTGTTCCGCGCGCGCGACCAGCGATCGTTCACCGGTGTGCTCAGGGCCCAGGAGGCGTTCGAGACGCTCGGTGACCGGCCGGTGGCGCTCCAGTGCCTGAACATCGCCGGCTCCATGCCGGGCATCGGCGCCGTCGAGCAGGGCATCGTGCGCGAGCGTCTCGATCGGCTCGCCGCGTTTCCCCACTCGTCGTGGAACGCGCGATGAGGCACCCAGACCGTGAGGCCCTCGAGCCCGCCGTGAGCCGCGTGCGGTGAGCGCGATACCGTCTGCGGCCGGGCCGTCGAGTCAGGCCCGGTCGCGGCGGTAGCGTGTCTCGAAGAGCAGCGCGCCGGCCGGCGAGCGGTAGGGCCCGTGAGGCATCCCGGGCGGCCGGCACGCGTACATCCCCGCGCTGAACGTCCGCCCGAACCCGAGGTCCATCAGGCTGCCGTCGACGATCCAGACCTCTTCCCAGAAGTCGTGGGTGATCGTCTCGGTCGTTTGAACGCCGGCCGCGAAGCGCAGCAGCCGCGTGACGTCGCCCGTCTCGGGATCGCGGCTCAGGATCTTCTCCTCGATGCCGGCGCCGCCAGCGCCGGCCGTCGCCGAGCCGGCAACCGGTTGCCACCGAACGTCGTCGGGGCGGAAGAATTCGAGCGCCGGCTTGGCCAGTGTTATCCTCGAAATCGATGGTGTTCTTCGATCCCACCATCGCGGATGTCCTGCTGACCTATGCCCGGCGTGTGGTCGCCCGTGGCTATATCCACAACACGCTCGGCAACATCGCGGTGCGCACTCCGGCCGCCGGCTTCGACGACGGCGTGGTCTACACCAAGCACGCCGGGATCTCGCTCGAGGAGATGACGCGCGACCACGTCGTGATCACCGACGTGCCCACCGGCCGGCTGCTCCACGGCGACGTGCCGACGAGCGTGGGCCATCAGCTCAACCGCGAGATCCTCCGCTTGCGGCCCGACGTCAACGCGGTGATCCACGTCCATCACGACGAGACCATTGCCTATTTCGCGGCCAGCCCCGGGCGAGAGCTCCGCATCCTCTCCATCGAGTTCCCGTCGGTCATGGGCCGGCCACCGCACGTGCTGCCGTCGCACGTCAACGTCGAGCTGGACGTCGCGCCGATCCGCAGCTTCATCCACCACACCAACGCCATCGTCATGGAAGGTCACGGCGTCACGACGCTTGGCCGCACGCTCTCCGAGGCCTATCACCGGCTCAACACGCTGGCCGCCGAGGTCCGCCGCCTGGCGCTGGCCGAGGAGCTCGCCGTCCTGCGCGGGAGCGAGATCCAGTACGTCGATCCGGCGTCCCTCGAGTGGGCCTACGAGCACGCCGACGACGTGATCTATCCCACGCCGGCAGCGGCCGCCGCCGCGCCGCGCTAGCGGCGCCCGCCCAGCTCCTTCCGCACCAGCGCCGCTCCCGCCGCCAGCGCCGTGAGCTTCTGGTTGCACTGATAGCGCGGCGACCAGCCGAAGCCACAATCGGGATTCACCGTCAGCTTCTCGGCCGGACAGACCTCGAGCACGCGGCGGATCCGGCGCGCCACGTCCTCGGGCGTGTCCTGGTTGAAGCCCTTCACGTCGACGACGCCCGCGCCCAGCTCGCGGCCGTCGCCGTACTTCCGCCACAGGTCGAGCTCGGCCAGCTCGCGGCCGGCGAACTCGAGCACGAACTGATCGGCGCGGGCCTTGAGCGCGCCCGGGAAGTACGGCTCGTAGGTCCGCGGGAAGCGCGAGCGGCCGAAGCGATTGCCGAAGCAAATGTGGAAGCCGAGCCTCGCCTTCACGCCCTCGGTGGCCAGGTTGAAGAGCCGCGCCATCTCCTCTCCGGAAACGTTGCCGCGCGCCGGCTCGTCGATCTGGATCCAGTCGGCGCCGGCCGCCACCAGCGCACGGAGCTCCTGGTTGATGACCTCGGCGAACCGCTCGGCGACGTCGACCGTGCCCTTGTAGACCTTGCCGGGATGGATGCGCGAGCCGAAGGTGAGCGGCCCGGCGCAGGTCGCCTTCGTCGCCCGCTTCGTGTGTGACTTGAGGTACTCGAACTCCTTGACGATGCCGAGGCCACCCGCCGGCGGCTCGATCCGTCCCACCGCCTCGTAGCGCGTCTGCTGGTCGTAGCCCCAGTAGCCGAGCTTGCGGCGGACCGGCAACGCCTCGATGCCCTTGATGATCGTGTAGTACGTGTCGACGTAGCCGTCGAGTCGACGCACCTCGCCGTCGGTGATCACGTCGATCCCGGCTTCCTCCATGTCGGCCACGACGGCGTCGACGGCGTCGTCGAACATCTCGTCGAGGTCGCCCGGACCGGCCTCGCCGGCCTCGTACGCCTTGACCAGCGTGAACCACCATCCGGGTTTTCCATGTGAGCCCACCACGGTGGTGGGAAGGATCGGCAACGAAGGCATCAGGTGGCTCCTCCAATGATCCGCGAGACGGTGGCGTCGCGCCGCGCGTCGGCCGGCGCGCCGGCGAAGATGATCTCCCCGCGCTCGATGACATACAAGCGGTTCGTTTCTGCGGGCACGTGATGGATGTTGGACTCGGCCAGCAGAATGCCGGGGCCGTGGCTGCGAATCGCGGCGATGCCCTCGGCGATCACGGGAATGACGGCCGGCGACAGGCCCTCGAACGGCTCGTCGAGCAGGAGCAGGTCGGGGTCGAGGGCGAGCGCCCGGGCCAGCGACAGCATCTTGCGCTCGCCCCCGGAGAGCTGGCCGCCACCGCGAGCGGCGTACGCTTCGAGCCGAGGAAACACGCGATACGCCTGGGCCACGCGGTCGGAGGCCGGGCGTTCCGTCACGCGATTCCACGTCGCCATCTCGATGTTCTCGGCGACCGTGAGATCGGCGAAGACCTCGCTCTCCTCGGGTGAGAAGCCCACGCCGAGGGTGGCGATCGTGTGTGTCGGCATGCCGATGAGGCTCCGGCCTCGGTAATCGATCCGGCCGGCGGCCGGACGGCGATAGCCCATGATCGTGCGCAGCGTCGTCGTCTTGCCGGCGCCGTTGCGTCCGACCAGGCACACGAGCTCGCGCTCGCCGACCTCGAGCGAGACGTCGCGCAGGATGCGGCTCGCCTGGATGTCGACGCTCAGCCCCTCGACGGTCAGCATCACGAGCGCGGCTTGCCCAGCACGGTCGCGACGACCTCGGTGTCACGCCGGATGCCGTCGGGAGTCGTGTCGGCCAGGACGCGGCCCTGGTGGAGCGCGACGATGCGGTCTGAGTAGCCGAAGACGATGTCCATGTCGTGCTCGACCTGGACGATCGCCTTGACGCCGAGGCGCCGGGCCGCGCCGACCATGACGTCCATGATGGCGTGCTTGTCGGCCGTGCTCACCCCGGAGGTCGGCTCGTCGAGCAGGATCAGCTCGGGCCCCAGCGCGAACGCGCTGGCCACGTCGAGCAGCTTCTTGTCGCCCTGGGGCAACGTGCGGGCGAGCCTGGCCAGCCGATCGGCGAGGCCGAAGACGGCGGCGATCTCTCCGACCTCGGCGTGGACGGCGCGGTCGGCGGCGAGGGACGACCAGAAGCGGCGGCCACGGCCCAGGCGCGCGCAGACCGCCACCGCGAGCGTTTCCGCCACCGTGAGGGCGGGGAAGACGTTGACGAGCTGGAAGCTCCGGGCCAGGCCGCGTCGGGCCAGTGTCACCGGCCCTGCTCCGACGATGTCGAGGCCGCGGAAGCTCATCTGGCCCGCGGTCGGGGGCGCGAGCCCGGTCACGATGTTGACGAGCGTCGTCTTGCCGGCGCCGTTGGGGCCGATGATCGAGACGAACTCCCCCTCGCTCACGGTGAGGCTCACGCCGTCGAGCGCCGTGAAGTCGCCGTAGCGCTTCGTCAGGCCCCGCGCGTCGAGCAGGACGCTCACGTGCCGGCGCGCTGGCGCCGATCGAGAAGTCCCGTCAGGCCCTGAGGAAAGAAGACCACCACGACGGCGAGGATCGCACCGAAGACGAAGCGCCAGTACTGAGTGATCGACATCACCTGGTCCTGGAGCACGATGAAGACGAAGGCGCCCAGCACGGGGCCGAAGAAATTCCCGAAGCCGCCGAGCAGCAGCATGAAGACGAGATTGCCGGAGTGGGTCCAGTACGCGAGGAGCGGATCGGCCAGGCCGGTTGGAATGGGAAGGAGCGCGCCGCCGACGGCGCCGAAGACCGCGGCGACGACGAAGGCAGAGAGACGATAGCGGCGGACGTCGACCCCGGTGAACTCGGCCTTGCCGGCGTTCTCGCGGATCGCGCGCAGGCCGAGGCCGAACGGCGAGCGGACGATCCGCCACATGACGACCGCGCCGAGGACGAGCACGGCGAGTGAGTAGTAGTAGAACGGGCCGGTGAGGAACTCGACCTTGCCGAACGACGTCCACGCCAGGCCGAGGCCGAACGGCGAGCGGACGATCCGCCACATGACGACCGCGCCGAGGACGAGCACGGCGAGTGAGTAGTAGTAGAACGGGCCGGTGAGGAACTCGACCTTGCCGAACGACGCCCACGCCAGGCCGAGGAGCCTGGGGCGCAGGACCCGCATGCCCTCGTCGCCGCCGGTCACCGCGTAGAACTTGAGCAGGAACGAGTAGAACAGCATCCCGAAGGCCAGCGTGAGCATGCCGAAGTAGATCCGCACGTAGCGCACGCAGAGCAGGCCGGTCGGCAGCGCGATCACCGCCCCGGCCACGGCCGCGGCCATCAGGATCACCTCGAGGTCCAGCACGCCGAGCTTCGAGGTCAGGAACGCGGCGGTGTAGGCACCGAGCGCCACGAACAGGGCGTGACCGAAGGAGAGCAGGCCGGTCGTGCCGAAGAGGAGATTCAGGCCGAGGAGCGCGATGCCGTAGCCGAAGAACGGCAGCATGAGCGTGGCGTAGTAGTCGCGGCCGGCCAGCGGAAACAGCGCCAGCGCACCGAGCGCTGCGGCCACGGCGAGCCGGAGGCTCATGCGGCTGCCTTCGCGAAGAGCCCGGCCGGACGGAGGACGAGGACGGCGATCACCACGACGTAGATCGCCAGCATCTCGACTTCCGGATACGTGGCGACGGCGACCGCGCGCATGATGCCCACGATGAGGGCGCCGGCGACGGCGCCGCGCATGGAGCCGAGGCCGCCGATGACGACGACGGCGAAGGCCTCGACGATGAGATCGATGCCCATCTCGTTGACGGCCGCGGTGGCCGGGATGACGAGCGCGCCGCCCACGGTGCCGAGCGCCACGCCCAGCGTGAAGACCCGGACGTAGACGCGCGACACGTCGACGCCCATCGCCTCGGCCATGCCGCGGTTCTCGGCGGTCGCCCGCACGATGCGGCCGAAGCGCGTGCGGGCGAGCAGGAAGCCCATGAGCGCGGCGATCGCGCCGCCGGCGGCGATCACGACGAGGTTGTAGACGGGGATGACGAGGCCGCCGACGCGGAGTTGCCCGTACACGAGGTAGGCGCTGGAAAGCTGGTGCGGGGCGGTGCCCCAGACGAAGCGGATCACGTCCTCGAACATCAGCACCAGGGCGAACGTGAGCAACAGCTGGAAGCTCTCGTCGCGGTCGTAGATCGTGCGCAGCAATCGCTCGATGACGGGACCGACGAGCGCGAGGCCGAGGCCGGCGCCGACGAGAACGAGGGGAAAGATCGGCGGCGGTGCGCCGGCCGCCAGCGCCCAGCTCACCGCCGACACACCCGCGTACGCGCCCAGCGCGTAGAACGAGCCGCAGGCGAGGTTCAGGATCTTCTGGACGCCGAAGACGAGCTGCAGACCGGCGGCGACCAGGAACAGCACGGCGGCGTGGAAGACGCCGCCGAGCACGATGTTGAGGCTCTGCGCGATCAGGGCGCCGGAGGCCTCACACGCTCCACGAGTTGATCCAGTCGTAGAGCCCGGTGCCGCTCGGCTTCTGGATCTGCTTCGTGGACATCACCTCCACGGGATCGATCGTCACGAAGTCGTGGCGGTTCTTGTGGGTGGTGACGCCCTGGTAGTAGCTCGCCTCCATGATGTGATCGCTGCGGTAGCCGCGCCGGCCGGACAGCGACTCCACCTCGATGCCCTCGAGCGCCTCGACCGTCTGCTCCGTCGTGGGCCATTTGCCGCCGGCCGCCTTGCTGGCCTTCTCGACCGCCGCCTTGTAGGCCACGATCGTGAAGTAGGCGTGGTCCGACTCGTAGTTCGGCCACTCCTTGAAGCGCTCCTGGTGCCACTTGGAGAACTCACGCAGCAGCGGGCTCGCGTTCGGCGCCTCGAAGTAGAGCGAGTTGTAGCCCATGATCGCGCCCTCGGGCGTGAAGGCCTTCTTCATCGACTCGTGGACGCCGCCGGCGGTCGTGAGCACGAACTTCGTGCTCTGGGTCAGGCCGGCGGCGTGGGCCTGCTTCATCAAGATCGGCGCGTCGCCCGACCAGAACGAGGAGAAGACGAGGTCGGGCTTGGCCTGCTGGAGCGCGGCGACGTGGGAGGTGAAGTTGGTCTCACCGAGCTTGGGCCAGAGATCGACCACCGGCGTGACGTTCATGCCGAACTTCTTCATGATGGCGAGGAAGGCCGCCCAGTTGTCGCGGCCGTACGAATAGTCGTTGTTGATGCCGGCCACCGTCTTGATCTTGCCCTTGAGCTGCCGGGCCGCGAGGATCGACGCCATCACCGCCTCGGCCTCGTTGTCGACGCTGCGGAACGCATAGCGCGGCTTCGGGATCGTCTCCTCCACGCCCTTCTGCGTCGTCGCGTCCCAGGCGAGCCACAGGGCCTTGAGCTCTTCACTCACGGGGCCGACCGCCAGCCCGACCGCCGTCGAGATGCCGCCGGTGATGACGTCGGCCTTCGTCTGCAGCGCGAGCTTGCGGAAGCGCTCGACGGTGTCCTTGGGATTCGACTCTTCCTCGACCACCAGCTCGACCTTCCGCCCGGCGATGCCGCCGGCGGCGTTGATGCGATCGACGGCGAACTGCGTGCCGCGCAGCCCCGACTCGCCGACGGGAGCCGTGACACCGGCCTTCGCCGCCAGGACGCCAATGCGGACGGGCGCCGCCTGGGCGAGGGCCGGCGCAACGTCGAGGCGAGCACCCGTGGCGGCGGCAGCTCCGGCCAACACCTTGATGAACGTTCGGCGGTTGGTGATCATCGCGTGTCTCCTCTCGACGGCGCACGGCTCACGGCGGCGGCATTCTAATCGGTTCGGGCGGTCTCGATAAGTGCTAAGATCACCCCCCAATTTCCGTCGGTGTGTCTCACCCTGACGAGGAGAGCGTGCACGTACGGTTCTGGGGCACTCGAGGGTCCATCGCCACGCCCGGGAAGCAGACGGCGCGCTACGGCGGCAACACCTCGTGCGTGGAAGTCCGCGGCGGTGACGGCACACTGATCGTTCTCGACTGCGGCACGGGCGCCCGCGGCCTGGGCCTCCACCTCGCGGAGATCGCGCTCCCTCCGCGCCTGCATCTCTTGATCGGGCACACCCACTGGGATCACATCCAGGGCTTTCCCTTCTTCGTCCCGGCGTTCATGCCGGGCGCCGAGCTGAACGTCTACGCGCCGCTCGGCTTTCAGCGCGGGCTGGAAGAGGCGATGGCCGGGCAGATGGAGTACTCGTACTTCCCGGTGAAGCTCCGCGATCTGCGCTCGCGCATCCACTTCACCGAGCTCGACGAGGGCTTCTTCCGCGTCGGCGACGTGCTGATCGAGACGCAGTACCTGAATCACACGGCGCCGACCATCGCGTATCGAATCTCGAGCGGCGGCGCCTCCATCGCGTACGCCACGGATCACGAGCCGTTCTGGAACGCGTCGGCCGGCCGGTACCAGCATCCCGGCGATCAGCGGCACATCGAGTTCATGCGCGACGTCGATCTCATCATCCACGACGCGCAGTACACGGAAGAGGAATACCCGGCGAAGAAGGGCTGGGGCCATTCGACCGTCGAGTACGCGACCGACGTGGCCCGCGCCGCCGGCGCGCGCCGGCTGGCGCTCTTCCATCACGATCCCGGCCACGACGACGCGACCCTCGACCGGATGGAGGCGCTGGCCCGCGACCGCGTCGGCCGCGACCTCGAAGTCTTTGCCGCGGCCGAAGGGCTCGAGGTCGACGTCCGCGGTGGCGGCGCCAACGCGCGCGCCAAGACCGACGTGTCGGCGCTGGTGCGTCGTCCCATCGCCGGCGGGCGGGTGCTCCTCGTCACGGCCAACGTCTCCGAGGTCGCGACGATCCAGGACGTGCTCGACGAGGAGGATCTCGTTCTGGTACCGGTGCCCGACGCCGGCTCGGCGCTGGCCCGGGGCGCGGACGTGATGCCCGACCTCGCCATCATCGACGCGAAACTTCCCGATGGAGACGGGGCGACGCTCGTCGCCCAGCTGCGCGCGCGGGTCGGCCGCTCGATGCTGCCTGTGGTGCTCCTCACCGACGTCGCCGATGGTGTGCGGGGTACCCTCGATGGCACGGGCGAGGCCGACGACGTCCTGGCCAAGCCGTTCAGCCCTCCCATGCTCCACGCGCGGGTCCGCGCATGGCTCGCGCGGGCCCTCGCGGCCGAGGACCGCCGTCAGGAGCCGGTCCTGACCTCACTGGCGCCGCTCAACTCCGAGACGCTCCGGAGCGTCCCGGTGTTCCGCGAGATGAAGCGAGACGAGCTGGAGGCGCTCCTCGCGCAGGCGGGCGAGCGGCAGTTCCCCCCGGGACACGTGCTCATCGCCGAAGGCGAGATCCCCGAGCACGTCTTCGTCATCATCTCCGGCCGCGTCCGCGTGATCGAGGCCATGCCCGACGCGCAGACCGAAGTCGTTCTCGGCGAGCTCGGCCCGGGTGAGATCGTCGGCGAGCTCGGCATCCTCACCGAGCGGCCGCGCTCCGCCACCGTCGTCGTCCTGGAGCGCACGCGTTGCCTCGCGCTGCGCCGGTTTCACTTCTTGCAGGCGCTCGAGCGCTCACCCGCCCTCGCCCTCGGCCTGGCCAAGCTCCTGGCGCGCCGGCTCTACGATTCCGATCGGCGGATTGCCCGCTACGCGCCCGACGCCCTGACGGGACTGGCCAGCCGCCGGGCGTTCCTCGACCTCTACCGTCGCATCGCCGCCAGCGCGCGCCGGCGCAAGAGCGGCCTGTTCCTCGTGCTGCTCGACGTCCACCATCTCAACGCGATCAACGATCGGTTCGGCTACGCCGTCGGCGACGACGTCCTCCGCGCGGTCGCCGACGCGCTGATGGAAGCGACACGCGCCACGGATCTCGTCGCGCGCTACGGGGCCGACGAGTTCGTCGTTCTCCTCCAGGACGCGGGCTCGCGCGAGGGCCACCTCGTCACGCCACGCTTCGGGGAGAAGCTCAGCGAGCTGGTCGCCCGCCGGGGCCTCAACGTTCCGATCAAGTGCCGAGTGGGAACCGCGTACCGGGAGCTCCCGCCCGACAGCAGCGACGAGCTGCTGCGCGAGGCGGACGAAGACATGCGCCGCCGCGGCGTCACGCTGCCCGCCTGACGCCCTCGCCGGCATCTTACTTGCTGGTTTTCTCGCCCCATCATCGCCGAGTCACACGGCCAGCAGGAGGCAACACCATGACGATCAACACGAACGTGACGGCCCAGCCCGCTTCGACCGACATCGCCACGCGCGCCCGGGACATCGCCCGTCGACTCCCCGGACAGGCGCGGCGTCAGCGCCTCGACACTGCCCGCCTGGAGTACGGCCCGCTCTATACACTCGCCGAGATCCATCAGCGTGTGGCGCAGACGCTGCCGCAGAAGATCGGGTTCATCCGCCGGGCCGTGTTCCAGCCCATCGAGAGCTATCAGGGCCTGATCCCCGACGAGGCCTTGGTCAAGTACGACGACGCGGCGCGAAGCGGCCTCTTCTCCGCCTTCACGGTGGTGACGCCGACGTACTTCAGCCAGAAGCAGGTCGATCCGTGGATCGTGGCCCAGGTGGATGGCGCCGAGCTCTACGCCGTCATCGCCCAGTGGGACGACTCCGAGGACGCCGTGAGCTAGACGCGGCTCAGCGGCCGCGCTTTCGATCGACGAAGGCCTGGATGCGAGCGCGCGCCTCGGGACTCGTCCTGAGCGCGGCGCCGTACGCCTCGGGCTCGGCGCCCCGGCCGGGGCGCCGCAGCTCGGCGACGATCGCCTTGGTCGCCTCGAGCCCGCCGCGCGGCGAGCGGGCGACGTCCGCGGCCCAGGCCGCCGCGGTCGCCTCCAGCGTGGGAGCGGCCACGACGCGGTTCACCAGGCCGAGACGGAGCGCCTCGCTGGCGTGGACGATGCGGCCGGTCAACAATAAATCCCGCGCGTGGGCGCCGCCGACGACGTCGAGGAGCCGCGCGATCCCGTATGCCGGATTGAAGCCGAGCGTCACCTCTGGAAGTCCGAAGCGCGCGCGGTCGGACGCGATGCGGAGATCCTGAGCGACGGCGAGCATCAAACCGCCGCCGAGCGCGTGGCCGTCGATGGCGGCGAGCGTCACCTGCGGCAGCGTGGCGAAGCGCGCCATCAACGCGGCCTGGCGGCGCGCGAGCGCCTCGGCCTGCTCGGCGGACAGCGTCGCCATCTCGGTGATGTCGTTGCCGGCGCAGAACGCCCGGCCGCGGCCGGCGATCACCAGCACGGTGACGTCCGTCATCGCGGCCACCCGTTCGACGGCTCCTTCCAGGGCGGCCGTCAATTCCGTGTCGAGAGCGTTGAGCGCCTGGGGGCGGTCGAGCCGCAGCCAGGCGATTGGCGGCTGGCTCTCGACCGAAAGCGTCACCGGCGAGGACGGAGCCAGGCGAGGGCGGCGACCGCGAAACCCGTGGCGGCCGCGACGGGCCAGAAGTTGGTGCGGAGGAGTGGAATCTTGGAGAACGGCGCCCGTCGGAACGTGCCGAGGCGGCGGTCGAGCAGCGCGTCGACCAGGGCCATCGCCTCGGTCACGAGCACGTCGCACGTCGCCTTGGCGAACACGGGATCGGCCAGGGAGGGATGGCCGACGTAGCCCTGGCCGCCGCGCTTGAGCGGGTAGTCGGGCACCAGGCGCTCGGGGAGCGAGTACGTGGCAGGCGGCAGCGCGCGCCAGCGCTCGTCCACGAGGTCAGGCCGCAGCATCAGCATCATCGAGGTCTCCCACCAGCCCGCGTGGGCGTCTTCGGCGAAGGCTGCGCGTTCCGTATCGGTCAGGGCGCGGCCGAGCTGGGCCTCGACCTGATCGAGGAAGCGTCCGCTCCGGAAGCTCCAGGCGAGGTGACCGCTGACCGACGCCATCGTCACGCGCGCGCGCCGCGCGACGATCGCAGACGCCTCTTCGAGCGCGGCCAGGTGCGTGGGGCCGGCGTGGCCGTTGGAGACGACGATGAAGCGGAAGCCGGCCCGCGCGAGCGACAGGCCGTAGTCCACCACGGCGTCACGCACGACCCTCTGACGGACCGTCACGGTGCCCGGGGCGTCGAACGTGAACGAGCCGAGGTGCAGCGTGGGCGCCAGCACGGCGCTCCATCCCGGTCGCGTGGCGACCAGACGCCCGGCGATCTCGGTGGCGAAGTGCCGCGCCGTGATGGCGTCCACGCCGAGCGGCAGGTGCGGGCCGTGCTCCTCGAGCGGGCTCACGGTGAGGATCACCAGCGTGCGGCCACGGTCGAGCGCGTCCAGCGAGGTGGTCGACAGCTCCTCCAGCAAGTGAACGCTCAAAACGAGCTCCCCCGGGTGGATGCCAGGTAAGCGTCCCTGGCGCGATCGAGATCGGTGATCAGCGCCTGGCGCTCGGCGATCAGCGCGCGCGCCGCCTGGGCTCGCGTCAGCGCGAGCGTGCTGAAGCGCAGCGCGCGGCGAAGCCGGCCCAGGCCGCGAAGGTAATGATAGGCGAGCACGCCGGAGAGCGGGAGCGAAAGCGCGAAGAGCGCCGCCCACACCGCGCCGCCCGCGCGCCACACGATCCATGTCTCGAGCGCCCAGAACACCGGCACGGCCACGATACTGGTGAGCAGCCGCACCGTCGCGTAGTCCGTTTCCTTGTGCGACAGCGCGCGGGCCAGGAAGCGCGGGACGAAGAAGGGCAGCGCGTTAACGGTTAAGCCGTAGGCGAAGACGGGAAACCCGACGACGGCTTCCCAGCCCGTGACCAGGCGCCGGCCGACCGGATGCGGATCGAGCCGCGACCTCACGGCCTCGTCCCGGACGTGGTAGTCCGCGAGCAGCGCGCGATAGCCCTGGATGCGCTGCCAGAGCCGCTCGAGCCGCTGGGGCTCGTGGGCCTTGAACCAGCTCACCGCGTCCACGATCGTGCGCGACAGGCGAAAGACGTCCACCTGGCGCTCGGCGAGGCCGCGCTCCTCGCGGAGCTGACGCACCAGCTCGCCCCGATAGAGCTCCTCGATGGCGTGCACGAGGCCGGTGGCGTCGATCCGCTCGACGTGGACGACCTCGGCCTCCATGCCCCACTGGATCGCCGTCGTCAGCGCGTCGACGGCGCGCACGGGATCGGTCGCGTAGGTGCCGAGGTACGGCGTGATCGGAACGGCCGGACCGAACGAGACGAGCACGCGGCCCTTGAACGACTTGCGCGCCTCGAACGACAGCCCGACCGGGATCAGCGTGAGCTCGCCCGGCCGCGAGTAGCCGAGCGCGATGCGCGCCGCGCCCGTCCGGATGCGTTGCACGCGCGCCTCGGCGTGCGTGGTGCCCTCGGGATAGATGGCCACGACCTGGTCGTCGGCGAAGGCGCGATGGCAGGTCGCGAACATGGCGCTGTTGGGGTCTTCGTTCATGGGCTCGCCCCGCACGGCATCCTGGCGTCGAGACACCGGGATGGCGCCGGCGGCGAGGAGGAAGCGGGCCAGCAGCCGCTGGCGGAAGAGCGTCGCGGTCGCGAGATAGTGGACCTTGCGCGGCACCACCGCACCGACCAGGAGCGAGTCGATCAGGTTGTTCGGATGGTTGATGCAGAGGAGCACGGGCCCGGTCGCCGGCACACGCTCGGCGTGGCGTACGTCGACGCGCCTGAAGAAGAACCACACCCAGAAGCGCGCGAGGCGACGCAGCGCCGCGTAGAAGCGATCGGAGGTGGCGGCGGCCGCCGCCGGGGCGCTGACGGTCACGGTGGGGGGCCGCTCGTGTGCTCTTTCAGGAGCGTCTCGAAGTCGTCCAGCGGCAGCGTCTCCGCCCACTCGGCGCCTTCGGATTCCTTTCCGTACGCCTCGGCCATGTAGACGACGGCCTCGCGCTTGGTCGTGAAGAGGCGCCAGAGGTGGCCGGCACCGCCGCCACGGCGGCGGAGATGAAAGACGGGATCGGCGAGTCCCTTTGGCTCGTGCACCATGCGCTGGCCGAAGCGGTCGAGCGTGATCCACGCCACCGCGATGCCGTGGCCCGACAGCACCCGCGCCTTCAGCGAATCTTCCGGCGGCAGCGACTCGAGATCCGTGAGCTGCGGCCCGTAGTACACGGCGACCGCCGCGGCCGGCAGCGTGATCACCGGCGGCACGGGCTCACCGGCGGCATCGAGCAGGCGCTTCGATTCCTCGCCGAGCCAGAAGTGGCCGGGCGTGTAGAGATCGTTCCAGGCCTCGATCACCTGGCCGGCCGGCACGAGCGCGCGGCGCCCGACGATCGCGTCGGCGTCGGCCACGCAGCAGAGCCGGCTCACGGGACTCGGACGAAGCCTTCCATCAGCCGGCGCGCCGTGCGGTAGACGGTGACGCGCTCGGCCCACGGCGCTCCGTCGCGAGCACGGACGCCAGCGGCAATGGGCAGGACTCCCGACGGATGGGCCAAACGGATGTCACTGGAGCGGGTGCCGTTCGTCACACATTCGTGGACGACGGTGCCGTCGATCTGGGCCGCGACCGCGAGACACATCGCCGCGGTGAGCGCGAAGGCGCGGTGGCAGTTGCCCATCGAGATCACGCGAGCCAGCACGTCCGCGTCGCCGGCGGCGTAACGCTTGCCGTCCAGCGTGGTGAATGCCGCCGACGGCGCGACGAAGGCCACCTTGGGCATCGATGGCCCGGGGGGAATGCCCATGACACGCGCCGCGGCGGTCCGGATCTTCTCGAGCCGCTCCGACACGCCGCGATCGGCATCCACCGCCGCCGGCGACTCGGCGCCGGTCAGACCGAGATCACGGGCACGGACGAAGACGATGGGATTGGTGGCGTCCACCAGCGACGCCTCGACGCCGTCGACGACGTCGCGCGCGTGCCCGGTCGGCAGCAGGCGGCCGGTCACCGCACCGCCGGGATCGAGGAAGTCGAGCGCGATGCGCGCCCCGCGGCCGGGGACGCCCGGCAGCTCGAAGTCGCCCTCGATGGCCGCCTCGCCGTCCTTCACCGGCACGTGGGCGACGATGAGCTTCTTCGTGTTCGTGTTGTGGATCTTCACCACCGCTTCGCCGTTGCCCGAGGCGGACAGCAGCTTCTCGTCGATGGCGAACGGGCCGATCGCCGACGAGCAGTTGCCGCAGTTGCCCACGTAGTCCACGAGAGGCGTCTTTACGTCCACCTGGGCGAACGTGTAGTCGACGTCGGCGCCGACGAGGGTGCCGGGCCCGACGATGCACGCCTTGGAGAGCGACGAGATCCCGCCGCCCAGGCCGTCGAGCTGGCGGCCGTAAGGATCGGGGCTGCCGAGCGCGGCGAGCAGGATCGAATCCCGCTCGCGGCCCGGCTCGGGAAGATCTTCGGCGTGGAAGCAGAGACAGCGGCTCGTGCCGCCTCGCATGTAGACGGCCCGTACGCGGCGCTGGGTCATGATCCCCCCTTCGTGTACGCGAGGACACCGCCGGCCAGCAAGATGTCGCGCTCGCGCGGCGTGAGCAGGCACGACGTGGTGAAGGTCGCTCCCGTGCGCTGGTTGGCGATGGTGACGCGCGTTCCAGCCTTGAGTGCGGCGCGAAGGTCGGGCAGGTGCAGCCGATCGTCACGCTCGATCGTGTCGTAGGCGGCCGGGTCGTCGAAGGTCAGCGGGACGATGCCCCAGTTGATGAGGTTGGCCCGGTGGATGCGCGCGAACGACTTCACGATCACGGCGCGAATCCCGAGGTGCATCGGGCCGACGGCGGCCGCCTCGCGCGAGGAGCCCTGACCATAGATCTCGCCGCCGACGATGATCCCGCGCCCCGCCGCCTTCGCCCGCGCGACGAACTCGGCATCGACGTACTTGAAGCAGTGCTCGGCGATGGCGGGCACGTTCGAGCGGAACACGAGCACGGCGGCTCCGGCCGGCGAGATGTCGTCGGTGGAGACCTTGTCGCCGAGCTTGAGGAGGACCGACGCGTCGAGCGCGGGTGCCACCGGCTCGCCGAGCGGCACCGGCTTGATGTTGGGCCCGCGCAGCACCTCGCCGCCGCTGTCGGGTGCGACGAATCCGGCCTCCGACGCCGCGAAGCGCGGCGGCAGCTGCACGTCAGGTGGCGTGCCGAGCGTCCGCGGATCCGTGATGGTGCCGGTGAGCGCCGACGCCGCGGCCACCAGCGACGAGCAGAGGTACACCTCGTCGCCCTTCACGCCGCTGCGGCCGGGGAAGTTCCGGTTGAAGGCACGCAGGCTCCGCGTCCCGGCCGCCGGCACGTGGCCGATGCCGGCGCAGGAGCCGCACGTCGATTCCGAGACGAGAGCGCCGGTGGCGAGCAGATCGGCCAGCAGGCCCTCGCGCGCCATCGTCTCGAGGATCCGATGGCTGCCCGGGAAGAGCACGAAGGAGATCGACGAGTGGACGCGCCGGCCGCGGAGCACGCCCGTCACCGACGACATGTCGTGCCAGGAGCCGTTCGTGCACGAGCCGACCATCACCTGATCGACCGGCGTGCCGGCCACCTCCTCGATCGGAACGACGCGGTCGGGCGAGCCGGGCAGCGCGATGAGGGGGCCCATGGAGCCAAGATCCAGCTCGATCTGGTCGTCGTACTCGGCGTCCTCGTCGGGCGTGGCCGGTCGCCAGTCGCCGCCGCGGTTGAGCCGCGTGAGGAACGAGCGCGTGACGTCGTCGCTCGGGAACACGCTCGTCGTCAGCGTCAGCTCGGCGCCCATGTTGGCGATCGTCATGCGCTGGGCGGCGAGCAGGCTCGCCAGACCGGGGCCACCGTACTCGAAGATCTTGCCCGAGCCACCCCGCACGCTCAGCCGGCGCAGGAGCTCGAGGATCACGTCCTTGGCGGTGACCCAGGGACGGAGCTGGCCCGTCAGCCACACGCGCACCACCGCCGGCATCGTGAACGAATACGGCCCGCCGCCGAGGGCCACGGCGACGTCGAGGCCGCCCGCGCCGATGGCGAGCATGCCGGCCGCGCCGCAGAGCGGCGTGTGGCTGTCGGTGCCGAGCAGCGTCTGGCCCGGGATCGAGTACGTCTCCATGTGCACTTGATGGCAGATCCCGTTGCCGGGCTTGGAGAAGACGGCGCCGTACTTCCGCGACGCCGTCTGGAGATACCGGTGATCGTCGGAGTTGCGTGAGTCCACCTGGTAGACGTTGTGGTCGATGTAGGTCACGACGCGGGGCGGGATCACGCGCGTGAACCCCATGGCCTCGAACTGGAGCCAGGGCAGCGTGCCGTTCGTGTCGGTCAGGAGCACCTGATCGACGGCGAGGCTGACCTCTTCGCCGATGACCGGCTTGCCGGCGACGAGGTGACTCTCGATCAGCTTGCGCGTCAGGCTTTGGCCCATTAATCAATATGGGGGGGAGCGAGCGCCGCTCCTCCCCCAAGCCCCCCCACCGCTCCGAGGCCCCCCACCGCTCCGAGGCGTGTCATCACCGCTTTTCCAGCGGGACCCAGTCGCGGCGGCCGGGGCCCTTGTAGTCGGCGCGCGGGCGGATCAGACGGTTGTCGTCGTGCTGCTCGATGATGTTCGCGCTCCAGCCCGCGATGCGGCCGGCGGCGATGACCGGCGTGAACAGGTCCACCGGAATCCCGAGTGAGTAGAAGAGCGGAGCCGAATAGAAGTCGACGTTGGGGATCAGGCCCTTGGCCTTGTTGATGCGCTCGTGGAGGCCGACGGCCATCTCGTACCACTTGAACTGACCCGACTGCCGGCACGCGTCCTCCGCCATGCCGCGCAGGATCGCCGCGCGTGGGTCGCCCGCCTTGTACACGCGGTGGCCGAAGCCCATGAGGCGCCGCTTGGTGGCCACCGCGTCAGTGGCGAAGCGATCGACGTTGGCGACATTGCCGATCTCCATCAGCGTCCGCATCACGGCCTCGCCAGCGCCGCCGTGGAGCGGGCCCTTGAGCGCGCCCACGCCGCCGGCCACCGCCGAGTGCATGTCCGACTGGGTGGACGTGATCACGCGCGTGGTGAAGGTCGAGGCGTTGATCTCGTGCTCGGCGTAGAGCGTGAGGCTCGCGTCGAACGCCTTGGCCGCCGTCGCCGTCGGGCGCGTGCCCGTGAGCATGTAGAGGAAGTTCGCCGCGTGACCCAGCTCGGGCGACGGCGCCACCGGCTCCTCGCCGCTCCGCACTCGATGATGAGCGCAGATCGCCGTGGCCATCTGGCTCGTGAGCCGCGCCGCCTTGCGCCGATTCGCCGCGTGGGAGTTGTCGGTGGTGTCGGGATCGTGCATTCCCAGGACGGCGACCGCCGCCTGGAGCACGCGCATGGGATCGGTCGCCTTCGGCATCAGGCGGAACTCCTGGATCAGCTCGCCGGGAATCCCGCGCGCAGCGATCAGCTCGGTGGTGAAGCGATCGAGCTGGGCTTTGCTGGGCAGGTCGCCCTGCCAGAGCAGGTAGGAGACTTCCTCGAACGTCGCCTGGCGCGCGAGGTCGGCGATGTCGAAGCCCCCGTAGGCGAGGCGCCCGTTGGCGCCATCGAGATCGCACAGCCGCGTCTCGGCGGCGACGACGCCCTCGAGCCCTCGGATCAACTGGCCGCCTTCACTCATCGGATGGCTCCTTTGTGGGCTCTTACGGTAAGCCGCCGCTCCGGGCGGTGCAAGTCAGGGCGGATTGCCCGCACGTTTTCCGGGCGCCGCCCGGTTCCCGGCCTGAAGCAATTGGCCGGTTGGGAAATGCTCCGGGCTTGCCGAGAACAGCAGCGAGGCGCCTCGTGCGCCGTCGCTCGCCCACGCGCGAGCAATTTCAGGAGGGTGACCGGCCATTCCCAAGGACGTCACCGTGATCTCCAACGAGCAGCTCAAGAAGATGCTCGATACCAAGGAGAAGTTTCTCCTGGTCGACTCGCGCAATGGCAGCGAGTACAAGGAAGGCTACATCCCGACGGCGATCAACGTGTACGACAAGGAGATGGAAGGCCAGCAGGCGAAGTTCCCCACCGACAAGGCCTTTCCGGTGGTCTTCTATTGCAACGGCTATCCCAAGTGCGTGCGTAGCCTCAACGGCGCCAAGATGGCGATGACGTGGGGCTACAAGAAGGTCTATCTGGTCACGGCCGGCTTTCCTGATTGGCAGGCCAAAGGCTTCCCGGTCGAGCGCCAGTGACGTCGGCCGTGTTCACCGGCTCGCTGCGGCGGACCGTTCTCGCCGTGACCGTGACGTCGCTCGTCGTCGTGTCCGCCACCGTCACGGGCCTGGCCCTCTGGAGTCAGCGGCGGACGTTCGGTGAGGCCGAGCGCCTGCTGCTCACGACGCAAGGCCGGGTCGTCGATCGGCTGCTGGTCGGCCGTGGCCGCGATCTCACGAAGGTCGCCGATTCGTTCGTGCGGCCTCGTGAGATCCAGGACGCGCTGGCCGCCGGCAACCGCGACGGCCTCCTCGACGCCGCCAAGCCGCCGTTCAACCGGCTGAGCGCTCAGGCCGCGCTCACGCAGCTCGCGTACTACGACGCGTCGGGCAGCCGCATCGTCGCGCTGCCCGAGACGGCGGCCCCGGCCGCCGGCGCGCTGTTGAAGACCGCCGTCGTCGAGAAGAAGTCGGCGAGCGGGATCGAGCGAGACGGCGGTGAGCCGGCCGTCACGCTGGTTCAACCCATCACGCGTCAGGGCGAGATCGTCGGGTTCGTCCAGGTCGGAACGGCGATCCGGAGGCTCCTCCCCGAGTTCGCCGAGAGCCTCAGCGCCCACGGGGGCATCCTCACGCGGGCGCAGGGGCCGCCGGACGCGGCGGCCGTGCGAGGCTTCTCGCTGTTCGCGGCGACCGCGCCGGCATTACAGCCCGCGCTCGGCGATTTACCCGAGCCGGCGGCCGGCGAATCGCCGACGATCACCACGCTCGAGCGTGACGGCGCCACCTTCGCGATCGCGCTCTATCCGCTGCGGTCGGCGGGGGCGACGGTGGACACCTGGCTCGTGCTCGCCAGCGACTTCAGTGGCACCGTCGGGCTGATCGATCGCTCGCTCGTGTGGCTGATCGGCGTGGCCGCGACGGTCCTGGTCGCCGTCACGCTCATCACGTCGGCGCTCCTGTCCCAGCGGCTCCGTCCGCTCGGTCAAATGGTCGGGCTCCTCGGCGAGATCGCCGACGGCGCCGGTGACCTCACGCGCAGGCTCGACGTCGACCGGCGCGACGAGATCGGCGCGCTCGCGCGCTCGTTCAACACCGTGATGGCCAAGCTCCACGACATCATCGCCGAGGTGAAGCTGGCGACGGCCGACGTCGCCGATGCCGCTCGCAGCGTCTCGGGGGCATCAGCCGAGCTGGCCAGCGGCAGCCAGAGCCAGGCCGGCAGCCTCGAGGAGACCGCGGCCTCGCTGGAAGAGCTGACGGGCACCGTTCGCCAGAACGCCGACCATGCCCGCCAGGCCAGCGCGCTCGCCGCCGACTCACGCCGCGCGGCCGAGCACGGCGGCGACGTCGTGGCGCGAGCGGTCACCTCGGTGCGGGACATCACCACCGCGTCGCGTCGCATCGGCGAGATCACCGGGGTGATCGACGAGATCGCGTTCCAGACGAACCTGCTCGCCCTCAACGCCGCCGTCGAGGCGGCCCGCGCGGGAGAGCACGGCCGCGGCTTCGCCGTCGTCGCCGCCGAGGTGCGCAGCCTCGCTCACCGCAGCGCCGCCGCCGCCAAGGAGATCAAGGGCCTCATCGAGGATGCGGTCGGCAAGGTCGAGACGGGCTCGGCGCTCGTGGATCAGTCGGGCCGGACGCTCGGCGACATCGTCGCCGCGGTCCAGCAGGCGTCCACGATCATCGCCGACATCGCCACTGCGTCGGAAGAGCAGACACGAGGAATCGATCAGGTGAGCCGAGCCGTCTCCAGCATGGAGACCACGGTCACCGCGAGCACGGCCAGGACCGAGGAGCTCTCATCGACCGCGCGCCGGTTGGCCCATCACGCCGGCGAGCTCCAGACGCTGGTCGGGCGGTTCCGTGTCGAAGAGCATTCCGCCGTCGAGACGAAGGCGCCCGCGCCGCGTCCCGGCGCGCGGAGCCGCATCACTGCGCCGACGACCAGAGTCTGGCCCGTGGCCGAGCGCGCCTCGGTGCTGGTCAGGTAAGCGCGCGGCCGTTCGCGATCAGCCCATCAGGAGCTTGCCCGGCACCTCACGGCCCATGGTGATGATCTGCTCCCTGCCGATCCCTTCGGCCATGAGGCCGGAGACCAGCATGGCGTAGCCGTCCGGCTGGGACGGGTTGCCGATCTGGCCGAGGTCCGTGCCCAGCACGAAGTTCTGAGCGCCGATCTCCTTGATGTGTCCCGCCGACTCCTTGTACGAGACGTGGCGCCAGTGGCGCATGAACGGCAGATGCGCCTGCGGCCCCATCAGCACCCCCAGCGCGTCGATCTCGAGCTTGGCGCCCATGGAGGCGGCCTTCTTCATCTGCTCGACGCTCATGTTGACGACCTCGAACTCGGCGTGGGTGACCACGATGCGGTCACAGCCCGCGTCGCGCGCCGCTTCGATGATGGCGAGGGCCTCGGTCGGCGAGGCGTGGCCGGTACAGACCACGAGCTTCTGCTGGGCGCAGACCTTGAGGACGTCGCGCACGGCCGGCAGCGCCTTGCCGTCGGCGCCGACGACCTTGACGCCTTCGGGAGCGTCCTTGAAGTGCTTGACGTGGTTGTCGGCGTCGAAGGTCGGCAACCATACGACGCGCCCGAAGCCGCCCTGCATGCGCCACATCCACTGCACGGCCTCGGGGTTGATGCCGCCCGACGGCCCGTTGAGGGCGACCCCGCCGAACGCCTTGATGCCCGGGACGTGCTTGCGCACGAGCCAGGCGCGGTCGGCCGTGAGCGCGACGTGGTTCTTGAGGACGACGGCTTCCGCCTTGCGGGCCATGTAGGCCTGCGCGGACTCGTCGTCGTCCACGGCACGGCCGAACGCGTCCGGCGCGCAGTGAGTGTGGAAGTCGATCAGGCCTTCGATCGGGCTCACCGAGGGCGGCGGTGGCGGGAAGACGCGTCCCTGGGCCGCTGCGCTCTTCACCTCTGACGCGAGAGCCGCCAGCCCGGCGGCCGTGACCGCAGCGGTCTTGAAGAACTCGCGGCGCGTTGTGCCCTCGGCGGCCGCAGGCTTCGCCGGATGGCCCCAGTGGTGGCCGCAGCAGTTGGTGAAGCGCCAGCGCGGAAGGGTGAATGGCTTCATGCTGATCCCCTCCTTGGGATGAGCACCGCGTGAGATGAGCAGGGCGCTACTTGAACGCCGGGTCGATGCGCACGTCGATGAGATACGGCCCGCCGCTGGCCAGCCCTCGCCCGATGGCCGGGCCGACCTCGGCCGCCTTCTCCACGCGCTCGCCTGGAACGCCCAGCGAGCGGGACAGGCCCACGTAGTCGACGAACGGCTTGTCGAGATCCATGCCGACGTAGAAATCGTCCTCGGCCGAGAAGCCCTTCAGCGCGAGGGTCCTCTGCTTGAGGATGCGGTACGAGGCGTTGTTGAAGATCACGTAGACGATCGCCAGCGACTCGCGGGCGGCGGTCCACAGGCCCTGGCACGTGTACATCGCGCTGCCGTCGCCGATCATCGCGATGACCGGGCGATCGGGCAACGCGAGCTTGACGCCGATCGCCGCCGGCAGGCCCCAGCCGATGCCGCCGCCGCGCAGGCCGAAGAAGCTCTTGGAATCCTCGCACCGGAAGAAGTGACGCACACCGGCGGCTGACGAGATCGTCTCCTCGACGATGGTGGCCCCCGCGGGCGTGGCCTGGGCCACGGCGCGGACGAGCGCGAGCGACCCCATCGGATTCTGGCCGGCGGCCTCGTGGGCCTTCTTCTCCATCTCGGCACGTTCCTGGGCGAACGCGGCCGCGACGGCCTCGCGGCGCCTGGCCGCCTGGGGATGCCCGGTCTTGCTCGTGTGGCGGCGCACCGCCTCGGAGAGCTCGGGCAGCGTGGCCTTGGGATCGCCCTGGATCCCGATCGACGCCGCGTAGTTCTTGCCGATCTCCCACGGATCGACGTCGATGTGGATGACGTCGAGGCCGTCCGGCATCGGCTCGACGTCCGACGGCAGCGACAGCGTGAACAGGTCGCCGCCAATCGAGCACAGGAGGTCGTACCGCATCAGGAACGCGCGGATGGGTGGCGCCAGGCGCGGGAACGACCCGATGTAGAGCGGATGCGAGAACGGGAAGCTGCACGTGGAGGCCACGCCCTCGGTGACCACGGGCGCGCCCAGCAGCTCGGCCAGCTCGACCAGCTCGGCCAGCGCGTTCGAGTGAGCGACGGCGTCGCCGGCGACCAGCAGCGGCCGCTCGGCCCGCGCCAGCTTCTTGGCCGCTTCGTCGATCGCCTTCCGGTCGCCGACGATACGCGGCGCCACCCGCGTGGAGGCGCCGAGCTCGATGTCGCGCTCGGCGTTCAGCACGTCGACCGGCAGCGAGAGGAACACGGGGCCGGTCGGATGCGCGGTGGCCGTCTTGACCGCGCGGCGCACGATCCGCGGCAGGTCTTCGAGCCGCCTCGCCTCCGTCGACCACTTCACGTAGGGCTGCGCGACCGGCGGCAGCTCCGACCAGAGGATCGGCTCGGTGACCGTGAAGCACTGGTCGTGCTGGCCGGCGGTGAGCAGCATGGGCGTCCCCGCCTTGTAGGCGTCGTACAGCATGCCCATGGCGTTGCCGAGGCCGGGGGAGACGTGGACATTGACGGCGCCGAGGCCGCCGCTGGCCTGGGCGTAGCCGTCGGTCATCGCGATGGCCGCGGCCTCCTGGAGCGCCAGCACGTAGTGGATCCCGGGCTCGCGGGCCAGCCCGTCCATGAGCGGTAGCTCGGTGGTGCCGGGGTTGCCGAACATGACCGAGACGCCTTCCTGCTTGAGGATCTGGAGGAACGCTTGTTTTCCTGAGATGAATGGCATAGCCGGGGATGATAGACCGCTCTCTTGCTTGATTCCAGGGGGGTCGGACCGGTAACCTCGATTGATGAGCGCTCCCGATTTTCCTCTGCTCCGTGCTGCTCGCCGCGAACGAACCGCGTTCACGCCCCTCTGGCTCATGCGACAGGCCGGCCGCTTCCTGCCCGAATACCGGGCGATGCGGGCGCGCTACGGCTTCCTCGAGCTGTGCAAGAACCCCGAGGCGGCCGCCGAGGTGACGCTCCAGCCGATCGACCGCCTGGGCGTCGACGCCGCGATCCTGTTCGCCGACATTCTTCTGCTGGTCGAGCCGCTCGGTGTCGGGCTGGAGTTCGCGAAGGGCGAGGGCCCCGTGATCCACCGGCCCGTCCGTGGCGCTGTCGACGTGGCGCGGTTACAGCCGGTCGACGTCGAATCGGCCGTGCCGTTCGTGTTCGAGACCGTGCGCACGGTCGTCCGGGCGCTCGGAGGCCGCGTCCCGCTGATCGGCTTCGCGGGCGCGCCGTTCACGGTCGCCTCCTACGTCGTCGAGGGCGGGGCCTCGCGCGACTACGTCCACACCAAGCGGCTGATGTACGAGGAGCCCGAGGCGTGGCACCGCCTTCTCTCGGTGCTGACCGACGCGACCGCGAGATACCTCAACGGTCAGATCGCCGCCGGGGCCGTCGCCGTCCAGGTCTTCGATTCGTGGGTCGGCACGCTGTCGCCCGCGGATTACCGGACGTTCGTCCTGCCCCACGTCGCCGCGCTCATCAAGGCCATCACACCGGGCGTCCCGGTCATCCACTTCGGGACGGGGACGGCGACGCTGTTGCCCCTCATGCGCGAGGCGGGCGGCAACGTGATCGGCCTGGACTGGCGGGTCGAGCTCGACACCGCGTGGGCCGCCATCGGTCACGACGTCGCGGTGCAGGGCAACCTCGATCCCGTCGTGTTGATGGCGAAGCCCTCGTACATCCGCCAACGGGTTGCCGACATCCTGCGCCGCGCCGGCGGCCGCCCGGGCCACATCTTCAACCTCGGCCACGGCGTCCTGCCCGACACGCCCGTCGATCACGTGAAGGCGCTCGTCGACATGGTCCACGAGATGTCCTCCAAGTGATGGCCGTACGCAGCCGGGTCGCACCCAGCGCTCGCCACCCTCGGCTCACGCCGGGCTCGCGGCACTCGTTACAACGCAGCCGGGTCGCACCCAGCGCTCGCCACCCTCGGCTCACGCCGGGCTCGCGGCACTCGTTACAACGCAGCCGGGTCGCACCCAGCGCTCGCCACCCTCGGCTCACGCCGGGCTCGCGGCACTCGTTACAACGCAGCCGGGTCGCACCCAGCGCTCGCCACCCTCGGCTCACGCCGGGCTCGCGGCACTCGTTACAACGCAGCCGGGTCGCACCCAGCGCTCGCCACCCTCGGCTCACGCCGGGCTCGCGGCACTCGTTACAACGCAGCCGGGTCGCACCCAGCGCTCGCCACCCTCGGCTCACGCCGGGCTCGCGGCACTCGTTACAATGACGGACGCAGTTCTCCTCATCGCCTTCGGCGGGCCGACGAAGCCCGACGAGATCCGGCCCTTTCTCCAGAACGTCGCGCGCGGACGTCGGATCCCGCCCGAGCGGCTGGAGGACGTCGCTCACCATTACGAGCAGATGCCGGGTGGCCGCTCGCCGCTCAACGATCTGACGTTCATGCAGGCGCGCTCGCTCGCCGCGATGCTGGCCGGCGTCAACCTGAAGCTGCCCGTGTTCGTCGGGATGAGGAACTGGAAGCCGTATCTCCACGAGACGCTCGCCACGATGGGCGAGCGCGGCGTCGGCAACGCGCTCGGGATCATCCTCTCGGCGCTCCGCACCGAGGCCTCGTGGGAGCGCTACATGAACGACGTCGGCGAAGCGCGAGCTCGCACGCCGGGCGCGCCGGCCGTGGCATTCGCGCCGCCGTTCTTCGATCATCCGCTGTTCGTGGAGGCGGTGGCCGATCGCGCACGCGCCGCGCTCGCCCGCGTGCCCGAGGCCGAGCAGGCCTCGACGCCCCTCGTCTTCACGGCCCACAGCGTGCCGACCGCGATGGCGAACGGGTCGCCGTACGTCGACGACTTCAACGCGGCGTCGGCGGCCGTGGCCAAGCGTCTCCATCACGGCCCGTGGCGTCTGGCCTACCAGAGCCGGAGCGGCAGCCCGCGGGATCCGTGGCTCGAGCCCGACATCAACGACACGCTCAAGGACCTCGGGTCGGCGGGAGCTCGTCACGTCGTCGTCGTGCCCATCGGGTTCGTGTGCGACCACGTCGAGGTGCTGTACGACCTGGACGTCGAGGCCGCCACCACCGCGCGAGCGGCGGGCCTGACGCTCCATCGCGCGACGGCCGTCAACGATCATCCACGCTTCATCGCCGTGCTCGCCGAGCTCGTGCAACGGCATCTCGAGGCGGGGCGGTGAGGCTCGTCATCGTCGGCGGCGGTATCGCCGGGCTCACCGCGGCCCACCGGGCCGTCGAGATCTCGCGCGAGCGCGGAACGGCGCTCGAGCTGACCGTTCTCGAGGCCCGGGATCGCCTCGGCGGCACGATCGAAACCGAGCACGCCGGCGGATTCCTCGTCGAGACCGGGCCCGACTCGTTTCTCTCCGAGAAGCCGTGGGGCCTCGCGCTCTGCCGGCGGATCGGCCTCGAGAGCCGGCTGGTGGGCACCGACGACCGCTTTCGGCGAGTGTTCGTCTGGTTCGGCAAGCGCCTCCACCCCGTCCCCGACGGCTTCCAGCTCCTGGCGCCGACGCGCCTGACGCCATTCGTCACGTCGAGCCTCTTCTCGTGGCCGGGCAAGCTGCGGATGGCGCTCGACGTGATCCTGCCGCGCGGCGGCGGCGGCGACGAGAGCCTGGGCGCGTTCGTGCGCCGCCGTCTTGGACGTGAGGCGCTCGAGCGCATCGCCCAGCCGCTCGTCGCGGGAATCTACACCGCCGACCCCGACGAGCTGAGCCTGCTCGCGACGATGCCCCGCTTCGTGGAGCTGGAGCGACGCGAGCGCAGCCTCATCCTCGGGCTCTGGAAGGCGAGCCGAAAGGCGCCGGCCGCGTCGACCAGCGGCGCGCGCTGGAGCCTGTTCGTGAGCCTGGCCGGGGGCATGGGCGAGCTCATCGCCGCGCTCGCCTCGCGGCTGCCGTCCGATGCCGTGCGGCTCAAGCATCGCGTCGGCGGGATCGAGCGGCGCGGCGCCCACTGGCGCGTGACGACGGAGGAGGCCGGCGCGATCGATGCGGACGCCGTGATCGTGGCCACCGAGACCCACGCGGCGAGCCGACTGCTCAGGTACGTGGACCCACCGCTGGCCACGATGCTCGAGATGATCCCGTACGCCTCGTCGGCGACCGTGTCACTCGGCTATCGTCGCGCCGACGTTCCTCATCCCCTCGACGGCTTCGGCTTCGTGGTGCCGCGCGCCGAGCATCGCGATCTCCTCGCCTGCACGTTCTCCAGCGTGAAATACCCCGGGCGAGCGCCGGAGCGCCACGTCCTCATCCGCTGCTTCGTCGGGGGCGCGCTGAACGCGGCGGCGCTCGAGCGCTCGGACGACGAGATCGTCGAGCGGGTGCGCCGGGAACTCGGAGAGGCGCTCGGGATCACGGCTGCTCCGATGCTGACGCGAGTAGCGCGGCATCCGGCCTCCATGCCCCAGTACGCCGTCGGACATCTGACGACGGTGGAGACGATCGAGCGGCGACTGGCGGCGATTCCCGGATTGCTCCTGGCCGGCGGCGGTTATCGCGGCGTCGGCATCGCCGACTGCGTGCGTTCGGGCGAAGCCGCCGCCGACGCAGCGTTCGCGCGCCGCTGAGCTGCCGCCCACACGCGCGCGACGAAGCGCGCCCGCACGCGACGGTCGGCCAGCCGCGATTCTTCCTCGATGACGAGGCCCCGCGCGCCGCGCACGAGCTCGGCCGCGAACAGGCCGCGACCCCGGCGCCGCCGGCCATCGCGTGCGCCGACGGGCACCCCGCGCAGTCGACATGAGGGCGAGCGGCTCTTGAGGACGAAGCCATCGAGGCCGAGCCGCGCGAGCTGGCGCACGCGCGCGCGAGCGAGGCGGCGCATGGGTCCCGTCAGATCGCGGCCGCTCTCCGGCTCGACGAGGCGAAGCGAGGACGGGAAGCCGACGAGGAGGATCGGCGGGCGCGGCACGCCGAGCCCGAGCTCCACCTCGGGACACACGGGGACCCACTCCACGTCGGCGCCGAGCGCGCGTAGCAGCGCGCCCGCGCGCTTGTGCCCGCCGTCGTAGCGGACGCGCGCACCGAGGAGACACGCCGAGACGCCGAGCCGGATCTTTTCGCGCTCGATTTTCGCCATCGGCTCGCATAGTGTAGCAACCGTGTCGGCCCCGCTGACCGCGAGCGCCCAGAAGGTCCAGGATGCGCTGCGTGCCCTCGGCCTGTCCTCCGAGGTCGTGGAGTCCGAGCAGCCGACGCGCACGGCGGCCGACGCGGCCAAGCTCGTCGGCTGCCAGGTCGGTCAGATCGCGAAGTCGCTGGTGTTCAAGACGGCGCAGACGGAGCGCGCGGTGCTCGTCATCACGAGCGGCGCCAACACCGTGAACGAGTTCCGCGTGGGCATGCACGTCAAGGAGGCGCTCGGCAAGGCACCGGCGGCGTTCGTGCGGCAGGTGACGGGCTTCGCGATCGGGGGCATCCCGCCGATCGCCCACGCCACACCGATCGAGACGTTCATCGATCAGGACCTCCTGAAGTACCCGGAGATCTGGGCGGCGGCGGGCACCCCCAACGCCCTCTTCCGTCTCGTGCCCGCCGATCTCGTGAAGATGACGGGCGGGCGCGTGATCCGCGTCACCTAGGAGCCATCATGCCGACGATCCCGGTCGCCACGCTTGAGCAACTGACCCGCGATGTCTTCACCGCCCGCGACGTTCCCACCGACGATGCGGCCTGGGTCGCCACCCTCCTGGTGCGCGCCAACTGTCGTGGCCACGATTCGCACGGCGTGATCCGCGTCCCGCACTACGTCCGGGCCATGAAGGCGGGCGAGGTGAACCCGCGCCCGAAGATCGCCGTCGAGAGCGAAACGTCGACGATCGCTCTGGTCGACGGCGACCTCGGCTTCGGCCAGGTCGTGGCGCGCCGGGGGATCGCGATCGCCATCGAGAAGGCGCGCGCCCAGGGCCTGTCCGCCGTCACGCTCAAGCGGACGAATCACGTCGGGCGGCTCGCCGACTGGGCGGAGACGGCGGCGGCGCAGGGACTGATCGGGATGGTGTGGGTGAACGCGCCCATGGCTCTCAACGTGGCGCCCTGGGGCGGCGCCGCCCGGCGCCTCGGGACCAATCCTCACGCCGTCGCCATTCCGGGGCCCGGCGGCACCGTCGCGATGTCGCACGACTTCGCGACGAGCGTCGTCGCCGAGGGCAAGCTCAAGGTGAAATTCAACCGCGGCGAGAAGGCGGCGCCCGGGATCATGATCAATGCGGCCGGTCATCCGTCGACGGACCCGCGCGAGTTCTACGCCGACCCGCCCGGCGCGCTGCTGACGGCGGGAGAGCACAAGGGCTACGGGCTGTCGCTGGCCATCGAGATCCTGGGCGGCATTCTTTCCGGGACTGGCGCAGCGCGCCCGACGCCCGGGCCGGTGCAGAACGGGACGCTGATCATCTGTCTCGATCCCGCGCGCTTCCTGGCGGCTGGTGACTTCCACGCCCAGGTGGCTCAGCTCTTCGGCTTCGTGCGCTCGGCTCCGCTGGCCCCGGGTAGCAAGGAGATCCTCGTTCCAGGCGAGCCCGAAGCGCGGCTCGAGCGCGAGCGCCGCGCCGTCGGCGTGCCGCTCGACGACGAGACCTGGCGCCAGCTCCGCGAGTGCGCGAGCGAGGCGGGCGTGGCCTGATGCTCGACGTCGTCACGATGAAGGAGATCGATGCGATCTTCGCCGTCACCGACGCCCTCGGCATCCATCGCGAGAAGCTCGTGATCCCGCTGGGGCCGGCCGCGCCCGGGCGCGTGCGCAAGCTGCCCAGCGGCAAGCTCGAGATCACCGTCGAGGCGGTCCGGCCGCTCGACGCCTGGCTCCGGGAGCTGCCCGCGTTGATCGCCGCCGTCGACAAGACGTGACCGCCGGCCTCCGGCGGGAGCTCGGCCTCCTCCCGCTGGCCGCCGTCGTGTTCTTCAACGTCAGCGGCGGTCCCTACGGTATCGAGGACGTGGTGCCGTCGTTCGGGCCCGGCCTCGCGCTGCTGCTCCTCGTGGTCACGCCGCTCCTGTGGAGTCTTCCTGTCTCGCTGGCGATGGCCGAGCTCGCCTCGGCGATGCCCGACGAAGGCGGCTACGTGACGTGGACCGCGCGGGCGTTCGGCCCGTTCTGGGCCTTCCAGGTCGGCTGGTGGTCGTGGCTCGACTCGTTCGTCGACGTCGCCGTCTATCCGGCGCTCTTCGTCGAGTACGCGCGCTTCTGGGTGCCCTCGATGACGGTGGGTGAGCGCTGGCTGCTCGCGGCGGCGTTCATCGTGGTGCTGACGACGCTCAATGTCCTGGGCGTGCGTCCGGTCGGTCGAGCCGCGGTCGTCCTCGCGGCTGCGGCGCTCTTGCCGGTCCTCGGTCTCGTCGTCGCCGGACTGGCCACCGCCCGGGTGGCGCCGTGGACGCCGTTCCTCGCCGAGGGACGCACGCTCGGTACGGGGCTCGGCGTCGGGCTCGCCGTGGTCATGTGGAATTACTCGGGCTGGGACACACCTGCCACGGTGCTGGGCGAGACGCGCGCGCCCGAGCGGGCGTTCAGGGGCGCCCTGTTCATGGCGCTGCCCGTGATCACGGCGGCCTACGTGCTGCCCGTGGGCGCCGCGCTCGCCACCGGCCGCGTCGACCTCGGGGCGTTCGCGACGGGCGGCTTGCCCGACATCGCCCGCGTCGTCGGCGGCGCCGGTCTCGCCTGGGCGATCGCCCTCGGCGCCGTCGTCAGCACGGCCGGCCTGTTTCTCTCCCTGACCCTCACGAACTCGCGGCTGCCCTACGTCCTGGGGCGCCAGGGCGCGCTCCCCGCCGCCTTCGCGTCCGTGCATCCGCGCTTCGGCACACCGTGGGTGGCCGTGCTCGTCTCTGCCGCCTTCTACGCGGCGTGCGCCACCTTCACGTTCCGTGAGCTCATCGTCCTCAACATGTGGCTCTACTCGCTGAGCCTGCTCGTCGAGCTCGCCGCGTTCGTGTGGCTGCGGGCCGCCGAGCCCCAGATGCACCGGCCGTGGCGCGTTCCCGGCGGCATGCCGGGCGCGATCGCGGCGGCGGTGCTGCCGTCGTGTTTCGCCCTCGCGGCCATGGCGACGGCCGGATGGACGAATACCCTCGCGGGTGTGATCGCGGCGCTGACGGGCCCCGTGGTGTACGCCGCGTCAGCGCGGTTCCGAGCAGCGGCGTTGCCGGCAGGGCCGAGTCCTTCGACACGATGAGCATCGTGAACTCCGTGGCGTACGCGCAGGGGCGCAAGCTGGCCGACGTGCCGATCACCGAGATCGAAGATGTCATGGTCAAGCACCCCGACAGCTTCGTCTGGATCGGACTGCACGAGCCCGACGCTCCGTCGCTCCGCCAGATCCAGCAGGAGTTCGGGTTGCACGACCTGGCCATCGAGGACGCGCTGGTCGCCCACCAGCGGCCGAAGCTCGAGCACTACGGCGCCGGCATCTTCGTCGTGTTGCGCACCGCCAGATGTCTGGACGGCGCCATCGACTTCGGCGAGACCGACATCTTCGTCGGCCCGCGCTATGTCGTCTCGGTGCGGCATGGCGCCTCGTCGCTGTCCTACGCCGACGTGCGGGCGCGTTGCGAGTCGACGCCGGGGCTGCTCGCCAAGGGGCCGGCCTTCGTCCTCTACGCCCTGATGGACTTCATCGTGGACCAGTACTTCCCGATCGTAGACACCCTGGAGGACGAGCTCGAGTCGCTGGAGGAAGAGGTCTTCGCTCAGAAGTTCGACCGTGAGACGACCACGCGAATCTACCGGCTCAAGCGCGGGCTCGTCGACATCAAGCGCGCGATCTCCCCACTGATCGATGTCTGCAACCGGCTCACGCGCTGGGACAACGACCTGATCCCCGACGACGTACGCGCGTACTTCCGAGACGTGTACGACCACGTGATCCGGATCAACGACCTGGTCGACACGCTGCGCGAGCTGCTGACCACGGCGCTGGAGGCCAACCTGTCGCTGATCGCCGTCTCCCAGAACGAGGACATGAAGCGGCTGGCCGGGTGGGCGGCCATCATCGCGGTGCCAACCATGATCGCCGGCATTTACGGCATGAACTTCCGCTTCATGCCCGAGCTCGAGTGGCGCTGGGCATATCCGGTCGTGATGGGCGTGATGCTGGGGCTGTGTGGGTTCCTGTACTACAAGTTCAAGCAGTCCGGCTGGCTGTAGTCGGCGCGCCGATCACCGGCGCCACACGTCAGTATTGTTGTAACGAAGCGGCGAGGCCGGCTCGCTCCGTGGGTGGGCTGGTCGAGGTGCGAGGCGGCGGCGGTCGTCTTACCGATTTATTCAGTCGAATTCTCGACGCGCCTTCGCTCTCGCCCGTCAGGTTCGCGGCCTCAAGTTCTCGTCGATGATCCGGGCGAGACAGTCCAGCTGAGGTAACGAGTACACGTAGGTCTTCCAGCCGATCGCCACGTGGTCGGCTCCTTCGCCCCGGTGTGGCTCGGGGTAGATCGTGACGCCGACGTTGGGGCCGTCGCTCGTGCATCCCCCGGCGCACGCCGAGCGCAGGGTGACGCGGTCCTGGACACCGCGCGCTGCCGCGAGCGCCGCCAGGTGATGGGCCACGGCCTGGGCATCGAGCCGCCGCGCCCGGCCACCGCGCTCGAGCGGCAGGACCACGACTCCCGGCTCGTTCGGACAGACGGTGATCACGAGGCAGCGCCGCCGGCTCATCGGGAATTCTTGCGTGTCGCCGGGGAATTTTTACCGGCGAGATGCTCGGCGAGCCGGGCAGCCGCGGCGACTGGCGGGCGAGCCGGCGCCACCCAGCGCGCCCGCAGCCCGACGCGGGCCAGGGCGCGACCGACGCCAGCCCGGTACCAGTCGTCGCCGAGGACGCTGCCCGCCCACGACACCAGCACCGGGGACGAGAGGTGGAGCCGTCGTGCGATGTCCACGATGTGCGCGGCCAGCGCCGCCTGGCCGACGCTCACGATGCGCCTGGCGTCCCGATTGCCGCGACGCGCGCGTCGGATGACGCCGGGTGCCAGCGCCGCAATCCGACCGACGGGGTTCCGCGAGCGGAGGAGCGCGAGCGCGGGAAGGATGTCCTCGCCCCGGGAGATCGCCCGCAGCCATTCGCGGCCGAGCCAGAACCCCGAGCCCTCGTCGCCCAGAAGCGGTCCGAGCCCACCGGCGCGCGTCCAGCGGCCACGGTCGTCGCGACCAACGGCGATCGACCCGGTTCCAGCGAGGATCAGTACGCCAGCCTGCCCATCGAGCGCGCCGAGGAGAGCCGCCTGAGCGTCCGGCACGACCAGGACCTGGCCCGCGAGGCCATCCAGGCGCTGCGCCAGGCTTCGGCGCTCGCCCTCGGTCCAGATGCCCTTGGCGGCAACGACGAGGGCCGCCACGGTGCGTGCTGACCACTGCTGACGCTTCCAGAGCTTACGTAAAAGATTTCCAAGACCGTCTTCGTCGGTCGTGGCCCCCTGGTATCGTCCGCACGGGCGCCCATCGGTGAGGGCGAGGACGCGGATCTGGGTTCCGCCCAGGTCCACTCCGACGACCAAACGCCCTTCGTTGTGTCGAATCATAGACATGGCGTGACTTCCTGTCCCGTATTGTGCGGCACGAGCCGCTTCGGCACGGTCTCGAAATCAGCCGCTTAGCCCCCGATTCACCGCTGGCACAGTAGATGCGTGAAAAAGCGGGCCAGAGGTCTGCACCCACACATGACCAAAGTGCTCGCAGCGTGGTTCCTCGTTGCGTCCGCGGCCGCCTCGCCGGCGGTCATGCCTCGGGACGTGGTCCAGGGGGCCGTCGCGCGCGTCATCGCCACGCTCGAAGAAGCCAAGTTCAACCAGCCGGGTGAGGCGTTGACGGCGGTGGGCCCGAACGCCGAGCGCGTCCGCGGCGAGATCCGTCGCATCGCCACCGATCTCTTCGACTTCGACGAGGTCGCGCGGCGCGCGCTGTCCCGGCACTGGGCGGGCCGCACCCGGGCCGAGCAGACGGAGTTCACGTCGCTCTTCACCGACCTCCTCGAGCGCTCGTACGTGGGCAAGATCGAGACCTACTCTGGGGAGAAGATCGTCTACACGGGCGAGGTCGTGGACGGCAACTATGCGACCGTGCGCTCCCGCATCATCACCCGCCGGCGGACCGACACCGCCCTCGACTACCGGATGCACGAGATCGACGGGCGCTGGAAGGTCTACGACGTCCTCATCGACGGGGTCAGCTTCGTCTCGACCTACCGCAGCGAGTTCAACCGCGTGATCCAGTCTTCGTCCTACGAGGAGCTGATCGAGCGGCTCCGCAAGAAGCGCATCGACGTCCTCGCCGTCAGCGGTAAGAGCTAAGCTTCTCGACGTCCCCCGGGTATGATGGGGCGTGGCCGCCACGTCCGTGAGCGCGCTCACCTGGCCGGATTACGCCGTCCTGGCCGGGTCGCTCGGCCTGCTGCTCTACATCGGCTTTCGCCTCACCGGCGAGCAGCACGACACCGTCGACTTCTTCCTCGCCCGCCGCCGCGTGCCCGCGTGGGCCGCCTGCCTGTCGTTCCTGGCCACCGAGATCAGCGCCGTGACGATCATCTCCGTCCCCGCCACCGCCTACAGCGAGAACTGGGAGTACGTCCAGTTCTTCATCGGCTCGAGCCTGGCCAAGTGGGCCGTCGCCTTCATCTTCATCCCGGCCTTCTATCGCTACGAGGTCACGACGATCTACCAGTTCCTGCTCCATCGCTTCGGCCAGAAGAGCCAGGTGACGGCGTCGATCTTCTTCTTCATCACCCGCCTGGCCGGCTCCGGGGCGCGCCTGACGATGACGGCGCTCGCGGTCGGGTACCTGATGGGCTGGTCGCTGGTGCCGACCATCGTGATCTTCAGCGTCGTGTCGATCCTCTACATCGCGACGGGCGGCGTGAAGGCCGTCGTGTGGACCAACGTCTTCCAGGCGGTCATGTTCCTCGTCGCGGGCGCCGTCACCCTCGGCTTCCTCGTCTCGCGCATCGACGGTGGCGCCGGCGCCGTGCTCCATACGGCGTACGAGGCGGGCCGGCTGAACGTGATCAACTGGGGTCCGGCGCCGGGCGCGCCGGAATTCTGGAGCCGGATCTTCACCAATCCCAACATCGTCTGGGTGGCCGTCCTCAACGGTCTGATCGGCTCCATGGCGGCCTTCGGCACCGACCACGACCTCATGCAGCGCCTGCTCACGGTGGAGACGCGGCGGGAGAGCCAGTGGACGCTGTCCCTCACGCCGATCGGCACGCTGGTGACCCTGATCATCTACCTCGGGCTGGGCGCCGGGCTCTTCGCGTACTACACGCAGCATCCGGCTCCGGCCCTCGGGCGCGCGGACGAGATCCTTCCCCACTTCGTCAGGTCGGCGATGCCGGAAGTGCTGCGAGGGTTCATGCTGGCGGCGATCGTGCTCTCGTCGATCGATTCGCCGCTGGGCTCGCTGGCCGCCTCGTTCGTCACCGACATCTACCGGCCGCTCATCGTGCGCGGCCGCAGCGAGGCTCACTACCTCCGCGTGTCGCGGGTCGCCGTCCTGCTCTTCGGCATCGTCCTCGCCGTGCTGGCCTGGGGCTTCGCCTTCGTGCCCGGCCAGATGCTGTGGACGGTGTTCAAGATCGCGGGCGTGACGTCGGGTTCGTTGCTCGGTGTGTTCCTGCTCGGGCTGCTCTCGCACAAGCGCGTGGCCGACGGGGCCAACGTCATGGCGATGATAGCGATGGCGCTCGTGAACCTCGTCCTGCTGCTGCTGATCGAGACCAAGCGCCTGGCACTGGGCTGGTCCTGGCTGGTGATCGTCGGCACCGCAGGAACGATCGTTCTCGCGCTGCTGTTCTCGCTGCCGGCTGGTTCCCGGAGCGCGGAACCCCTCAGGACCGCCAGCCGGTGATCGCGATCGTGCCTCCCGAGGCTTGCGCCCCGACGTCGCCCGAGAGAAAGTAGCCGTCGCGGAACCTCGCCGCGGTCGCGGCGGGATCGTCGAGAAACTCCGTGGCCGCGAACGGGCTGGCCACGGCGATCGCGCCGCCGGCGACGACCTTCACGCGCACACCCCTCAGCGGACGACCGATCGAGCCAGGCGCGGTCCCGGCGCCGGGCTCGCCGTTCACGCTGATCGCACCGGTCACCGCCGATCCGTAGACCTGGCGCAGGCTCAGCCCGAACCGACGGTGAAAGGCCGACGCCTCGGCACCGGCCACGGGTGCGCGCGACGAGACGACGACTCTCAGAGATCGCAGATCGTTCTTCCCGCGGCCCGGCAAGTCCGCGAGCGTCGCGAACAGTGGCGACACGCCTTCGAGGACCGTGATGTCCTCGCGCTCGAGCAGCGCCAGGACCTCGCGCGGCGGCAGTGTCTGCCCCGCGTAGAACGTCACGCCTGCGCAGAGCGCCGCGAACAGCGTGGAGTGGAGCCCGCTGCAGCCGAGGATGCGATCGCCCGCTTCGATGTCGAGGGCATCGCGCAGCGCCTTCCACTCGGCGAGGACGCGCGCGTGCGAGCGGACGACGTGACCCCGGTGGCCGGGCGAGTGCGCGACGAGCTGGAGCAGGGGCGGCGAGTCGTCGCTCGAGAGCGCGCGGGCCGGCGTCGCGCGCCGCTCGATGACATCGGCTTCACCCGCGTGCAGCAGGACGAGCGCGGGAGGCTGAGACAGATCACTCGTGGCCGCGATGGCCGACGCCACCCCGTCGGCGTCGGTCACCAGCGCGGCCGGGTCGAGCTCGGCGAGCTGAGCGGTCAGCTCGGGCACCGGACTGGCCGTGTCGAGTGGCGCCACCACGCCCACGACCCGCGTCACTGCGACCGCTGCGGCGGCGAGGGCGGCTTCGACCGGGAGCAAGAGAGCGACGCGCTGGCCGGGGCTCACGTGCGGAGCCATGGTCAGCGAGAGCTGAGCCGACCAGCGGTGCAGATCGGCGAAGGTCAGCCGCGTCGCGCCCGAGACGACGGCGGGCACGTCGGGCGCCCGCCGGCACTGATCGTCGAAGACGTCGCCGAGGGTCTTCATGCGGTTCCCGTGAGGCGTTCGCAAGAGCCATGCCCCGACGCGCGTCGCTCTCGCGGCGCGGAGTTGGCGCGCGCCGTCCCATCCGGACGGTAACGCGTTACCTGGAAATTCTTTCGCGACCTGGCCGGCCGAGGGTCAACCCGGCAGCCCCGGAACCCGCGGAGTCGCAACGCTGATCGCGCGAGCGAACGAGCGGCGACGGTAATCGCGGCGGGGCACGCCGGGGGACCACGAGGGGGGCGTAGCCCCCATCGCTTGAACTATCCGTGAGCCCGGGTGCCCGTGCCCTGTCAATGACACAGGCGGGCGATGACGGCGTCGAGCTGGCACCGGCGCCAGCCGTAGGCGGTGATGCCGAGCGTCTGCGGCGACAGCAGCGCGGCGTCGTACGGATCGCGCAGCAGGACGACGGCCAGAGCGCGAGCCCTGGCACGGACGGCGTCGAGCAGCGCGCGATTCGACGCATACAGGTGGGCGTCGTAGAGGAAGAGCACGGTGGCATCGGCGGCGGCGGCGCGGTCGGCGGCGTGAGCGATCTGGTCAGGCGTCGGCTCGATCGCGACGACCACGGTCTCGGGATGGATGCCGGCGCGAGCGAATGTGTCGCCGACGTACTGAGTCTCCTGGGCCACCTCGGGCTCGATGGTGATCCGGGGCGCCAGCTCCGAGAATCGGGGAAAGATCACGGTGACGCGCTCGTTCAGGGCGCGACGGAATCCGGGCTGTCCCGGCGACACGACCGTCACCGCTCGGGTCGCGATCGCCATCGCCAGTGGAGGGCCCTCGGGCTCGGGCGCCGGCGTGCCGCCCTCTGATCGCGGTCCGCGGGATTCGCGGAGCTTTCGCACGCGCTGAGCCGCCGCCTCGAGGCCGCGCCAGGGCAGACGGCCCGTGCGGTACGCGTCGACCAGCGCGCTGGCGGCGGCGCGCTGGGCCGGCTCGGTGTGGCAGACGAGGAGCAGGTCGTGACCGGCATCGGCGGTGCGTACCGCCGCCTCACCGATGGGGCACGTCTCGCTCACCGCGCCCATCTCCAGATCATCCGAGACGATGACGCCGCGGAAGCCAACCTGGCCGCGCAGGTAATTCTCCACGATCAGGCGCGAGAACGTCGCTGGCACGCCGGAGGGGTCCAGGTTCGGGTAGACGGGATGTGAGGTCATCACGCACTCGACACCGGCCGCGATCGCGTCGAGAAACGGAGGCAGATGGGTGCCGTGCATCTCGTCCCAGGTGGACTCGATGCGGGGCAGGCGCAGGTGCGCGTCGAGCGGCGAGTGGCCCTTGCCGGGGAAGTGTTTCGGGCAGGCGGCGACGCCACCGCGCGCCATGCCGCGGATCCGGGCCACGCCATAGCGGCTCACGATCTTGGGATCCTTCCCGTACGAGCGGATGCCGATGTTGGGGCTGTAGCGCTCGGTCAGTACGTCCAGCACGGGGCCGAGACTCAGATCGACGCCCAGCCGCCGCAGCTCACGCGCTTCGATCAGGCCCTCGCGATGCGCGAACGTCTCTTCGCCGGCGGTGCCGACGGCGAGGTTGTCGGGGAAGATCGTCACGCCGCGTCCCAGCATCACGATGCGGCCACCCTCGTGATCCGTCGCGACCAGGAGCCGCCGCCCGAGCGCCGACTCGAGCCCTCCGAGCAACGCCGCGAGCTGCGCGGGAGACTCGAAATTGCGCCGATAGAGGATGAGGCCGGCGGCGCGCGTGTCGCGAAAGAGTCGCACGTCCTCATCACGGAGCGTCGCGCCCGGAAGTCCGATCATCAGTCGTTCGCCGACGAGGTCTTCGAAGTCGCTCACATCGCGATTTTACGCGGACCGGGGCCGCCAGCCCGTCGAGTAAAGCGCGCAACACTCTGTCGCGGACGTGACACGGAGACGTGCACGGATGCCAGCCCTGTTCCATAACTCCGCGCGAATGCGTGCGAGTCCGTGCTCCTGAGTCTGGCACACACGCTGCAATCCATCCCACGGCAAGCGGTTGGTCTGTTTGCCAACTTGAGCCATGAACACGAAAGGAGGCCCACGGATGAATCCCTGGAAGCTGACCGCGATCGGGATGGCCCTCATCATGACGACGGCTCTTGTGACCGGCCTCGTCGTTGCGAACTGGACGGGCTCGTCGAAGGAGAAGGTCGAAGACCGAGCGTTCGATGACAGGAAGGCGGCCCAGTCGCCGGCCGCGTCTCCGGCCACGGCGCGCCAGGCCGCACGCCAGCAGGTGGCCTCGGCGCCGCGGGTGGTGAGCTCGGCGCCGACTCAGCCGTCGCTGCAGGCCTCCGTCGAAGCCTGCAATCAGTACGCGGCCCAGCAGAGCGGAAGCCGCGACAAGAAGGTCGACACCGTCAAGGATGCGGGCCTCGGCGCGCTGCTCGGTGCCGCGGTGGGCGCCGGCGGCGGAGCGATCGCCGATGGTGGCAAGGGCGCCGGCAAGGGCGCGGCCATCGGCGGCCTGGTTGGCGCCGGCGCCGGGACGCTCTACGGCCTGAACGAGAACAAAAAGCACGACGAGCGCTACCGCGATGCCTACGGGGCCTGCATGCGCTCGCGCGGCTACACCAGCTAGCTCCAGCGCAACCATCACACGGCCCGCCTCACCTCCGCGGTGGGGCGGGCCGTCCGCTTTTTGGGGCGGCCGGCGGCGGTATCATGAAATCGATCGACCACGATGGTCAGGAGGTACGAGCATGAGGCGAATGATCAGTGCGCTGGCCGTGGGCGCCGTCGTCGCCTGGACGCTACCCGCCAGCGCTGCCGACGAGTCCAAGGTGAAGGCGGCGGCGGGCCAGGTCGAGTCGGGCGCGAAGAAGATCGGGCAGGGCAAGCTTGGCGACGGCGTGGAGGAGACGGCCAAGGGTGTCGGCAAGACGGTCGCCGAGAGCGCAAAGTTCACCGGCGAGAAGTTCAAGGACGCCGGCAAGGCGGCCGAGCCTCAGGCCAAGGGATTCTGGGGCAATCTGAAGGAAGGCAACGTCAAGGAGAGCGCCAACTCCCTCGGGGGCACCGTGAAGAACTTCTTCACGGGATTGTTCTCGAACTAGCCTCTCAGCGGTAG
>Ga0209802_1000159_pt1 | contig 50481 bp, 47 predicted proteins | sample GraSoiAngelo_129_FD_185886 | JGI IMG/M metagenome (GOLD analysis project Ga0209802, IMG submission 185886) | Grasslands soil microbial communities from the Angelo Coastal Reserve, California, USA - 14_0927_12_40cm (SPAdes) (version 2) | ecosystem: Environmental > Terrestrial > Soil > Grasslands ...
GATGACTTTCGAGGCCTCCTTGACGACCTCATCCCATCGAGCGAGGGAGCGGAGCGCCTCGAGCCGCCCTTCCCGCGGGGCGAGCGTCTTCGGGGTGAGACCGATCGCGCGGTCGTACGCGCTGACGGCGTCGATGCTTCGGCCCGTCTTGCGCAACAGCTCGGCGCGGCTGGTCCACGCGACCGCGTCTCCGTCTCGCTGACGGAGCGCCTCGTCGTAGGATCGCAACGCCTCCTCGTTCTGGTTCGACGCCCCGAGGACGTCCCCGCGGAGCCGCCACGCATCCGGGTCGTGCGGGTCTAGTTGAATCACGCGATCGAGACATCGGACTGCCCGTTGCGGCTCTCTCGCGGCGAGGTATGTGAGCGCTTTCCCCTCTAGGGCTTCCTTGTTCTCCGAATTGATGCGGATTGCGCGGTCGAACGACGCCTGCGCCTCGTCCAGTTCGTTCCGCCGGCGATGGGCTTCTCCCGTTCGCACCCACAGGTCGGCATCGTCGGGGACGAGCGAGAGGACGCGGCGATATCCGTCGACATCATCGGGATCGAGGTTCACGACCTGCATGTAGGCGCGGATCGCCTCGGGCCGCTGCTCCAAGGCAACATGGGCGTCCCCTTTCCGTTCCCAGAAATCCTTCGCCTTCGGATCGATGCGCAATCCGGCGTCGTAATAGCCGAGGGCGTCGGACGCACGCTCTTGGGCGAGGAAGATGTCTCCCTGGAGGCCCAGCGCTCGAAGGTCTCCACCGTTGCCAGTCAGGGCGTGTGTCGCCGCGGTCTGAGCTGAGTCGATTCGACCGACCCGCAGGAGTCCCGACCCGATCGTCGCATAAGCTTCCTGAAAATCCTCAATCCGCGCCCGCGGCTCTTGCGCCCCGAGGATCTCGAGCGCCTTGACGAACGCGATCGTCGCGCGCCCGTGCGCGTCCACCTCGAGCGCCGCAAAACCGGACTTCGCCAGTCGGTTCGCCTTGTCGAGCACTCGTCCTTCTCGATCGAGGAGACCTTGGAAGAGGGCCATCCCTATCATCCCATCCCGCGGGGCGCGGTCAATTCAGGGCCGCGTCGGACAAGTGGCCGACATGGAAAGTGGATGACTTATAGATATCGCCAAGGGCCTACGCCGTGGACAATCCGCCCATTCGTCAACGCCCGTTGCGTTGTGACAATCGCGCTAAGTACGCGCGACACGATTTCGGGCTGACAATCGTCAGACAGGATGGCACGATGGCACGCAAGGGAGTGGAACGGCCGAAGCCGACGAAACTCCGGAAGGAAACGCGCGAGTGGCTCACGAAACAGACGATCCCGAACGCTCGACGAATCGCGCGGGATCTGGAAAACGAGGGCGAGGATGTACACGATCTCCTCGCGGCGATTGACGAGCTCGAGGCACTTCTCAAGGAAGGCTCCAACCGGCCGAAAGCATGACCTGAGGAAGGACTCAAGTATCTGCGGTCGAGTCCCCCAGCCGAGCGTGGGTAGTCTAGCGGTAGGACGTTGGCCTTCCAAGCCTACGACGCGGGTTCAACTCCCGCCCCACGCACTCGATGGGACGACGGAAAAATAGGGGGACCGGCGGAGTCGTGGAGGCGACCCTCTCCGCCGATCGGTGGGATGGATGGGTTGTGAGCGTTAGCCGTCGTCGTCGGACACGTCGAAATCGAGCGAGCATCCGTACGAGGCGTAGACGTCCTGCCAGCTCTGGTCGTCTCCCGCGTACATCTCGTTCACCGGGGCCATCATTGCCGCGCTTGCCACGTTGGTCCGAAAGCCCCAGCGGTATAAGATGCGGAACGGGGGAGAGGTGTGCGAAAGTACTCCGGCTGGATGTGTGAAACTATTCGTGGGCTGGATCGAGCTCAGCGTTGGGGTGCCGGCCGACTCTTGGTTCAGCGAGTCGTGAGCCACTCGAAGGCGTGGTTTGCGACGAGCGCCGCCGCGGCCCCGAGGGCCAGGAACGAGAGGCCTGCCTCGCCGACCCACGCAAGCCACGCGGCAAAGAGGATCGCCGCGAGGAGGATGACCATCAGAAGCCGCGGTGGAATCGTCTCGACGAAGACGACGAGGAGTCCGAGGAAGAGCAAGAACACGACGAGGGCGTAGAGGGCCGCCGCGGCGAGGTCCGGGATCAGCGCCATCCGCGGCGCCGATATCGCAGCTCCCCATAACGTTATGGAGGTACCTCGGAGACGTGGCGGACGTGGACCGCTTCGCCGCGCCGAAAATCGACCATCTCCCGAGCGCTTAACCGCGCCGTGCCGACGGCACGCACTTCGTTCCGATGTCGCACGACGACCTCGTCTCCGGGTCGAATCTCCGGGGCGGCGTCGACCACGCCGACGGCGAAGATGTTCCCCTTCGGGAGGAAATCCTCGATCTCGACCCAGTAGGCGTCCGCGTCGGAAAGGATCCCTCCGCCGGCGAGCGTGAGCGACAGCATGCCGCGTCCCGTGTACATCGCGACCTGCGTGCCCTCCCGGATCACGCGCACATCCGGCACCCGACCCCGAAAGGTGGCGCCCCGCACCAGGCCGAGGCCCGCCTCGCCGAATTGGAAGCGGGCGACATTCGACATCTCTTCCGAGAAGTGTAGACCTTTTGGGACCCGAGGCGCCGACGACGTGACCTGGTTCAGCATCGCGGTCAGAGACGCAAGGGATTCGTCCGAGGTGGGCCGCTCCTTCGAAGTCGGAATCACATTGGGCACGGCCGCCTTCACGATGGGCGCCTCCGCGCCCAGGTGTGCCACGACCGTGTCGTACCGGTTCGTCGCGAGGAACGCCCGGAGGTCGTCGGTGACCATCGCGGCCTCGTCGCGGCTCCAATCCCCGGTCACGGGGATGTCGTACGCTCCCGCGGGATAGAATCGCTCGAGTTCGCGGGGGATCAGGCCAAGGGGCGACGTGACGATCACCTCGTGGACCGCGGACGGATCCGCGCTCGCCAGGATCGCGTCGCGGAACCGGCGATGGCTGCGGCTCGTCGAGTACGGCTTGCGGGCCGAGCATGGGAGCAGGACGAGCACCCGAGCCGACGGCGGCTTCCCATACCGCTCCCGGATCCGCCGACGGAACCGGACGATCTCCGGCCGCGTGAGCGATTCGGAGGCGTAAGCCCGCATCTCGCCACCAGATACCGGCGTGTAGGCCTCGACCAGGCCGTACTCCCGCAGGTCCAGGTGACGGACGATCGCCGTGTTCCAGGGAGCGTTCGCGAGGCGTCGCTCCACCAGCTCGCGGAGCCGACCGTGGACCAGGTGATTCCGGACGAGGAGCATCTCGCGGTACAGCGCTCGATCGTTGTGGGCCGGGAGGGCCTCGCCCGCCGCGCAGGCGGGACAGCCGCACGCATCGCGATCCGCTTCGGCGAAGGGGACGGTGCCGTCTCCGGTGTGGAAGAGCCCGCGGGCACTGTCCAGCAGCATTCGGCTCGAGTCGACCACATCGATTCCGGAGTACACCAGGACGGCGAGGTTCGACGGCGTGGCGAGGCCGGTGACCGCGACGACCTTGGAGGGCCCCAGCGCCTCTCGCACCCCGCGGACCGCCGCGACGAACTCCCGCGGGGACCGTTCGAACTCGGGTCCGTTCGCGAGGAACACCCCGCCCGCCGACTTGGCGGCGACGAGGTCCGACTGCCCCGCGACGACGGCCCACTCGCCGGCGACGGTCTCCTGCGGGATCTCGAGATCGGCGAGCGATTGCGGGGTGCCCTTCCCGGGTGGCAGGTCGTCCGGATCGACTGCCGGCCGCGGCGCGAAGAAGGTGCCACCGACGCGAATCTGAAGTCGGGGATCCCCGGTCCGTTCGGCGACGAGCAACCCCTCGGCGTACGTCGGGGCCGCGCGCGAACCTTGATGCACGAATAGGACGAGAGGCGTCGTCAGCCCGAGATCACCGCGGGTCCAGATCCCTTTCCGACCGAGACCGCCTCGCGCCTCGATCTCGAACATGGAGGGGCGAAGCGATGTCCCGTCTCCGTATAAAGTCTGACTACTCCAGCGTGACCGTGTTCCGCTCGATGTACGCGAGTTCCTTCGCATCGAAGGCTCGCTCATCGACGCTGAGGATCAACGCCGCCCGATGCAGGGCGATCTGCTCGTTCACGTACTCGAGGAAATGCAGGATGCGCGCGAAGTCGTTGTTGATCATGAGGTACTCGATCCCGTCGAGCAGGATGAGGGCTCGGGGTCCGTCGGTCACGAAGTTCGCGATCAGGTTGCTCAGGCTGTTCAGGTTGTGCGGATCGACGTAGTCCTTGCCCAGCGTCGTCGAGAGCCAGACGACGCGGATGTCCTTGTCTCCGCGACGCCGGACGATGTGGTTCGGATGCTGGCGCGTGATGTACATCGGACGCCAGCCGGCGTCGACCGCCTGCTGGAACGCCGCGAGGGCCTTCTCCGGCTTCTTCTCCTTCATCAGGTAGGCGCGGCCTTCTTCGAGGTCCTTCTTCTTCCCGAAGAGAAGGTCCTTGAGAAGCTCGTCCTCCTTGAAAGCGAGCAGGAGCGGCCACGGGAGCCGCCACATGGAACCACCTTCCCATCCGGAGGTCTGTTTTTATACGTATCCTATCGACTATCGCACCTGAGACTCATTTGGGTCGATGCGTCGCGCGGTCGTCATCGCCCGATTGAGGGCAAGCAAGCCCAACGAAGGCCGACCTCGGGTTTCCCTCGGCCCTCCGTGAACGAGGAGCGAGGGGACGGAACCTTTATCGCGCGATGGCTTCTCGTCCGCTCGCCATGGCGCCGGCCGTCGTTGGAATCATCGGAGGATCCGCCCTCGGGGATGCGTTCGAACTCGAGGACGAACAGGCGAAGTTCCTCGTCACCCCGTACGGGGCGCCCAGCGATCCGCCGCGGTTGGGAAAACGCGGCGCGGTCACGGTGGCCTTTCTCCCTCGACACGGGAAGGACCATCGGATTCCGCCGCACAAGTTGAACCACCGCGCGAACCTGTGGGCCCTGAAAGAAATCGGCGCGACCCACATTCTCGCCACGTCGTCCACGGGCTCCCTGAAGAAGACGATCCACCCCGGCACCTTCGTCGTCCCCGACGACTTCATCGGATATTGGACCATCCCGACGTACTACGACGACCGGGTCGTCCACGCCACGCCGTCGCTGGACGGAGCCGTGCGCGCGGCCTTCGTCACCGCCGCGAAAGAGGCGCGGGCCACCGTTCACGATGGCGGGACCTACGTGCAGACGACAGGCCCGCGTCTCGAGACGCGGGCGGAGGTCGCGCACTTCAAGCAAATCGGGGACGTCGTCGGAATGACGATGGCCTCGGAGGCGACACTCGCTTCCGAACTCGGGATCCCCTACGCCTCTCTGTGCACGGTCGACAACTTTTGCAATGGGATCGTCGACGAGCCGCTGACCTTCGAGAAGATCCGAGAGACGCAACGACAGAACGCGGATCTCACGCGCACCGTCGTCGGGAAAGCGCTGGAGCGAATCCGATGAGCATCCTCATCCGGGACGTGCAGGTCGAAGGCGACGTCACCCAGGTGTACATCGAAGGAAATCGGATCGCCGAGATCGGCAAGAAGCGCGAAGCGGACACCGTGATCGACGGGAAAGGGAAGATCGCGCTCCCGGGTTTCGTGAACCTGCACACGCACGCCGCGATGACCCTGTTCCGCGGCTGGGGCGACGACCTCGAGCTGTCGACGTGGCTGGAGACGAAGATCTGGCCGGCCGAGGCGAGGCTCACGCCCGACGACGTGTACTGGGGCACCAAGCTCGCGAGCCTCGAGATGATCAAGACCGGCACGACGACCTTCAACGACATGTATTTCCACATGGACGCGGCGGCGAGGGCGGTGAAGGAGATGGGCCTCCGCGCGTTCCTCGCCGAAGGCATCGTGGACCTGAACGACGCGGAACGGGCCGCGAAGCAGCTGCGGACCGCGGACGAGGTGAACCGTCGGATCGAGGCGCTGAAGACGGACCGCATCACGCCCGTGCTCGGGCCCCATGCGATCTACACCGTGTCAAAGGACTCGCTCCTCCGGATCCGCGAAATCGCGGACAAGACCGGCTCCCTCATTCACATCCACCTCTCCGAGACGAAGCGGGAGGTCGACGACTGCGTCACGCAGACGGGCGTTCGACCGGCGAAGTACCTCGACGGCCTCGGGTTCCTCGCGAAAGACGTCATCGCGGCCCACGGCTGCTGGCTCGACCCCTCCGAGATCGAGCTCCTGGCGCACACCGGCACACGCGTGGCCCACTGCCCGACGTCGAACATGAAGCTCTCGACCGGGCAGGCGATGCCGTACGCCGCGATGAAAGAGGCGGCGGTCGTCATGGGCCTCGGGACGGACGGCGCGGCGAGCAACAACAACCTCGACATGTTCGAGACAATGAAGGTCGCAGCGCTCCTGCAGAAATATGCGCACCACGATCCGACCGTCATGCCGGCGATCGAGGCGTTCCAGCTCGCGAACTTCGGAGGTGCGCGGGCCCTCGGCGTCGATGCCGGCCTCATCGGCGTCGACCGCCTCGCGGACATCATCCTCGTCGATCCGCGGCGGCCGGAGCTCACGCCCCGACACGATGACATCAGCAACTGGGTCTACTCCGCCCACGGGAACATCGTGGACACGACGATCTGCGATGGCGTCGTGTTGATGCGGGGTCGCCGGGTGCGAGGCGAAGCGGAAATCCTCGAGAAAGCCGCGGGGGTCGCACGGGATCTCGTGTCGAGGGTCTGAGATGGCCCTCGACCGCCTTCGCGCGAGCCTCGTCGAGTCGCCGATCGTGCGCTTCGGGGAGTACGAGTATTTCGTCCATCCGATCACGGACGGAATCCCGCTGGGCCGCCCGGAAGTCCTCGACGAAGTCCTCTCCGAGCTGGTGCGGATCGGTGACTGGAACCGCTGCGACAAGATCGTCACGGCCGAGTCGATGGGCTTCCCGCTCGCCGCCGGGCTGTCGATGCGCGTCCACAAACCGTACGTCTTCGTCCGGAAGCGTCAGTATGGCCTGGCGGGAGAGGTCTCCCTGAAGCAGACGACCGGTTACTCGAAGACGGACATGTTCATCAACAACATCCAGCGCGGCGACCGCGTCGTGTTCGTGGACGACGTGATCTCGACCGGCGGGACTCTCTTGGCGATCGTCAAAGCCATGCGGACTCTCGGCGCCGAGACTGCGGACATCCTCATCGTGTTCGAGAAGACCCGCGAGAAGGCCCGCATGGAGAAGGAGCTGGGCGTTCGGATCAAGACGTTGCTCAAAGTCGACGTCGTCCGCGGCAAACTCGTCGAGCGGGCCTAAGGAGGCCCCGCCCCGGCGGACTCCGCTTGCCGACGATCCCGATCCACATTCGCGAGCGATCGCTTGAAGAGCGACGCCGGCAGGACGGACACGAGGACCATGACGACCACGATCACCGAGAAGAGCGTATCCCGGATCACTTCGGCGTTCAGGGCCGACAGGGCGACGATCAGCCCGACCTCGCCGCGAGGGGTCATGCCCCAGCCGACGGACGCGGCCTCGTGGCGGGACATCTTCGAGAGCCACGCCGGGATCCCGCAACCGACGACCTTCGTGACGATCGCGAGGAACGTGAGGACCGCGCCGAAGAGGAGGAGCTGCGAGCTCCCGACGGCTGCCGGGAGGTCCACTTGCAGACCGAGAGAGATGAAGAAGATCGGCGTGAAGACGGCTCCCAGGTAACCGGCGCCCTCGGTGAAGTCCTCCCGGAGGGGCGTGCTCCCGAACAGACTCCCTGCGAGGAACGCGCCGACGATCGCCGAGAGCCCGACCACCTCCGCGACGAAGGCGTAGAGGAAGGTGATCGCCATCGCGATGATGAAACCGCCGTGCTTGAGCCCGAGTTTCATTCCCTCGACCTGGATGCGCACGACGACTTTCCGGAAGAAGTACAGGCCGACGGCCATGCCCACGCCGAGGAAGGCTAGGGCGGTCGCCACGAGGATGCCCAGAGCCACCGGGTCGAGCTGGCCCCGAGTCGTCCCGACGACAAGCGAGAGGATGATCAGGCTGAGGATGTCGTCGACGACGGCCGCTCCCATGATCGTCTCGGCGATCGGCCGCCGCATGAGGCCGAGATCGAGGAGGACCGCCGCCGCGATCGCCGTACTCGTGGCGGTCAGCGTCGCGCCGACGAAGAGGGCCATCGTGAACTGCGTCCCGTTGACGCCAACGTCGGTCGCGGGCACCAGGAAGAAGGCGGCCAGAAACCCGAACACCAGCGGGAGGGCGACCCCGCCGCTCGCGACGAAGATGTTCTTGCGGGTGTAGATCGTGCGGAAGTCGGTCTCCAGTCCGATCACGAAGAGGAGGAAGATGGCGCCCAGGCTCGCGAAGCTTGCCACGAGGGCCGGGTCGAACAGGGTCACGTTGAAGTAGAAGCCGAGGATGCTCGGCCCCAGGAGGATGCCGAGCACGATTTCGCCGACGATCGTCGGCTGTCGGAACCGCTTGATCGTGAAATGGCTCAGGGTCGCGAGGACGAGCAGGATCGTGAGCTGCTGGAAGAGCGCCTCGGTTCCCGCCATCGCGCGACTGAAACGCGACAACCGTATTAAATCGCTAACGGCCGGGGCAGTCGCCTCGTCGACCCACTCGCAACGCAAAGCGGCCGCATGGGAATAAGAGAGGCGTCCTCGCCTGAGGGGCCGATTACTGGGCCCGTTTCGCGCGGTTCCGGCGCGCCTCGTCCTCGGTCACGATGACGCTGAGGTGGAGGACACCGTCGTCCGGGTCTGGGTCGTACCGGACGCTCCTTCCTTCCGACAGAATCTTGTGGAACTGGATCTTCAAGGTCCCGCGACGACTCGAGGGCGCGGCGAGACTATGAAACGCGACGCCGTGGTTCTCCGGTACGATAGATGATAACGATTTCAAGGTCCTCGCTCCAGCGCATACGCCCAATCGGGAAACAGAAAAAAGGGGGATGGGAAGAATCGGGTGGGGCGCGATCTCACTGCTTCATCAGGTCGAGGCCGTTCCAGTCGCCCCCGAAGTCCTTGACCTGGCCCGTCGCCAGCTGGAAGCGGGCGCGGAGCTTGCCGTTCTCGAAGAAGATGTACGCGTTCCGGAGGCAGGATGTGTAGAGGTTCTTCCTCTTCCCCTTCTGGGTGAGGATGCGCTCGACGCACTGGATGAGTCCGACCTCCTCGAGGATGCGGATCTTGCGGTAGCAGGCGGCAATCGGGATGCCGTACCGCTGGCTGATCTCCTGGGCACTGATTTTCCGCTTGTACGTGGCGAGAAGGATCTTGGCACTGTATTCGTCGGTCAGAAGCTGGGAGGCCTCGAGGGGCGATAGCAACTTCGAGGTCCCTTGAAATCCGTCATTTTCCGGGCTGGTGTTTCCCTCCACGGTACCGACCCCGCACAGTTCTGCGCGGTCGATGCTTTCGCGGGATATTTAAGCTATCGCGCTTGATTATCAGACAAGAAACTCGTTTTGGCCAATGATTATCAACCCGCCTGGAAACGCGGGCGCACGCGCGCGCTCACGAGTCGAGCGCTGCGTTGAGTTCGATCCATTTGCCGTTGATTTCTTTCTCGACATCGAACTCGAATTTGACCTTGAAGATGCCTTCCTGGTACACCAGCTGGGCCGATTTCAGGAGGGACCGGTACAGTTTCATCGTCTTCCCCTTCGGCGTCGTCACGATCTGTGCGACGTTCAAGAAGCCCGCTTCCTCGAGCTCGTGGATTTTGCGATAGCATGCGGCGATCGGGATGTCGTACTTGTCGCTGATCTCCTGGACGGACCGCGACGTGATCTGAGTCGCAACGAGAATCCGCTCCGCGTACTCATCCGTGAGTAAGCGAGAGACGTCCTTTTCTCGCATTGCTCTCGATTCAGTGATGGATATTAATTCCTCTCCTATCCGGTTCTCGATTTTGATACTCGCGGATCGAGAGGAACGGGCCCGTTTTCGGCGATGAGCTCCGATCACACGATCGGCCGAAGTTCCGCCTTCGGAACCCCGGCCGACCAGTCCCAGGCGACGCTGAAGAGCTCCGTGTAGGGCTTCTGCCCGTACAGGACCACGGAACCGTTGATGCTGTCCAGGTGAAGCACAACCCGGGCGAGATTCTCGAGCTTGGAGGCCGAGGCGCTCTGCGGCGTGACGAATCCGACGAACACGTCCTTCGCACGCCGGACCGCCGAGAAGACGCCGGACATCCCCTCGAGCACTTTCTCCTCGTACACCGACTCGAGCGTATCGAACGCCATGAAAGCGAGGAACGGACGTTCCGATTTCGGGAGTTGGAACTCCACGTTCGTCCACTTTAGGTCCGAGTCGACGTTCGTGCCTTCCATGTGGAGGACGGTCCGCGACACGTCCGCAGAGCCGAGGGTCGCCGTCTCGAAGACGCGCACATGCGCGTCGAACGCACCCGGAGGCAGGTGGGGACTGACCAACTCTCGGAGGAATTCGGCGCTCCCCTTCCGCGGCGGAACGTGAGCGACGCCGCGTCCCTGGGCGACGAAATTGCAGATGATCGCGGTCCGCAGCCAGTCGACGTAGTCCGACGGCACCGCGTTGGAGATCTCGAACGAGACGACGCGACCGCGGTAGAGGCCGCCCGTCAGCCGGTCGAGCGGCTCGAGCCCGAAGCTCACGGCGTCCTTGGTGAGGTCCTTCACGGGCCTCCAGACTTGCGGCTTCACCGGCCGGACTTCCTCCCGGATGTCGAACGCGGTCAGGCGACCGCCGTCGAGCGTGTACAGGTACCGATGCTGTTGAATCTGCTGGCCGCGGAGCTTCTCGATCGTCAGGACGCGAAGCCGGCGGCCCTGATGGTCCGTCGACGCCAGGCTGACGACGCCGTCCCCCAGGTAGTCGAGGCGCGTCTCGCCGCTGCTCTCGAGGACGTACAGGACGTTCTGCTTGCTCCCTTCCACGAGGTCTTTCTGGAGGACCGTGATCAGCCGCCCCGCCGGGATGCCGTAGTGCTCCGCGAGGGCGTCGATCGAGTCGATCAGCACGAGGGAGCGCTCCGGGATCCGGTCGTCGACGAAGTCGTAGGCCGCCTCGAGCTCGGGCAGGTCGAATCCGAGGGTGACCTCGAGGAAGTTTCCCTTCACCTCGCCGCTCCCGATCGCCTCGGGCTCCTCGTCTTCGCCCTCCTTTCCCTCTTCGAGCTTCCCCTCGAGCTGGTCCAAGGCATGCCGCGCGACCTTCGTGTTGTGCGGGGATTTTGATCCCGTCTGCAGGATCGCCGGCTTGATCCGGTCCTTCAGCCAGGTGAACTGGCGGTACAGGGACTCGTCCGAGACGCGGGAGCTGAGGTAGTGGGAGGCCGTGACCTCGCCCAGCGCTTCAGTCAACTGCAGGGCGAACGTCGTCTTACCGGTGCCGGCGGGACCCTTCGCGATGAGGGAGTGCCCTCCCGGGCCGTTGAAGAACTCTACAATCTCGCGGGGAATGCGACCGGTGGGAGGCGGCACGGAACCGCGTCGAAACAGAGAGGCCGGATATACATAGGTTTCCCCCGCGTTGTCATTCGTGAGCGGGAACCGCGGCATCCGTTTGGTCTCGAACGAGCGAGCGGAAGCGAACCGCGTCCGGGTGCATCGAGAAATTGTTAAACATCACGTACGCGTCGTCGTACTCCCGACAGATCGCATGGATCCGTCCGAGGTCCGTGTCTGTGTAAGTGTACTGATACATCGTCTTCCCCGGAGGGCACCCGTGGAGACGGAAGTACGCGAGTCCGTAGGTCGCGGGCTCTTTATCGAAGGGATCGACGGCGTGGACGAGACCGAGGTCCTCGCAGATTTTCTCGACGATATGCACGGCCCACGGACCGCGAAGTTCGATCGCCTTCGTGGCATCCGTCCGAATCGATTCGAAGAAGCGGTAGAGCGCGGTGCGATTGGCTTCCGTCGGGCCAAAGGACGCCGGCGTCTGAAACACGATCACGGTGGCTCGGATCGCCTCCGCGACGGACCGAGTGGCCTCCCAGCCCTCGCGGACCGGAGGTGTGTCCCGGAAGGATCCGTACGCGGACTTGTCCGAATCGGGAATGGTGCGACCGGACCGGCGGTACGTAGGCGACGTCACCTCGTGCGTGATAAATTGCGACGCCTTCACGCAGAACCGGAACTCTGGCGGCGCCTTGGCCCGCCACTTCGCGGCTCGCTCGATCGAGACGGGCCGATAGAAGGTCTCCTGAATCTCGACCGCGTCGAGTTGTGCAAGGGCATCCGCCTGGCGGCGCCCGAACCCGCACGTGCCGGTGCAAATCACGAGGCGGACGAAGCACTCTGGAAACTATAAAGACGGCCGCGGGACATCGCGACCGCGCGTGAGGAACGAAGAGATCGCGACTCGATTCAGCGAGATCGCGGACATGCTCGACATCCTCGGCGAGGACACGTTCCGCAGCCTCTCGTACCAGCGCGCGGCGCGACAGCTCGAGTCCCTTACGGAGAACGTGGAGGACCTCGTGCGAGAGGGCCGCGTCGACCAAATTCCAGGAATCGGCCGCGCGCTTGCCGAGAAGATCACGGAGTACGTCACGACGGGTCGGATCCCATACTATGACGAATTACGCGCCAAGTTCCCTCCCGGCGTCCTGGACCTCCTGAAGGTCCGCGGGCTCGGACCGAAGAAGGTGAAGGTCCTGTGGCAGGAGCTCGGGATCACGGATCTCGACACGCTGAAGGCGGCGGCCGAGAAACATCTCCTTCGCCGCGTCAAGGGATTCGGCGAAAAGACGGAAGAGAATATCCTGCGTGCGATCGAGCTTGTCAAGGAGGGGGAGGCCCGGACGTTCCTCGCCGATGCCGCGCGGATCGTCGACGGCATCACGGAGCGAATGAAAGCGGGCAAGACCGTGGAACGGATCGAGGCGGCCGGCTCGTTCCGGAGGATGAGGGAAACCGTGGGAGACGTCGACATCCTCGCTGTGGCGAAGGACCGTGCGGCGGCCGGGGCCGCCTTCGAGCGTCTCCCGGGCGTCGTCGAGGTCCTCGCCTCCGGCGAGACGAAGGTCGTGGTCCGCCTCGAGTATCACGACTACGAAGGATCCCGGCGAACGATTCAGGTGGATCTGCGGATCCTCGATCCGGACAGCTGGGGCGCCGGGTTGCAGTACTTCACGGGTTCGAAGGACCACAACATACGGCTGCGGACGATGGCCGAGCGCCGCGGCCTCAAGATGAACGAGTACGGCGTGTTCCGCGATGAAAAGAGGATCGCCGGGGACACCGAGGAGAGCATGTACTCGACCCTCGAACTCGCATGGATCCCTCCCGAGATGCGAGAAGACCAGGGAGAAATCGATCTCGCCGCGACCGGCCGGCTGCCGGAACTCGTCGAGCTCCCCGACATCCGCGGGGACTTCCACGTGCACACCAATGCGACGGATGGCACGGAGCCGCTCGAGGCGATGGTCGAGGCCGCCCGCCGCCGTGGCTACGCGTTCGTCGGGATTTCGGACCACTCCGTGTCCGCGACGGTCGCTGGGGGGATGACCGCCGAACAAGCGCTGTCGCGCCGAGACCGCGTTCGGGCCCTCAACCGGGAGTCGAAGGACTTCACGGTCCTCCTCGGGACCGAGTGCGACATCCTGGACGGGGGCGAAATGGACTACCCGGACGACGTCCTGAAGGAGCTCGACTTCGTGATCGCATCGGTCCACTCGCGGTTCACGTTGCCGGAGGAGACACAGACCGCACGAATCGTGGCGGCCGTCCAGAACCCGCACGTGAACATCCTCGGCCACCCGACGACACGACAGATCGGCTGGCGCGGACCGATTCAACTCGACCTCGACGACGTGTTCAAGGCCTGCGCGAAAGCGGGGACCGCGATCGAGATCGATGCGGACCCGAGGCGGATGGACCTGAACTCGACGCAGGCGCGGGCCGCGAAGAACGCGGGCTGCACGATCTCCGTCGACACGGACAGCCATGCGAGTGGCAACCTGGTCTGGATGCGCTTCGGGGTCGGCACCGCGCGGCGCGCCTGGCTCACCGCCGCCGAGGTCCTGAACGCGTGGCCTCTAGAGAAAATCCGTGACTTCCTTCGCTAGCGTCGAGGAGAGCGGATCGCCTCGAAAGCGCGGGCCACGACCTCTTTGTCGTTCTTCCAGTGCAGGAGGCGCATCGCCTCTTCGCGCGTCACCCACCGCGCCTCATCGAACCCGGGCTCCGGCTCGAGCCGTCCCCCGATCGGCTCGGCGAGGAAGTACGCGACCGTCTTGTCGTAATTCACGCCGCCCGGAGGCCAGAAGAAGGAGTAGCGGACTTTGTGCAGAGGTTGGAGGAGCCGCACTCGGAGCCCGGTCTCCTCGCGCACCTCGCGGACCGCGGTTTCCTCCAGGCTCTCCCCGGGCTCCACGGTCCCTTTCGGGAGACACCAGATGTCCTCGTCGGCGCGGCGCAGCAGTAGAATCCGGTCTCCGGGTCCCACCACAGCTGCCCCGCTGGACGCGGTCGCTTGCGTCGGCTTTCCTTTGCGCGGCGGACCACTTCGGATCCGAGCGCGTTTCGCCGCCCCGAGCTTCGCGGCCTTCCGAAGATCGTTCCTCAGGGTGGGTTCGAGCCGCCGGTTGTACAGGACCGCCGCGGGATGGTACGTGGGAAGGACGGGGACGTCGCCGAACCCGAGCGTTTTCCCGCGCGCGTCCTTCAATTCGATTCCCGTCCCCAGGAGGGTCCTCAACGCGGTGGACCCGAGCGTCACCACGACCTTCGGACGGACCGCCGCGATTTGGGTCACCAGATAGGGACGGCAGGATTCGATCTCATCCGAGCGCGGTCCCCGGTTCGCGGGCGGTCGGCACTTCACGACGTTCGTGATGAACACCGAGCTGCGGAGAATTCGCGCGGCGGCGAGGGCCTTGTCGAGGATCTTCCCCGCCGACCCGACGAACGGCGCACCGGTGGCGTCTTCCTCCCGTCCGGGCGCCTCTCCGATCAGGAACACGTTCGCGTCGAGCGGACCTTCCCCGGGCACCGCGTGAATCCGGCCGGAGTGGAGGCGGCACAAGGTGCACGATCGCACCGCCTCGGCCGTCGTCTCTAGGAGCGCGACGCGCTCCTCGTCCGGGCCGGCCACGCGGCTGCAAAGGCGGGTGGACTCATAGCCTTCGCGGCGTCACGCCTTCCGCTCGGCCTTCAGGTTCGTGAGGGCCTTGATCTTCGGTTGGACCTTCTCGATTTTCGCCTCAAGTTTCGCACGGATTTTCTCGAACCGCCGCTCCGCTTTCACCCGGTCGACGGTCGCCCCCTTGAAGCTCTGTTGGGCCCGACGAATCTCCGCGCGATAGCCCGCTTCGATCTGTCGAAGCCGCTTCAACTTCCGATCGGCTTTCTCCGCGGACGGAATTCGGACACCTCCGTGCCCCCCGCCCGAACGACCGGATTCAAATGATGGACCGGTTTCGGGCGATCACCACGTCGAGCACGCCATTGGTATACGTGTACTTCAGCGTGTCGCGGTCCGCGTCAATCGGCAGGTCGACCTTCGTGAAATATTGACGGTCCCCCTCTCCCTGGAGGAAGAGCTTCCCCTCCTCGAGCCGCACGCGAACGCCCTCCCGCGCGACGCCGGGCATCTCCGCGGTCAGGAAGATCGCGGATTCCGTCAAGATGACGTCGACGAGGGGATCGCGGGTGCGAATCTCCTCGCCCTCGAGCGCGGGCCTCGCGGTCTCGGGACGGGATTCGCGGGATCGCGTCGTGAATCCGAAGATGAACGGCTCACGGAAGACGCCGAGCTTCCCCTCGAACGCATCCTTGAGCATGCGATGGAGCGCGCGTCGCGTCTCCTCGAACTCGTCTTCGACACTCATTGGGGAATCCTTCCTTCCCTGACTCGGACCGCTTTCGCGAAGCGCGCGGTCCCCTCTCTTCAACCCCGTGGAATTAATGGTCTAGAGATTTCATATAGTTTTCGCGACGAGTCCGATTCTCCAGTGGAAACGGCGCCTCGGACGTCGGAGCGGGGATCACGGGGGCGGTTTCTGTTCCGGCGTGGTCGGCGGCCTGGCCGGCGCCGCCGGTTTTGCCACCCCACCCGCCGCCGGCGTCGCGGGCGTCGGAGGCTGGGCGGTCCGGGGAGAGATTTTCCCCGCGGCGACTATCGCAATCCGCTCGACGAGCATCCGGTATCGCGGGACGCCCACGAACTCGATCCGCTCGTTGACCAGGATCGCCGGCCCGAATTGGAGCTTGTAGGTGGCCAGGACGGGTTTGCTCGCCTCGGGGGAGAGGATGTCCGCCTTCCACTCCGGGTGGTCGGCCCGGAGGCGTTTCACGATCTCCTCCACGCGACCTTCCTGGTACCCTTGCACCGACGACAGGAAGGTGACCGCGACCATGGGCTCCCGCCGCCGTACCGGAGCGACACTCATAAACATTGCGCGCAGGTCCATCAGAGGAAAGGCCTTGGACGCGGAGTCCTTACCCACGTCCGTGCGGTGCTTCGTGGCTTCGGAGGCGGACGAAGCGAGCCGGAACCAACGCGACGCGCTCCTCGCCTTGGCTTCGTGGAAGTCGGACGCCGCGTTCGGTGGACGGACATCATGGCGGTGGCGGGACACCGTCATCGTGACGATTCCCGAGCACCACCTGTATCGCGACCACCTGGACCGGGCCCTCGAAGGCGCGTTCGGAGAGCCCGTCGACCTCGTCGTCTATCTTTCGAAGCACGTCTCCGAGAGCCGGCGGCCCAGCCTGACCGTCCATCCGATCGGCAATCCGCGCGGCGCCGAATTCGGAGGGCAACCGGAGACCCTCGTGCCGTCCGCGCCTCGGTGGATGACCGCGGCCCTGAGGGGACTGCGGAAGGAGGCGAAGGGACTCCCGTACAACGTGACGTTCGAAGCGACCCACCATGGTCCGTACCTGACCAAACCGACGTTCTACATCGAGCAGGGGAGCACGGAGACGGAGTGGGCGGACCTCGCGGCCTCTCGAGCGATCGCACGCGTGCTCCTCGCTCTCGAACAGGTCGACGCCCCGATCGCTATCGGCCTGGGTGGCGGACATTACCTTCCGCGACACACGGATTTCGCTCTACAGCGACGAGTCGCCTTCGGTCACCTTCTCGCCGCGTACGCACTCGAGGGCGCATCGGGTCGCGCGATCGACCAGGCCGTCGAGCGGACAAAGGGCGCCACGATGGCGTACGTGCATCGCAAGAGCCTTGCGAAACCGGACGTCCGGGCGTTTGAGGAGCGCCTGGAGAAACTGGGCCTCCGTATCGTCGAGGAGGCGGACCTCCCGACGGACCGGGAGGACGAAACTTGATAAGCCGTGGGCGAATACCAACCGCCCAAGGGAGGGGACGCATGCTCAAGGAATGCCGTTCTCACGGATATTTCCGCGAAGAGTTCTGCCCGCACTGCGGCGACGAAGGCAAGTTCCTCCTCAACGACGAAGAGGTCGAGCTCCTCGGCCGCACGATGGCCGGCGTCCTGCGACACTTTCCGGAGCGATACGGCCTCGAGATGGACGCGCACGGTTGGGTGGACCTGCGAGACTTCCTGACCGCGGTGCAGATTCGCAACCGCCGGTTCCGCTTCGTGCGCCAGCATCACGTCGTCGGCCTGATCGAGACCGATCCGAAAGGCCGCTACCAATTCGAGGACGGCAAGATGCGCGCGACGTACGGCCACTCGAAGGACATCGACCTCGACCTGCCGACGGAAGGAATCCCGGACGTCCTCTTCTACCCGACGACGGAGGAGGAGAGCCATGTCCTGATGGAGGCGGGCCTCCGACCCTCGGACCGCAAGATGGTCCACCTGAGCGCCACGTTCGAAGCCGCCCTGGAGGCGGGTCGCGTCCGGATCGCCCAACCCGTGATCCTCGAGATCGACGCGAAGACGGCCCGCTCGTCCGGCGTCGTGATCCACAAGGCCGGCAAGACCGTGTACACGTCGAAGGAAGTCCCGGGCGAGTTCCTGCGCCGTTCGCATCGCGTCGAAGAGGAATTGCCGTCGGAAGCATCCGCGGACTCCACCGACTGATTTTCAATTGCCGGTCCGAATAATAGAATCCCGATACACTTATGAAGCCGGGTCCGATATCGTCGCCTCCGGATGGGTGAGTCATGCCTTCGGCCATTGACCTGATCGGACGCAACCCGGCCCTGCAGGAGCATTGGATCCGCCGGTTCTTCGCGGCCCTGATCGATGGCCTCGTCGTCGCCGTCATCTACCTGCTCTTCGCGCTTCCGCTCGCGTTCCTCGGCCTGGTCTGGTACATCGTCCCGTTCCTGTTCGGCGTCGTCTGGGTGGCGTATTCCATGCTCCTAGAGGCGCTCTTCAGCGCGACGATCGGCAAGCGGCTCCTCAAGTTGCGCGTCGTCGCGATCGACGGCAATCTGGACATCATGCATTGTGTCATCCGGAACATCTCGAAGATCTACACGCTCCTGTTCCTGCTGGACGTCATCATCGGCGGCGTTACGCAAGGCGACCCTCGCCAGCGCCTCTTCGACCGCCTCGCGCGCACGACGGTCACCCGGGTCGACCAAGGGGCGTACATGGAGGAGCAGTTCCGGATGATGCAGCACGCGGGACCGTACCCGATGACGATGCCGCAGGCGCCGCCGCCGAAGACGAACCCCCCGCCCGCTCCGGGAAGCGCCCAGGCCACCCCGACGGCACAGGGCAGTTGGCCCCAGCAAGGCACCGGATGGCCCGGCGCCGCGCCGGCCCCGAATACGTGGCCCCAGCACCAGTGGGACGAACAGGGTCGCCTGGTGAAGGAAATGAAATTCTGCACCGCGTGCGGGGGACAGCTCGTCGCCCGAGGCGACGGCAAGCTCACGTGCGTCCGCTGCGGCGCGGTCTACTGATCACCTGAAGCCGCCGCGGAGCCAAAGGATGTTAAAGGCCACCATGGCGAAGTAGCTCGACGTGAGGACGGCCCCCGATCGGGAGGTGATCCGCCAACCGCCGAGCATGAGGGCCAAGAGGAGGAACGATGTGAAGACCATCGCTCCGACGACCGGGAGGAGGAGTTCGACCGAATGGGACGTGGGTCGTAGGATGCCGATCATGCCGAGCGTCAGGAGCGTCGTCACCACGCTCGCGCCGATCCCTTCACCGAGCACCAAGTCCGTGTAGCCTCGGCGAGTCGCATGCCAGCCCGCCGCGATGTCAGGCAACGACGTCCCCAAGGCGACGACGGTAATCCCGATGAACCAAGGGTTCATGCCCATGGCGGCCGACAGCCCGATCGCGCCCTGGACGAGGAACTGGGCGCCCATCACCGACCAGAGGATGCCGAAGACGAGCCACTTGAGGCCGGCGCGGACCACGACCTTCCGGCCGAAAATCCAGCCCGTGAACGCCAGGCCGATCTCCAGGTCCTCGATCCGTTCCTGGATTTCCGCCGCGGGTCCCGTCCGCTGGGAGATGGCGAGGTTCAGCACGTACGGCACGAAGAGCGCGATGAGCGCGACCCCTTCGTATTGCGTGAGGTTGCCGTCGAGGAGCAGGGTCGCGGCGACCACCGTCACGATCGCCAGGAAGACCGCATCCCGGAGCACGATCTCGCGCGTCGTCTTGATCGGCCGAACGAGCGCGCTCACGCCGATCACGAAGGCGAGGGTGACGACCGTCGACGCGAGCGCGTTGCCGAGCGCGATGTCGGGACTCCCCTCTTCCGCGGCCATGCCGCTGACGAGCAACTCCGGGAGTGCGGAAAGCGTGGAGACGAACAACGCGCCGACGACGAACCGGCTCCGGCCGATCCGGCCGGCAATCCGCGTCGCGTTGTCGGTTAGGAATTTGGCGCCCTGGTTGAGCAGGACGAAGCCGATGGCAATCGCGCCCAACCAGAGGAGCAGCGCATCCAGCATCCTCGGTCGGCCCTTCTGACGGTGCCCGATCGGCGGCCGAGATATCAAGGTTCGTCGGACCGCGACCGGCCGGTTGACAAACCGGTTGGGCCGCACGGTTTATAACCGGGATCCTGTCTGGCCGCCGTATGGCCTTTACTCGAACCGCGACGATCGCCGCGAGTCCGGACCTTGTGTTCTCCGTCCTTTCCGACCTCGCCGGCGCTCAGCGTTGGATGCCCGCGATTCAACGCATTGACTCCGTCAGCCCGGATCCGTTCCGCCTCGGCACGTCGTGGCTGGAGACTCGCAAGGCGGGGAATCGGGTGATGCAGTCGGCGGTCAGCGTCTCGACCTTCCAACCCCCCTCGCAGCTCGGCCTCCATGTGGAGGCGAAGGCGATGAAGGGCGACCTGAGTTTTCAGCTCGCTCCGAAATCCGCCGGGACCGAGGTCACGTACGAAGCGCAGATGTGGGGAAGAGGGCTCATGCGCCTGATGACCGGCACGATCAACCGGATGATGGCGGCGGAAGACAACGACATCATCGACCGCCTGCGGACCCAGGTGGAGGGTCGGCGGGCCTAGCCTCTCCGAATCGGCTCACGTCACGATCTCGTCGAGCCGGCCGCTGTCGACGCCCCGCCGGATCTCCATCGCGATCCGTCGTCCCGTGCTCATCGGGCGGCGCCAGAGCGAGTTCCCGTACGAATGGCCGATCGACATGTGGACGTTCGTCCCGCCGCCGATCCGAGGGGCCACGTCGTAAACCCAAAACTTCAGGTCCTTGTCGACCGCGGTCTGGAGCGTGAACGGGCCGATGATCCCCGGTCGGAAATGTTCCTGCGTCGCCCGCACGTACCGTTCGGCGATGTCGAATACCTCGCCCAGGCTGGATTCGCGAAGGGTCGCGCTGTTGTGTCCCACGACGACGTATTCCGGAATGCGCTGGGCCTCGTCGAGCGTGAGTTGCTGGTCCGCCGGCAGGCGCACATGGCCGTCCAGGGACGTCTCGAAGCGCCAGTCGATGCCGAGGAGCTCGAGCTTCTCCCCCTGCTCCTCGATCGGGGAGTAGAAGAAATCGAAGTTGAAGATCGGGCCGATGATGTAGCGCTCGATGCGGGCCTTCGCGAGGTCCCTCGTCGAGATGACACCTTGCTTGAGGAGCGCCACCGACTTTGCCTGGTATTCCTTGTGGCTCGCGGCGGTGAAGAAACCCCGTTCCAGCTTCTTGATTTTGTGATGCAGCTTCACGATGACGAGACCATCGATGTCCTTCGGGTCCTCGATCTTCTCCGGGGCCGGAAGCCCGGCTTTCTCGAGGATCCAGTAGTAGCTCCTTTCCTCCTCCCGCTCCTCGGTGCGTAGGAGGTTCCGACTCCCGAACAGAGGCACCCGGAACGATCGCTCGATTTCGTCGAGGTCGCAGTACGATGTGAACGAACGATTCGGGATGAAGACCGCGTTCGACTTGCGAAGGCGGTCCTGCACCTTTTCGCTCAATACGTCCCGAAACTTCGAGAGCACGATCACCTCGTCGACCATCCCTCGGACGGGGCGGCCTTCTTTGTCCCGCATCGCGCGGAAGTATCGCGCGTACGGGGTCTCGCGGCCCTTCTCGCAGACGACCAGGGTCGGGAATCCCTCCTCGACGGCACCGTCGCACACGTCAAGCGCGGAGTGCGAACCGATTGTCGCGAGCCGGATGGCGGACGGATCGTACGACTCCAGGACTTTCAGAATCGCCTCGCGGCCGACGATCGTCCCCGTCCCCTCCCGGTGCGGCCCCATGGTACCTCCGAGTTTAATCCTTTGGGACCGCGCGGCACGAGACCGTGGAGGAACGTCTTTATCGGCCGATTCATTTCGAGCCACGTTGGGCGCACGACCGGTCAGATGGTGGGGGTGGCGCGTCGGAGACGAAAGGATTGTCGGCTATCGAGCCCCGAAGCGGGAGCTCGACCCGCCCGGGATCAGGAACCCGGGGACCCTCACGATGGGATCACCGTGACGGAGTTCTCTGCTCGAACGCGCGCCGCAAACCTGGAGCGGATGCGGAACGAATCCTTCGACGTCCTCGTGGTGGGTGGCGGAGTCGTCGGCGCGGGTGTCGCGCGAGACGTTGCGTGTCGCGGCTTCGCCACGGCCCTCGTCGATCGGGGCGACTTCGCGTCCGGGACGAGCGGCAAGACGTCGCGGCTGGTCCATGGGGGGCTCCGATACCTGCGGAATTATCGGTTCGGCCTCGTCCGGCGGGCCGTCCGAGAGCGGGACCTCTTGCTCCGGAACGCCCCGGGCCTCGTCCACCCGCTCTCGTTCCTCATCCCGGCGTACGTCGACCACGGTCCCAGGAGAACAGTCCTCCGGTTCGGACTGTTTCTCTACGATTTGTTGTCGAAGGAGAAGACGCTTCCTCGCCGATCTTGGCTCTCGGCCGAGGAGGCCCGGGAGCGAGAGCCACGGATCGCAGAGCGCGGACTCGCGGGAGCCGGACTCTACTATGACGCGTGGACCGACGACTCCCGGCTCGTGCTCGCGATCGTGCAAGATGCTGGCGCAGCCGGAGCAATCGTCGCGAACCATGTCGAGGTTGAGGGCCTCGTCCACCAGGGAGGTCGTGTCGCAGGCGCGCGACTCCGGGATGCGATTGCAGGTGCTTCCTTCGAGGTCTCGGCCCGGTTCGTGGTGAACGCGACCGGGGTCTGGCTCGACCGCGTCCGAACCGCCCGACGCGGTCCAACCATCCGGCCGACGAAGGGGATTCACGTCTTCGTCCCGCGCGCGAAGATTGGGAACCGCTCTGCCCTCGCCCTCAGCGCAAAGCGCGATGGCCGGGTCGTGTTCGTGCTTCCTTGGGGGAACTTGGCCCTCGTGGGCACGACCGACACGGACTTTCGCGGCGACCCGGATCGGGTCGTCCCGGACTCCGGAGACGTCGCCTATCTGCTCGAGACGGTGAACGCGGCCTTCCCGGACGCCCATCTCGGCCCTGGCGACGTCGTCAGCGCATACGCAGGCCTGCGTCCCCTCCTCCGCAAAGGCGGAGCGGAGAAATCGGAATCGGACACTTCCAGGAATCACGCGATCTTCTGGGACCCCGACGGTCTCATCTCGGTGACGGGCGGCAAGCTGACGACGCATCGGATCATGGCCGAAGAGGTCGGCGGGCTCCTCGCACTCCGACTCCGTCGCCCGCGGTCGAGCGCCACGCGGAATCGTCCTCTCGGCCCTCCACTCAGTCCACTCGATGAGTTCACGGGCCTTGGTTTCGACGAGGAGACCGCTCTGCATCTCCAAGGTCGCTACGCGCCGGAGCAAGTGCGCCGGTTCCTCGGCCTGCCGTCTGCCCGAGAACGAATCCTCGCGTCGACGCCGCACATATGGGCGGAGGTGGACATCGCGATGGATGAAGAGATGGCCATGACCATCTCAGACGTGTTGGTCCGCCGGCTGGGTCTCTTCTACGAGTCGCCGGACCAAGGAGTGCGAGCGGCGGCGATGGTGGCGGAACGGATGGGAAAGGTCTTGGGCTGGGATTCTCAGAGGATGGACCTCGAGATCCGTGCGTACGAAGACCTCGTCCGCGCTCATCAAGGATTTCGAGCCGGCCATGGCCGCTGACATGGGTCCGGGAACGTGTAGCTTCGTCGGCCGTCGTCCCTTGCGTTCGTGGTCGTGCCGAAGGCGTAGTCGATTCTCGCGGGATAGGAAGGATAGCCCCGGGCAGATTCGAACTGCCGTCGCGAGGTCTCCCTTCGGCGTCTTCGGCCGATCCAGAGCCTCGAATCACTGGCCCGCGACCGCATCGCGGTCACGATTGGCCGCTAGACCACGGGGCTGCGAACGCGATTCAACGGAGAGGGCGTATATTGACTTTTCTTACTGGGCCGCTTCGTTGAGTCGGCGTAACACCCAGTCCTCTTCCAACACCGCGAGAAACGGCGCGGCGCGCGGGCCCCTTTCCGATCCGAGCAAGACGAGGTACAGGTCGCGGAAGAACCGGCCCGTCTCGACGGGCAGGCCGCCCTTCTTCGTGAGCGAGACCATCGATTCCTTGATCGACTCCTCGTTCCAGCGAAGGGCGGCCGCTTTCGTTGCAAACAGACGCAGCGCCTTCCGATCGTCTGGGTCGAGCTGTGATTTCACCTGGGTTGTGAGGGACTCGAGCAGCTTCACACGGTTTTCGGTTGCATACTTCTCCACCCAGACGCGCGACTGCGCCAGGCGCCTCGCGATTCGCGCGCGCTCAAATTCGGTCGCGCGTCGAGTCAGCATTCCCGTGTCCCGCATGCGGTTCAGACACCACTCAAGCCGATCGGATTCGGGGCTGATCTGGGACAAGAACGCCGCGTGGCGGTACGAAAGCGCGAAGGGCTTCTCCTTCGGCGGGGACGCGAGGTATGCGAGCTCATACGATCGCGCTTGGTCATCCTCGTCGCCTTGGCGTTTCTCCGAGTAGAACGCGGCTTCCGCGCGATCGAACGTGTCGTGGTACGAGTCGACGCGATACAGGTCGAGGACCACCCGCCGGACGATCGGATTGAAGGCATAGATGTATCGCAGGACCTCTGGATCCCCGACCTCCACCCACTGCGCCGGCGAGAAGCCGAGGAAGTCCGACGAGCCCATATCTCCGAGATCCTTCCCTCGGTCCGCGATGCCGACCCATTCGTACGGGATGCCCATCGGGGGCCGGAAGTGCATGATCGTCTCCGCGATTTCCGCACAGGAGTCCCGCGAGCCACCCGGCGTCGCGTGGTCCTTCCCGAACGGCTCGATGTCCACGCGATAGACCTTCCAGAGGGCGGGCCATTCGAGTCGCCAGTTCAGCTTCCCTTTCTCAATCGAGGACTTGCCGCTGTGCCCGCATCGCTCGCATCGATATGATGCCAACGTTCCGTCGATCGATGTGGTCGTGGCGCCGATCGTCCCGCAGTTCTCGCAGAACGCTTCGAACGGAATCCACCCCGCAGGATACGGGTGGCGGGCTCGGTACTTGTTGACGGTCGCGCGGACCTCCTCCGCCCGCGACGCCAGATCGCGGACGAGCGCCTGCATCTCCGGATCGCGGTACGTATCCGTCGTCGTCACGATCCGGATACCGGGCGCGAACCGGTCCAGGACGCCGCCGAAATCTTGCCAGAAGTGCTCGACCCAATTCGCATGGCACCCGACGGGATCCGGCACGTCGATGAGCCGGCGGCCCGCGTACTTGCGTCCATCTTCCTTCGTGAACTGGGCGACCTGGGTCTCCTTTGCCTTCCACTCGTCCTGTGTGTACAGGACCAAGCTCTGGAGCGCGTTCCGCCGATGCTCCCGAAAACTGCGGCTCAGAAGCTGGGAGAGTGTGATCTCGCCGCGGAGCCGACCGACGTGCTGCAAGCCGCTGACGCTGAGGCCCGCGTTAATGACAAGGTCCCGCTTCTCGCCGACGTACGCCTTCGCCTCGACGAGGAGGTCATCATACCAGTGCGTCAGCGCGTCCCACCGCGCGACGCACAACTCCGGAGGAGCCTAAAGGTTTGCGGGCTCGCGGCTCACCAACCACATGAGACCGAACAGCGTGCCGATGGCGGGGAGGACTAGGAGCCATTCGACCGCCGCAGACTGCATGACAAAGAGGAAGAGGAACTCGAGGAACAGTCCCAAGAGGATCAACGGGAAGACGACTTCCGCGAACGCCCGCCGCCGTCGAGGGCTCCACTTTCGTCGCCACATTCGACCCGCCTCCGCCACGTTGCAATGATTGTCGCTCCGGGGCCTTAAGAGTTACGATTCGTTCCAAGGCCTCCGTGGGCGGATGGCGACTTCCGAGGCCGTTTCAGATCGACCGTGCGCGAATCAGGGCGCGCAGCGGCACGCCCGCGAGTTCGTCGTGGGCCGTCTTGTTCACGAGGACGACCGCCAAGACCGCGGTGCCGCCGGACTCGTGGACATCCGAGATCGCAGCCTTGATCGTGTCACCCGTCGAGACGACGTCGTCGACGATTAGGACTTTCTTGCCCTGCGGAGAGGCGTAGTTCGAGGAGAAGGCCCCGCCTTTGCCGTGCCGCTCCTCGCTGGGCCGGTAGACGATGAGCTCCTTCCCCAGCTCTTCGCTGATCAATGCGGCGAGGGGAATCCCGTTAATCGCAACGCCGACGATTGAATCCGCGTCCATCTGCCGTTTCTCGAGCTCCTCCAGGGCGATGTCCGACATTGCCGCGGCCATGAACCCGATGCGGTTCCCGTATACGCCAACGGACCGCCAACCGATCTTCACGTCTTTTGGCGCCTCTCCTCCCTTGATCCCGCGGGTCAGGAGCCAGGTGACCGTCTCGGGGGACAGGTGCAACTCGTCCGCGATCTCCTTCTCGGAGAGGCCTTTCTCCTTGTATTCCATGGCCCTCTTCGCGATCGAGTTCACGTCTTTCATCCGTTGTCCAACTCCGCCCGCGCACGATGCCGGATGCCGGATATCAAGATATCGGGCTCGGCCTGCCTCCAGCCTGCGCAATCTGCAGGCTGACTGGAGTCCAACCTGCTTCGCGGGACCTCACGCCGGAATCCGTCGGCCGCTCTTGTCCCGCCGGAACTTGCCGAACTCCTCGAATCCGTCGAGCTGATCCGCCGTGAAGATCGGGCCGTCCAAACATATCAGGCGGTCGTCCACTGAGCACGCATCGCATATGCCGATCCCGCACTTCATATACCGCTCGAGGCTCGCCTGAATCGGGATCCTGCGCGCCTTCGCAAGGTCGACCACGGCCTTCATCATCCGTTCTGGGCCGCACGTCAGGATCTGGTCGAACTTCTCCCGATCCACGAGTTTCTCTGCGAGCGCGGGTGCGAATCCGGCGAACCCGCGGGAGCCGTCGTCCGTCGCGATGTGGACCTCCCCGCTCGCGTTCGCGCGCTCGACGAACAGCAGTTCCGCCGCGGTCTTCGCACCGGCGGCGGTCACGACCTGGGCGCCTTGCTGCGCGAACGCCTCGATCGCGGCGATCATCGAAGCCATCCCGCTCCCGCCACCGACCGCGAGGATCTTTTCGCCCTCGAGGCGGAACGCGTTCCCGTACGGCCCGCGGATGCCGATCCGGTCGCCCGCGCTGAACGTGGCGAAGGCGTGGGTCGCGTCCCCGTAGTCGTGGACCGTGATGCCCTTGACCGCGCCGAGGTACGAGAGCGCCATCGGAAGCTCGTCGTAGCGCGGGATCCAGACCATGAGGAACTGGCCCGGTTGCCCGCCGAAGTCGCCGCGGAACCGGTACGTCATCGTGGTGGGCGTCTCCCGCACGAGTTCGAGGATCGGGACGACCTCGAACTTAGGCATGGGCGACCCCGATCGCTTCCGAGACGGAGCCGAATCCGGCCTCCTCGAGGAGGGACGCCATCTCCTTCGTGATCTCCTCGAACACGGCGAGGCCTTTCGGGATGATCGCGGTGCCGACCTGGACGGCGCAGGCACCCGCCATGATGTACTCCAGGGCGTCCCGTCCGGATCCCACACCGCCCACGCCGACCACGGGGATGTGGACCTTCTCGCAGATGTCGTACACCGCCCGCACGCCGATCGGCCGGATCGCGGGGCCGCTCAGACCGCCGAACTTGTTAGCAAGGAAGGGCATCTTCAGCTCAGGGACGATCGCCATCGCTTTCACCGTGTTGATTGCGACGATCCCGTCCGCGCCGCCTTCCTCCGCCGCGACCGCGAAAGATGCGATGTCTTGGACGTTCGGAGAGAGCTTCGGGAAGACCGGCAGAGAGACGGCGTCTTTAACGGCCCGGGTGAAGTCCCGCACCGCGGCCTCATCCTGGGCGATCTCCGTCCCGAGGCCTTTCGCGTGGGGGCAGGAGAGATTCAGTTCGATCGCCTGGACGCTGTAGGAGGCCATTTTGGCGGCGACGCTCGCGTACTCGCCGGCGTCCTTTCCGAACACGGAGCCGATGACGACCGCCCCCGCCTTCCGAGCCCGCTTCACCTCGTGCTCGTACTCGACAATCCCCGGGTTCGGCAGGCCGACGGCATTCAACAGGCCGGCATCGAGCTCGACGATCGTCGGGTTCGGATAACCTTCGCGAGGCTGCGGTCCGATGCTCTTGGTGACGACGGCGCCGGCGCCGGCTTTGTAGACGCGGGCCATAGACCCGCCCGTCTCGTCGAGAAATCCGGAGGCGAGCATCGTCGGGTTCCGGAGCTGCACCCCGGCGATCTCGGTCCGGAGGTCCACCATCGGTCGGACCGAAATGATGGATGTCCTAAAGGCTTTGGGGGGGCACACACCCACCGAACCCTTGGGGAAGGAATTCAGGGGAGGGGGTCGCGTGAAAGTTGATGTCTTGCTGTCGCTCCATCCGGTTCTGCAGGTTCAACGGCGGCGCGGCCACATTGCAGTATTCGTCTCTTCGCTAAAAGGGTAAGGAGTCGCGTCCTCGCCATGTGTCTGGCCAGCGTCGTGACACCCATTGAGCGCGACCTAGCTGCGAGCCGGAACCTTCCGCGATACTGGTATCTTTAGATGAGCGCACCGGTCAGCCGAGGCGAGGCACCTAGTGATAGTAAGTGACCGAGAAGGACGCGGGGTTGGTCGGGGCCAAGCCTCCGGCAGCGGCCCACTGAATCCCGGAGTAGTCCGACAGGGCGTAGCCCTGAAGGTCCGAATGGAGCACGGATCCTGCAAGGTTCGGGAAAGCAGAGGAAGAGACGCCCGAGAAACTAATCGGTCCGAAGTTCGGCATGCCATAGCAGTTACTCTGCGCCGAGCCACCACCACCAGCTCCATTCGGAGCGTGAACGAATGCATCGGTGTTTCCGTTAACGTTGCTGCAGGGCAAGGCGAGTACACCTGCAATGGCCGTTGTTAGGTCCGGTGTGAAGCTCACGGCAGTAAGTAACCCGTACCCCGTGCTCCTGTCGATGATGGTAAAACTCACTGTCCCGTACTGAGGGTTGTACTGCGCCTGTACGAACACCGAGTGGCCGTATGAGATTCCAGGGATCTCGTTGCAATAGAAGTGGAAAACCGCCGAAAACAGATTTGGCATGTACATCGTATACCCGCACATCTTGGCGACAGAAGTCGTGTAACAGCCCCCGGAGCCAGGGCCTGTGTCGCAGAAGGTAGTCGTGGAACCTGGTTTCGGGATGATGATCATGACGCCGGATTGGAACGTTGGCTGTGCATTTACCCCTCCCAAGCTAACGCCGAGGGGCAAGAAGTCCCCATAATCTGTCGAGACTGGAGAGAGAACGTCGACCCAACTCAAACTGTTGGGCAAGGTTATGAGCGCGGAGGACTGCGTCTGCGACTTCGCGTATGATTCATATCCCCCAGCTTCGGCAGGCTTGTACAAGATGAGAGCAATGATCCCCCCGGAGGAACCTGTGTAGAAAACCGTCGAGGCTGAGGTCGGGCTTCCGAAGTGGCCGTCCGTCGAGGTCACCCAAGCGTCGAACTGCCATGGGGAGGGCGCCCAGGCGGAGATCGGGTACCCGGTCATTCCGCAGTTCACGCTGACGGTCGCCGTCCCACCATCAAGATACGTATTGCTATTGACCCCGAAAGTGATCGAACCTACGGAGCCAGCCCAAGGATTCTGGGTAGTCTCGTAAATGCGGAAGGTCACGGTGGCGGTGGGGCAGCCTCCACCGCCCCCTCCCCCGGGATACATTGCTACGGCAGGTGCCGCGGTAAAGGCAATCGCCAACACCACAGCCAGGTAAGCGAGAAGGTACTCCCGCCGCCTCACCTGCATTCCTTCGCAGGTCTGTACCTCGCTCCGGTTACTAAAGAGTGTCGACTGTTTGTCCGAAACCCTTGAAACGGTTGCCAAATCTCAAAAACGGCATCAGTCATGATTACGTGAGGAGCCAAAGAGCGGCGCACCCCTCCCCGCGGGTTCGGTGGGTGCATTGTGCCCCCTAAAGGCTTTGGGTCCAGCGAATCTGCGCGTTGGTCACGTCGACGTTTCGGCAGTCCGACGAGATTGCCGCATCGGTAATCCATCGATATCGTCCGGCTTCCATGCGCTTACTAGGGGGTGGAAAACCGAGATGACCGTCGAACAGAACCTTCACATGGTTGATGCCGCCTTTGAAGCAATCAACGAGCGGAACTGGGACCATCTGTGGGGTCTCCACGTGGACAATATCGTCATGTCGAGCCCGGACTTGCCGGAGCCGGTGAAGGGTCGCGAAGCGGTCCAGGAGCGACTCCAGGCCTGGGGCGAGGCCTTGCCGGATCTCTCGTGGACCCGGGTGCGAGGCTTCGGACAGGGCGACTGGGTTTGCGTGGAGCTCCTCATTACGGGAACGCACAAAGGGCCGCTGCGCCATGGCTTCGACCGACGTTGCTTGGGCCGGAGAGTGACGGCGTCGTCCCGCCCACCGAGAATCGAATCGAGCTTCGAGGGTGCGTTGTGTACAAAGTGGAAGGAGGCGAGATTTCGGAGAGCCACGTCTACTACGACCAACTCGAATTCCTGAAGCAGCTGGGGCTCGTGCGGTAGGCCGGGCAGATCCGATTCGACGGGCAGCGCGGTCGGAGCGGCTCCCGGGCAAGGGCCCTGGGTCTCCGGGAAGGTGAATCGCTCGCGCCTCCCCCGAGAACCTTTATGCGGACCGCGTCGCATCGGATGAGAGATGCGTGTCGCGGACTTGGGTCTCGATACCCGGATTGTGGAGATCCTGAAGAAGCAGGGGATCGAGGAACTCTATCCGCCGCAAGCCGACGCGATCGGCCCCGCCCTGCTCGGTGAGAATCTGGTCCTCGCCATTCCAACGGCGAGCGGCAAGTCGCTGGTGGCCTATCTCGCGATCTTGGCCTCCGTACTGCGGGGAGGAAAGGCACTCTACATCGTGCCGCTGCGGGCCCTCGCCGCGGAAAAATATGAGGACCTGAAAGAGTTCGAACCGCTCGGGATCAAGGTCGGCATCAGCGTTGGGGACTACGACTCAGTTGACCCGAACCTCGAACGTCTCGACGTCATCGTCGCAACCTCCGAGAGGGCCGACAGCCTCCTCCGACACAAGACGAACTGGTTGCAGCGGCTCTCCGTCGTCGTCGCCGACGAGGTCCATCTCATCAACGACGCGGATCGGGGGCCGACGCTGGAGGTAACCCTCGCCAAGTTGCGACAGGTCAACCCTGGGGCCCAAGTCCTTGCCCTGAGCGCGACAATCAAGAATTCCGAGGAACTCGCGCGGTGGCTCGAAGCGGAACACATCAGGAGTGAGTGGCGGCCGGTGCCCCTGAAGCAGGGTGTCTATCACGATAGACTCGTTCACTTCACGGACCAATCAGTTCAAGAAGTCCGTGCCGAGGAGGACGACCTTTCTGGGCTCGTGACAGACATCATGGCCTCCGGCGGCCAAGCGTTGATCTTCGTCAACACTCGTCGTTCGGCTGAAGCATTGGCCCGTTCTCTCACCCGCGATGTGCGGCGGAAACTGCCAGACAACGAACTCGAGCATCTCGAGAAGGTCGCCCGATCGATGATTCATGAGCAGGATGAGGCCACTTCCATGGCGGCCAGACTTGGAAAGTGCCTCGACGGGGGCACCGCGTTCCACCACGCTGGATTGACCAACCCCCAAAGAAGCCTTGTCGAGAAGGAGTTTCGGAAAGGGCGGATCAGATGCCTAGTGGCCACTCCGACTCTCTGCCTCCATCCGGATACCCTCATCACGACACAGCGAGGACCTGTAAGAATTTCTGCGATTCGTCCAGGAGATTTCGTTCTAAGCCACCAGGGCAGGTTCCGCAGAGTCCTGTCTACTTCGAAGCGCGCGTATGAGGGGCCCCTCCTGGAGGTGAAAGCAGACGGCATGGTACCAGTCCGAATGACACCGCGACATCGTGTCCTCAGAAACGATCGATACCGGTTCGGTCATCATGGCGTGGACGGCATCTGGCACGTCATGATCCGGGGTCCGCCGGAATGGGTCCGCGCGAGCGCCCTGCGGATTGACGACGAGGTGATGTCGCCGGTCGAAATGCCTGAGGTATTCGCGGATGGCGGTCGGAGGACGATCCAGATTCACCAAAAGGTGTTCGTTGGGCGGAACCAGTTCGGATCCGTCTTCCCGCATCCAACTGCCCGTCCGCTTCCGCAAACCGTCGAGGTCGATGAACGAACTGCCGAGCTCTTCGGATTGTACGTCGCCGAGGGATTTACCGGCCGCAACGGTGACGTTGGTTTCGGCATCGCCACGTACGAACACGATTTGACCCGCTTTCTCCAAGAAACGCTGCCGCTTCTGTTCAATGTCGTCGTCTATGTGAGGGATTATACCCGCCATCGCCGTCGGGTTGCCTGTTGCTCGAGAGCACTAGCTGAATTCTTCGATGGAGAGTTTGGCCGGACGGCTCCCAACAAACACTTTCCCGAATCCCTAATGAACGCGCCGGACAACACCGTTCGGGCCCTGGTCCGGGGAGCCTGGAAGGGCGACGGAACGATCGACCCTGGGGGATTCCAGAAGGCACGATATACCACAGTCTCGCCGAGGTTGGCCGAACAAATGGGCAGAATGCTGAGGCGCCTCGGCTTCATGCCCTCCGTGCGGACGGCACCACCGCGGGGAATCGGGAAGCATACACAGTATCATCTTTGCCTCAGCGGCACGCAGGGAAACGCGTTCCTCTCGACCGTCATGGACGTACACCCGCGGAACATTCTGAGGGGAAACCGCACTTACAACACGAAGAATCTTGTCGGCGGGTCGTTCCGCTCGCCCGTGCGCAAAGTTCGAACTGTGCAGTACAGTGGAGAGGTGTACAATCTTCATGTTGAGGGCGACGAGAGCTACGTGTGCTCGTTTGCCTTCGCAGTTCATAATTCAGCGGGCATCAATCTCCCCGCTCGGCGCGTGATCGTCAGAGACTTGAACAGATTCGACGTCAACCTCGGCCTCACGCGAATTCCCGTCCTCGAAGTGAAACAGATGTGCGGGCGGGCAGGCCGACCGAAATACGATCCGTATGGTGAGGCGATTCTGGTCGCGAAAGATGAAGATGACATCGACGAGCTCATGCAGGATTACTTCCTCAGCGAGCCCGAGGCAATCGAGTCCAAACTTGGATCCGAGCCCGCCCTTCGGATGCACGTCCTCGCGAACATCGCCACCGGTCATGTCGGCACGGAGGAGGATCTCTTCGCGTTCTTCAACCGCACGTTCCTCGCTTTCACGGGCGATGTCCACGCGATCCGAGGCAAGATCCTCGATGTCCTTGATTTTCTCACAAAAGAGGAGTTCATCAACAGGCAAGATGGCTTCCTCAAAGCCACATTCTTCGGGAAGCGGACTAGCGACCTATACATCGACCCGCTCAGCGCTGTCAAGATGCGCGACGCGCTACACCAGGCCCGCGACGATCGTTTCTTCCACCTCTGGACCATCTGCACGACCCCGGACATGCCCAAGCTCTATCTGCGCCGCGGCGACTATGCGTGGGTAGAGCAGAAAATCGAGGAAGCGGATCTCACGTTCCCGGTCGAGGACTACGACTTCTTCCTTGCGGAGGTCAAGACCGCCTCCCTCCTCGATGACTGGATCACGGAGCGGACGGAGGAGGAAGTCACGAAGAAATTCGGCATCGGCCCCGGAGACATCCGCCGCATGACGGACCAAGCGGAGTGGCTCCTCTACTCCATGGGCGAACTCGGCCGGATCTTCAACAAGAAGAAGGTCCGAGCGCTCACACGTCTCACGATCCAGGTCCAGTACGGCATCAAGGAAGAGCTCCTCGAGTTGATCTCCCTCAAGGGCGTCGGCCGGGTCCGCGGACGGGCGCTGTTCCAGCGGGGCTACAAGACGTTGAAGGACCTGCAAAAGGCGAATCCCAGCGACCTCGCCCGCATCCCGACGATCGGCTCCGCCCTTGCGATGAAGATCAAGGAACAGGTCGGCGTGCCCGTGGATGTCCGGGAGATCGAAGGCCAAGCGGCCCTCGGGGACTTCCCGTGACGTTCGACATCGCGGGGGCGAAAGGCTCGAGAGTCGATCCGGAAGCTGTGGTGCGGACCGCGGCGGAGTGGGCTGCCTCTCGCGGGGCGGAGGTGTGCCTCCTCGACTCGCGATCGGTCTTCGGCCGCGATCATCTCGAGTCCGCGGCCCTTCATGCGATCCGGGCCCGGGAGGCGCGGACGATGTCCTCACGGTCCGTTGCGATGGAGACCCTGCTCTATGCGGCCGGGGCGCGACAAGTTCAGGACGCGATTCGGTCGGTGGGTCTCCGCCCGGATACGAAGGCCATCGGCGTGGTCCTCTTCGGTTCGGCGAAGGTCGACGATCTCATCCATGACATGGGTTGGAGCCGCGAGGACGGAGTCCTTGACGCAGAAGGCAAGTCTCTCGAACGCGTTGGCATCTCCGATCGCAAGGCCAAGACCGTTTCCGATCGACAGCGGGCCGACCTCGTGCTCGAAAAGGTCGCCTTGCTCGACGTGGAAAAGTGAGGCTACGGCCACGGCGGAATCGAACCGATGTCCCGGAAGATGATGATTAGAACCCCGACGATGCCCAGGCCACAAAGAGCAGAAGCAGAAGCCACGTCAGGCTAAATGCATTGGGCGCCGGATCCCGCCGGGCCGGAAGGCCTTCCTGATCGAGAGACGTCTTGCGAATGTCGGGTGCCGCTTCGGCCCGGCTTCGGGATGCGGTGGATTGGGAACTCCCTTGCGGGAATGTGATTCCGGACACAGGCGAATCCAGGGACGTACGACGGCATCAAACTTGCGTGGGGACGCCTCGAAACGTGTCGGAGAGGTGCGGCGGCCAGGATTCGAACCTGGGAACCTCTGCAGGACGAGACCCTAAATCTCGCGCCGTTTCCGTGCTTGGCTACCGCCGCAAATTCCGGAAAGACCCCGTCAGGTAGAAAGAGATTCCCGACGGGATGTCGCGGGTCCGCCCGGACGACGACCTACCGAGATGGAGGGATTCGTAAGACCCACATCAGGATCGACCCGCCAACTGCGACTCCGGCTAGGATCACGAAGAGAATGATGGCCGTGTCTTGGCTCGCCTTCGACGCTCGCACTCGCTGGGGTCGCGGACAGTCTTCCTCGACGGCCCACGGCGGGTCCGTCGCTGCCGGCGGTCGCGTGACTTGAGCAAAGTCCAACGTATCGGAGGCCCGCGGCCCGTACGCCATGCACGTCGGTACGACGTTCGCCGCAATAAACCGTGCGGGGCTATTCGACGCCGTTGACGCAAAGATACATTTGCAATCACCCTATCCAGCGGTACCGATGACGTTCCGGCCGCTTTCGTTCGACGCGGAAACCCACCTGGCCGACGTTCACATGTTCGGCCAGCGGGCCTTCGGGGCCGTCTACCTGATCGACGACGAGCGAAAGGCGATCGTCGAGACCGGTACGTCGTGGGACGCGGAGCGAATCCTCGAGGCGGTCCACGCGTTCGGGCTGCGGCCCCAAGAAATCGATGCCGTCGTGGTGTCCCACATTCACCTCGATCACGCCGGTGGAGCCGGGTTCTTGGTCGACTCCATGAGTGCCGCGAAGGTTTACGTCCACGAGCGGGGCTACAAGCATCTCGTCGATCCGACGAGACTCGTCACGAGTGCACGGGAGGCGCTCGGGCCGACGGAGGCGGAGACCTTCGGGACGATGAAGCCGATTCCGGCCAATCGGCTGGTTGCCGTCAAGGACCGCGATCGACTCGACCTCGGGAAGCATTCGCTCGTCTTCTTCGACTCGCCGGGGCATGCGCCGCACGAGCTGACGATCCTCGACGAGCTCAACAGGTGTGTGTACACGGGCGATGCCGCAGGCCTCTACTTTCCCGGCGACGAGATCCTCATGCCGATTGCGCCGGCGCCTGCGTTCAACCTGGAGCAGAACCTCGAGACGTTCCGACGGCTTCTCGCCCTCAAGCCACGCGGCCTCCTCTTCAGCCATTACGGCCCCCACACGAAGCCGGCGGCCGCGATCGAGGCGATGATGGCGGCGTACCCGGCGTGGGCCCGAATCGTCCGGGACAAGCTCGCTTCGATCGGCGAGGACGGCGTCCTCCGCGAGCTGTACGACATGAGTTGTCGGGCCGCAAAACGTTACCCGCGGGATTTCCTCGAACGTCGGATCCGCGTAAGCATCACCGGCCTCGCGGCGTATCACGAGCGGATGGAGCATGCTGCCCGCACCGGTTGAGGAAGCGATCCGCGGAATCGCGGAGGACCGGACGAGCGGTGCGTCGAAGCTCGCGCGCCTCGCGGTGGACACGATGGCACTCGCCATCGTGGACGCGAAAGGCCGACCGGACCCGAAGGAACTCGCCGAGGTCGCCAAACGTGTTTCCGAGGCGCAACCCGCGATGGCCATCGTCCACAACGTCGCCCACCTCGTCGCTCGACTCGTTTCCGAAGGACTCGATCCGAAGGCGGTCCTCCTAGAGATTCGTACCGAGTTGGACCGCGCGCGGGAGCGAATCGCGCGGACCTTCCTCAAAGTCGTGCCGCCCCATGCGACAATCGTGACGCTCAGCTACAGCGACAACGTCCTCGAAGCGATCAAGGTGGCCCACGGCCGCGGCCACGTAAACCGGGTGTACGTGCTGGAGTCCGGTCCCCTTTTCGAGGGACGTACGATGGCGAACGCCCTCTCGGACGCGGGGGTCCCGGCCAACGCAATCTCGGATTCGGAGGGACCCTCCCTCCTGGCGCGGGCATCGTGTGCCCTCGTCGGAGCCGACAGCGTCCTGCGGGACGGGGCCGTCGTCAACAAGGTCGGCACCCAGGGACTCGCCCGTGCCGCGGGAGACCGCAAGAAGCCTTTCTACGTCGCCTGCGAGACGCTGAAGTTCGACGCGCGGTACGACGCGGCAACATGGCCCGGCTCACAAGTTGGGAACGGGATCAACCCCACCTTCGAGATCACACCCGCGGAGCTCGTCACCACGATCGTCACGGAGCGGGGGACATATGGGCCCGAGGTGGTCCGCACGATGCTGTCTCCCGGACGCGAGCCGCGCCGGTCTGCCGCGGCGGAAAGTTGATTCCCATCCCTTTCTTACGTTGAATCAATGGTGGAACCCGAACTGCCCGCGGGACTCGACCCGGTCCAGGAAGGCATCCGCCTGTTCAACGAGGAATACTTCTTCGAGGCGCACGAGGTCTTGGAGGATCTCTGGAAACGGGAACACGGCAAGCCGAAGTTGTTCCTTCAAGGGCTCATCCAGATCTGTGCCGCGTACCACCACTTCCAGAACGGGAACCTGATCGGAGCCGAGACGTTGCTCGAGCGGGGGGCGCAGAAGATGCGGTCCTATCCGCCGGACTACCTCGGCATCGACGCGACGAAGCTGCTCGACCACGTGGACCGGGACCGGAAGCGGATCGGGAAGATGCAGCGCGGCGAAGAGGACGACAACAGCCTGGAGTTCCCGCGGATCGAACGTAAGATTCAATAAGAACTGCCGCACGAGCTAGATACGGTGGGACGCGTGGATGTCGAACTGGCCTTCCCCGGTCTCGATTCAACGACGAAGGCGCGGGTCGAACGAACCTTCGCGGCGTTGAAGCAACGAGGCATCACACCGATCTACGTCCCCGACGGTCACGCGGCCCTCGAGACGGTCCTCGGTTTGATCCCGAAGGGATCGACGGTGGCCCACGGCAGCTCCACCACCTTGCAAGAGATCGGTCTCGTGGACCGGCTGAAGAATCCCGCCGCGGGCTACCGGTACCTGAACCCGGAGTGGCAGACCGAGAGCGATGCGACCCGCCGCGCGCGGATCCGGGCGAAGCTCTCGGTCGAAGCCGATTACTACCTCGGGAGCGTCCAGGCGATCTGCGAGACGGGCGAGGTTATCGGTGCCGACGCGAGCGGCAGCCGCCAGGCCTTCTACGCGTACGGACCGCCCCATGTGATCTGGGTCGCTGGCATCAACAAGCTCGTGCCGACCGTGCAGGACGGCCTTCGACGGGTGCGGGAGGTCGCGCTGCCGCTCGAGGATCAACGAATGAAACGGCAGGGCGGGCAAGGGAGCTCGATCGGCAAGCTCGTCATCTTCGAACGAGAGCAGCCCGGCCGAATCACACTCGTCCTTGTTGGAGAAAACCTGGGATACTGACGCGTCCTGACACGCCGTGCGAGGGACCGCCACGCTCAGATCTCCCTCGAATCATCGGGCGAGAATCGCCTATAAGAACTCGGCGAGCAACTCGTCGGGGTCTTCGACGCCCAATGGCTGGCGGACGGGGGAGCCTTTCTTCAACCCGGGCTCCAAGTCCTCGTACGTCGGGACGTTCTCGTTTCGGTAGAACAGGCCGAGCGGAATCCGGTCGTGCTGCACAAAGGGCCACTCGATCGCTTTCGCGAAGGCGGCCTTCATGTCGCTCGAATCGTGGCCTTCCTTCTGCAGATCGTAGACGCGCTCCCGGAAGAAATCGTAGGTGTTGACCTTGTTGTACGTGACACAAGGAGACATGCAATCGATGAGGGAGAACCCGTGGTGCTCGATGCCGTTCTTGACGAGTTCGGCCATGCCCTTCACATCGCCGCTGAAGGCCCTCGCCACGTACGTGGCCCCGGAGGCCAACGCGAGGGAAATCGGATCCACCGGGTTCTCGATGACGCCCACGATTGGCGTGGACTTCGTCTTCATTCCCTTTTCCGAGGTCGGGCTCGCCTGGCCCGTCGTGAGTCCGTAGATCTGGTTGTTCATCACGAGGTACGTGATGTCGAAGTTACGCCGCATGGCGTGAATGAAGTGGCCCACTCCAATTCCATAGCCGTCTCCGTCGCCTCCAGTGACGATGACCTGGAGATCCGGGTTCGCGAGCTTCGCGCCCTCCGCGACCGGCAGCGCCCGTCCGTGGATCGCATGGAATCCGTACGTCGAGAGGAAGTGCGGCAGGTTGCTCGAGCATCCGATTCCGGAGACCACCAGGATGTTCCACGGTTCGAGCTGGAGGGCGTGGATCGACATCTGGAGCGCCCGCAGGACCGCGAAGTCGCCGCAGCCCGGGCACCACGTCGGCTTAATCTCGGACTTGTACGTGTCCATCTCGAATTCGAGTTTCACGCGACCGCCTCCAGGATCTTGTCCGCGATGTCCCGCCACGTGAAGGGCTCGCCGTCGTACTTCCCGAAGAAGTGGTCTGGCTTGTATCCAGTCTCGGCCCGGAGGAGCCGCGTGAACTGACCCGTGTAGTTCCCCTCGATTGCGAGGCTCTGCTTCACGTTCTTCAGAAGGCCGAGGGTCGCCTCGGCGTGGAAGGGGAACAGGGTCGGGAACTCCAAGCTGTTCACCCGGATCCCGCGTGCCTCGACGCTCTGGATTGCCTCGTGGGCCGCGCCCCAGGTGGACCCCCAGTGGATCAGGGTGAGGTCCGCGTCCTCCGGCCCCCACAGCTCGGGCGGTGGCGTGTCCGTCCGAAGCCCGTCGAGCTTCCGCATCCGCTTCTCGTGCATCCGGTTGCGCTCTGCGACGTATTCCGGAATTCCCGCGAGGACGTCGGAGATGAGCTCGCTATTCTCCATGTGCTCGTCCGTTGCCGCGACGAACTGATATCCCTTCATGCCAGGAATCGCCCGAGGACTCACGCCGCTCTCCGTGAGGAGGTATCGCTTGAAGTCCTTCACCTCCCCGCCGTTGGCGGCCGACATGCCGCGCACGATCGGCACGTTGAAGTCCGGCTTCTCGACGGTCCGGTAGCCCTCACCCAGGTAGAGGTCGGAAATCAGGATGATCGGTGTCTGGTAGATTTCCGCGAGGTTGAACGCCTGCGCGGTGTGACGGAAACACTCTTCGGGATTGCGAGGGGCCAGGATCGCTCGAGGCCAATCCCCCTGACCCGCGCCGAGCGCCAAGTTGAGATCGCCCTGTTCGGTCTTCGTCGGCAGCCCGGTCGAGGGGCCGCTCCGTTGCACCAGGATCGCGACGAGCGGCGTCTCGGTCATCCCGGCTTGGCCGATCGCCTCGACCATCAGGGAGAAGCCGCCGCCCGACGTCGCGGTCATCGAGCGAACGCCGGCGAAGCCCGCGCCGACGGCCATGTTCATCGCGGCGAGCTCGTCCTCGACCTGCTTGACGACGACGCCGTGCGGAGGGCCATGCGATGCCATCCAGTGGAGGATCGAAGAGGCCGGCGTCATCGGATATTGCGCGAGGAACTTCACGCCCGCCGCGAGGGCGCCGAGACAGATTGCTTCGTTCCCGGTCATCAGGTACTTCGGCTCGTTCGGATACGCCAGTCCGAGGTTCAGGGAACCACCCATCTCCTCGACCGCGGTCGCGCCGAGCTTCGCCGCGGCGATGTTCTGCTGCACGATCTCCGGCTTCTTGTCCCCCCAGATGTCTTTGAAGGCGCTCTCCACGTGCCGGAAGTCGAGATCGAACAGACGGACGGCCGCGCCCAGGGCAACCGTGTTCCGCATCAACGCGTTCGGCGAGAGGCTCTGTGCCTTCTTGCGGAGGGGGATCCCCAAGAGGCGCACGTTGCCGCGGACCTTCTTCGGGTCCGGCTTCGTGCCGTCGACGTCGTAGACGATCGCCCCCCCTTCGGTGACCTGCCCCTGGTGGACGTCCATCGTCTGCTGGTTCAGGCACACGACGACGTCCGGGTCGACGCCATGGGACAGGACCGGATCGAGACCTCCCCGGATCTGGGTCCAGACATGGCCGCCGCGGATCACACTCTGATACGACGAATACGTCCACGTGTGCATCCCGCTCCGCGCACTGATCTTCGCGAAGCTCTCCGCGGTCGACGAGACGCCGTCTCCAGCGGCGCCGCCTATGCGAAAGACAAGGTCTCTCTTGGCCATTCGGAATCCCACCGTGTGGGCCGAAGTGTGTCTCGGGTTCTCCCCATCAACACCGTCCGAATTTAATATACTCTTGCATGCATAGAACCCGGAGGACGCCGAGTCCCCCGGCACAATCCTTTTGGTCGTCGGGTCGTTCCCGAGGCGAACGACGTGCGAGCGGTCCCCGATCTGCCGAAGCACCCGAAGCCCCTTGGGCCGTACTCCCACTGCGTCGTCGCGAACGGTTTCGTCTTCATTTCCGCGCAGGCGCCGATTGCTCCCGGTGCAAAAGCGGGCGAGTGGGCCGCGCCCGATGTCGCGGGCCAGACGAGACAATCGTTGAAGAACATCGCGTCGATCCTCGAAGAACTCGGGCTGACGATGGCCTCCGTGGTCAAGACCACGGTGTTCCTCACCGACCCGGCGGACTTCCAGGTCATGAATGAGGCGTACAAGGAGTTCTTTCCGGAAGAACCGCCGGCGCGGTCCCCCGCGAAACTCGGGATTGCGAACTCGGGCCTGAAGGTCGCCATCGAAGCCATCGCGGTGTACGAGCCGAAGCAGGAGGAGTGAGTTCCCGGTCACCGGGTGCCGGATCGCGGCGCTACCCGGCAGACCTTGGGGCCATTGCAGCTGGGGCCGACGCGTCCAATCGGAACAGCAAGCACTTCACCTCTCTCCCGTCCGGCGAGGGATACATCTCCGGTTCGATGGCCTCGTGGAGTCGGACGGAGGTTGCACCGTCCGCCACGTCGATTGCCTGGATGCTCTTCAAGCTCCGGACATCTTCCTTCTCGAGGTCGACAAGCTCCTGGATCTTCTGCACCTCCGTTGTCCCCTGGATGATGATGGTTCGGTCTCCCTCCACGGTCAGACGGACGCCGTCACCGAAAGTGCCGTAGTACTTGCCGCCGACGAGAAACTCGAGGTCTTCCGCGACCTCTTCCGGACTCCAACCGCACACCTCGAAGGCCACCGGACACCGGGGATGGAATCGACACGCAAGCGGCGGACTGATCAGGTTGGGCGGGTCGCCCCTCAGGATCGACCGCGTCCGGGTCTCGCCGATCACCGGGACCGAGGACATCAGCGCTTTCGTGTACGGATGCTGCGGATCTCTCAGCACTTTGCCCTTGGCGCCCCACTCCATGATCTTGCCCGCATACATGACGTACACATACTCGGCGAGGTACGCGACGACGGCGATGTTGTGCGTGATGAGGAGCATGCTCATGCCGTACTTCTCGCGGAGCCCCCGGAGCAGGTTCAGGATTTGTGCTTGGACGGACACGTCCAGTGCAGAGGTTGGTTCGTCGAGGATCAGCAATTTCGGATTCGTCGAGATGGCACGGGCGATCGCGACCCGCTGACGTTGACCGCCTGAGAGCTCGTGCGGATATCGGTCCTCGAAGAACTCAGGGAGGCCCACCTCACCAAGGAGTTCCCGCGCACGGATGTCGGCCTCCGCGCGCGTGCAGAACCGCGTGGAAATCATCGGCTCCCCTATGATCGTAGAAAGCTTCATCCTCGGATTCAGGGAAGAGTACGGATCTTGGAACACGATGTTCACGAGCCGGCGTACCGCGCGGAGTTCGGACGTCGACCGGCGAAGGAGCGAAAACCGGGCGGCGATGGCGTCGACGCGCTCCGTTGCCCCCGCGGCTCGGGCCTGCTCGTACTCGGCGAGCTCCGAGTCCGGGACGTCGAAGAGGACCTCCCCGTCCGTCGGGTTCAGCAGCCGGATGAGGCAGCGCCCGACCGTGCTCTTGCCGGATCCGCTCTCTCCAACGAGGCCGACGACCTGTTCGTTCTGGATCTTGAGACCGACATCGTCCACGGCCTTCAGCGAGGTCGTGGCTCGAAACGCTCCCCGGACGGGGAAGAACTTGCTGAGTCCGTACGCCGCGATCATCATGCTACTTCCCCTCGTAGAGCCAGCAGGCGACCAGCTGATCATCCCCCTGCCGGAAGTCGATCGGCACGACACTGTTGCACTTTTCAAAAGCGAAGGGACATCGGGGGTGGAAGGCGCACCCCGCCGGCGGGGCGCGCATGTCCGGTACCTCCCCTTTGATTCCTTCGACCGATTTCCCCTCCAGGGTCGGAATCGCGGAGATGAGCATCTGCGTATACGGATGCAGGGGATGGTGGAGAATCTCGGCCGTCGGAGCGACCTCCACGATGCGGCCCGCGTACATGATCGCGATTCGGTCCGAGACCTCCGCCAGCACGGCCAGGTCATGGGAAATCACGATGAAGGATGCGCTCACCGAGGTCCGAATCTGCTTGACGAGCTCGAGGATCTGCGCTTGGACCGTCACGTCCACGGCGCTGGTCGGCTCGTCCATGATGACGATTTCCGGGTTGTTCGCCAAGGCGATCGCAATCACGACCCGTTGGCGCATCCCTCCCGAAAGTTCATGAGGGAACATTTTCACGACCCGCTCCGCGTGGTGGATGCCCAGGGAGGTCAGGAGCTCCCGCGCCTTGCGGGATCCTTCCTTCAGGAGGATGCGACGGACGAGCTTCGAAAGCACCGGGACGCGGGCGAATTGGGGGGGGATCGACCCGCTCTTCGCCACAGTCTCAATAATTTTCCGTTCCCACGGCTTCATCGATTGCCCGGCAAGCGAGCGAATCGCCTTCTCCTTCCGCGAAATGTGGACATCCTCACGCCTCCAGACGAACAGGACTTGCTCCTCGAGTCCAACGAGATCATGGTCCGCCGCAAATTTTCTCAAGGCCGCCTCGCCGCCTTGCGTCGCTCCCAGGAGAGTCAGGACCTCCCGCATGATCTGAGGGGTCGTTTTCGATCGCGCAAGCACGCGCCGCGCCAACAACGCCGGGTCGTGCACATAGACCGTTTCAGCCACCTGGAATCCAATGGATAGAACGGGGTTCAGGCTCGTCATGGGCTCCTGGAACACCATAGAAATGCGCCTACCGCGAATTCGGGCCAATGCCTTCCCGACGCGGCGCAGAATCCGCTCGTGTTCTTTCGGTTTGAACCGATCGCCGACGCGTTCGGCATACTCCCGCGGGAGGTTCACGAGGTCCTTGTTGTCGAAGATGACTTGGCCTCGCGGGATCGACGCATTCCGCGGGAGAAGCGACATGACCGCGAGCCCCATCGTGGTCTTCCCGCAGCCGCTTTCACCAGCGATGCCAAGGACCTCGCCGCGCCGGAGCCCAAGGTCGACCCCATTCAGCGCCTTGTAGACTCCCCGGCGCGTGTGGAACTGGACGTGAAGGTCGCGAATGGCGAGGGCATCCGACACGCTAGCTCCGTCTCCGCGGGTCGATGACGTCGCGGAGGCCGTCCCCCATCAGGTTCACGGCCAGCGCAAACAGAGTGATGACGGCTCCCGGCACGATGACCGTCCACCAATAGCCCAAGGGAGCCAGGTCCAACCCGATGTTCGCGATGACCCCGAGTTCGGGGACGAGGGCATTGCTCGGGAGGAAGCCGATGAACGCGAGCGTCGAAAAGATCAGGATGACCGTCCCCACATCGAGGGAGATCTGGACGAGGACGGGCGGGAGGACGTTCGGCAAGATATGCCGGAACATGATCTTGAGGCGTCCGGACCCCGAGGCCCGTGCGCTCTCAATGAACGTCGCCTCCTTCGTGGTCAGGGTCAGGCTCCGACCATACCGGGCGTACAGCGGCCACCAGATGATAATCAGGGCGAGGGCCATGTTGAGGAGGGTCCGGCCGATCACGAATCCAACGGCGAGGGCGAGAATGAGAAAGGGAACCGAGAAGAAGACGTCCGTAATCCGCATCATGGCTTCGTCTAGCCATTTGCCGGCGTAGCCCGAAACGACTCCGATCAGCGTTCCGATCGCTGCACCGACGAAGACGATGAAGAAGGAAATCGCGATATCGATCCGGATCGCTTTCATCACCAGCTGCAACAAGTCGAGACAGCCGATCCCTGAGAGCCCATACTGGATCGTGCCAAAGGGGTGAGCGATCGATGGAGGCTCGGGCGCCGTGCCGACGCACTCCGGATTGGTCTGCGTGAACTGCGGAGGCACGACGTCGTTCGGATACTGTATTCCGAGGACGCCGGGTGCGACCTGGACGATGAGCGCGTCCCCCATGAACACCAAGAAAATCACGAGCCCCGCGACCGCAGTCTTGTTGGCGAAGAAGACCCTCCCGGACAGCTTCAGCTCATCAAACCGGATGTTTCGCCCGATAGCCGTGACCGTCGCCATGGTTTCTCACTCGTAGCGGATTCGTGGATCGAGGAACGCGTACAGCACGTCCAAGAGCAGCGTCGTGGCCACGAGGATGAGTCCGAACACAAAGGTCGAACCCATCACGACGCCGACGTCGCCGTTCAGGAACGCAACGGTGGTCCACCATCCGATGCCCTTGAAAGTGAAGATGTACTCGATCACGACCGCGCCGCCGAATAACCCGGACACGAGGTATCCGTACGACGTCACCGTCGGGAGCAAGGCGTTCTTCTTTGCGTGAAAGTTGTGGACCAACCGCTCCGGGACACCCTTCGCGCGAGCCAAGCGGACGTAGTCCTGCTCGAGCACCTCGAGCATCGAAGCGCGAAGGATCCGGATGATGCCGGCCAACAGGGCGAGAGTGAGAGCGAGGGCGGGCAGGATCACGTGGAGGAGCGAGTTCCACGCAACGGTCCAGTCGCCATGGAGGAAGGCGTCGATCGCAAGGATGTGCGTCGGATAGGAGACGGCGGTCGTGTGATCGAACCACGCGTCCGGAATCGTCGGGAGCAAGATGGGATCAACGTTCCCCTGGTCCGGAAAGAGCCGCCAGGTCGTCCCCAGTGTGAGGAAGATGGCAAAGCCGATCAGGAAAACCGGCATCGAGTACAAGGTAAAGGTCACAATGCGGACGCTTTGGTCGAGGATGGAGTCCCGGCGGGCGGCGGAATACACGCCGATCGGAATCGAGATCATCCACGTGAGGAACGAGGCGACGATCGTCAACATGATCGTGTTCGGCATGAACCAGACGAAGCCTGTCGCCACCGGTTGCCCGAGCGTCGTCGAGGTGCCCATGTCTCCTTGAAAAATCGCCGCGAGCCAATAGAAGTACTGGATGTAGACGGGATCGTTCAAGTGAAACTTGGCCGTGAGCTCCTCGACCAGCTTTTGTCGAGCGGTCCCCGTCAAATGAGGATTGATGTATTGTGCAAGGAACAGGGCCGTCCCGCCGACATGCTCAAGGGCGAAGACGAGAAACGTCAGACCGATAATCGTCGGAATGAGAAGGATGAGCCTCCGGACAACATAGATCCAGAGCTTCACACGGGTCGCTCCGAAAAGCGAGGCCTGGAGGGGTAGAAAAAGGTTACCCCTTAACCCACCAGAAGAAGCACGAGTCGGCGCCCGCCCCGATCGTGGGGTTCGACTGGTAGCCCCAGTTGCCTTGGTAGGGCGAGATGTATGGCTTCACGACCCACGCGCCGGTCGATTGGTACTTGTAGATGTACATGTAGAGACCGACCGCGGTCTGTTCGGCCTGCGCGTACTTCTGCGCCGCGAGGGTCGGATTGGGCTCCGTGTCCGCCGCGGTAATCTGCGTCGTCAGACTTCGGAAGGCCGACGCCTGTGCGGTGTACAGCGCGGCCTCTGTCGGATGGGCCGACGCGAGGCTGTTCATGTAGGTCTGATCCCACCCGTCCGGTCCCGGATACGTTCCGCCTTCGAGGTACATCGCGTCCGTGTAGTCCGACGGATACGGATAGTCGGCGATCCAGCCGAGGAAGTAGATCGGCATCGGGTTCGCGCCGGGAACCGACAGCCCAATGATCGTGTCGAAGTTGAGGAAGACCGGCGACATCACGATGTTCGGGTCGATGGACGCCAGCGCCTGTCCGAGCACGATCGCAGCTGTAAAGTCCGTGGTGTCGCCCGACGGGACGATGAATGGGAAGTTCACCGAGACGTTGTACATGCCCGACCGGTACAGAAGGGACTTGGCCTTCGCGAGGTCATAGGTTGGACAACCCGTGAGGCTCGTCGGCGGCACGTAGTACGGCAGGCCCTTCACGATGACCCCGCAGTACTCATTCCCGAAGTTGAACCCGTACTTCTTGTTGCCGAGGATATTGTCCACGTAGTTTGTGTAGTTGAACGCATAGGCGAACGCTTGGCGGACAAGGGGGTTCGCGAAGTAGTCCGGTGGGATGGTGTATCCCGGGCCGATATCGGACGCCATCAGCGATGTCGTAATGTTCACGTTGAACACGTCGAAGAACTCCGTGATCGACGGGAATGGTCCGTAGATCTGGGTCTGACCGGCCGTCACGAGCGGCTGCAACGCTTTGTAGTAGGGCGGCGGCAGGAGGGTGACAATGTCCCCTTGGCCACTGACGTACAACTGATAGGCGACGGCGGGAGACGACACCCATTCCACGACGATCGTGTTGTTCTGCTTCGGGATGTTCGGGATCCCGGGGAAGTGGGGATTGGGCGTCAAGACCACGGCCGTGCTGGGGACGTACGTGTTGATCTGGTACGGCCCCGACGCCACCGGCTGGAACTGGATCAGCGTGTTGTAGTTCCCCTCTTTTGCCTGATCCTGATATGCGAGGAAGCCGTCCGGAGTGAACGTGATGCCCGCGTTCGCGCTCTCGAGCCACGCAGCGTCCAGGATGCCCATGCCCAGAGGGTCCGACACGGCGGTGAGGAATAGGGACGGCGGAGTCGGATTCACGAGGTGGAACGTCACCGTGTTCGTTGCATTGTCGAAGCTGACCCCGTTCAGGATCGCGGTGAACGCCGCCGCCTTGTTTGTGGCGTTCACGAGGCGGCCGAACTGCGTATAGAACGTGCGGGGAATGAGATATTGAGTGATGATCCAGTCCGCCGTGCCAGGGCGACCGCCTGCGAAGAGCATGGCGCGAATGGTCGAATACCAGACATCGTAGCCAGTGATCGGATCCCCGTTCGAGAACGCCACATCGGGGCGTAGATGGAACTTGTAAATGGTGAAGTTGCCCGAGATCCCTCCATTCGCGACCGTCGGGATCTCGGAGGCGAGATACGGGAACCAATCTGTCGTACTGTTTGCATTGTAGAAGATCAGCGTCGCCTGGGTGTTGACGACGACCTCGAAGCCGGTCGTCTCATAGTCGATTTGCGGGTCGAACGAGAACGGCCCCCCGGGCGAGTTGACGAGCTCCGTGATCACTCCAGGAGACGGCACGACGTTCCTTAGTTTGACAATGGCGAAGGCGCCGACGGCAACCGTGGTTCCGACCGTTATGCCGAACGTGTTGATCGTATCCGTATTCGTGAACGTGATGTTGGACGTGAGATTGTGAATCTCTGACGTCAAGGTCTCAGCGGTGACGAGGGTGAGGGTCGCGGCATACGATCCGGACGCAGGATACGACACCGGAATCGGATTCGTGACGGGATAAGAAGTACTCGGGTCCGCGGTGACGGTCATGGTCTGCCCGTTGCCGAAGTCCCAGACATAGTGATCCACAGCCACGGCGAGCGTCTCATTCACGGTGATGTTGGTGGTCTTGTTGTGATGGGACGTCATCTTCGAGAACAGCTGGGAGATCTCCGTGTAGTTGCCGTAGACATAAACCGGCGTGTTCGGGGCGACAATCGGCGCCGTTGGATTCCGGGTCGTGTTGAAGTAAATCGTGGGGACCGAGACGAATTGGGATAGTTCGAACGGAATATCCGGTACGATGGTCACCTTGAACAGCGAGGCCGCCAAGTCGCTCACGACGGTCCCATTTGATGGGAAGAATTGCTGGACCCAAACCAGGTAGTTTCCTGGGACACTGTAGGAATAGTTGAAGGTTGAATCACTGGTCTCGAGGATTTGGCCATCTCCGAAATGCACTCGGGCTTTGGCTCCCTGCTTCAAATTCGAAACGACGAACCGCAGCGGTTGCCCTTGGACCCCGGTCGGCTGCGCGGACTGGACCGAGAACGTCCCCCCGGGCGCCGTGGGCGGGGGTGTAAGCAGCTTCAGCGTCGTGTACGCCAACGCGCCGGCGAGCACGACGATGATCGCGACGAGAATCACGAGGAGCGCGCGCGACCCCCCACGCTTCTTCGTTTCAACGAGCGGCTGCGCTTCTGGCGCGGAAGAACCGGATGGCTCCATCCTTCCCCTCCTAAACTGTTCGGGGTCATGCGACGACCAATATTACTGTGTTTTGGCTCACAACTCGAAACGTGGTTCCTGCGTCTCAGAACCTCATCCGAGCCGATAACGTACGGTTATGGCCGATGCTTAGACCGGAGCGGCATGAAAACCAGCCGTCCCCCGTGGCGACGGCAAGGGTCCTTATTTGAGCGCAGCCTACCTTGAGACACGACGCCCTCTATCGGCCCGACGCCACGAAAATTGGAAATCAGGGTCGGTCCCGACGCCCCCACTCGCGTCCGAACGACCCTCGAGCGACACGGAAAGGTTGGATGGTACGAATGGACGCTGCGCGAATTCATCCGGTACATATTCGGGATCGGGATCCTTGGATTCCTCCTATTCGTTCCGCTCCAAATGGAGCTTTCGTGGCTACCGAATAACGCGCCACCTAGCTTCGACCCCTCGGTCGTCGTTGTCTTTGCGGTGCTCGCCGTGACCGCCATCGGTGTCATGGCAATCTTGGCGTACCGGACTATGTGGGGCGATGGCGGATGGGTGGACCGGAGCATCGCCCGTCATCGCACGGCATCCAGGGGTCTGGAAGGACCCCCTTCGGTCCGACCGTAACGATGGTTCAGAAAGCCACGCGCGCGAGCGTCTTCGTGGCCTTCACGCCCTCGATCGACCGGATCTTCGAGACGACCAGCTTGCCGATCGCGTCGTAGGAATCGGCTTCGACCTTCGCGATCAGATCGTACTCCCCGAACAGCGGATACAGCTCGACGATGTCCTTGATCTTCGTGAGCTTCTGGTAGACTTCCTTTTCCCGCGTCGGTTCGATGTCGATCAGGACGAACCCGATGGCCGTGAAAGCCCCTCTTGTTTTCTGCGTACATCCGTGTTGTAGATAAGGGTATCGAGCGCGGTCACGAAAATGGTGGCAACGAATTCGCTTGTGCTCTCAAGTCGGATTTTCGAGACTGAGATTACAAATACCGGCGCGGGCACTTTTTCATCGGTGCAAGGCAAACGCGGTGCGCCGGGCAACCCCGCGCCCACCTTCCCGGTCGAGACGTTGCGACATTGGTACGTGACGCCGTTCGGTGGCATGTCGGTCGAACTCGAGCCGTTCCAAGTCGGAATCAACCGCGAGGCGCTCGAGACGAACACGTCGCTCGATCCGTCGACGGACCGAGTCCGGGTCACGGTCCTCGGTCGAGTACGGCGACCCCTGGTTCTCGATCGGTTCTTCGAAGTCGTTCCCCTGGATGAACGCCATCCCGAAGCACTGAGGCGATCCCCGATGGGCGAGGCGGTGTTTCCGGAGGGAGATGACGTGTTTCGCCCGCGCGATTCGCCCCACGCCGGAGATGATGTCGTCATCAGCAATGTCGCGAGCCAGCGCCTCGGTCTCCTCGATTCCGATGCGTTTGCGGAAATCCTGCAGGAACTGTTCCGCAACGATCGAAACGAGGAACAAGAGAACAGCTGAACCCCTCGCCGATCCGCCTGGCCGGACCGTGCGGTTCGAAATGGTTTTTATCGGGCGCCGCCCTAGGTCCATCGGATGCGAGTCGGCGTCATCGGGGTCCAAGGCGACGTGAGCGAACACGTCGACGCGGTCGCCCGCGCGATGAAGGACTACGGCAAGGAGGGCGAGGCAATCGCCGTCCGCCGACGGGAGGACCTCGCGCGCGTGGACGGCCTCACGATTCCGGGCGGAGAGAGCACGACGATCTCGAAGCTCCTCGTGAAGCTCGGCCTGTTCGACGAGATCGTGCGCCGCGCGACCGAAGAAGGAATGCCGATCATGGGG
>Ga0209802_1000160_pt1 | contig 50392 bp, 41 predicted proteins | sample GraSoiAngelo_129_FD_185886 | JGI IMG/M metagenome (GOLD analysis project Ga0209802, IMG submission 185886) | Grasslands soil microbial communities from the Angelo Coastal Reserve, California, USA - 14_0927_12_40cm (SPAdes) (version 2) | ecosystem: Environmental > Terrestrial > Soil > Grasslands ...
TTTCCTGCGAGGATGGTCTGGTCTGACCCCAGCTTCTCGGCCAACGAGAGGCTTCGGCGTCTGAGGTCGACCGCTACTATCGAGCATGTGCTCATCTTCTTGAGAAGTTGAATCGCGACATGTCCGAGTCCGCCGACACCGATTATGACAACGCAGTCTCCGGCGTGAAGTACAGGCAGCGCTTTTGCCTTGACAGCGTGATAGGCAGTTATCCCGGCGCAGCCAAGCGGAGCTCCCTCGTCAAGGCTCAGCCCGGAAAGAGGAAAGAGGTAACGAGGCGATTCCACCAATAGGTACTCGGCGTGTCCTCCGTCCTGGTCGAATCCGATGAATTTCCCGTCCTCACAGTGGTTCTCTTCTCCTCGGAGGCAGAACCAGCATCGTCCACAACCGCGTCCTGGATATACTATGACAGGCTGGCCCTTCTTGAGGCCGGTTACGCCCTCTCCGACCTCGTACACACACCCTGCGGGTTCGTGGCCGAGCGTTATCGGATACTTGACTGCTTCGAACTCCCCTCTGGCAATGTGAAGATCGCTATGACAGACTCCCGAAGCAACAATCTTTACAACAACCTCCCCGGGCCCTGCCTCCGGCCTATCAGCATCAACTACGGCAAACGGCCTCCGCGGACCTGCGAGCCTCGCAACTTTCATCTTATTTCCGTCTACCTATCTCCCATAGATCCTCTCGAATCAATATCCTTCCTCGGCAACTTCGCAGGGGAAACACATGTCAGTCAATGAAGTTCAGAATTTCAATCTCGCTCAGCGACTTTATTCTACCGTCAGGCTTTACAACGGTGCTCGAATCGGAGGCTCTTGTAAGGACAAGGAGGGACGGTTGCTCTCTGAAGCCTGAAGGAACTTCATAGTCGAACAGTAGTGTCTTCATGCCTGCGCTTTGAGCTCCTCGCACATCATTCTCAATATTATCGCCGACATGCAGAATGTCGCTTGGCTCTAGTCCGAGCCTTTTGGCTGCTGTCAGAAATATTCGGGTGTCCGGCTTTCCGTATCCAACCTCGTCTGAGAATATTGTTGCGTCAAAATAGTCTAAGACGCCTTCCCTCCGCATCAGTTCTCGAAGAGCACGGCCCGGGCCACGACCGGTGTTGCAAATCAATCCTATCTTCAAACTGCGCTCGCTGAGTCGTTGGAGTACTTTGGGAGCGTCTGCGTTCAGTGTTGCCGGTGCGGTGAGGCTTGGGCTCCAATAGGACTCTTCTAGCCTCATTAAGACCTCAGGATCGGTGAGGAGAACTGGCCGGTTCTTTGTAGCATGATTCACGATGTAGCGAATCTGTTCTAGTGTCGATACTTGCTCGCCCTTCTTCCATATGTTAGCAAGCCATGGCGTACTCTCTCTGAGCCCATCTGCGAGATCCTCGAATGAGACCTCAACTCCCAGTTTCGCGAGATTCTCTTGCAGGCCTTGGCATCGGAGTTCGTCGCGCCGGCGGTCCAGTTCGGGAGTGTCCATGAAGAGCGTCTCCCAGAAGTCGAAGGTCACACCAGCTACTCTAAACCTAGGCGCAAGTCTAGGCAGTCCTCGACCGGCCTCCCCTTTTCTGAGAACGATTCGGAAACTTAAGCTCTCCAACCTACAATTTGTTGCGGGTTAGTGGTTGTCATGTACCCGCAATATTCTCTGTAGATAGTGCGTGCGCTGCCTTTCATGGCCCACCAGTCGATGAAGAACTTTAGTGGCTGTCCATGGCCAATGGCTGTCAGACCATTTCTTTGGGCGAAAGGTTTCGCTTCTCTGTTCTGTCGTAAGTCTGGGTAGGACGTCGCGTACACGGGAACGGGCGTAATCTAGAAATTCGAAGACATCCTTTATGCTGGTCCGTTCGAGTCGTGGATCCGCCCGTATCGGGGACAGATACCAAATGTCGACTTGGGCGACGTGCTCCAGAACGTTTCGTATACTCCGTGGTTCTGACGGAGGTTTCCAATCCAATTCTTCGGTGGGAATTTTGGATATGATCTTGTCCTAAATCTGTCTTGTATAGTTCAGCAGCTGGAGACAACGGGAGATGTCAGCACGAGTGCATATTATTCGATCACAGCTGAAGAGAGGGTCAGATCCGCCTGCCTCTCCTGCGCTACCTTGCGTGCGTATTTCTTCGATTATCGTCACCCGTGGGTTGCGCACGGCTGGCATCCTCTCTCCCTTTGATCTGAGCCAGCGATAGTAATCAGGAATGGTAAACTCGAGTTTTGATATTGCCCTCTCCTTAGTGCTGGCGAGGGTTGCACAGCCCATTAGATCGTGAACGTGAGCAGAGGTGCTTCCATCATGACCGATGTTAAGACTAGTCCTGTAGATCATTGTAGCCCTCTGACGGAATACGTCATTTGCGCTGCGCTGCGTTACCGTGGGTTCGCCTTTCAACTTTTTTAGAGCCATAGCTGGCAAGCTGTCCACTATGCTGGCCGAAAATCTCGAAACAAAGGTTTGGGGGATCGCGGACTTCTACTATCCTAAGCGCGATTGGGCCCATGGAAGAAGCCACATTGAACGAGTCTTGAGAATGGCCAAAGAGATCGGGAAACGAGAAGGTGCTAACCTAGAGATAGTTGAACTCGCAGCGATACTGCATGATATCTTCGAGAACAGAGAAGCACACTCCAACACAGGAGGATTTCGCCACGAAATTGAAGGGTCAAAGGAAGCAAGGAAGATTCTGACCAAGCTTGGACTCGCTGATGAGACGATAGATGCCGTATGTCATTGCATAGAGTCACACCGGAAAAGATCCGGAAGAATCGAGCCTCAGACAATTGAAGCAAAGTGCCTCTTCGATGCCGATAAGCTCGACTGCATAGGCGCGATTGGCATAATCCGGAGCACTTTCATATCATTTGACCATCAGCAAGAATTCTACAGAGAGGAGAAAGACCTCGAAGCTTACAAGCACCGAAACCTTCGACAGGACGGAACAATCATCGACTACGCCCAGCACTCGTCAAACCTAGAGTACGAGCTAAGTCTCAAGCATGTTGCGAAGAGAATGTACACGGAGACAGGCAGAAAACTTGCCAACGAAAGGTCGTCCTTCATGGACGAATTCTACAGCAGACTTGGAAAGGAACTGAAAGGAACTCTTTGACGAACTAAGACGAACCTATTTGACTCGAAGATACACTGAGGCGAGATCCTGGGTCTTATCTGCTGGCAAGCATGCGACGGACGTGCGGGCCTGGTCTCAGCCTGTTCTCTCGGTCGACGAAGACAACGTGGGGCTTCCAGTGCTGTGCCTGCTTCTCGCTCATCCAGCCGAACGCTGTTATAATGACCTCGTCGCCAGGCTGAACCTTGCGGGCGGCAGCACCATTGACCGCCACGGTCCCACTTCCTCTTGGAGCTGAGAGTGCGTATGTTGAGAATCGTTCTCCGTTGGTAATGTTCCAGATATCTACCTGCTCGAACGGAATGATTCCCGCGGCCTCCATAAGAGAGGAGTCTATCTCGATACTACCCTCGTAGTCGAGGTCGGCGCCTGTGAGTCTTGCTCTGTGAATCTTGCCCTTGAGCATTCGCAGCTGCACGCTTCTTCTCCCCGAGACTACGATGTTAGTGGTGTGACTCGCTAGACTTGAATGATGGCTACAGTCTCTCTAGAGAGCTTAGGAGCCTTAGATTTGACCCAGAGGGCTAATGGATTTGGTGGTCGACAGGGCGGCTCACCTAGTGATATCCTGATCCACTACGCCTCGAGGACACGGCTTACATAGATGATCTCTGAAGGAGAACAGGCATGAAATGGGTTACCCGCGAAAAGGCGAAGGTCGACCGCATCGCCTGTCCCTGGTTGATCAAAAAGTTCGTTGACAAAAATCCGGAATTTCTCTTCGTCCCTCCTGAGAACATTCCGCAAATAGTCAAAGACACCGGCGCGATAGCGTATGACGCAAAGGGGGTAGAGCTGACCCATTACGAGGAAAACGGCGAAGAGCGCGTAAGCTTTGATGCCATTGTCAAAAAGTACAAGCTGACGGACCCGGCATTGCTAGAGCTCGCCAAGATAGTGAGAGGAGCCGATGCGAAGATCCCAAACCCTCCGCCTGAATCTGCTGGCCTCGAGGCAGTGGCGCATGGTTTTCGAAACATTGCGAAAGACGACTTTGACAACATGCGACTACAGTTTCCCACCTATGACGCGCTGTACAAGTATTGTCAACTGAGGACGGATGGAACTCAGAATCTGGAGTATAACGTCGCGCAGCCTGCTAGGTAGGTCCTTGATTTTCTCAAACATCTCGGCTACGTAGAACTACCGACTCATCAGAAGAGGGGCGGCTTTGACCACGGCGCCGTTCACAACAAGTCTGGAATACTCTACGTCGCCCACACAGCGAACGATTCGGTCGACCTGATCGATACCCGCACCGACAAGTACCTGAGTTCGATTCCAGACCTCACTAGGGTTGCAGGCGTTCTCGTTTCCAACGAGAAGGATCTTGTGTTCACTTCTAACCGCGGCGAAAAAACTGTGGGAATGTTCCCGCATGGTCAAGAGGGGAAGCTGGAGAAGGTGAGAGTGGGAGGAGATCCCAACGGGCTTGCCTTCGATCCATTGCACAATAATTTGCTCGCGGCAAACGTCTCCAGACCGGACGATTCTGTTCCAATAACGGCATCCATTGTTGACGTGAAGAAGAATATTCTAACGGCCGATATTCCCATGCCTGGAAGGACGCGATGGACCGTCTTCGACAAAAAGTCAGAGCGTTTCTACATCAACATCGCCAAACCCTCAAAGATAGTCGCGGTCGTCAGTCTAGACCCTGATGGAATTGCGACAAGCTATGACATTCCCGCCACGGGTCCACACGGCCTCGACGTTGACACAGAAGGTAGAAGGCTGTTCTGCGCTTGTGATCATGGAGTCTTGCTCACACTCGACCTACAGACACGGAAAACTTCACGCCCGTCAGATTTGTCTGGCCCGCCGGATGTGATATTCCATAATTCTCGGCAGAAACATCTGTACGTGGCTAGCGGCCACCCCGGTGCGATCGATGTGTTCGACACTGTTACAATGAAGCGCGTGCAGACTGTGAAGACAGAAGGGGGTGCCCACACGATCGGCTACAACCCTGAAAGCGACAAGGTCTACGCGTTCCTACCCGAAACCCATCGGGCGTCCGTCTACGTCGATGAGTGATCGACGAGTCGAGAAGCAGCTCGACCGGCAGACAGATTCGGTACCGTTCTAGACGTTAGATTCAATGCGGGTCGAGAAGTCTTCGCTGACGAGGCTCTGATTTCTGGTTCGAGTGACTTTCGCCGCTAAGATGAGCGAGCCGATCATCAATAGTGCAGATAGCAGGAAGGGTGCGCCTGGAAGGTTGACGGGCGCTTGGTTGCCAATAAAGAATGCGAATATTAGCGTGAATAGCGTGGGTCCGATTACGCCGGTGAGGCCCATGAGGCTGCCATTGATCCCCTGCAGCGCTCCTTGTTCAGACGGGCCAACGCGTCGAGTCATTAGACCCTGCAATGCGGGCTGGACGAAACCGATGGGCGCGTAGAAGATGATCGCTAGCAGGAATAGGAGGCTGTTGGGTGCGAGGCCCCAGATCACGAACCCTACTGTGCCCGAGACTATTCCGATGAGCAGGGCTACGCGTTCGCCGAACCGGCCGACGACTCGTCGGACGAGGAGTCCTTGAACTATGATGTTGCAAGCGCCGACTAGGGCGAGTGCTGTTCCGACTGTTGCGTATCCCCAGCCGTAACGGTAAGCGGCGTAGAGGACGTAGACGCTAGGGAGGACTTGGAAGGCGAGGAAGTTGAGGAAGTTGACTGTGACAAAGCCTGCGAGTCCTCTTTTCGCGCGGATCATGGATAGGGACCCGATAGGGTTGGCTTTCCTAAGAGAGATAGGGCTTCTATGTTCCAGAGGCAGCGACTCTGGCAGAACGACTAGTCCGTAGGCGGCGCTTGCTAGTGAGAGTGCTGCCGCGCCCCAGAATGGGAAGCGTGGGCCGATTCCTGCCAATAGTCCCCCGACGAGGGGTCCGATGATGAATCCTACGCCCCAGATTGAGCCGATCATTCCGTATGCGCCGGCCCGTTTCTCACCAGGGGTTGTATCGGCTACGTAGGCGAAGCTTACGGTGAAGCTGGCGCTGGTGATGCCGCTGACGACTCGCCCGATGAAGAGCCATGTTAGGTTGGGTGCGAGGGCCATTATCATGTAGTCGATTCCGAGGCCGAATGCCGAAAGGATGAGGACGGGTCGTCGACCGTACCGGTCGGATAATGCTCCGAGCAAGGGGGCGAATATGAACTGCATCAACGCCCAGGTTGTGCCGAAGAGACCAAAGATTTCAGCACCTCTAGCTGGGTCTCCCCCAACGAAGCTGACGACTAGACCAGGGAGTACGGGTATTATGATTCCGAATCCGAGAGTGTCAAAGAGTACGGTGGCGAATATGAACGCTAGGGCTGCTCTGCTGGCCTCAGTTCTCGTTACAGTTTCTACCCGTGGAGGTGCTTGGGTCAGTTCGGTCAAGTTGTGGACACCTTCTTGGATGTTTAGAGATTGATTGGGGCTGAGTTACTATTAGCTCGGGCACGTAAGGCCCCTACTTCAAGCTAGTGAGGTCTCAGAACCTGAAATTTGCCTGATAATGTTCGGACTATTCAATTACTGTTGGAAAAAGAGGGGAAGGAGGATTGACCTCCTAGAGTCCGATTCCTGCTCCGAGAGTGTAGATTGCGTTCAGGGTCTGACTGTCTGTTGTCCCGTCTGATAGTGTAGCGGTGATGGTTACCGGGTATATGCCTCCGACCAATAGCGCAACTCCCAGTGGCGTGTTCGTCGTTGTGGTTGATGTGGTCTGTCCCGACTGGAGTGGCATGGCCGGGTTCCAGGATAGTGTTAGCGGTTGCCCGGAGAGCTGGATTGAAAGGGATGCGATCGCCCCATCTCCAATGTTCGAAATCTGAATGTTGAGGCTTGGTGTCTGGCTTAGCTGTTCAAAGTTAATGCTCGCTCTGACATGGTGTTTTGTGGTAAGGAGGGTTGAGCCGCCTGTTTGGACTGCAATGTCCGTGTGGGAGCAGTCGACGCTGTTGCTGAGGGATTGGGTGCAGACCCCGCTGCCGCTGGTTCGGGTTGTAGGTGGCTCGAGTGCTGTGTTCATGTATTGGTCGTTGGTATAGATGATAGCGGCAGATCCAGTCGTTGGACTGGTTGCTATTCCGAAGTCGTCTAGAAGGTCCCTGTTGCCCGTGCATGTGACGCCTGATTCGCATACACCACCGTAATGGATTATTCCCGAGGCTGTGTTCTGGGTGAATTTGCTGCCTGGGGTCGTTGCGGCCAGGTTCTGGGCGAAGTATACTTGCCAGGAAGCGGACATTGGATAGTTGTCGGGGGTGTTGACGCCGTCGTAGTAGCTTGTGCCGTACCATACTACATCTAGGGCTCCGTTTCCGAGAGCGCTACTCCATGGAAAGATAGCAGTGTTAGATGGTGTCTTGTTGATCTGGTATGGTCCAGACCATGTCTGTCCGAAAGTGGTGCTGAAGCTGTAGAACATGTTGTGGTCGTCGGTATAGACGAGGTAGATGTTGCCTGCTTGGTCAACGCTGACGTTGACGAACTGGTGTCCGTATCCGACTGCGGTGTTGGGATTGATGTAGACGGGATAGTCGGTGAAGCTGAGGCCGCCATTGATCGAGACCGCTATCCAGACTGCGTGGGTGCTACAGCCTAGGCATGAGACTTCGCCGGCGTTGGCGATGCTGCTGAAGGATTGGTAGATCAAGTGGTTGTTGGGGTCGATGGCTAGGTTTCCGATCTCATTCTGGTATAGGGCATGCCATGGATGGTTAGCGTCGAAGGCGTTTGCCACCTGGGCGTATGTTGCGCCGCCGTCGTAGCTGCATGTTACGAAGAGGTTGTTGGTGGTGGCGTATGCGTGGTAGGAGACGCAGACCTTGTTGGCGCCGTCTGCGGCGATCCATTCCCTGTCGTCCACTGGAATGGTTGCTCCGGTCGGGTTGAGAATGAAAGAGGCGCCTCCGTCGTGGCTGGTGCTGACGTAGACGTTTGCTAGCGGTGGGGCTGTGGCGAGGCTGGCTACATAGATGTTGTATTGGCCGTTGGTGTTCAGAACGGGCGCCACTGCGATGTCAGTGTCTCCTCCCGCTGGCGAGAAGCCAACGCTTCCGCTTGAGACACTGTCAGGCAATGGTAGGGTTGTGAAGTGGTTTCCGTTGTCGTTGGATTTCCAGGCGAAGGTTCCGCCACATAGGCCGCCTATGACGCAGAAGACGTTTTCTGAGGATCCGTAGAAGTTGCCAGCTGGATCGGCCCTTATTGCTGGCTCGCCTTCAGTGTTCTGGCACGTGCCCGCGCCGTTTGGACAGGAGACTCCGACGCTAAAGCCATGTCTGAACGGGTTGCCTGCGAGTTCATAGTTGGTGAATGTTGGGGCACTAGGGCTAGCAGCACTGGCAGGATGAAAGGCTGTACCGACTATTACGAGTGTGCTTGTTAGCATTAGAATTGAGAGCAAGATTGTCGTGGCTTTTCTTGATAGTTCGAGAATAGGTTTCATCGAAATCCCAGCGTGGTCATTGGAAAGATAATCGTTATTCCGCGTGGCGATATTTTCGAAATTCGAAATTTTCGAAACTCGATATATCAAAACGATATCTTTTGACATACGAACGACTTTGTCACAAAAAAAGGGAGAGCTGTCTCGACTTCGCTGACCCTGAGCCTAGGACATCTTGGCCAGCTGCTCGTCGAGACGTTGGTACGATTCCCGCATGCCTCCCTCTGCACCTGAGGCGACGTAGCCGTCGCGTTGCTCGCGACTCTTGAAGAGGACCCTGATCGTCACCTTCGTTATTGCGTCGTGCTCTTCTAGCGTCATTGTCTCCAGCGATTCCGCGCCTGGAATATTCTCGTAGCTATTTGTTCGTACAACACGTTCTGGTGATCGGAACTCACGGATTATTCCACTGAAGACGTGGTCTGTGCCGTCAGGGGCCCGGTGTACGAAGCGCCATGCGCCACCTACGCGTAGGTCGGCGTCAGCGACCATTATCGTCATGGATCGTGGACCTAGCCATTGTTTGAGGTGTCGGGGTTCGGTCATGGCTTCGAATACGAGTTTGCGGGGTGCGTGGAGAGTGCGCGTGATGAGGACTTCTTTGTCGGAGGGGAGTGTTATTGTCATGTCGTCTTTGTGTTGGATCTTTTCTTTCTGCATCATTTCACCTCCTTCTTCTTCATCCGTTCGAGGTGGGCGTCGAGTCTGCTGAAGCTCTCCTGCATGTTCTTCTTGTACGATCCTAACCAGGCTTCCAGCTCCTCGAAGGGTTCTGGTCGGAGAGAGTAGAGGCGTTTGGGTCCGTCGGGATGGACTTGTACGAAGCCTGCTTTGTATAGTATGTGGAGGTGGCGGGAGACGCCCGATTGGTCGATGCCGACTTCTTCAACGATGTCGTTCACTGCGTGTTCGCCGCTCCGGAGCACCTCAACGATGCGCCGGCGTGTCGGGTCGGCCAGCATCTCGAACACGGCAGTATGCATATGAATACATATGTATGATGGTGCATATAAACGCTATTCTTCAGAGAGGAAGAGCGGTTTAGGCTTGATTAATGAGGCCGAGCATGAATCGTAACGAGGGTGCCGAGATGATCCATCAACTCAGAATTTACGAAATCTTCGAGCACAACAAGGCTGCGTTTCATGACCGATTTCGCGACCACGCGGCGCGGATTATGAAGTCCTACGGCTTTGACGTCATCGCAATGTGGGAATCAAAAACGAATGACCGCACAGAGTTCGTATATCTATTGGCGTGGCCCGATGAGCAGACGATGCTTCGAGCTTGGGGAAAGTTTAGGGCCGATGAAGAATGGAAGAAGATCAAGAAGCTTACGAACACTCAACATGGTGACCTAGTCGGGGTCATCGAGGAACGGACGCTAGTCCCTACAAACTATAGTCCATCTATTCGTCGAACGAAACTCGACAACAAGTAATTCAGACCAACAAACTTCATCCGCTTCGATGATATGAGATGAACCGGGATGATCACTTCTGCCAGGGCGGCTTTACGTCCTTGATGCGGGAGGCAAGTGCCAAGCCCAGCAAGCTCAACAGCACTGCAGCAAATAGGGCGTAGCGGAACCCAGTCACTACGCCTTCCAAAGCGGCGTACGACCCGACGCCGGCAGCGGCAGGAGGATCAAAAGCTCCGGCGATCGTCAAGAGTACAGCCAAGCCGAGCGGAAAGCCTATGCGGAAAGATGTGCCGATTACTCCGGAACCGAGGCCCTCTTCACCCGGCTTCGTTCCAGCAACTGCTGCGAGGTTGACAGCGGGGAATCCAATGCTCGCGCCGAGGGTCCAGACTATCATGCCGGGTAGTACCAGAAAATAGCTCCCTTGTGCTGATATCACGGTAAGAAGGGCAACCCCCCCTACCGTCGCAAGACCTGTTGACACGAGAAGGGTACGTCTAGCACCGAGTCGGTTCATGACTCGGGGAGGCGCCCCATCCGCCCACGAGGAAGAAGATTACTGCTCTAGGAAGGGTTCCGAGACCCGCGTAGAGGGGTGAGTAGCCAAGGATGTTCTGGAGGTAGATTGTGATTATGAACGAGACTCCTCCTACGGTCGAAGTGAGGACAAGGGCAAGGGTGTTCGCGGTGAGTACGGACCCGCGCTTGAGGAATGCTGGGGGTATCAACGGCGATCTAGACCGTGATTCAATTGCAAGAAATGATGCGAGCACGAGCACCGATAGGCCCAGCGGGACGATTGTATCTAGTGAGTCGAAGCCCGAGGTCGCCGCGTTGGTCAGTCCGAAGACTAGGAGGATCGTTCCAAGGGTCACGGTTATGGCGCCGGGCACATCGAGACGTTGATTCTTGAGCCAGCCCTCCGTTTTCGGGAGAAACCTCTGGCTAAGTACAGCCGCTACAACCCCAATTGGAACATTGACGAACATTACTGAACGCCATCCAAAAGCAACTGTCAGCGCTCCTCCCGCAAAGGCCCCGGCTGCGAATCCGGCCGAGAGCACGGCTACTAGAACCCCGAGCGCCTTGTTTCTTTGGGGTCCTTCGGAGAATATTCGTATGAAAATTGCAAAGGCTGTCACCGTTGACATGGCCACTCCGATTCCCTGCAATGCCCCTGAAGACGATCAGTATCAAGAGGGATGGGGCGAGACCGCCGGCCATCGAAGCGATGGTGAAAAGGACAATCCCGGCAATGAAGATTTTCTTCTGACCGTAGACATCGCCTGCTCTTCCCATGAGCATTAGAAACCCTGCGAGGGTTAGCCCGTAGGCGCCAATAATCCATTGGCTATCGGCCAGTGTGGCAAGGAATTGTGTTCGAATCGTGGGAAGGGCCTACTTGAACGATTGAGAAATCGATGATGTCGAGAAAAGAGGCCATAATGATTAGAGCGAAAATGAGACGAACGTGCTGAGTGGCCTGTGCGGCGCTTTCGTTAGTCTGTTCCAAGGTCTCCGAACTCCTTCCACGAAAACGCCGTATTTGCTGACAGAGTTTTATCTATTTCAGTCATATTGATCACTCGCCCCTTCCGGCTGTCTTCCTCAACTGGACGATGCGAAAATTGAGATGAATAGTGTCAGAGAGTTAGTCAACACTGATCCTCTCGAGTCGGATTCCATGACTGCTCAACAAGCGTAGAGAGTTCGATGGGATTGCAGCTGGAATCCTCGCGTTGACCGAGAAATCCGTAGAGTCAGATTATTTGTTGGGCCAGCTTGCGCTCTTGCCGAAAAAGCTCTTCGGCTTCGGTCTAGTAAGATAGACCGGTATGACTATTCCAGCGATGGTCCGGATGATGCCGCCGATAAGACCCACGTCGCCGCCGTAGAGGATCTCGGCTATTCCGAGCCCTATCGAGATGATGTAGATCATGATGCCCGTCATCCAAGCCCATTTTGCTCCTGTGTAGAATCCAGCGCCAAGTGCGAGTCCGAGGATTCCGAACATGATAACTATGATTGCGAGGGCGAAGGGTCCCGAGGCCATTCCCGAAAGAACTGAGGCACCTCCGAAAAGGGAGAGTAGTCCTCCTGCTGCAGCAACGATCGCTATTATCGTGACACCGATTGGTCTCTTAGGTTTTGTCGCAGACGATTGCATCATATCTCGATTTCACTTTTACATGATAAGTCTATTGGCGAAATTGGATTAGGGTCTCTCGGGATTGTTCATAGGACAAGTGTTCCGTCTTTTTTTGTGTGTCCACATGGGCTGTCCTTTCCTAGTTCGGGCAGGTATTTTCGTCCGCAGACTGGGCAGATTCGTCTTGGAGGTCCGGCAGGTTGGTTATCGTACGGCTTCGTTGGTGCTGGTTGGTCAGGGAAGAGGAAGCGGCCCATACTTCTCACGTAGCCTCCATTGCTTGAGGCTTGTCGCAGATGTGTGGGCGGGTGATTACTGCTTTCCTGCAGGCCCAGCACCATAGTTGGCCGTGGATAATGACTCCTGGCGGGTCCCCGGGCCTCGGAGAGTTCGCGCCTGGGATCAGGAGTCGGCGGTCTATGTTTGGCATGAGGCTATTCGGGTTTCTACCTATCGCGGCGACAGGGTGGTAGGTTGGGGTTTCGAATCTTGAGGCGTAGACCGCGAGGGCGAAGGCCCAGAGTCGATCGTCATGCGTCCCGGCAGGGTGTGAGAATTGCAGGTGGCCGGTTTTTGACAGTTGGAATCGTTCTGCGCTCATCTCGTTCGTCAGTTCAGGGTCGCGTCGGAAGTGCAGATGACCGTCTTGCATCAGCCGTTTGAAAGAGTCCATTATCTCCTGCTTCTTCGGTAGGGAGAGAAAGACTCCGTGCGCGTTCCTCAGTCCTGACTTGATAGCGTCTTGGACAAAGAATCCACCGAGACCTGTCTCATCAATGTAGATTCGCGAGACGGTCTGCAGCCTCTGGTTCACGAGATTCAGGTATCCCGTTACCGCGGAGAAGACAGTGCTTGGCGGGAAGGCCGTGTCGTTTACCAAGTACAGGTCCTGCCCAATCTTTTCGACAACGGCAACAGCGGAGCGATCAATCTTCAGACCTAGGTCAGCACCTACGAAGAACTTCCCGGTCCTCGACAGTCGGCCGCTGATCACGTCGTCCTTGGTGAAGGTCTCTGGACCCTCGGTTACACAGCTCTCGATGAGATCGAGAGACAAGTATGCATCCTCATCGTCCGCGAAATCTGCCTCCATCTCACGCTTCCAACGCCCCGGGTCTGTCTGATACTGTCTACGAATCTTTTCTAGAAACTCTGGATCGATAGGTCCATTCGGCTTCAGCGCGTCTTTGTAGCTGACGTGGTGGCGTGAAAAGTATGCGAACTTTTCATCGTTTGTCGCTATGTCGTAGAAGAGAGTGTCCCTGGACCCTGGAGTGCTGGTCCCGTAGAAGCTTCCATTGGTTGTGCTCAATGCGAATATGATCGCATCATACAATTCCTTGTCATGCTCTATGTACGCGAACTCGTCTAGCACGACAACGTTCAAGGTCTCGCCTCGGATCGTGTCGGGATTGTTAGGAAGAGCCTCGATCACAGACCCGTTCCTGAACGCGAGTCTCCCTTTTCTAGGCGGACCCTCAAGCACGTCACGTCCCAGCCTCGACAGGAGTCTGGAGATCTTGTCAACCATCTTCAAGCTCTGCCGCTTACTCGGACCAACAATCGCCGCCCTGAACCCTTGACGGGTCAAAGCGTTGAAGAGTACTGCGACTGCCATGGCGAGGCTTTTGCCGCTCTGCCTCGACCAGCGAGCAAGGATGAACTGGCTCTTGTCCCGCAGGAGCTTCTCCTGATAGACGGTGGCTTGGAAGCCTAGATGTTTGAAAAACTCAACCACATCAGTCTGTTCGATCAACGGCTTGCTGCTAGCTTCGTCTCGTTCTCGCTCACTCTGAAAATTATCGTAGTATCGGTTGATCTTTCTTCCAGGCGATGTTATCATCTCTCTATCTCAACTCCTAGAAGCTCACGCTTGGACGACTATCGTGACTCGACGAGTCTCGGGACCAGTCGGTCTTTCGGGGAAGATGCCCTGCGGCTTCCAGCTCTTTCAGCCGTTTCTCCCACTCTCTGAACTGCTTGTCACGCAGGATCTGGTTCAACACCTGCGCCGTGTTGGTATGCAGCTGTGTCCATCTTTCGCGAGTCTTCGGATCAAGCTTCTGATTCATCATCATCTCACGCGACATTGCAAGGCTCTGCTTAAGCTGGTCGATTATCTGGGACCGAAGGTCGTTCTCGTCCCGCTCGGTCCCTTCCACTAGGCTTGCTCACCCTTGTCGGCTGTTTGCTTGGAGAGTTGTTCTTCTGCTTCCCGTGTTTCTCTTCTGAGACTTCGTCGCGGTCTGGGATTCAGCGCTTCTTGCCAGAGCCCGAGAGATTTCATAGCTATGCTCCCCAGCAACCTGATCTGCGCCTGGTCTAGAGTTCCTTCCTTGGACCCCTCTTCCAGACGATCCAGGACGATACGGCTTAGCCGTCGGATGTTAGCCAGCAACTCATCGCGCTGGCCGATTTCTCTAATCTCTTCAACCAATCTCCAACACTATCTCTTTTTTTTCTTGGCATCGAAACGTTCATGCACCGCGCGTCCCGTCCCGTAGTCCAAGATTTTTCCAGAACACCCGTGATAACGAGCGATCGTGTCTTGCGGCTACAGGCTAGCGCAGGGTTATGGGATCGTTTCTTGTTGCCGATACTAAGCTATGGAGTATCGTTCGAGGGAATTAAGGCATGTCTACCAGAATCAGGATGAGCCATAGAACAGAAGAGAATTATGGATCTCTGTCTAGGGCAGAATAGTTTCACTCTGATCAGACCGGACGCATCACTGATCGATGAATACTATCGGCCAAGTCCGGGACAAACTCTTTTCTGAATGCGATCAACCCGCCTGCGTTCTCGAAAGGGCCTCAATGATTCTCGGGGCAATGCGTATATCGACTGCAGAGGTTCTCCTGATTGATATTCTTGCGTCTAGCGGTGACTCTGTTCTCTCTCCTGCTGCTCTCGATTGCGCTAGCTCCCTCGATGGATAGGTTATCCGTCCCTGTTCAGCGATTGTCTGCTCCGAGTCAATCCTTCACGCTGAAGGCTCTGACGCCTACTCTGAACGCGAGCCAGGGAATGCGCTCTTTCTCAACGATCATGGTGACGGGATATGGAGGTTACACTGGAAATGTGAGCCTCTCTGTAGCCTCAGGCTCCAACACCGAGAATCTCACCGTGTCTTTCAATCCGACTGTTGCTAAACTCTCAGCAGCTCAACCCTCGGTGAATTCGACAATTACCATATTTGTTTCACCTAGGACCCTTTCTGGTACGAACTACATTGTCATACTCGGCTATGACGGGGCTTCCTATGGTTCAACGGACATCTACATCTACGTAACCGGACTAGATTTCGCTATCTCTGCACATCCCTCGCGCCTGACCTTCACGGGAGGCGTTTTAGAGAACCTGCAAACTACTGTCCAGGTAACTAGTGCTGACGGCTTCTCCGGCGACGTGAATATGACGATGTCAGTATCCTCCAATTTTCCGGGAGTCTACGTCATGCCTCTCGTAGCTCCTAACTCGACAAAGGTCTCTCTCACTCCGGCGGTTTCGGCGACTTTTCAGCTCATGATCAGCGTCAATGCGTCCGTACTCCCTGCACCCTACAACGTTCAGATAACCGGAGTCGTCCAGGCCCCCGGCAGAGTCCTGTCTCACGCCTTTTTCGTCAGTGCCATAGTCGGACCGGACTTCACCATGTCGACCGGCATCACAAACGTGATTGTTCACCAGGGGGCAATGGCCGTTTCAACCATCACTTTCACAAGTCTGAACGGTCTGGTAGGGGGCATAATGCTGGAATACGGACCCATTTCAGTTCAGCCACCAAATCCCAGTACGGAATTTTTCCCTTCCTATCCACTGCTCGCTCCCGATGGAACCAACACCACCCGATTAGTGGTGTCAGCGGACAGCCGCACGGGCCTCGGAACGTACGTTGGGTTTGTAGAAGCCACCGTGGGCTGGATAGGAAGATCGCTAGCAGTCAACATAACAGTTGAGGGACCGGTAACGGGTCCTGACTTCACAATCTACGTCGACCCCGTTCACATATCGACCAGCCTCGGGTTCACGGTGACCTCAACAATCAATTTGTTGGGCACAAATGGCTTCACAGGGCCCCTCACTCTGTTTGCTGGATATGGAATCGGTGCCAGCCTAAACCCGACGTATGCCTCTCTGATCCCGAGGGTAAATGCGACCTCTACACTTACTGTCGACGTACCTCTCAATCGTGGCGAAGGCGGAGGCTATACTCTCTGGTGGTTCGCATCTGGAGTATACTCTACTCTTGTGATTGCTTCAGACTCTACAGGCTTCGCGCATGGAGCATGGGTCAACGTCACTGCAACTCCTTTCACCGTTGTTGCTAGCCCAGCTAGCCAAGGGCTGAAGGCTGGCTCGACAGCCCAGTTCAACGTGAGGGTCAATGGCATTGGACAATTCAATGACACCGTGTCTTTATCGGCAAAAGTGTCGGGGGTTAATCCGGCCGCTCAAATCGGAGGATCTACTTCCGACGTGAGCTTTCTCGTTTCAGCAAATCTAAGCAAGAGCGTGCTCAACTTTTCAGGTGCGCCAACTTCGCTTGGTTCCAATCTCACGGTAAGTGTTCTATCAGGAACGCCCGATGGCACCTATGTCGTCTGGGTTACGGCCACCTACCTGCGCCCTGAGTACATTTGCTCCTGCGCCCCTAAGGACGCTTTAGCTTTCACGTTGCCTGTTCAGGTCCTAGTAACCTCCACGGCAAGCGCTGCGCCGACAATCTTTGGACTACAGCCAGCCGAATTCTATGGGATCGTCGCCGCGGCGGGAGCGGGGGCTGTCATTCTTTCTTCCTATCTTGTAGTTCGGAGAGGAAAGCCTACTCGAACTACCGATGGCGGACCTGGGCCGAGTTAACAATTATTGTCGCTCATGCTATGACTTTCCGATATGAAGACACGAAGGAGTATTGGGACAAGATATGGGACTACGGTGAGCATAGGCGTGAACATGTTATCCTTGATGGCAGTGATGGGGAAAAAGAATTCGACGAAGAACTTCGCAAGAGAACCGTTGGGAAGGTTGTCCTGGACATAGGCTGTGGTTCAGGGAAGTTCACTCTGAAGATTGCCAAGAAGGCGAAACAGGTTACGGGCATCGACATTTCTACGATTGGACTTGCACAAGCCCGGATGAACATGATCAAAACCGGGTTGAGGAATGCAGACTTTCGTCTTGCTGACGCTTCGCGTCTACCTGGTTCCGCGAAAAGTTTCGATGTCGTGTACAGCAGGCGCGGACCCGGTAGTGAGACCGTTCGCACTATTTCGGAAGCGTACAGGGTGCTGAGAAAGAATGGGATTTTCATGCAGATTGAGATTGGCGAGCGGGACAAGCAGAATCTTGCAAGAATTTTCGGCCGCGGCCAGATGCTCCATGTGAAAGATCAGGTTTCTGGCATCAAGAGGAAAATGTTAGAGAGGGTCGGTTTCAGAAAAGTTGTGACACGAGACTATGTCGGAACCGAGGTTTTCTGTGGAATGACGGATCTCATGGTGAGGCTGCAATCCGCGCCGATAATCCCATCATTCGATCCACGAAAGGCCCGAATAAAGTTGAGGAAAGTTCAGAAAGAATGCATGACTCACAGAGGCATAGAAACACCCGTACACAGAGTAGTTCTAGTCGCCCACAAGTGAGCGTCTGGAACGAGCGCCACTAACATCATTTGCTCGGACGCACCATTGTTGTACTAGTAACCGGTAAGGGCTCCTTTCTTTCTCGCCTTGTCGAAGAAAGTTCTGAAAGAGAAGTAGCCTATTGGAATGTACAACAAGGTCAAGATGAGTATGGAGACCACGGGGAAGAGAAGGGTCGGATCGAAGATAGAGTAGCCTTTCAGAATAGCGCCCCTCGTGATTGCGAGACCATGTGTAATCGGAAAAATCCATGATATTGCTTGGGCCCATTGTGGTAGTGCTTCTACTGGGAACGCGAGTCCGGTGAAGAAGACGAGGCTTGTCCAGAGTACCTGGTTAATGTCATCAGCCCTCTTCGCCAGAAATGTTAGGCCTGCCAGTGCGAACGCGAACGCGGTCATCCCCGCAAGCGTCAGTAGCACCCCGATTGTAGCGGCCAGAATGTTTGGGGTTGTTCGGAGGGTGAAGGAGAAGACGAGGCTTCCGACTGTTAGTATGATGCTTGTGCTGACAAGTGCCATGGTGATGTTTCCAGCAATCTTTCCCAGCATCCAGGCCACCTTGCTGGACGGAGTGACAAATATGGCTTCGACGGTTCCTGCCTGCTGCTCGTTCCTGATTCCATTTGCTCCTGACCAGACCGCGTTCATTATCACGGCCTGGAACGCAAATCCGAGAATGACGAAGGGTATGTAGTCAGCGTAGCCGCTTGTTGTCGTGAAAGTCGTCAATGCTGAGGGACCAATTATTTGCAGAATAGTCCAGGATGTGAGCAGGAAAAATATTGGTCCGAGTACTTGTAAGCCGACGAAAAAGCCAGCGTTCATGTAGCGGAATGTCTGCAGCATGCTGTACCGGTAGCTCCCCCTGAACACGTCAAGGTCGAATGCGTAACCCATCTGGCTCACTTAGATCTTGTAGAGGGATCCGTTCCTCTTGGCTTGGGCTTCTACTCTCTTCAGGATGAAATGACCTGCGACGATGAGAATTGCGGTGAAGATGTACAGGGGTGCGAGGGTGCCAACGAGACTTATGAGCGTGCCTTCCTGAACAACAGTACTTCTAAGCGCGTTTATGCCATAGGTTACCGGCAGTATGTAGGCGAACAATTGGAATACGGCGGGCAAAGCCGCGACTGGAAAGGCCACTCCTGAAGCATACCTGATGGGCGCTTGGAGACTTGTGGCGAGTTGGTCAGCGGCTCTTGTCAGGACGAAGAAGCTGGCGAAGAATACTCCAACGGCGATCAGCGCAATCATTGTCGAGATTAGGGCAATTATAACCGCACCCCAGTCTGCGATTGCTGGTTGTACCCCGAAGATCACCCAGCTGAGCAAGAATACTCCGACTATCCACCACGCACCCTCCAACAGTGAGCTGAAGCCGGACGCGAGGAGGACCGTCATCCTATTGGCCGGGGTAAGGAATAGGGACTCAATCGTCCCGTTGAACCGTTCTTCCTGTAGGGACGCTCCTGTTCCCCAGAGCATTCGGTTGTAGAGTAGGTAGACGATGGTGCCGAGTATTATCATGCCCGAGAAACTGGCAATACCGTACTTTGCATTGAGAACCTGACCCACCTGTTGTCCCGATGCTAGTCCAAGGTACTGGTACACATTCAGGGCGAGGAGTGGAAGGGGCCAAATGATGGTTGCAAACACTGACGTACGATAGGACACGAACTCTTTGAAGTGGCGTAGTATGACACCTTTGAAGGTAAGCCACTCAAGCTCTAGGTTCAATCGCGTAGCCTCCGTCCTGTAAGAGTGATGAATACGTCTTCGAGCGACGGCTTCGACTGTTCAATCAAGCGCACCCTCGCTCCAGCTTTGACCATTGTTTCGGTTAGATGAGGAAGAGTCTCCTCGGCACTCCTTGTATGGACTAGAATCTCTGTCAGTCCGGCAACTGGGTCGATAACGGAGGTCTTGACTTCTTGGACGCCTCCAATCAGTTTAACATCAGAGATCAGGCTTTCTGGAACACTTGTAGCGTTTATCCTGAGAACGTCGATCTTCTGGACTCCTGCCTTCAACTCAGCGGGTGTCCCCTTGGAGATGATCTGGCCATGATCAATGACCGCTATCTGATCGCAGAGCTGGTCCGCTTCTTCCATATAGTGAGTAGTAAGCAGAATCGTCTTGCCTTGTTCCTTCTGCAACTTCTCCTTGATGAATTCGCGGACGACAACCGCCGAGTTGGGATCTAGGCCTAGGGTCGGCTCGTCGAGCAGCAATGTCGGCGGATCGTGTATGAGTCCACGGATCAGATGCAGTCGTTGTTTCATGCCTCGCGAATATTTCTCGACATTGTCGTTTGCACGATCTTCCAGTTCTACTAGCTTCAGTAACTCTTCGATCCTCGGTTTCGCCTTATCTTCGCGTACTCCGTACAGGCGGGCAAAGAAGAGAAGGTTCTCTCTACCGGTAAGACGCCAGTAAAGACCCCGTTCACCACCTGTGACTACTCCGATGGATGATCTGACTTCGTTGGCTTGCTTGGCTACGTCGAATCCGTTCACGTATGCGGTGCCTTCGTCAGGCAGCAGAAGGGTGGACAATAGTTTGATGGTGGTTGTTTTTCCAGCACCGTTGGGTCCGAGTAACCCGAAGAGTGTGTTCTTTGGAATCGACAGGTTTACCTTGTCGACAGCGGTAATCTGCTCAGATCCCTTCCCCCGTTTGGGAAGAGAGAATCGTCGCTTCTCTCGCTTCTTGTCAAAGAACTTGGTTAGCCCTATGGTATTGATTGCTTCTGCTATGGCCTGTCACCCTTGAGAGCGGTGCACTCACCGCAATTGTTCTAAGATAATCTCCGGAATATCAGGTTATGCTCCCTGACAGCGATTATGTCTTTCGAGATGTGAGATTGACCCAGTTCCTAAAACCCAATGCAGCCCGCGTTGTAGAATATGAGAGTGAAACTACAACTGTCCCCAGTGAACAACATGGTCCAGGTGCCTACTCTGGTGACTTACTTTCTTAACTCTCTCGTCCCACCACTCTTCGTCTTAGAAGCCGATCCTTTCCTACCTCATCTCGTCGTTGCTGCCAAGGAAGATATGTAGCCAGTTCGTCTGAGGATCATATGGCCTCTGACTCTGATTCTTGCTGCGTCCTGGAGGCAGGATCGTAATCATGGAACTCCCAGTCCAACCTTCTGCACAACCTTCACGTGGAAGGAACTTCGAGAGGGCTCCTTGGTGTTATTTGCTCTGGGGCGTGCCTATTCTTCTGGTAATCGGAGCAGGCGCAGCTTACGGCGCTTACGTACTCTCGCTTACTGCAAGAGGAGTTCTCTGGGTAATTGCTGTCGCGTGGGCGGGGACCGGCTGTTTCATAAACGGTCGATCCTGCGGGAGGGTCCACTGCAGAATAGACGGAATCCTCTTCCCACTCCTCAGCATCATCGGCGCAGTAAACGTGCTTTCGATCATCTCATTCGACTGGAACGTATTCTGGCTCGCTTTCGTCCTGATTCTGGTGGGGAGCTTCGTTCCCGAATGGACCTGGAAGAAGTACTCGTGATGTCTGATATGGCGGGGGCCGACGATGTGCGTAACTACCCCGGCTAAGGCCTCGAAGCGTTAGGTAGGACATTCATGTCAGAATCAGAAGATACTGACATTATCCCTGCGCCAACAAGTATCGTACGCGCACCCACAGACATCACTACAGTGAATTCATCTCTAGCAAGGCCAGTCATGCCGAGCCAGGACTCGCTAGCGAAGGTTACCTATTACAAGCTCGACCTGGACACTATCCTTGACAGGCTGATTCCTGATCCGCTCCCTGAATCTGGGGGCAAAGACAATGCAATTCATCACTTGAACATCATAATCTTCGGAAAGCCAAACACTGGAAAAACCACCTTGGCTGAATCGATTGCTCAAGCGTTAGCCCGCAGATACGGTCAGAGGAATGTGAAGGCACTGCGCGCTACGCGCGACCTTCCAGGTTTATTCCAGAATATCGACAAACTCTTCGGCCGTTTCCGGAAACCTCCGAAGGCCATACTCTTGTTCGCTGACGATATGACAAAGGCGCTTAGGAAGCTCTCAGGCACAGTCGAGGTGAAGAATTCTAATGGACAGTTGGAGAAGATGAGGAGGATCGATTACTGGCTAGACAAGTGGTACGATATTCGAGGCGAGCTCTTCAAGCGTGGCATGCGGCAGGGGCTGGTGGTCATGGTTGCGGGTCTCCATCGTTTCTATGGTGGCGATATAGATCTGCGGGCCGACGCGGACCTGCTTCTTGTTCGAAGCACTGGAACGCCTGGGACATTTGACGCGAACAAGGTCGAGAAGATGCTCGGCCCCGTCGTCTACTACGCTATGCGCCAGCATGAGGTTGACGCTCTGCGAGATAGGAGAGAACTTGCTTGGACCGCTTTCGTGGCGAAGACTGGTTCTGGGGTCTTCCGTGTTCCTCGTCCCTCAGTCTCGACAAAATGGCTGATGCGAAACGTCGGAGCTAGCGAGACCTCCCAAGAGTTGGCCGTTGAGGTTGACGAGACTGCGAAGAAACCATCTATCGAAGTCGTTGAACCTAAGAAGAAATTCGCGGTCGAAGTGAGACCCGCTCTTCAGCCAAAACAGCATCTTCAAACTAAACAGCATACGCGCAAACGGGGTCGAGGTTTCGCAGTTGTCCTTGCGGTGGCTGGCATCTTAGTGATAGCTTTCTTGGCCTGGAAGTACGTCTGGCCCCTGCTAAGGTAAGATCAACCAGAGGCGAGAGGTAAGCAGTTCAAGACCGACGGCGAGTCGCCAACAACTGAATCTTCCAATCGAATCCAGCATGACAGGAAATAGGCTGCCTCACAGCACCTTTTCAGACCGTTTCCCAAACCCCCACAGACGGTGGCGGTTATGAGACGGATATTTCGATGGGTCTTAGAAACTGTCTCAGCGTTGAATTAACAGCCTCTGTGTGTCTGAGCGCGTTTGAGTATATTTGATGCATCACTTTCTCGGGATCGTCCTCTAAGGGTCCCTGGTACTTTTCGGCGGTCTTGCAGATTGCATTGCAGACTTGGTGGGTCAGAGTTTCCATACTCCTAGTCGATGGTGCGACAGTCTCCCCGAACAGAGATAGGCAGGCTGTGACACCCCTCGCCCTCTCTATGTCAATGGGCATGAAATATCGTCTAACGTCGTTGGGGAGTCGTTCACGGTCGACAATGAATGCTTGTGCGTTTGCAATGTACCACTTCTGAATTATCCCGTGTCCTCCCGCTTCACTTCGTACTTTTGAGATGAGCTCTTCCTCCCTCAACGCTTTGAGATGATGACCAATGGAAGGTGGAGAGAGGCCCATTATTTTCGAAAGCTCCTTCTCGGTTAGAGCTCGCCGGGAGAGGAGCCGGAGCATCTCCCTCCTCATGGGATCAGATATCAGCCTCGCCTGCGACTCATCAGTAACTACCTTGACGGCCGCGCGTTCTCGCATGGACAAGTCCATTGTGAGAAACTTCCTCGATTAGAATGGTCTTATCGGCTAGACGTACTTAACGGTATCCAAAAAATCGAGTGAATTCGTCTATCTGACCCCAGATATCCCTGGATAAAAATCGAAAGAACGCCCTTACCGGCTAGACAGTGAAAACCAAACGCTATATCCGGGGCCTAGGATTCGCAATCTGTTTTCATCTTGATTATGCATTTAGGGCAGAGAGCAAAACAGAGGGAGACTTCGAGGATCACCGTCCGTTTCAGGAAGAGCGCGAGCAAACTCCTCGCACTGATGATTCTTGCCTTGATGGCGATCCCAGCGATTCCGATTCATGCCCAGACTGTATACCTTCCTGGGGTCCATGTAGGCGACTCTGTGACATATGGGCAGATCAGTGTCGCGACGACTGGGACCGGTCCTCCTCCGTCAGGTTTCCAGGTGTTCAATGATAGCAAGTCGATAACCGAGACTGTTACGAGCGTAGATCTAGTCTCGAAGACGGTTGGAGCTACCCAGGCGTTTCTTTTCAAGAATGGAACGAGCCAGTCGCAGAACCTGTTTGGTAGCGTTGCAGATGGAAGCGGAACTCTCAATGTTTTCATCCTTGCAGGTGGTCTCAGCGCCGGAGACCCGCCATTCCAGACATCTTCCGCCAATTCATTTTTCGGATTTCTCACTGAGACGGTTACGAGGGAATATGCCGGTGCATTGCGGACCGTCAACTTGCTCAGCTTTCGCAGCATTCCCCAGTCGGGAATAAACAGCCTCTCGTTTGCTTGGGATCAGCAGACGGGCTTCCTGCTTGACGTCGCTGAGAATGCAACCACAACATTCTCCTCTTCCTCGTCCCAGACATTCTCGATCAAGATCAAGGCGACAAGCACCAACATATGGAATCCTTCTAGCGCTATGGATTTTGGCTTCGACGCGATCACTCAGGGATCTCCGCTCGTACATCTCGGACAGTCTGCTAGCTACACCCTGAATCTTACCAGCTTCACCGGGTTTGCGGGCTCTGTGAATCTGAGTGCGACTATTACTAATTCATCTCTAGCTCACCTCCCAGCGCTAGGCTTGGGCAGCACGAGCGTGATGATCCCGTCGAGTGGCTCTGTTACAACAACGCTGACGTTTTCTACGGATGCTTCTACGACATTGGGACTCTACCTATTCTCAGCGCACGCATCTGGCAGTTTGTCTCACGATGCCTTGTTCGCAGTATCTGTTCAACCTCCTACTTTCGCACTCCTATCCAGCCCAACAAACATGACAATCGCAAGGGGCTCGACAGCGGCATCCAAAATCACCGCTAAGGCCTTGGGTTTGTTCTCCGGCACCATAAGTCTCTCAGCGTCTCCTTCTTCTCCAAGTATCACCGCTTCCCTGAACCCGACAACGGTCCATCTCTCCTCGACTGCGGCCTCGGTAAACTCCACCCTGAGCCTCTCTGTTGGCACATACGCCGTCCCTGGAGATTACAGTGTATACGTGACTGGAACGAGCGGCCAATCCCAACAATCCGCGTTCATCCCAGTCAACATAATGGGCCCCCAGTTCCGAATGTCCGTCAACGCATCCTCTCTAACACTCGACCCTGGCAGATCGGCTGCCGTTGCTGTTACTCTGACAAGCGTTTCCGGCTTCAGTGGCACGGTGGTACTGGCTGACTCGTCTTATGGACCGGCGGCTATTTCGCTCAGCCAAACAAGCATCGTCCTCTCTTCAGGGGGAACAGGTAGCGCCATCCTCACGATCTCGGTCGCCCCAAGTGCTTCCCCGGGGTCTTCCATCTCCGTCTCCGTCACAGGAATCAGTGGTCTCCTAGATCAGACGCAGAGCGTTTTTGTTAGCGTGCCTAATTCCGGATTCGGATTTTCTATGTCAGCAAGTCCTTCCAGCCTTACGATTGAGCCGGGCCAGAACGGAAACTTCACCATCGCTCTGGCCAGCAATGGTGGCTTCTCTGGTCATATAGCGCTGGCTACACAATTCTACGGTAGCCCTCTGGGCTACGTCTTCAGTTCAACGAACGTTACCGTTACCCGGGGAGGGACGGCCACCTCTACACTCAAGGTCTCGGCGCCCGCCACCATTCCACAGGGCTCCTCTAACATCAACGTTTATGCCAACAGCGGCAATCTGTCTCAACAGGCCTTCCTCTCCGTCAACATCGGTACTCCTCCTGTTCTAACACCTGACTTTGACATCTCCGCGTTCCCTCCAACCCTACTTCTAGCGCCGGGCACTTCAGGCGACTCGACCATCACACTGGACGGCCTGAACGGGTTCAGCGGAAACCTCGCCTTGAGCGCATCATTACGGGGAGGCCCACCTGGCGTGTGCCCGGGTGCGACCTGCCCTACGGTATCTCTGGAGCGGAATGTCCTCAAATTGTCGAGCGGTGCATCAAACAGCACAACGGTTTCCGTGACTGTTCCAACTTCCACACCTCACCCTTCATTCTATACGGTAGTTGTGACAGCCACAAACGGCAGTCTATCCCGTGATACTTCGGTAACAGTAGGCGCCTGCCCTTGTCCCTCGCTCCAAGCCTCCTTCAATACGAACTTCGTGACCATCATCCAAGGCACGAGTATCGCCGCGACACTCATACTCTCCAGCTTCCAAGGCTTCTCGGGCACTATATCGTTGCATCAGTCCTTGACGGTGTTCGGACAAAACTGTCAAGATTCCAGCTGCCCCTCAATATCTCTCTCTCCCATGAGTGCCTTCCTCTCCGCAAATGGGACCGCAACTTCGACACTTACCATCGATACCAACTCGACCACGACGATCGGTCGATCCTATAGTGTTCAGGTGGTTGCTGATTCCACATCCCAGACAGCCTACGCTTATCTAAGTGTCAATGTTGTGAGTCCCACCGCTCCGGATTTTACAGTCTCATCAGCACCTCTTCCTCTAATCATCACTCCGGGCAACTCAGCGCCCATGTCAATCTTGCTAAGCAGCCTTAACGGGTTCAGCGGCAAAGTAACCCTCTCCTCATTACCTGGAGGGGCCATCGCGATCTCTCCAAACTTTCTGAACCTTACCGTAGCTTCTGGAGGATCAGCGGGCTCTATCCTAACAATCTCAGTGCAAGCCAATGTTCCCTCCGGCTTCAACTTTGTCTACTTGACTGGGACAAGCGGCATCCTAACTCACGCACTCTATCTACCCGTAATTGTGGCTGCTCCAGACTTCAGTACAGTGGCGAGTTTGACTTCTCTGACCGTTCAGGCGGGGGGCAAATCCAATTCCACCATAATAACAATTCCGAGCCTGGATGGCTTGCAGGGAAGCGTATCTCTGGACTCAATAGTACAGCCCTGCTTTAGCGGAATCTGCCCGACCGTTTCTTTCAACCCACCGGGTGTGAGTCTCTCGCCAGGTGGGTGGACCTCATCGAACATTAGTGTCTCAGCACCAACTGGCACTCCTCCCGGGAGCTACTTCATAACAGTCAACGTCGCGAGTGGTTTGCTCAGTCACGCTGTTTATCTTTCGGTACTGGTTACGGGACCAACAACATTTTTCCCCGACTTCGGCGTATTCGCCTCTCCATCCGCCCTCACGATCGCCCAAGGAGGATCCGAAGACTCCACTATTGCAGTGAACAGCCTCAACGGATTCAGTGGGACTGTCACACTGTCGCCCGCCACACCACCGGGTATTACGGCAGTCTTGGCGTCGGGGAGTCTATCTCTCACTCCCGGAGGAACGAGCTCTGCGACGCTAAGCGTATCCGTCGCATCCACAACAGCCACCGGTTTCTACTCTCTCACTGTGACTGGTACCAATGGTACCGTGTCACATCCGGTCGACATTAGTGTGCGGGTGGTGGGCCCTGATTTTGAAATCTCGGCAAATCCGGGCTTTCTGAATGTGCCGCAGGGTGGATCCGGCATATCCGTCATTACCCTTGGCAGCCTTGCTGGCTTCGCAGGCACGGTGACCCTATCGGCGTCAGGAGACCTCGCAACATCGTTCAGCCCCAGTACTGTCTTTGTGTCAGCAGGTGGATCAGCGTCTTCGAACTTCACGATCAATGCATTCGCTCCCACGCCGGGTGTCCACTATCTGACTGTAACCGCGTTTGCAGGCATTGTGTCGCACTCGATAACGATAACCGTCGACTTAACCGGTCCGGACTTCAATATCTTCGCCATCCCGTCACGACTCACAGTCGCCGAAGGAGCGTCTGCCCTCTCAACGATTACTCTTACTGGCCTCGATGGCTTCTCCAGCCCAATACTCCTTACTACCTTTAGTCCATACGGTCTCCAATCGTCCGTGAACCCAGCTGACGTGACCCTTAGTAAAACAATGAATTTGGTTACGGCAGGTCTAAACGTCACAGTTCCGGCCACATTAGTTCCTGGCTCCTTCTACTATGTCACGGTGACCGGTACCAATGGCATACTTGCCCATTCAGTAAATGTACCCGTGATCGTGACGGGTCCAGACTTCACTATCTCTGCCGATCCAACCTTCTTGACAATCGAGCAAGGCAAGAACGCTACTTCGACGATCAGCCTATCCAGTCTTGATGGCTTTCAAGGAACTGTAGAACTTAGCGCCAACAGCTTTGGAGCCCTCTCGATGTCGTTGAATTCAACTGTCACATTATCGTCAGGTGGAACAGGCACTGCCACGCTTAGGGTTTTCACAACGACCTCTACCCCTCTAGGAGGCTACACTTTCTTCGTGACTGGTACCAGCGGCATACTCTCACATTACACCGATGTATTCGTCACTGTGGCGGGTCCTGATTTCCGGATCTCCGCAAACCCCCACTCATTGATCCTAATGGCTGGCCAGAGCGCAAATTCGACAATCAGCCTCGATAGCATCGACGGCTTCGCAGGCATTGTGAAACTCTCAATTTCGGTGAATGGTGTCACTGCATCTCTGAATCCGCTGAGCGTCGCGCTCACTCCGACTACGACATCCGCCATTTCCAACCTGACGATATCCGTGCCCGCCACCATAGCCCCGGGTTTCTACGGCATCGGAGTGACGGGAGTGAATGGCTCACTATCTCACACGATTGGCATCTCCGTAGAGGTAATCGGGCCGGACTTTACCATAGTCTCGAATCCAGCGTTTCCTTCGCCGCTCAAGGCTGGACAGACGACCCTCTCCACAATCACGCTGAGAAGCCTCCTCGATTTCTCTGGACTTGTTACCCTGACCATTTCGTCCCCGATTCTATCCGCTAGCCTCAGCAGTACAGACATCAATCTTGCACTAGGAGCGCAGGCTTCAGCCGACCTCAACGTAACAGTGCCAGCTAACACTGCTCCAGGTTCCTACGCGATCACGGTCACGGGAGTCAGTGGCTTGTTGTCTCACACAACTTACATTTTCGTGAGCGTGATCGGGCCTGACTTTAGTGTTGGAGTGGTTCCATTTTCTGGAACGGTGCCGGCCGGTACGACTGGGACCTTCTCCGTTTTGTTGGAAAGCCTCAACGGTTTCAGCGGAACGGTGAACCTAAGCACCACATCGGCCAACGGTTTCACAACAACTCTGAACTCCGGGAAGATCACACTGCCCTCCGGAGGACTGGTCTCGGACGGCCTAGAGATCTCCGTGCCTGCCAATACTCTGACGGGAACTTACAGGGTCGATGTAACAGCCACAAATGCCAGCGGCGTCCCTGTTCATAACACGTTCGTACAAATTTACGTGCTCGCCCAGAACTTTACATTGATTACATTCCCATCCACAATATCAATCCAGGCAGGATCTGCCGGTAAGTCAATCATAGACGTGGTCGGCCTCAACGGTTTCTCCGGGACCGTGGCGCTCACAATCGGGCATAATACCCAACAGCTAGCAGCAACTCTCGGCTCCGTCAGTCTGAAGCTTACGCCAGGCTTCACGAATTCCACCGCTCTGACCATATCCACAACCACTAGCACCACTCCTGGCGTCTACCTCGTCGTGGTGAACGGAACAATCGGGTCTCTCTCGCGCTCAGTCACTGTGAGGGTTGGTGTCACTGCTCCCTCCCAGATACACCCGACCTCTACGACTCTCGTCTGTGGTTCTCCTGTGGTTGTGAATCAAGCTTCCACTTGTACTGCTACAGTTACTGATACGAGTACCAGTGGTGCTACCAGTCCCTCAGGAACTGTTACTTTCAGCACTACCCTATCTGTGCCCGGCTCGTTCGACTCGACAACTTGCAACCTCGTTGCAGGTGCGACCGGGACCGCGACTTGTTCTGTTCACTTCAATCCCTTACGATATGATCTTGGCCCTGTGAGTGTTTCGGCTAGTTATGGCGGCGATTCGTCTCATGATGGTAGTTCCAGTTCCGCGTTCAGCATCACTGTCAACGGACGGACCGCTTCCACGACAGTCATTTGTGACAGTCCGGTGAGCTTGGCTGTTCCACCTAATCCTTCTACCTGCACGATAATTGTTACGGATACCGATACGGCCGGTACTCCCCTCACACCCTACGGTCACGTTGACCTATCGACCAATAGTACAGGCACTTTCTCAACTCTAACGAACCAATGCGAGCTTGCGGGTTCTGGTGTCTCCGGCAGTTGCACCATTATCTATTCCCCGACGGTTGCTGGTGTCCACAGGATGACAGCCAGTCATCCTAATGACGGGTATCACTTGCCCAGTTCGGGCTTCGTCGATATAACCGTTAGTGGAAAGGCAACCCCGACCATCGCAACAACCTTGTCTGCCACTGCGATTTCCGTTGGTGGATCCGTCGCTGATTCCTCTACTCTGGCCAGCGTCTTCCAAGCGGGTGGAACTGTCACTTACAATGAGTTCAGCGGCGCAGCATGTGCCGGGACTGCGACAGTCATTTCTACTGTGACCGTCACAAACGGACTAGTTCCAGACAGCAGAGCTGTCCTCTTCAACTCTACTGGCAGCTTCAGCTTCAACGCCGTCTATAGCGGCGACGCTAACAACGTCGGAGCGACTAGTGCTTGTGAGCCTTTCACCGTAGGTAAGGTTGTGTCTTATGCTTCGACTGTTGTCTTTGACGCTTCCACCAACGCGGCCTGGTCTGGCTCTGAGGTTACTGGTGCTTCTGCTTATGATACTGCTTCCCTTTACATTGTGGTTTGCAGGGGAGGAGGCCCGTGCGGAACTCTGCCGGGTCTTCCTGGTCTCCCTCTCTCTGGGACTGTTGGCTACACCTTCTACTCGAACGGTGGCTGCTCTGGAACTGGTGTTTCGCAGACTGTTACTCTGAACTCTATCGGTCGTGTTCCCAACTCTACGTCTACTGGCCCTCTGGCTCCTGGCACCTACAGCCTAAACGCTACTTACAGCGGTGACCCGAACTACTTCGGTTCGACAAGTCCTTGTGAGCCTCTAACGGTCAACATGATCAACCCAACGATCTCTACAACTCTGTCTGCAACAACGACGACTGTGGGTGGTTCGGTTAGCGACTCGTCTACTCTTTCGAATTTCTACAAGGCGACCGGCACGGTCACCTACGAGTTCTTTACTGGATCTGTTTGCAGAGGCACTGCTACTACTGTCGGGACCCCAATCACCGTGGCCAACGGGTTGGTGCCGAACTCCATGTCACAGACGTTCAACTCTCCTGGGTCGTACAGCTGGAACGCCGTATACTCTGGTGATGCTAGCAACAGTGGCGCAACTAGCCCATGTGAATCTCTGACCGTGAACAAGGCTAGTCCAACACTGGCGACCTTACTCTCTTCCTCGTCCGTAACTCTAGGGAACGCAGTCTCTGACTCTTCAACCCTCACGGGGAGCTTCCAAGCCACTGGGACATTGGCATACTCTGGCTTTAGCAACAATCTCTGTACTGCTCCTGGAAAGGTCGTTTCAATCGTGGACGTTACGGGAGGAGTCGTTCCCAACTCTCGACTGGTCACTTTCAACTCTACAGGTGACTTTGGATTCCAAGCGTCTTACGGGGGCGACGCCAACAATAGTGGCGCGACGAGTCCATGTGAGCCGTTGTCAGTTACCTCTGCGGGCCAACCGGTTCTCTTGTCTTTCAAGGGCTTTGATCTCGACGACTACGAGAATGGATTGGGCCAATTACAGGTCTTCGTCAACGGTCATCTCGTTGTGGACATTCCTGCTGGCCTGAACCATCTCAGTGGATCCGGCGACTACACCCTCTACACGGATCGTTGGATCAACTTTGGACCCTTTGACATTACAAGCTTCGTGGTGAACGGACGGAACAATGTCACCTTTACAGACCTCAATCCAGCCGACCATTTCGGCCTTGTACGTAACGTCATGATAGCACAGGGCTCGACGGTGCTACTCAACGTGGGCAGAACAGCCGGAATCTATCCCGGACATTCCAAGACATACACGTTCTCGATCCCGCCTCTCACTATCACCAGCTTCACAATCTCGCCCAAGACAACAGCATCGAACCAGGTCCTGACCTTCACGGCCACCTACACCGGTGGGACAGCGCCGTTCACGTGCGCCTTCAGGTTTGGCGACGGCAAGTCAGTGACGGTTGCTGGTAGCTTAGGCACATGCACAGTGACCCACGAGTACAATCAACCGGGAACGTTCATGGTAACAGTCACTGTTCGAGGATCCAGCACCTCAGACATCGTCCGATCAAGCCTAGCCGTCAACGTCACTTGACGGCAGCCAGATCATGCTCCGGGCGAGGGTTGTCCCGTGGACAAGGTCAGCCTTTCCAGAGTCCTATCGCGGCCCCAGCTAGAAAGGCCACTGAGGATATTGGCAAAAGACTAGCGAGTCCGACTGCTTGAGCTGCCACTGGTTGTGCTCCGTTGAAGACGTAATAGATTGTATTCGCCGAAGGCGTGCTCCAAGCAAAGTTGAGGTAGCCTGTGACCACAAGTAACACGACCAAGGCTACGACAGCCAGGGCGAGCTTGATCGCTCTCTTGATAATCACACCCAACAGGATTCCGATTATGAATGTTGTAATCGACAGCACGGAGGTCAGGGTGGTTATGTCAAGACCGTTTGCCATTTCGAACTGTATAGTCTTAGCTCTACTGGTATAAGGGGCTATACGGGTGAGAAGTTGCAAAAAGATGTCTAAGGCGAAGGTTTCACGGCGGGATAATTCGTGGTACAGAAGCAGGCTGGTTGTCCGAGCCGATCCTTGACGTCGACCGGTCCCATGAACAGAATGCTCGTCGAACAATTGAACAACACCAGCCTCCACACAACCTTGCTGAAGCTTTCCTACACGTACAACAATACTGGAACAGTGTCCAGCGTCATTGGCATGATAAACGGTGGTACCGTCAACGAGCAGTACAGATACGACCCTCTTCAGAGGCTCACAAACGCCACTGTCACTAGCTCGGGAACCTACAACAGGATCTGGTATGCGTACGACGGTGTTGGGAATAGGCTGAAACAGAGCCTCAACGGAACAGTCACAAGCTACCTCTACACTCTCTCAAACAACGAACTATCATCATCGTCGGCGCCAGGAACTGGCACGTCCTATTCCTATGACGGAATTGGCAACCTCGTATCTAAGACAACCGGCAGCCTGACTTGGACTTACACATGGGATACTGCAAAACGCTTGCTGAAAGCTGGAAACGGAACAACCCAGGGAATGTATGCCTACGACGGGGAAGGACGAATGCTAGAATCGAAAGAAGGATCCGCGAACATCTATTTCGCATACGCAGGCAGTGGCATTCTATGGCAGAACGGCACAGACTTCGTCTATGCGAAAGGCATGAAGGTAAGCTGGATTGGAGTTTCGAGTCTGAACACACCCCGGTACTACCACACAGACCAGCTCGGCAGCGTTCGCCTAACAACAAGATACGATGCGACGGTGGAATTCACGGACAACTACCAGCCGTTCGGCCAAGATAATGGTAAATCCATTGGATTCCAGAGGCCGCCCCCCTTCGAATTCCAGGGTAGGACGGTTCATCAGCAGAGACTCAAAGCCCGGGAGGTTATCAGTTCCTCAAAGCCTGAACCTGTATTCGTTCGTCATGGACTGCCCCTGTTCCGGAACGGATCCTACAGGAGAGATCCCAATCCCCTTGAGAGACGACCTTTTTTACGGAACTGGTAGCGGAGATGATTGGGGTCAGTCTGCCACAACCAGTTCTACCTCGTCTAGAATAATTCCTCAGGTACCTGGCGAAATGCGTTCGAGCTTGAGCGTTCGCCTGGACCCTATAGACTGGTTGGCAGCGCACAACCAGCCGGGGCCTTGGTCTCCTCAAGAAGCCCAAGCAATCATTGACAAAGGAGTGGAGTTAGCGAATAGTTTCAAAGCCCAGAACGCCTACGACCAGTGCAAAAATACGGCGACCTCCTTCATAGCTGCAGGGCTTTTGACGGTCGTCTCCGGTTCAACCTTCACTCTACTCTTTATCGGGGCTGCAGCGTTCTTCCCTCCCGCTGAGGTGGCTGCCCCGTTCGTCGAGGCCGGTGTCCTCATCGTCGGAACGGCATTTGTGCTTACCGGAGCAATCTACTACGGAGTGAATTGCCATTACCCAGCATAAGCCGGTAGCTGATTTTTGATAGTTATTGGAACATCCGCGTTGGTCGTGACTAGACTTCACGGCACAGGCACGTTTGGTACATTGATCGCGGTCTTATCTGTTGTCATCGATGGACTGATGACCACTGGTCTTGTTCTGGCGAGAAAATTCCTCAGAGACTCCATATGTCTCCGTCCAGGCCCAAACGCAACGACCGACAGGACTGCTCCAACCTATCCGACGCTTTCATAGGAATGTTTTATTCGAAGCATATGATTGGAGAACCATGAACGTGCAAAGCGGTTATTCAATTAACAGGCTTAGGCTCTGGGGACTATTGATTGGAATGGGCTTCGCATTGGGCATCGGGTTCACTTTTTTGACTTCTGAAGGAAACCAGTTGCTTGACTGGAATGCCTTGGCAGCCCTTGGTTTTGGACTATGTGCGGCCTCCTTGATGGGGCTATGGCTAGAGCTCAAAAAGGCGAAGCGCTAGCTTCGGAAGTCGGACTCAAGAATTGACTATCCAATTGAAGGAGGTGCTTCTTGACTGGCGTTTGAATAACCTACGATATCTGTGAACATGATAACTGCGAGCCTTCGCTCGAGCTTGACTAAGGACTGCCTAGCACGATGAAACACTGACGGGTTCTGAGGCCTACAAGTTTACGGGCAAACCTGTTAGCCAAACCACAGGTTTGTACTGCGACTACCGGCAGTGGTGTCACTCTTCGACTTGGAGCTTCAAAAGCAGAGACCCGCTGGGAGGGCCCGACGGAGCATCAGAGCGTCCCGAAGAATTCGTTTTTTCCCTCTCTAGTTGTTATCTTTCTTCTTCTACTAACTTTTCTTTTCTGTTATCTTTCCTTTTTCCACTAACTATTTTTTTCTGCTATCTTTTTCTCGACCCCCCCGGGGGGGTATCTGAAAACAAAAAACTCCTTCACACCTTACGAGAGAAGGTTGTCTTGTTGTTGGCGCCGGGAGTGGGATTTGAACCCACGCGCCCCGAAGGGGCACAGGCTGACAGGAGAGCCTATTCCAGACATGGGCCCGCGTGCTAAGCAGACTGCCCGGTACCAGGCTCCGGAATCCCGGCCAAACAGGCAACCGTTCTAACGACTATTTTCCCTTTTGGGAAGCACGACGAGACACGCATTCAAAAGAATCCAGTATTCGAAACCCGCACAATAATAGCCCCTTAGAACAAAGAAATCCTGAATTGTTTCTTCAGAAGATTAACGAGAGTGGCGATGGGAGCGAGCCAGCCAACAACCCTTGACGGGCGAATGGCAGTGCTCGCGCCCGGGGGACGCCACCCTTGAATTATTTACATTAGGAATAATCATTCTAAGCCTGGCGTTACTCTGATTCCCAAGTGCTCGTAACTACAACCAGCTCCCTTTGGAGGCACGATTTTAAGTGACTAACACCCTCTAACACGGGGTAATCTTGGAACGCTGTGCAGTATGCGGAGCAGAAGAATTCATTCCATACGTCTGCCGGTACTGCGGCCGCACCCACTGCGTCTACCATCGCCTTCCTGAGAATCATGAATGTCCCAATATTCAGCAGGCCCGCGCCCCTAGGCAGCCCATAGTGCTAGAGCGCCGCCGAACGGGGGCAACTCTAAGACTCCTTCAATCACCGCGAATGGGCATGATGCCTAGGCGCGAGTTGGTAGCTCTCACTACTGCATGGATTGTCCTTGGAATAAGCTTCTCGACAAGATACATGTTCGCGTGGTTCGCCACTCCGATAGCCCTTCTCGAAGTGTTTCTCCTGAGCATGATTGTTATCGGTACCGGTTTCCTCGGCCATGAGTTAGCGCACAAGTTCACAGCGCAGAGATACGGGGCCTGGGCCGAGTTCAGGCTGTGGACTATAGGAGCAATCATGACTCTCGTTTTTGCGGCTGCATCGCAGGGCACTTTTGTCTTCGCAGCCCCCGGCGCGGTCTACATCGCATCCCGATCCAGCTACATTGGTGACGCGATGGACAGAAAAACCAACGGCATCATTTCGCTCGTGGGACCCTTAGTCAACGTTGCTGTGGCAGGAGTCTTCGCTCTCGCCTACTTCACCCTTCCAGTAATCGGAATCAATGGAATAATCATCAGTGGCCGCAATTTTCTCCCTTGGGCTGTCTTCATCAATCTCTGGCTTGGAGCCTTCAACATGATACCCTTCTTCATACTCGACGGACAGAAAGTTCTGACCTGGAATCGAGCCATCTGGGCACTAGTGACCATTCCGCTATGGCTAGCAACCGCGGCCGCGCTGATCCTCCAATTATCCTAGCTACTCCGATTTCCATCTCAACACACTCTGACCGAAGAAGCGGTACTCCTGTCCACACTTTGGACAGGCAATATTGTACTCCTCTTCTGCTTTAACTTCCATCACGATCTCTTCTCCGCAGTTGCAGACGAACGAGACTTGACTCTCGGTCATTGCGAGTCAACTCTGAGCCTGAATAGTGACTGTCTTCGTTTTCCACAAACGCGGATAAGTCTCAGTGGGCATTATGACTCTCACAGTTTTCGCAGCCAGCCCATGATCCGTCTTCATCATCTCTTCACTCGACATGAGTGCCTTCGACAAGGCGACGAGCTCGTCCTTCAGAGTAAACAACGCAATCGACATCTTTGGAACAATACCCTCACTCAGACGGACAATTCCGGGAACTGCCAGCTCTGCTCCGTGGCAAATTGAGCTTACGGTAGAATCACGAATGTAGACGCGTGGGACAAATTCGAAGGCTGACTCCATCGGTTTCACCATTCGTCTCGCCAACAACTCTCTCTCCTCACCGTTAGCCTCAGACAGTTGCATCAGGTCATACAATGAGAATGATTCGTCCTCGGTGAAACTTCCTGCACGGGTCCGTCGAAGCTCACGCATGTGTGCACCAACCCCAAGCACTTCGCCAACATCGTAGACGAGTTTCCGAATGTAGGTTCCTGCCTGACATCCAACCCTGAACAGAGCTTCGCGGCCATTGATCTCGATATCTCGAATGTAGTAGATTCTCCTTTTTCTCACATCTCTCCTTACAGCCGCTCTAACAGGAGGTCTCTGAAGAATGTCCCCGACGAACTCCTCGAGGACTGCTCGCGTTTTCTTCTCTTCCATGTCACCGTGAAGAGCCATCAGACAGGCATATTCTTTGCCTGTAAGTAAGAAAGCCTGGATTGTCTTTGTTGCGTCTTCGAGAGCTAGTGGAAGTACGCCCGTGACCATTGGATTGCTCCGACTTGGTGAAGGTCTCTAGAGTTCCGCCATGGCCAGCATGTTTCAGCCGCAACATTCGTTTGACCCAGGCTACAACTTCGTGGCTGGACGGTCCAGAGGGCTTGTCCAGGTTGATTAGTCCAAAACGAAGATGCTGGTTGAGAGGCCTCTTCGTCGGCGGACAGCCGAGGGCTGGGTCGGTTTCTTCTTCAAGCTTGACCAGGAGTTTTCTCTGTTCTTCCCAGGGGGCCCGCTGAGACACTTATCATCTCCATTTCAATAGTGGAATTCCCCGTCTCTTAAAGAATCTCAACTCAAGAACAGACGCCTGGAGAGAAGAGATGAGTCTTATGCGTCGGCGTGGGGTCTGTTAGGCTGTTACGAGAACCTGTTTTGGCAGAACGGCTTCTTTGAATGCTTCGGCCTTCTTTCCTTTGCCGATAGCCTTTGCTACATCCTCGTCTGAAGCTCCTTTCTTGATATCGATGGAGTCTTCAGTAGGTTCGAGGTGTTTCACGTTTGTTCTTCTACGGCGAACGCCAGAGATCTTCTGGGGCCCAGTAGCTAAGACGAAGTTCTTGTCGATCACGTCAACAATTACGCACTTCTGTCCCGTCTCCCGACCGCTAAGTTTCACACAGATGCGTCCGACTTCGATGGTGGGCATCGGGACAATCTTCCTAGACCGCTGTCACGGTCGAAATCCTCATTTAAGGTTTCGTCGGTTTCGCTGGGCTGTCTTCGCTCTTCGAACCATCAGAGCTGCCGAAACGAGAACCTTGGCTGTATCCTCAATCGAACCGAGGCTAGTGTCGAGAATGAGATGATAGATGGAGCGATCTTCAACCTGAAACCCGTAGTGTCTGAGATATCTTTCCCGCTGAACAGATTCCCTCTGCTCAGTCTGAGCCCGAGCCTCTTGGAAGCTTACTTTGTCCCGCCTAGCAATTCGTTCCAAACGGACGTCTTCAGGAGCGGTGAGGTAGATCCGTAAATCCGACCTTTCCTTCAGAATCCAGCCTGCGAGTTGACCGTCAACAACAACATTACCCTTGTCGGCTTCAGCTGTAGTTCGCTCATCAACCAGTCTGTCAAAGGAAGGATCTTCCAGCGCCTTCTCGCCCAATTCTTCGAGAGAGACCTTCTTCTCTTTCGCGATTCGTCGAAACACGGCGCCGGCTGAGACGTGCCTGATGCGCAACGCTTCAGCCAGTCGAGCAGCATAGGTTGACTTGCCCGTGCCGTGAGGCCCACTGACGGTAATGATCATGTTGAAACGTTGGAGGAACGGACGAGAGCTCGAACCTCTGTAGAGAGACAGTTCGGGCACAATACTCCTCCGAACGGCCTTGACGGAGCGCGGGCGCTCCTCGAATATCTCAAGGGCTTACGAGTTGGGACCCCGTGTAGTTCCTTGCCACAGCGAGAACATTGTGCCTTCGCCGGGGCTCGTGGCTCAAAATGCAAAGTTCTCCTTCCCGACGGTAATCTTACAGGAAGTCTTCTTCGGCCATGAGTCCTCTGATGTGGGTTTGTCATTTGGTGTCTCCCGTTGTCGGCGTCATCGAGAACGCGGCCGAGACGCCGAAGATTCTGGACAGTGGGATGCTAATTGTGAAGGAGCACACGAGGTACCAGAAGAAGAGAGGTAATCCTGCGGCGACTCCGGCACTGCCGATGATTGTGGCGAACGGGAAATAGAAAGGCGCAAAGGCCGTGTACGGGGTTGAAGATAGAGCGTGGCCAAGCACTGCGTATATCAGATAGAATGGTACGATTGTTATGGGGTAAGTTTTCAGCTGCTCCAGTGTCGCCCTTGAACTCATTTTCATTACTGCTGATTGACGTTTCATAAGTTTGTCCAACTGTTTTTCGTCTCCTTCTTTGCGGGCTTTCCGCACGGCATTCATCCAGTTCATATATTCTCGTCTGTAGCTTGCGACCATCTTGTAGTTTACAAGAAATCGGTTAGCAAGCATGGCTATGAGTGATAGCAGAAGTGCGGCCCCTAGTACAATGAACGCGGACAATGGGGTGCACGACGGTGGTGTTTGCGAGTGACTCGGATTGCATACGTTTTGTACCGGACCAGCCAAGAAGTTGATGATATCGTCTATGAAGCTCAAACTAGCTACGCTTCTCGATAATCTTCAGAAGTTCCTCAGCCGATTGACGCTGGTGGCCATTTTGATTCTGCAATATCTGAATGGGCACTCCGGCCAGAACGGCTATCGCACTTGCCATGTACCTCGACCATTGCAGATCGGCCTTGGCGTCTTCTAGGTTCTGACTGTCACGGTAGCGCGTAGTGTCGGCGGCCCGTCTTCGAGCGACCTCTTCGGGATCCGCTTCTATCAAGATGATCATACTTGGGTCCAGAGCCTCGAGAACCTTTCGCGGAGTGCCTGGCCATATGCCGTCATTGGTTCTCACGAACATGTGAGTGTCGACTACGAGAGTGGAGTTTCCCGGAGCTTTGGAAATCATTCGCGCTGCTTCCTCCTGTATCTTCGCTTGGAGAGAAATGTCCTCCTTGCGCATGTGGTCGCGGTGAATCTCGACTCCTCGCTTCTTGAACAGTTTGTTCATTACGTTTCCAAAATTGACGATCTTGAGAGGAACCTTCCTTTCCATGGAAACAGCTTCGAGTTCTTGGAGAACTGTTGTCTTCCCGACCCCGGGTACACCCGCGACTATGATTGTTGCCTGCAAGGCTTGGCCTCTCACTATCCCAATAGGCCTTTGGTTCCAGGGTATATCTCGGTAATTCTTTCTTTTACAAGAATTTCATAGTATTGCTGGATTATACCTACGGTGAGCAGGATTCCTGTCCCTGTGCCGAAGGCGCCGAGAAAGTCTGCACTGGCAGCTATTACTCCGATTGTGATTCCACCAATTACCGTGACTGCCGGGATATACCGGTCAAGGATCTGTCTGATGGTTGAGCCGGATCTTCTGAATCCTTCTATCTGCATTCCAGAGTCGATGAGTTGTTTGGAGACGGTTTTCGAGTCCATTCCTCCGACTTCGACCCATGTTACGGCGAAGAATACGCAGGCAAGTACGAAGATGAGCATGTAGACCCCGGCTCTTATCGGATCGCCAAGCACAACTCCTAGCGAGCGGGGGGCGAACGTGTAGTATGCTAGGCCCTTGATCGGGATTAGTTGTCCGCTCTGTGGTTGGGACTGGTAGCATCCGGGGATTAGGCTCAGCCAGAAGTTTATTCCAGTGCTGGAGCAGCCGGGGTTGTATCTGTTGAAGATGAGTTGGCCGATGAAGAATATGTTTCCGAAGAGAGCGGCTGCGAAGATTACGGGTATGTTTGATACGTAGAAGAATTTGATGGGGAATCGGCCTCTGAATCCTCGATATCTAGCGTAGGAGACTGGTACTTCGACTCGGAGTCCGTTAAGGTAGATGACGATTAGAAAGACTGCTATTGTTGTGATGAATCCGAGCATGTCTGGTAGATTTCCGCCTCTGTAGAGTGCAGCCTGCCAAGAAGTGGTGCTCAGAAAGCTAAAGCCTGGTGCCGCGATTGACTGGAAGAAGGCGATTATTCCTCCCAAGTATTTTCCGTCGGAGACAGGGGCGATTGGTCCGAGGCTGCTCCATACTATCTGGAGGCAGACTCCTGCTGCGATGAAGAGGCTGATTCCGCTTCCGAAGCCCCATTTTTTCTGGAGCATTTCGTCGAGTAGGATGATGACTATTCCGGCGAAGATGAGCTGTACTAGTATGAAGAACTCGTTCTGTAGACTTGGTGGGGTCTGTACTCCTGCGGAGGTGGTGACGTTGTAGGCTCCTCCGAGTAGGAATGCGAGTCCTTCGAAGAGGGTCATGAATACGGAGAGTACTTTGCTGGCTCCGGTGAAGAGGGCCCGGTCGCCTGGGTTGCTGAAGTCGACGTTGATCATTTTGGAGCCGGATAGGACCTGGAGTATGAGTCCTGCTGTGACTATTGGTCCGATTCCGAGTTCGACCAGTGTGCCTCTATTGCTGGCGAAGATGACTCGTAATGGTCCGAAGGGATCGTTAGTTCCTCCGATGTGTGGTACGCCGTAGATGGGTGTCTCGGCCATTACAAGGTAGATGACTAGGGCTAGGGCTGTCCAGATGAGCTTCTCCGTGAATCCGATCTCCCGATCTGGGGGGCGGACGCTGGGGAGTATGCGGGTTAGGGGTCTGAAGATTTCGATGAAGCGGACCGTTTGGGATCAGCCTTCTTTACTGGCTTCAATGGGTTTTGGGAGTACTACTTCGCCGCCCGCCTCGGATATCTTACTGGCTGCTTTTTCGGTGCACCGCGCGACGATGATTCTGAGAGGTTGAGTGACTCTTCCGTTGCCTAGAAGTTTGGTGTAGCCTATCTGGCCTAGGTCAACTTCTATCCGGTTGCCGGCGGCTTTTGTCTTGCCTTGTTCGGATAGTGTCTGGAGGTTCTGGCTGAGCTGGTCTATGTTGATGGTTTGTTGATGTTTTGGGTTGATGGGTGTGAAGCCTGTTTTTCCGATCTGCCAGCCGTAGCGTATGACGCTGCTCCAGCGGTGGCGTTTCCAGCCGGCGTTTCCGTGTCCTCCTTGCATTCCGCTGTCTCGGTGTTGTCCGGATCGTCCCCAGCCGTGGCACCGGCTGCCTCGTAATCGTCTTGTTTTTCTTCGCCGGGTGGCCATGGGGACATTTTTTCCTGTAGCTTGGATAAGTAGGGTTGGTGAGTGGGGTTCCCGGGCGGGGTTCAATTAAACATTGCCCGGTTTTGATGGTTTGTCTGTTTGGCGAAAGCCAATTAGGGCCTTGTCTTGGACGGGAGTTGTTGCGGGAGTGGGCCTGGTGTTTGCGGGAGTCCGCCGTGTTATGGGCGGCTCGTGTTGCCAAGCCAGGTCAAAGAGACCCGTCGGCTGTAAGGGTCTTGGACGCGCAGGCCTGAGGCGCCTGTCCCGTAGGGGTTCGTGGGTTCAAATCCCACCTCCCGCACCAAATCGATCCATACCTCTGCGCAGGATTCTTGCTTGTTTCTTGCGTCTGGGCTGGAAAAATACTGCTTTTTTTTGCAATCAGTTTTGGTTTCCTGTCGAGGTTTATTGCCCACGTTATCTGACGCGACGTTCTGTGGGTTCAAACGTTGGGAAGAGAACCGGTTAGTCAGCGTAGAATTCTTGGAGTCTTAGCAGATGGGAGCGTACTGAGTTCTCGCCAGATCGGCGAGTTAACGGGTCTTTCGAAGTTTGCGCTGTGGGAGGCTTTGAGGCGGTGCTGGGTCGGGCGTTTAGTTCTTCGTAGCGAGAAGCCGCTCTATGAGCGTGAGCATCTGAACAAAGGTCGGGCCGGGAGGCCGTGGAACCTGCGACCGTATCACTTGTACGCTTTGAAGCCGGCGAGTGTCGAACTGGTTGAATATCACGGTGGCTATCTCCCAGAATTTCCAACCCTCTGTCGGACTGATTAGCCAAAACCCATTCTATGCTTTTGATGAGGCCAGTGTACTCAGCCACATTGTGGGTCGAATCAGGACCTGGCTCAGCCGCCACCCCGCAATGCTCGAAGATCCTCACCTCTCCAACCGACAACTCCTCGTACACTACGAAACCATAGCAAGCAACCCCTCCAGGGTTTTCAGGCTCGCACAGTCCGTCGAAGAAAACCCTCAACATCGAGCGTCCACAAGAATCAAGAGCTATCCTTTCTAATTAGTCTCGTCTTATCAACAAAGGAGACCAAGCCGAGGTATCACGATGAAGCTTCAGGACGACCTTTTTACAGCTGTCCCCTCGGATCGATGGAATAACACCCAACTGTGGCTACGCGCTCAAGGCAAGACCGGAGGCTTTGTTCGGGAAATCTTTGGCGAAGAAAGTGAGAGTCGATGGCCCCTTGGAAATCCAGGGAGGCATGGATTCTGCAAGTGGTTCCATCAACGCTTGGGACGGGTTATCATCGTCCCAGCCCGCGAAACAGTCCGAATCCCGACCGAGCCCAATAAGGAATTTACCTAAGGAAGACAGGCTACTTGCGAGATTTGAAGACCCACCAAAGGTATGGCCCCATTCCGAGAGTCAGAAGGCCTCCTCCAACCGCATCGATTATTAGGAGTTCTCCCTGAGAGGATTGAAGATTGGCACTGAACAGCAGCTGAATCATACCTAGAACTAGGAAGACAAAGAAACCGGGAAAAAAAGAAGTTGCCATCAGCTGAAAGAGCCTACGGTGTTCTTGAAAATATGGAGAGGCCTTGTGCGCAAGGATGTCTTTCACAAGAAACAAAGCCAGGCCGGAAAGTAACAGTTCCACTGAACCCTGTCGATCATACCCAAGTCCAAAGGCGAGGCCCATAGCGACTAAGCAGATGGCAAGTATCGTTAGAAGGCCAAGCAAAGTCAGCTTGATCATATTCACTTTACCGCCACTCTTTCAACTGCACGTGTTGGGTAGTTAGTAGTTGAAATCGTGGCATATTCCGGAACGACGATTTGCGCGACCAGCAAGGTTGCATTTGTCGACAATGTTTGTCTAGTCAATACTAAGTTGGAATCAACGCGAGAAAACCAATCCCGACAAGGCATCCAGCAAGAACTATCCCGATGTCGCCTCTCGGATCGAGGGAACCTCTCGTTTGTCTTGCACTCTCTCCTATCTGCCACGCGAACAAGCCTAATCCAGCGACTACCGCTCCCGCAACGCAAAGTCGACCAATGTTTGGGTGGTTCTTCACCCATCGTATAGGCTTCGCTAAAGTGCCGTAGATATTGTCTATCGCGAGATTTCCTGTGGGCCGGGATGTTAGAGCACTGGTTCCAGATGGGCCGATGCCCGCGGTCAAACTTTCAGTGCCCGGAAAGGTAGTAATTGGTCCGATCCCGCCTGTGATCCATGTAGTGGTTATCGGCGGCGGACCGGTTCCTCCGTTTGAACCGTCTCCGCTCCCTCCTGGGCCCGGAGGTGGAGTACGCCACATATTCGATATACTGTCCCAGTTGTCTATTACCCAGATCACGGTGATGATTCCAGCGATCCCGGCTCCAGCTGGGCCGGCTCCGACGGTATTACCGCCGTAGGCCCCTGTAACTGTCCCGCCCGGACCAAAGCCCCAGCACTGTGCGGTAGATAGGCTGTGCCAATAGCTAGCAAAATAGTCGGTAACACTGCTCCAGTTTAGATCGCAACTGGTGTTCCGATGCGCCATTAAGGGTTGAACATACAGTCCGCTTGGATCTGTAATTGTAGTCGGACTATCCTGGGCGTAAACATATTGATTCAGGCTCTGGGGAGTTTCCAAACCTCCTCGAATCGGATCCTGGCTGATGAACCGTCCTATTGTCGGGTCGTACCAGCGCTGGTAGTCGTAGTACAATCCCGTCCGAGTGCTTAAGGGCATTCCTTGAAATTCGAAGGAGGGTGGCCTCTGGAATCCTGTGGATTTGCCATTATCTTGGCCGAACGGCTGGTAGTTGTCCGTGAATTCCACTGTCGCATCGTATCTTGTTGTTAGGCGAACGCTGCCGAGCTGGTCTGTGTGGTAGAACCGGGGTGTGGTCAAACTCGACACTCCAACCCAGCTTACCTTCATACTGTTCGCATAAACGAAGTCTGTGCCGTTCTGCCACAGCATGTCGGTGCCTGTATATGCGAAATATATGTTGGCTGATCCCACTCTAGATTCTAGCATTCGTCCTCTCGCGTCATAGGCGTACATTCCCTGGGTTGTTCCGTTTCCGGCCTTCAGCAGGTGGTTAGCAACGTCCCAGGTATAGGTCCATGTTACGCTCCCTGTTGTCTTTGATACGAGGTTACCGTTTCTATCATAGGAGTAGGATGTGCTGGTTCCCGGTGATGAGGATGATGCTAGTTCATTGTTTGCGAGTGTGTAGAGATAGCTTGTGGTGGTTCCGTTGAGGCTCTGTTGTAGCCTATTCCCAACATTGTCGTAGGTGTACCAGATCCTGTTGGAGGCGCCCTGGCTTGTGACTGTAGAGTTTGTGAGCCTCTGTAAGGGATCGTATCTATACTGCTCGTTGACGGTAACGCCGCTTACGCTGCCAACAACGCTGGAAACAGTACCAGTATTGTTGTACGTGTATGAAAGCTTCAGCAGGTTTGTGTGGAGGCTGGTGTTGTTCAGTTGCTGGACGCGTATTCTGTTCATCGGATCATAGGTATAGTTCGCGATAAGCCCGTTCCCGTACTGAATGCCCTTGATTTGATCATTTTGGAAGTAGGAGAATCTGGCGTAGGTTGTGTACGAGGAATAGACGGACAGGATCCTCCCAAGCCCATCGTAAGTATAGTTGACCGCAATGTTCTGGGTCGAAGTTGTGGGATATACTATCCCGCTGAGCATTTCACCCGAAAAGCTGTACGCAACAGTGTAGGTCTTTGAGAGGCCCCCGGTTGTGGTTGATGTGCCACCCACTCCGAAGCATCCGAGGTCAACGACCTGTCTGGTTAAATGGTTCACGTCGTACTCCTCGCTGAGCGGTCGATTCCTTGAGTCGTAAGTGTACTGGATCGTGGAATTCTGGCTCTGCAAGGACAATATGTTGCTGTTGGAGTCGTACGAGTAGCTCTGGCTGGTCACAGGAGACCCGCAGTAGGTTACTGTTAACGGTCTGTTCAGAGAGTCATAGGACAGGAGGGTCTTGACAGCGTTCTGGTTTACTTTCCTAACAACATTCCCGTTGCTATCGTAAATGTAGGAGTCAGTTGTCCCATCAGCTTTCGTCGTCTGGATCAGGCGACTCAGACTATCGTACGCGTAAAATGTTGCGGCCTGGTTAGCGTTCCTAACCTCGATCAGATCACCCGCCTCGTCATAGTAGTAATTCGTGACTATACCCGTCAGACAATTCGTGTCTGCCTCCTCTATTACTGAGACAAGCCGGCCAAGCCTGTCGTAGATGTTGCAGCGGGAGTTCTGGTACTCGTTCGCATACCGCACCCACGAGGCAACACCATTATAGAATGCTTGGGTGTGGTTGCCGTTCGGTTCAATTGTCATATTCATTCTCCCCAGAGCGTCATAAGTGTAGCTGTATCTGTTACCTAGAGGATCAGTGCTACTAGTAACCTCGTTCATCCAATTATAGGTGGAGCCTGATGTTGAGTATACAGCCCCGTTCAGGAACCTCTGAGTGGAAGCCAAGCGGCCCAGCCCGTCGTAGAGGTCCTTCGTCTTCAAGCCGTTCTCATTCGTGATGTTAACATAGTTACCGGCATCATTGTACGTGTAAGCTAGGAAGTCACCGGTGGGATAGGTTACCTTCGTAAGGCGTCCGAGGATGTCATATGTGGATGTAGTATTGTAGTTGTGAGTATTGTAGCCGTTGGGCTGTTGAGCCCAGATCATAGTTCCTGTCGTGAAGTTGTATCCGAAGGACGAAACGACGGATATTGGGCCTGGCTTTTGCGTCTGTGTTTGACTAGTCAGGTAGGCAGACTGGTACTTTGTCGAATAACCATACGATGTAGAATTCCCCTTAGGGTCAACTATGTTGAGGAGGTTGCCATACTGATCATAGGATCTTGTTGTTGTTATCCACTGGGTTTGTGACGGGCCCACCCCGGCTTGAACAGCGTCAGCTATTTCCTCCCAGTAGTATGCTGTGTTATCTCCGAACGCGACGTTGAAGTTGGTAAGGGTCGAGTAGACAAGGTCCTCCTGCGAGGTTTGGCAACAAGTTTCAGAATAGGAAATGGGAGCGAAGCCTGGTCCGGATGTTAGTACACCGTAGCTAGATTGCTGGGCGATACCAATCACCATGTCTCTGGAATTGCTAGTCGATATCGTCGCGGACGGTAGATTGCTATTGCCGTTGGTAGATCCCGGTAGCGAACTGTTAGAGTCGAAGGGGTTGCTGAAGTTGGCTCCACTGATTCCGATCACTATGAGTCCGTTATACTCACCGCCATAAACGCCCGCACACCCCGAGATCGACTCGGTGATCGTGTCGGAAGAAAGCTTGTTCACGCTCTTGGCCCAGAATTCCCCGAGCTGGTCACGATTACCTCCTGTCGATCCATCGTTTCTCCCTGATGCGCTGCCTCTCATCGTCCAAGAGAGACCCGACGTATCTGTTACGGTGAAAGTGCAGGAGGTCTGGAGGTCGAGCAGTTCTGTCGTAAAGACCACGATAATATCATTTGGCTGCGATGTGTTGAAAATTAGCGAGCACGAGTTGGTATTGTGGCCGCAACCAGTCTGAGCCGTGTTGTCAATGAATATTGGGCTAGCGTTGGTGTCGAGACGCGTCTTTGTCTGGTTGATGCCTCCCCACATGGTATAGCCGTAGTACGTTTCTTCCGGCAGACTGCCAGAGCCGTTCTGGAGCTGGGCGGAGCCTGCCAACGCTCCGATAGCGGGCCCGGCAGTAGCGTCGCTTCGGAAGATGACCTGTCCGGTGCCAGTGTTCTTCACGGTTATGAGTAGCCCTGCGGGACCACCGGCATTCGTAGCGCTTATCGACAGGATATGGTATCCTGGATTCACGGTGCTGGTGTACGAGCCAACCTGTTCCCAGTGGTTTCCTGTACCGAGCTTGGATCCATCCAGATAGACTACGTAGGTGTCATCTGTGGCAATTGCTACGCTAAGGCTTGATGTTGCTGATACAGTAAATGTCCTCCTGAACCAGACAGGGTCCAGGGATGCGGAGACGTTAGCGTTCGCAGTCGACCATATCCACTGCGCGTTGTTATCTGGCCAACCAGTGAGTGTGCCCCATGGGCTCGCGCCGTAGTTCTGCGAGGGGTATGCTTGGTTCCAGCCTGATGCAGACAACCAGTCTACAGTGGTGTTCCAGCCTGCGCCTGGCGGTTTTGTGGTGGCCATCCAAGTGTTCAACCCTACTGGGCCGGGGGCACCATTCCGGATGAAAGAGTTGGAGAAGCCTAACCCTGTTATGAAAGGTGAGACTGTTGCTACTTGAACATCGTCGAAGAGAGCGGAAAATGTAGAAGCGAACATGCCAAAACCTGTTCCGTTCAGCGCCGGGCTCGTCGACCCAAAAGTACCAGTGACGGTACACTGGGGCTGGCCCGGAGCAGAGACCCAGCCCAGGGCTGAAGTTCCCCGGACAGTCATGTTGAAAGTATACCAGATGCCTGTGGAGATCAACGGGATGTTCCACGCAGAACATGAACTCTGAGCCGAAGATTGCCCATCATTCTCCCCGAGCCATCCATTCCACTCGTCGTTGAATTCAAGATAGGAATATTGGCTCGCTGTATGGATGACTAGCTCCCATTTATGGTAAAGTGGTCCTCCCGCATAGTGAGTGAAGATTCCAACCCTCGAATCCGCTGTAGTATTGACCAGCCTTACCAGAAAGACTCTAGCCTGAATAGAGACATCTGTCTTGGTAACACTGGCGTAGGAAAGAACGCTCTCCTCGGGCCCCGTAGTAGGAGTGCCGTTGTAGACTCCATTGTTGACCATCCAATACCCGTTCGCAACGTTCCATGAATTGTCAGAGGATATTCCCTGGTTTCTGCTGAAGCTGTCCTGGAAGGAGTAGAATCCGGGAGGCTCCGCATTGTTGTAGTAGGCGTTGAAGCTCTCATGATACCAGTTGGATGTAGGGTTAATCACGCGACGACTGTAAATCTGGTTGCCCCATAGGTCGTAAGTGTAGTAGTTGGTGTAGCTGCCAATATGCCCCGGGCCGGTCTGTCCAGAGCCATCCGTGACGAGAACCACTTCTCTAGGTATTTCTCCGTTGACTCCGAAAAACTGCTCGTCTCCGCTCAGCAGGTTACCGCTTGCGTCAGTGATGTTCTTGATATCTCCAAGGTAGGAAAACGCATATTTCGTGTAGCCTGCAACCCGTGTCCCGTTGTAGGTTGTAACGGTTGAACCAGTGATCTGGTCGCCAGCACCATGAATATAGACGTAGGCAAACTGGCGTACGTTCGAAGTCGAACTTGCCATGACCTGTTGCAGAGAGACCCGGTAGGTCGATGCTTGGGTCCCGATCGTGTACTGGGTGTAGCTGTAACTGTCGTACCAGCCTGTTGGATAATCTATCTGGGACGTTAGCCAAGAATCGACAGCGCCTCCTATTCCACCATAGGCATACCCGGTGACTCTACCAGCCGGGTCTTTCATTGACACTAGACGAAGTTTACCATCATAAACAAAGCCTATACTTCTCGTCGTTGACAACCCGGTAATAGTTTCGTTGATGCTACGTACGAGCATCGGTAGACCCGAGCTATCATAGTAGTGGAACCAGTAGAGTCTACCCACTGCATCACCGATGTAGGAGAGTCGATCATAGTTGCTTGCATCATATTGGAAAGTGATTGCATTGTTCCCAGTAGAATCAGTAATAGTAGTCAAGAGATGGCTAGAATTGAAGGAGTAGGAGGTCCCAGTCGAAGTGAAGAGGACTATGCTTCCATCTAAGTTTCTGACCAACCGGAAGTTCTCGCCCTGGTGGTTATCGAAACTCGCTGTGAGTCCTGTCCAGAAACTGGACGGAATCCTGTAGCCCTCGCCATCCCAGAGATGGATGAAGGAGGGGGTCGCGGCTCCATTCATCCAAGGAAAGTTCAGGTGCCAACCATTCCCCATTGTGAAGGGTGCTATCGAGGCGATGTAGTCGTACTTCACCCAGTCTCCGACATTGCCCACCGCAAAGACTTCGATCTCTGTTATGGTCTTCCCGCCAGTCACAGCGTTCACATTCCAGGCCACCGTTGACCAAGTAGAGGGGGCGAGAGGATCAGGGGGAGCATACTTGTACTCGACGCCCCCTGCAAACACGCCAACATTGAACCTGTTCGATCCGATGAACCGCCATACCAAGTAGGGGTAGACTGCCGTGTTTATGTTGACAAAGGCTACTATTTGGCCGTACGGAACGCTTGCGCTGTTTACGGTTAGAGTCGCGACATCACCATGAGTGGCAAAGTTGATCGTTGAATATGCCGTCCAGCCAGTGGTGAAGCTGTCGTCCCAGAACCCGTAGGAGCTCTCGTAGTTGAAAGGATTACCGTTGAGGAAGCTCCCAGGTTCGGTGTAGACTCTCGCTAAGTCGAGGCTCAATCCTCGGCCTGGAACGCTGAGGTCGGTCTGTTTTATTGTGAGCATTCCAGTGCTGGGCGAAACATATTCTCCAAGATTAGCGAAGTACTGGCCGTAGGGCGCCAGCCCGTTGCCGTCCCACGGATCAGTAGGTGCCGCGTAGGGTGACCATACTGTCTCGATTGGGATAGATGCGAACGTGACATTGTAAGGCGATGAAGACCCAGCAGTCCAGATTAGCTGGATCGTGCTCGCGTTGGTACTGCTGGCGGATGCTAAGTTCGACCCCAGACTGCTCGGAGCATTTTGACGTGTCACTGGGAACACTATTGATCTATCGGCCCAGCTCTCAGCCAAGCCTTTGCTTCTCATGCTGATGGAGGATCCGTTGA
>Ga0209802_1000162_pt1 | contig 50022 bp, 45 predicted proteins | sample GraSoiAngelo_129_FD_185886 | JGI IMG/M metagenome (GOLD analysis project Ga0209802, IMG submission 185886) | Grasslands soil microbial communities from the Angelo Coastal Reserve, California, USA - 14_0927_12_40cm (SPAdes) (version 2) | ecosystem: Environmental > Terrestrial > Soil > Grasslands ...
CAACGACGCTGTACCTAAATACATTTCGAGGAGAACCAGCTATTTCCAAGTTCGATTGGCATTTCACCGCTATCCCCAGTTCATCCACTCCGTTTTCAACCGAAGTTGGTTCGGTCCTCCACGCGGTGTTACCCGCGCTTCAACCTGACCAGGGATAGGTCACTTGGTTTCGGGTCTACTCAGCGCGACTACAACCGGCTTGCGCCGGCCATGCCCTATTCAGACTCGCTTTCGCTACGGCTCCGGGTTTAAACCCCTTAACCTCGCCACGCTGAAGTAACTCGCCGGATCATTCTACAAAAGGCACGCAATCAGGCATTCCAGTCGGCTTGCGCCAGCTGGCATAGCCCTCTCACCGCTTGTAAGCACACGGTTTCAGGTGCTATTTCACTCCCCTTCCGGGGGACTTTTCACCTTTCCCTCGCGGTACTTGTTCACTATCGGTCACCAAGAGTATTTAGCCTTGCGGGATGGTCCCCGCGGCTTCCCACAGAATTCCACGTGTTCCGTGGTACTTACGAACTCCGCTCGGAGGCCAGTCAGCTTTCGCCTACCGGGCTGTCACCGCCTATGGCTGCCCTTTCCAGGGACCTTCGGCTAGCGCTGGCTTTGTAACTCCGTCGCCGTCCGGCAGGACGGCCTGCGGCTCGTACTACTCCCGCGTCGCAACGGCTGCCGCCTATTGCGCGACGCGAGTTTAGGCTGTTCCCCGTTCGCTCGCCACTACTAAGGGAATGGTCTCTCTTCCTCGGCCTACTAAGATGTTTCAGTTCGGCCGGTGCCCTCTCCCGGGCCTATGGATTCAGCCCGGAGTACCTGGAGTTTATCCAGGTGGGTTACCCCATTCGGGAATCCTCGGATTAACGTTTGCACTCAACTACCCGAGGCTTATCGCAGAGTACTGCGCCCTTCGTCGGCTCTTGGTGCCAAGGCATCCACCGTGCGCTCTTCGTAGCTTGACCTATCTATCATCACTGCTCAACGCCCGATGACGTGTTCGCATCGGTCGCCTCACAGGATGCGACGCGCATTTAATCTTTGCATTGGTTACCCTATCGCAGATTCTTCGCTATTCACATGGGAAGGTACGATTCGCGGCGGCACTCACCGAGCATCTGGCGATGCCCGGGGCCCGGCGCTCACTAAACCTATGGAGATGACCAGATTCGAACTGGCGACCCCCTGCTTGCAAAGCAGGTGCTCTCCCAGCTGAGCTACATCCCCGTTGGTGAGGATCTCTCCACTCGAGATCGAATCGTTGCGGCCGGCAAGCCATCCCGTCCGGCGCGGGCTGATTTTCGCGGGCCCCCACGCCCAGTAGAAGGGTATGGGCCTTTGTGGGATCGAACCACAGACCTCGCGGTTATCAGCCGCGCGCTCTGACCATCTGAGCTAAAGGCCCAGGCGGCTTGCGGCCGTACCTTAACGATTGAAGGAGTGGACCGACTCCCGGTCGGGCAGTCGCGAGACCGATGGCGGATTCGCACCGCTCCTACGCCGCCTTCCCTCTTACGAGGCTCCGCGACCGTTCCCTCGGTACTCTTCGCCTTCCCAGGCCCACGAAAATCTTGCGATCTTCGCGGGAGTCCCAGGGCGGCTACTCTTTCCGCGGTCGGGTCACGGTTACTGCGAACGCTGACTTGACGATTCCCTTCGCCGGCGTCGAACTCCGGCAAAGAGCTCCTTAAAGGAGGTGATCCAGCCGCACCTTCCGGTACGGCTACCTTGTTACGACTTCACCCCTCTTACTGGGCACACCTTGGGCACCGCCGTCCCTGTTCGGGTTCAGCAAGTGGCTTCAGGTGCACCAAATTCAAGTGGTGTGACGGGCGGTGTGTACAAGGCCCGAGAACATATTCACCGCGGTATGCTGACCCGCGGTTACTAGCAACTCCGTCTTCATGCAGGCGAGTTGCAGCCTGCAATCTGAACTGAGGCCGGTTTTGTGGGATTAGCTCCACCTCGCGGTGTGGCAACCCGCTGTACCGGCCATTGTAGCATGTGTGTAGCCCGGGGCATAAAGGGCATGATGACTTGACGTCATCCCCACCTTCCTCTGGGTTTCTCCCAGCAGTCTGGTTAGAAAGGTTTAACTAACCATAGGGGTTGCGCTCGTTGCGGGACTTAACCCAACACCTCACGGCACGAGCTGACGACAGCCATGCACCACCTGTGTAGCGATCCCTTGCGGGAGGGCCGTATCTCTACGGCTTTCCACTACATGTCAAGCCCCGGTAAGGTTCTTCGGGTTGCATCGAATTAAACCACATGCTCCGCTGCTTGTGCGGGCCCCCGTCAATTCCTTTGAGTTTCAACCTTGCGGCCGTACTCCCCAGGCGGCTTACTTAATGCGTTGGCTGCGGCACCGATGGCGTCAATACCACCGACACCTAGTAAGCATCGTTTAGGGCTAGGACTACCGGGGTATCTAATCCCGTTCGCTCCCCTAGCTTTCGCGCCTCAGCGTCAGTTGCAAGCTAGCAAGCCGCCTTCGCCACTGGTGTTCCTCCCGATATCTACGCATTTCACTACTACACCGGGAATTCCACTTGCCTCTCTTGCACTCCAGCCCCGCAGTTTTGGACGCAGTTTCGAGGTTGAGCCTCGAACTTTCACAACCAACTTACGGAACCGCCTACGCGCTCTTTACGCCCAGTAAATCCGGATAACGCTCGCCCCCTACGTATTACCGCGGCTGCTGGCACGTAGTTAGCCGGGGCTTCCTCAGGAGGTACCGTCAGATCTTCGTCCCTCCCAACAGAGGTTTACATCCCTAGAGACTTCATCCCTCACGCGGCGTTGCTCCGTCAGGCTTTCGCCCATTGCGGAAAATTCCTCACTGCTGCCTCCCGTAGGAGTCTGGGCCGTGTCTCAGTCCCAGTGTGGCTGATCGTCCTCTCAGACCAGCTACCCATCTCAGCCTTGGTGGGCCGTTACCTCACCAACTAGCTAATAGGCCGCGGGCCCATCCAAGAGCGTCTTGCGACTTTAGTTGCCAGAAGATGCCTTCCGGCAGCCACATGCGGTATTAGCTCTGCTTTCGCAGGGTTATCCCACACTCTTGGGCAGGTTGCCCACGTGTTACTCACCCGTCCGCCACTAGCGCCAGCCACCCTTGCGGGCAACTGGCACCCGTTCGACTTGCATGTGTCAGGCACGCCGCCAGCGTTAATCCTGAGCCAGGATCAAACTCTCCGTAAAAACTTCCCCAGCATCAACTGCCGGGGTTGAGCTTCGAATCGACAGGTCCCTGCGACATTTCAGGGCCCTACCGGAGAAGTCGTGTCCACTCTTCAATTGTTAAGGTACTCGCCGCCTCGACAGCCGTAGGAGTCTCCTCCCTTGATGGGCAGCCCGAGAATGATACCACGGGCCGACCCGCGACTGTCAACGCGCCGGCGGCCCAGTAAGGGTTCCCGAAACCGCGCCGGCTAAAACGCCTGGCGTCCGGAAAACGCCCGGGCCAGGGTCAGCTCATCCGCATACTCCAGCTCCCCGCCGACGGGCAGTCCGTGCGCCAGCCGCGAGGTGCGCACCCCCAGGGGCTCGAGTTGCTCGGCCAAGTAGGATGCAGTGGCCTCCCCCTCCATGTCCGGGTCGGTGGCCAGGATCACTTCGGCGACCGGCTCTCGCCGCAGGCGGGCCACCAACTCAGCAATCTTGAGCTCCCCCGGCCCGATGCCGTCGATGGGCGAGATCGCTCCCTGTAACACGTGGTACACCCCGTGGTACTCGCCCGTCCGCTCGATCGCCAGCACATCGAGTGGCTCTTCCACCACGCACAGGATTGACCGATCTCGGCGTGGCGACAGGCAGATGGCGCAGCGGTCGCCCTCGGCGATGAAGAAACACTGCTCGCAGAAGCGGATGCGGGCCTTGAGCTCCACCAGGGCCCCGGCCAGCCGCTCCACCGAGTCCCGCGGGGTCCGCAATAGATAGAAGGAGAGGCGCTGGGCCGTCTTGGGCCCGATGCCGGGCAGCCGGCCAAGCTCCTCCATCAGCCGGGTCAGCGCCCCCGGCACCTCGGTCATCGGCTTACCCCATCAAGCCAGGCGGCAGACCGAGCCCGCCCAGCCCGCCGGTCAGCGTCCCCATCTCCCGGGCCGCCAGGTCGCGCGCCTTCTCCAGGGCGTCGTTCACGGCCGCCAGGACCAGGTCCTGGAGCATGTCCACATCGCCCGGGTCGACGACTTCGGGTTTGACCGTGACCGACAGCACCTTCTGGTGGCCGTTGGCTACCACCGTCACCATGCCGCCGCCAGCCGAGCCGGTCACCGTCTTCTCCCCCAGCTCCTCCTGGATCTTGCTCATGCGAGCCTGCATCTGCTGCAGCTGCTTGAGCATCTTGAATTGCTGCCCCACGCTCAGCGCCCCCGGGGCACGACTTTCACGGACACGGCGTCGAACCGGTTCATCGCTTCCCGCACCAGCGGGTCGTCCGCCACCGAGGCGCGCGTGGGCGCTGCGGACGCTGGCGGGGGTGGGGTGGCCGCCTGGCCTTCTCCGGCCGCCAGCTCTACCCGGACCTCACTCCCGAACACGTCCCGCACCGCGGCGGTGAGCAGGTCTTTCTTATCGGGCTTCTGCATCAGCTCCAGGTGGCTCGGATAGCGGAACTCAATGCGCACCAGCGCATCCCCGGCCTGGGCCAGCCACGCGTCCCGCAGGAGGCTGGCCACCGATACCTGCAGCTTCTGCTTCATGGCCTCCCAGCGCAGGTCGGTCCCCGGAGGAACCGACGGGGCCGCGGCGGGCGGCGCCACGGGTGAGGGTGGGGCTTCCCCTGGCGCGGCCGGTACCGCCGCAGGACCGGAGGCAGTGGACGCCGCTCCCGGCGCCCCCACGACCGGCGCCGCAGCCAGCGAACTGGTCGCGTCCGCCTTCATGCTGCGCAACAGGGTCAGCTCGAGCAACAGCCGCGCGTCGGCGCCCTTGCGTAGCTCGGGCTCCATTTCCATGAGTCCTTTCCACAGGTCCAGCAGGGCGGAGCGCCCGGCAGCCCGGCCGACCTTCTCCAGCCGCTGGCCCACCCCCGAACCGAATTCCTCCTGCTGGCGATGGCCGACCGACCGCAGGGCCGCCTCCCGGATGGCCTGCAACAACCCGCGCACCAGCTGGCGCATGTCGCCGCCCGCCTCATAGAACCTCTGCAGGCGGGAGAGGGTGGCCGCGGCATCGCCACTGGTCACCGCGGTCAGCAGGTCGACCAGCAGATCGGGATCGGCCAGGCCGAGCAGCTCGCGCGTCCGTTCCACGGTTAGGGACTCCGCCCCGCGGCTCAACAGCTGGTCCAGGAAGGTGATCCCGTCGCGCATGCTGCCCTGGGCCATCCGCGCCAGCAACACCAGCGCGGACGGGTCCACGGTCACGCCTTCCGCCTGCGCGATCTGGGCCAGGCGGGTGCCAATCGCCGCGGACTCGATCCGGCGAAAGTCGAACCGCTGGGTGCGGGAGGCGACGGTGAGGGGAATCTTGTGCGGCTCCGTGGTCGCCAGCACGAAGACGGCGTGCGGGGGTGGCTCTTCCAGGGTCTTCAGCAGCGCGTTAAAGGCCTCCGCGGTGAGCATGTGAGCCTCATCGATGATGTAGACCTTGACGCGCAGCGACGCCGGCAAATACTTGACCCGGTCGCGCAGCTCGCGGATCTCGTCGATCCCCCGGTTGGAGGCAGCGTCGATTTCGATCAGGTCGACCGCCGCGCCCGAGGCGATCTCCACGCAGGCGGCGCATTCGCCGCACGGCTCCGCGCCCTGCCGGTTCAGGCAGTTGACGGCTTTGGCCAGGATCCGGGCAGTGGACGTCTTCCCCGTCCCGCGCACGCCGGAGAACAGGTACGCGTGCGCGACCCGGCCCTGCTCCACCGCATTCTGGAGCGTGCGGGCAATGGCATCCTGGCCCACCAGGTCGGCGAACCGCTGCGAGCGGTATTTCAGATACAGGGTTTGATAGGGCATCAGGGGGTCCCGTCAATTCTACCGGCCCTTGTCGTCGTCGATCACCATAAAAGATGTCGGGACTAGAATGGGATCGATCGCGCTAGACGGGGAGCTAGCGGTGCCCTGTACCCGCAATCCGCTTCAGCGGGGTCGAATTCCCCTTTGAGGGGTCCGCGGTCCGTGTCCGTTCGGCGTGCGACCGCGTTGACGGTCAGGTCCTGCGCAGCCTGGTCCCGCCAATCCCGTCAGGTCCGGAAGGAAGCAGCGGTCCGCGGGGAGCCGGGGGTGCCGCAGCCCACCGGGCCCGAGTGGTCGGCGCGGAGCGGCCGGGCCCCGGCATCACGAGGAGGGGTGCGCGGTCATTCAAGCCGACCGGGCTGGCGGCCGAGCGCGCCGGCCGTTACGGCTGTTTGACGCGCACCTCGGACCAGGCCCCTAGCCCGCCATACAGGCCGCCGAAAGCGATCAGGAAGACCACGCTGACCAGCAAGCTCAAGGCGATGTACTGGGGGTCCGAGACCTGCGCCCGTTCCACCGCATTCAGCGCGTGGAACGCGGCCTGCCCCGCCGGCGTGTAGGTGAACGCCACGTCCTGCAGGGTGTGGTTGATCAGCTCGCTGACGCCGCCGGCAATCGCCCCCGTCCAGACGCCGGCGGCCACTCGACCGCTGGCCCGTCCCTGCACCCGGCCGGCTTCGCCGATGATCAGCAGCTCCAGCATGGCGCCGGCGATGCTGGTCCATGGACTCTGATCCCGGATGATGTAGAAGCCGATCAGCTGAACAGCCAGCGCAAACACGCCGCTGACCGCGCCGAAGAGCAGCCCGGTGCGCGCGATCGCCCTGCGGTCCATCAGTCAGTTCAGCCGCCCCAGCAGCTCGTTCTTCAAGGTCCGGATGCGCTCCGCATCGTCCGGTTCCGGCTTCAGGCTCAGGTATTTGTTGAAGTCGCGCAGGGCATCGCGGTCGCGCCGGAGCTGGTGCTCGATCATGCCGCGATCACGCCATTCCGCCGTGAGGTGGGGGTCGGCCAGGACGATTCGGTCACTCGCTGCCAGCGCCCGCGCCAGGTCGCCCTGGGCCATGAACGTGGTCTTCAGGTTGTTCAGGATTCGCGCCAGGATCTGCCGCTTGAGGACCGGCTTGAGGAAGGCTGGACGCATGGTCACCTGCCCCTGGTAGGTCTCGCCCAGGAGCGCCTCGCAGCCGGCGCGGTCCAGCACCCGGGCGTGGAACGGGTCCACGAACAGCTCCTTCGAGCGGCTGCCCTGATACCGGATCAGGAAGTGGCCTGGCATGCCCACCCCTCGAACGGGCAGACCCGCTCGCTCGCCCACCGCCAGGTAGACGGTGGCCAGCGTCACCGGAATCCCGGTTCGGCGATCCATGACCTCGTTCAGATAACTGTTGCGCACGTCCGTGTAGGCGGCAGTGTTGCCATGAAACCGCTGTTCCTGGAACAGGAACTGGTTGCAGATCTCGACCACCCGGTCCGGCTCGATCTCGGCCCGCACCCGCCGCCGCAGCTCCCCGGCGAGACGCTCGATCTGGTCCAGGTAGAAACCGACCCGCATGTCCGGATACTCCTCGGCCGCGATCCAGAGGGCCCCCTCGGCCAGGTCCATCTCGCTGTCCGGCAACTTGACCAGCCGGGCAAACGCGTCACGCGCCGCCTCCTCCGCCATGCCCACCATTGTGAAGGTGGTCTCTGCCAAAGTTGTGCACATGGATCTTCCCGCCACCGTCTTTCTCCTGGCCCTGGTGCCCGAGGGTGGTCCGACGGACACCCGGATGGAGATCCCTACCATGGACGGACCCCAGGGGCGGCGGATGCTGGTGTTCAGCAGTATCCGCACGGCCGCCGACTTCCTGACCCGCGCCGAACAGCTTGGCCGCCCGGTCAAGTTCGACTATCTCTTTCGCGCGGATGCCAGCCGGCTGACCGCGGATTTTCCCGAATACGAAGCCATCCTCGACCCCAGCGCCGACGCCCTCTACGGCGAGCCGGCCGCGCCTGACCACTAAGCCCGGATCTACCGGTCGGGCGCCGCAACTCGGGATGCAGGGCGTGCCGAGCGGAAGGAGGCGACGAGCACGCGAGGGAGCGCATCCGTCGATGCGTGACCGAGCGCGCGCAGGAGCCGACGCCCGGAGCCCGGGGCCGTCGGACGAACGAAGCAGATTGGGAGGCGGGGCCCGGATCGGCCGCATCCGCGCCCAAGATGCGAGTTTGTGCCGGCGGCCTCGGGCTCAGGCCGCAGCCGCGCCCGAGATGCTAGCTCGACCCGGTGGATTCGGGCTAGGCGTCCACAAGCTCGGCGAGCCCCGCTTCGTTACACGCTCGTCGATATGCCCAGGATTCGGTTCCGCCTTGCCTGGAAGATCGTCTTCCCCTTCGCAGTCCTCAGCCTGGTGGTCGGCGCGGTGGGGACCTACGTGGCTAGCAATGAGCTGGGCAGCCGGGCCCGGAGCAGCTTTGACGCCCAGCTGATCCACGATGGCTTCAGCGCCTCCTCTGTGTTGCAATCGTCCGACGGGCAGCGCCGAACGCTGGTCAAGTCGCTGGCCGCCAGCCCAGCCATCCAGAACGCGTGGGCGAAACCGGCCGACCTGCAGGCCGCCCTCGAGCGTGCGCTGGCCGGCCACCCATCGGTGGTGGTGGAGTCCGTGGACCCCAAAGGCCGCGAGATCATCGGTATCTCCAGCCATGGCGAGGCGGCCGCCAGCGTGACTCAGAACCTCGACCTCAGTGGCTGGACGGGGTTCCAGCCGTTGCTCAGCGGCCGGGTCACCCAGCTCGCGTTCGTGGGCCCGGAGACAGACCCGGTGGCCTTCGACGCACGGGTGGTGCGCGACCACATCGGCACCCTGCTCGGGACGTTGCTGGTCGGCCAGCCGGTCAGCGACCTGGGCGCACAACTCAAGGCCGTCAGCCACGATGAGATCACCTTCTTCGACGGCCAGGGAGCGGTGCTGGGCACCACCCTGGCGACCGCGCCTCCTCAGTGGCCCGGCCTCGCCCTGGACCCATCCCTGCGCAGCCGGGTGACCAACTCCAATGTCGTGGAGCGGCCCGTGTCCGCCACCGCTCCCGCGATCGAACTGCTGATTCCCTGGACCAGCGCGCCGGATAGCCTGGGCTACCTCGGCGTGGCGGCTTCCAGCGCCGGCCTGCAGGCGGACACGGAGCGGCTTCGATTGCTGATGGCCATCATCTCGGTGCTGGGGGTGGTACTCACGCTGCTAGTGGGGGTGCTGGTCGCCCGCCGCATCATCCATCCGGTGCACGAATTGCTGGAGGCGACCCGCCTGATCAGCGCCGGCGACCTGGCGCACCGCGCGCCGGTCACCAGCCGCGATGAGATCGGTGAGCTCACCGAGTCATTCAATGCCATGACCCAGACCCTGCAGGCCAGGAGCGGATCGCTCACAGAGACGATGGCACGCCTGCGGGACACCTACCTGATGACCATGGAAGCCCTGGCCGCCGCCGTCGAGGCCCGAGACGCCTACACGCATGGGCACACGGAGCGCGTCGCCAGCTATGCTCGGGTGCTCGCCGAGTCGCTCGGCCTGAAGGCGCCGGAGATGGAGGCCCTGCAACGCGCCTGCATCCTGCACGATATCGGCAAGATCGGGGTCGAAGACCAGATTCTCCGCAAGCAGGGCCGCCTCGACCCGGAGGAGGAACTGCGCATGCAACGGCATCCGCAGATCGCGGTGGAAATGCTGAAGGGCATCGACTTCCTGGACCCGGTGCTGCCCATCATCCGGGCCCACCACGAGCGCTGGGACGGCAACGGGTACCCGGACCAGCTGCACGCGGACGACATTCCGCTGGGCGCGCGGATCCTGGCGGTGGCGGACGCCCTGGACGCCATGACCTCCGACCGCTCCTACCGCCGCGCCCGCACCTTCGAGCACGCCAAAGCGGAGATCCTGAATGGCTCAGCGACCCACTTCGACCCGGAAGTGGTGACCGCCTTCATCAAGAGTCAGCAGGCCATCGAGTCGCTGCTCAACGAGTCGGCCGAGGAGGAAGGCCAGCCGCACCCGGAGCCCGGCGATCTGCAGGGCTGGCGGCTGCACGTGGTCGGCCGCTAGGACCCCAGATTCGCGCCCCTCCCCTTTCAAGGGGTCACCGTGGCGGGTGCCTCGGGTGTTTCAACTCTCCGAACGCGGGTAGGACAGCGGCATGCTCACTGATACCGAACTCCTGGACGCCTACTCCAAGACGGTGATCGGCGTAGTCGAGGAGGTCGGCCCGGCGGTGGTCGGCATCAGCGGCATCGGCTCCGGCCTGATCCTGACCCCCGACGGCTATGTCCTAACCAACCATCACGTGGCCAGCGCCGCCAAGCGGTACGAGATCCACCTGCGCGACGGCAGCATCCTGACCGCCGACCTGGTGGGCAAGGACCCGCACACGGACCTGGCCCTGCTGCGTGCCAACGGCGCCGGGCTGCCCAGCGCCCGCCTGGGCGACTCCGGTCAGCTGCGCGTCGGCCAGCTAGTAGTGGCCATCGGCAGCCCCTTCGGCTTTCAGTCCACCGTGACCACTGGCGTGGTCAGCGCCGTCGGCCGCACGATGCGCGCCCAGAGCGGCCGGACCATCGAGAACATCATCCAGACGGACGCTCCGCTGAACCCCGGAAACTCGGGCGGCCCGCTGGTGGACAGCCGCAGCCAGGTCGTCGGCATCAACACCGCCATCATCGCCATGGCGCAGGGCATCTGTTTCGCGGTCCCCAGCAACACCGCCCAGCGAGTGGTGTCCCTCCTGCTGCGCGATGGCCGGGTGGTCCGGGGCTACCTGGGGATCACCGGCGAACCCTGGACATTACATCGGCGCCTGGAGCGCTACTACCACCTGGACCAGGCGTCCGGCGTCCGGGTGGCCGGCCTCGAGCCCAACGGTCCGGCACGCCAGTCGGGGCTGCGTGAAGGCGACGTGCTGGTGGCGCTGGCGGACCATCCGGTCAAGGGGGTCGATGACCTGCAGCGGTTTCTCACCGACTGGCCGGTTGGGGTTCCCGCGGAGGCGAAGGTCATCCGGGGCACCGAGCTAATAGCCCGCACCATCATCCCAACTGAGTTGAAGTCTTGAGCGCCTGAACTCAGCCGCGTGAGTGATGGCCTCCCTCAGCGTTATAGTCGGAAGATGAAGGTCCGCGGAATTCTGGCCGCCACCACCCTGGTTCTGTCGGGCTGCGCCACAGCCGCAATAGGCAATGCCGTCCGTCCGGCGGCCGGGATCGACGTTCACTCTTCTGCGGTCGGTGCCACCCTGGCGGCGCAGGCCGAACCGGCCCCCGCCGCTCCGATCGCCCGGCCCACCGTACGCGTGGCTCCGCTCACCCCCGCCCTGGCGACGTCCCGGCCGGTTTCACCGAGTCAGCGCACCATCACCGTATCGGGCAGCACGCCGCCGTCTGTCGCTGCCTCGGCACCCGCGAATGCCGAGCCCGTTGGCCAAGCAAGCGGCCAGCCAGCCTGTCCGCCGAATCCTGGCAGCGGCCTGCCCTGCGTCGTGCGCTGAGCTCCCGCCACATCCAAAGACAAGGCCGGTCGCGTTGGCGACCGGCCTTGCTGTCAGTCGAGATCCGGGTCAGTCGGCGGGCGCTACCTCGGTGATCCGCGTGTACCAGTTGGCCAGCGCGGTGCGCGTCTTACCGCAGCTGCCGAACGGCGACGGCGCGGTGTTGGTCGTGTACTCCTGCAGCGAGCAGGCCTGACCGATGTACTCCGACGCGATCCAGACGTTGCTCCCGTCGACCACGGCCGCCCCGTAGTCACCCCATCGCGGACGGGCGGGGTTGGGGAAATTGAAGAGCGCGTAGCCGCTGAATCCGTCGGCAGGGCCGAGTCCCGCCGCTGCCACCTGGACCGCCCCGACGCCGCCGGCGTTGATCGATGCGAACGCCGCGCTCGGGAAGAAGTTTCGGCCCACCAGGGTGAACGCCATCACGCCGCTGCCGTCAGGCCGGACGGCGATCGCCGGGTAGATGGCGTTGTTCTGGCTGACCGCCAGGTATCCCTGGTTGACCAGGCTGGCGCCACCGGACGCAGTCGGATTCACGACGAACCATTCGATCCCGGCGCTCGTGTTGGCCGAGGCTCTCACGGCGGTACCCAGGGCGCCCCACAGCTTGCCGTCGGCGAAGGCGACCGTCAGCAGACGGGTGTCGCTGCTGTCCAGCGCGTACTCATGGTTGGGCGCGAAGGGATCGGCAAAGCCCTCCAGGAAGGTGGAGCAGGCATTCATGTTGAGGCAATCCGCTAGTGGGTCATCGCCGACCTTCTGTTGCGACCTGGGGGGGACGACGTACTGGCCGACGGTCAGCGTGGAGTGGGAGAGGTTGATAGCGGGAGCGCTGTCGAGCGACGACGTGTTGGTCAGCGACCACACCAGGAGTTGGTTCGAAGTCCGAGGACCGGCCTGCGACCCGTTGCCATGGGCCTCGTCGGCGGCGTTCGAGCTCAGGAAGTACTCCGTACCCGCATTCGCGCTCGAATTCAGGTCGGCCGGGGCGATGGCCGGCCACAGGGTAAAGCCCGAGTTGCCATTGTCCAACCCATGGGTGTCGATCTGGGTCACAGCCACCGTCGCCGCACCTGAGGCCAGAGCTGCCTTGGAGAAGGCGTAGAGCTGCGCGCCGTGGAAGTCGTTGCCGAAGAACGAATATTCGTTGGTCGTGATGTAGATGCCGTTCGCATCGGCGCCGATATGCGGGAAGTCACCCAGGCAGGCGTTGGGATTGCTAGGCGTGGTCGACTGCCCAAAGGGCGGGATCCCGGTGCATCCGTGATCGGGCGTTCCGGCGGTGCCGTCGTCCTGGACTGGCACCCGGTAGATCATGAAGGGGCCGGTCGGATCGGCAGAGGTGCTCACGGCCAGGTCCAGATGGTTTGTCCCTATGAAGTCGCCGCCGCTAATCTTGTTGGCTTTGTCCGTGACCGGGAAGACGTCAATGGTCAGGACGTCGGCGAACCAGCGATTGGTGTCCTTGTCGAAATAGCAGGCGGGGTCGGTCACGAATGGGCCGAACACTCGCGGTGAGAGGTCACGGCGCACCTGGGCCGGGTACCCGAAGAACGTGTTCAGGTCGGTGGTGTTCTTGAGCGTATTGCCCGACGCATCGTAGACCTTCATCACGTCATTGATGATCTCCATCACCTTGCCATTGCCGACGCACAAACCCTGGTCGGGAGGCTCGAGCGAGAACTGGTTTCCACCGTTGGCCAGGCGCTGATTCCGGTGATTGAGGCCGTTGAAGCTGGTCAGGACCTGGAGCGGCCCGCTGCTACTCACGCCTTGACCGGCAGTCACCGGGACTCCCGTGACCTGGGGGGAGCCTAGTTCGATCGACCGGCTGCGATTGACGCCATTGCGTCTGGAGAATCCAGCCGTGCTCCCGCTGTCGCCCAGACCGGGCCCCAGCTCCGGTTGCTGGATCCCGCTATCGGTTTCGACGGTCCCGGAGCTGAACGAGGTCAACCCCGACGCCGAGATCTGCCGAGTCGTCCCGCCAGTGGCGGCCGATACGCCGGCCGGTGCAACCGTGATCGCACTCGCCAGGACCGCGACAACGGCAGACGACGTTACGAGCCTATGTTTGAACACGCTTCCCTCCTGCTCGTGATGCCCTGCCACCCAGCTTGGCGGCTTGCGGCGCTCATCCTACGCTGCGAAAGGATGTTCGTCAAGAACCGGTAAATTCGCGTCAAGGGATAGGCATTTCGCCCTCCCAGACCACCTCCCTTGGCTCCGCCGGGGACCGACACCCCTGGCGAGCGGATGCTTCGCTCCTGGTACGCCCATTCGGACAGCGGTTACAGAGAGCCACTGCCGGGACCTCCGGCCCCCTGACAAGAAGAAGGCCGCGCCATCGGGCACGGCCTTCCCTGCCAGGATTGCGAACCTACGCGGTCGAAGCGCCAAAGATGTCGCTGTTGCCGAATGTCGCCGGGCAGGCGGTGCCGGGGGCGGGCTTCGCCAGCGTTCCGCCGGTACGAATTGACGTCCGCCAGGCGTCCACGGCCGGGCAGTCCGCCGCGTTGCGGACGTCGTTCCAGACCGCCGTGCCAAAGGTCCGGGTCGCGGCCGCGTAGACGTAGTCCCCCAGGAATTCGCCAACCTGGTTGTTCTGCGATGATCCGCGTGGATCACCATCGGCGCCTCGGTGGACCTGGCTGAAGCTGCCGGGCACCCCATGCGATCCGACGGTCGCATGCAGCAGCACCCCGACCAGGTTCCGGGTGTCCGTCGTATTGTCCCGGAACGGTGTGGTGAAGGCGTTGTAGACCACGTACACGTCACTCCCGTTCGGGGAGATGGCGGCAGCCGCGTAGTAGCCACGGTCACCTGCGGTTTCAACGCTCCTTGGACTCGACCACGATGTCCCACCGTTGGTAGAGACACTCACGAACACGTGCTCGTGATTGATGCCATCTACAGCCGAGGCCCAGGCATCGACGATCTCGTCAGTTGCCCCGACCCCACTCGGCGCACCATTGGCGATGTCCACGCTGGGCGACGCGGAAAGGTCGTCGCGGGCGCCGGCGACGCCGTCCATCACGCAGCGGCCCAGCACCGCATCGAAGAATACGCAGGTGTCCACCACGCTGAAAATCGCGCGCGGCGTGGTAAAGGTCCTACCGCCGTCAAACGACTGGATCAGGATATGCGAGCCGGTGCCCGGGGTTCCCGGACCAAATAGCTGGGCGAAGACATCGACCACGCCGTGGCTGTCGGTCCGAATCGTGCAGCCGGACTGGCCCGGATGTTGGCCGTTGTTGACGGCCGCCGTTACTTGCTGCTGGTTCCACGTATTCCCGCCATCGGTCGACGTGGCAACCATCAGAGGCGCCGGGACGGCATGCCCTTTCTCCTGGCTGCGAAACGCGGCGTTGCAGACGTAGACGTGCCCGAAGAATGGGCTGGAGGCGGCGTTATCCGCCCAGATCTGTTCCTTGTCCGAGAAGGTGGTCGAGCTCTGGCGACTGGCGATGACGGGAGCCATCCAGGCACCCGCGTTCCCCGCAGCTGCGCCGGCGACGTCATCCGTGCGCGAGACGGCGAGCGCCTCAAAGCCCGGGAAGGTCTCGTCGGCAGCGCCCGGGAAATTCGACGTCAGGTTGGCGTAGTACAGGCGCGAGCCGTTTGCCCAGGAAAAGCGCCCGCTGGCATCCGGCTGCGGACCAAAGGCTAGCGCCGGGTCTCCGTCCGAGACGAGGCCGTTCTCGAGGTACTTCGGCAGGGTGCCAATCGGCCCCACCGCGGCGGTGCCGGTGCGCGCCGACCACCCCGTGTACGTTGGCTGGGTCCAGGTGGCTCCGCTGTCGAACGAGAAATAGATGCCGGAGGTGCCGACGCCGGCCGTGAACGGGCACCGACTGCCATTGCACGGAGCCACATCGATCTCGTCATTGGAGCCCGCGGCCAGGACGGTCGGGTGGTTGGCGTCGACGGCGATTGCCGGCTCGTTCTGCTTGTTTTGCGGAAAAGGTGCCGCCGGACTGCCGTTGGAAACCAGCACATCGCTGGACTGGGCGAGGACCGGGACCGCGCCCGCAATCACGGCGACGCCCATCCCAAGCACCAGCACGGCGCGACGCACGCGCGATCGGTCACGAGGCAGTATGCTCACCGGTTCCTCCTTGTGTCGGTCCAAACTCTTCCGCTCCTGGTCAGTTCGTCGGTCGGTTACGGTGCGGGACGGGGGCCGCGACTGGTTGCGGCCCCCGTTTCTGAAGCTAGAAGTTTCCTGCTGCGGTGACCACGTCCTGTTGGTGGACCGAGGTGGGTACGAACTGGAAGCCGTACCACCAGGTGACGCTCTGCACGTTGTTGGTATCCGTCCACAAGGCGTGGAAGGCGTTGTCGGACCCAACCGCGATGTCGGTGTAGTCGCCGATGAACCCGCCGCCGAAGTGGTAGCGGGTGTTGATGGGATGGGTCGTGACTGCGTTGGTAACTCCGGTCGTGAGGTCGCGGACGACGTAGTCAAGGCGCGCGTTATTGATGTAGTTGCCCAGGGCCAGGCAATTGATGCGCCCGACCGGCGGCGGTACCGGGTGTGCGCACGTCTGCCAGGGGGACACGACATCCGCCGCGTAGGCCGAGAGGTAGACCCGGCCCGAGGGGGAGACGGCGACGGCCGGCCAGAACGTGTCAGCCCGGCGAGCCGCGGGGGCGTTCAGGGTCGTGCCATCAGGCTGGGTAACGGGATAGCCAATGGCGGTTCGGGTGGAGGCGTCCACCGCCGGCAGGGCCGGGGCCGGCGCGCTCCAGGTGGCCCCACCATCCGTTGACCTGCTGAGGACGGCCGCCAGGTGGCAGCCGGCGTTGGTCTGGATCGGGCACAGGCCGCCGCTGTCACTCATCTGGGTGGACCAGGTCGCGTACAGCGTCCCGTCCGGTGCCACGGCCGCCGCCGGAAAGCTGTTGACCCGGAACACGGCCCCTCTGGGCGAGATGATGGGCTGCACCTCCGCGATGGCGACCGGCTGGCTCCAGCTCACGCCACCGTCGGTCGACTTGACGACGAAGGCGCTGGGCAGGACCGCCAGGCGGGTCGAGCCGTAGAAGAAGACGTACACGGTCCCGTCCGGCGCCACCACCGGCCGCGAGCCCTGGTCGTAGATCGCCGGCGCCCCAATTAACTGCGGCGCACTGAAGGTGGCTCCGCCGTTGCTGGAATGGGCCTCGAAGATTGGCGACTGCACGTAATCGCCGGTGTGGCCATTGAAGAGGAAGCGCGTCCAGGTGACGTAGACGCGATCGCGGAAGCGACTCGACGCGCTGGCGTCTGCCGCGATCCACTCCTTGTCATTCAGCGTTGAGGGCGAGGTCGTGGGGTTGATGAACGTTGGCGCGCTCCAGCTGAGGTTGCCGGCCGCGTCGAACGTGCCCCGGTTCACGGCCACCGTGCTGGGCGGTGTCAGCCGGTCGAAGCCCAGGCCGGCGTAGTACACAGTCCCCCGGCTGTCGAATGTGAGCGCGGGGTCGCCGCCAGCGTCGTACTGGCCGCCGGCCAGGTGATCAACCCCGGGGATCAGGGTCCCCAGGTGCTGAGGATCTGTGGCCACACAGCACCAGGTCTGGCCGCCGTTGTTGGAGACGTAGGTGCCCGAATAGCCGTCTCCCAGCGCGCTGCAAGGGGTCGAGCCGACCATGCAGGACCAGGTCCGAGTGACGTAGTCGTTGGCCGCTGCCACGACTCGGTTCGGTTTGTTCGGGTCCACAGCAATGGCTGTCTCGTTCTGGGACGCCGCCGCCGAGTCCTGGTTGACGGTCACGGCCGGACCGGCCACGGTTGTCCCATCGAGGGGGCTGGACAGGACGAAACTTGGGGTAATTGGTGGCGCAGTGCTGTCTCCGAGTGCCGCGAGGTCGCTGGTGTCGGCCTCCTGCTGGATCAGAGCTGAGAAGCGGATCTGCAGCCCGGCGGTCCCGTTGACCGAGGCCACCTTGCCGGCGAGCGTGGTGATGTCATAGGTCGGCGTCGAGTCGGCGAACGCTGGCGCTGCCGAAGTGAGCAATCCGATAGCCGCCGCGATGGGCACAAGTCGAGTCCGTAGCGTCAAGGTTTGTCCTCCTCCCTGGGGTGGTGCGTCTCTGCGTCCCTAAGCCGAGCTGGCAGAGCGTACAGCCAGGCGACGCCGCGAGGTGTCGCCTGGCCTGTCCCCTCCCAACCGGGCGCCGTCAGGATACCGAGCGCGCCTAGGCAAGTCAATGATTTGTCAAGACCTGTAAAGGAAGAGGCCGGCAGGACTGCCTGCCGGCCTCTGTCACGCGCCTTAGTAGCTCTGTAGGAACACGTCCGGCTGGTTTTCCGCCCCGGCCGACGTCTGGACCACGTTGCGGTTGTCGCCCCAGGTGACGAACCGGGTCGTGCCGTTGGAGCCGATGTTGTTGTAGTCGCCCATGTAGCAGAACGAGATCACCGGGTCCTGCTGCGGGTTGGTCTGCACGATCGGGAAGGCGACCGAGCTGATCGCCGTCTCAGCGCCCGGCTGGGGATCCGCGGAGGCCGTGGCGAGGGTCAGGTCCTCCTTGTCCGCCTGGATCAGGTCCACCGTGTTGCCGGCGACCCGCTGGTACCACATGGCGTGCACCCCGGAGCCATCGATCGTGATCCAGGGCTGGAAGCGGTCGCCCATGACCTGCCGCGACACCCGCCCGCTGATCACCTGCGGGGCGCTCCAGGTCTGGTTCCCGTCCCGCGACACGCTCAGGAAGATGCGGGTGGCGTTGCTATTGCCGCCCCCGACGCCGGCGGGGCGATCGTTCCAGGCGGCATAGAGCACGCCGTTCCCGTCGATGGTCGTGCTGGGCATCTCAAAGTTGCGGGCGTCATGCCCCGGCGCCGTCTCGATCACCTCGCGCAGGTCGGCCGCGTTGTTGCAGGCCACGATCTTGTCGCCCGAGCCGTTAATTGGCCCGATGGCAGTGCGGTTGGCGACGGTTCCGCTGGCAACGTCAACCGTCGCCATCATCGCGTTCGCCGCCGTGATGCTGAAGTTGGTGCATCCGGCCGGCACGCTCTGAAACCAGGACACGTACACCGTGCCGCCGGCCGGTACTGGATTCGATCCCTGAGCGCAGGCGTCGGCCGTGGAGACCATGGTCGTCCGCCAGTTCACCCCATCGCTCGAGTCGGTCAGCATGATGGGGCTGGGCACGACGGTCGAGAAGAACGTCCAGGTGATGTAGAAATGCGTCTGGCCGTTCTGATCGCGGCCGACGGCCAGGTACTCCTTGTCAGCAAAGAACTTCAGCTCGTCGCCGACGTTCACCGGGACCGACAGGAGTTGGAAGGTGGTCGAGCCGGCCGCCATCTTGTAGAAGCTGATCAGCGAGCGCGACCCGAATCCGGTCGAGCTCAGGGCCAGGCTGGCGAAGTAGAAGTTGCCGGAATCGTCGTGGGCGACCGTGGGATCGCCGATCGGCTGGACGCTGTTCACCCACGGCAGGTTGCCCTGGTCGGTGAAGGTCTTTCCCCCGTCGGTCGAGACCGAATAGCCGGTGAAATTGATCGCCGGGAAACAGCACACCACGGAATCGTTGTAGCCAACCACCACCGTGTTCCCGAAGGCGGCCACGGTCGTCTCGCTCTGAGTGTTCTGTCGAGAGGTTCCGTCCTCAGCCAGGCAGTTCACCTGGACATTCCCGGTCGTGCTGGCTTCCGCCGCGCACGCAGTGCCCGAGCGGCTGGTCGCGATGGTGCTGTTGTTGCCCATGGCCAGGGCGCGCACCACCAGGTCGCCCGACGACACCCGGTGCCCGTGACCATACCAGGCCGGCGTCGCGTTGGTGTCGGCCGCCGTGGGCGCGGGCGCCGCGATCAGCAGCGCCAGGCTACCCACCACTGGGAGGATCCCTCTCAACGCTCGACTCATATGCGTCCCTCCTTGGGCTGCTTGCCTACAGGTCCGAGAGGCCGGGAAGGATCCGTCCTCCCCGGACTCCGACGTCTTTCAGGGAACCGCGATCGTCGCGACCACCTGTTGCTGATAATGCGCGGGGTTTGTGCCGTCGTCGAAGGTGCTCACCGACGTCGTGTAGTCCACCCCGCCGCCGATCGTGTTGCCAAAGTAGTCGCCGATGAAGGTGGCGTTTGCAGAGCACACGCAAAACCGCCGCGGCGAGTTCAGCTGCGGATCCCAGCTGTGCTGGCTTAGCCGGACGTTGTGGCCGATCGGCGCCAGGGTGCCGCTATAGAACTGGATGCTGGTGTTGACGCAATAGTTACTAGCGCCGTAGGGTGGCAGGCTGCCAGTGAAATTCGGGTTGACCTGGTCGAGTGCGAGGCCGGCGCCGGCGGCCTCGGCCGTGCCCGCCGCCGGGCAAGCAAGTCTCCGGTCGTAGAAATTCACGCTGACCGTGCCGTTGGCCGCTGCCGCCAGGTTGGGCTGGAACTCGTCCGCTGCTGAGGCGTTGTCGTTTGCCTGGATCGGGGTCGTCCAGGTCTGACCCCCGTCGAAAGACGCCGTGATCAGGATGTTCGAGACTCCCGCACTGTCATCGTTGTAGGCGATGTAGAGCGGGTAATTCCCGGTGACCTTGGTCAGGCCGACCGCGAAGGTGTTGTCGATGCCGTCGGTGAAGGTCGTGTTCGCGTAACCGCCAACGAATGACGGGACCACGATGTTGGAAACCGCGGTTGAAAGGAATGTCCAGTTTTTTCCACCGTCAATTGACCTGTCGGCCGAAATGGTGATGCAACAGAACCCATGCTTTCCCGGGAAGTTCGTCACGGACGTGTAGACGGTGCCATCCGGTGCCACATGGGGCAACAGGTACGTGTCGCTCGCCGTGTTGTTGACAGTTGGCAGGATCTGCGGCGTTGACCAGTCGGTGTGGGTGCCATCCGCGTTCGCATGGGCAGTAGAGACGAACGGCTTGCTAGGGACCACGCCGTCGAACACCACCCACATGGCGTAAATGGTGTTGTAGAAGGGGCTCGTCGGGTTGGTGTCGATGGTGATCCACTGTTTGTCGGGCTCCTGCCCTTTAACCGGGTAGGGCGCGACGAAGTCCGGGCCGGTGACGCCCTGAGCATTGGTGTGGACGCTGATCCACTGGCTCGCTGTCGTCGATCCATTCGGCCGGACGGCGATAGAAATGGCCTCCGCCGGCACGGTCGGATTCGGCTCCTTGTTCGGGTTAGTCTGGAAATTATGGGAGCCGTCACTGTTGTAGAAAAACTGGTAAGGCAGGATCAGCTCGTAAAAGTTGCCGAATCCGTCGAAGGCGCCCACCGGGTCCGTATTGTCGGTCCAGCCTTCGTAGCCCGGGATGTGTCCCTGGATGGGCCAGCTCCGGCCACCATCGAACGACTCATAGAATCCAAGCACATGGTTGTAGCCTTCGGCGCTGGCGAACCATTTGACAGAGCCGATCAGGTGATTCGCATTCGTCGGGTCGACCCGGATGTCGGACTCGGAGTGGTTCTTGACTAGGTCGGCCGGTCCCGTCGCGAACCCCGGGTTGCTGCCGGCCTGCTGCGGGTACGGCCCGACGTTCTCGCCCGTGGATACCGCACCGTTGCACGCACTTTCCCCGGTGTAGCCATCGTTAGGGCCGGCGTTGGCGGCGTACGGCACTTCTGGCGTGTAACAGCTGGTCTGCTGCGTGGTGGCGAAGGTGTTCGTGACGCCGTTGAGCTTGAAGCTCCTGGCATAAGCGGCATCCGACTGGGGGCCCTGCGGCACGACGCCAACTCCGGGGCCGAGCCCGGCCGAAGCCGACCAACCTCCGGACGACGCGAAGGCAAACATGAGCGGAACGGCAAGCGAGACAAAGCTGCGGGCTTTCAATCGCATCCCTCCTTGACCGATTGACGGCGCCGATTGGGTGTAACTAAGAGGATATGGCAGTCAAGGTTTAGAAAACAAGCGGGAAGACTCAGGAAGGTTTGCCTGAGTCACAAGCCGGGAGGAGCGCAACTCCCGGTGGCAGCGCTTGCCCCGGTATGCCGACGAATTCAACAGGTTGTCAACACCTGTTAAGAACGGTTTACACTCGCCTGCCTCCCCCCCGGCGTCCGCGGGGAGGGTGGCGGTGGGGTCTCGGAAAATTGAAGCGACCCGCCGTTACGGTTTACAACCCGCTGGTGTGACCCAGCCGGCCTTCATCCCGCCGCCCAGTCCTCCCGTTGCCGGAAAGACCTTCGTCCCGTACTAGCGAAACGCCTTGCGGCCCTTCCTGTTCGGGGACCCATCGGTGTCGTTTCCTCCACCGACTGGCTTTCTGACAGGTCGCAGGGGTAAGGCTACGGACTGGCCTAAAGATGCGCAACCCGGAACATGTATTCGTAGATGCATGTTCGGTTCGCGCTCAGTACTTGCTCGCCTCGAAGTAGCTGCGGCACCGACGGCAGCGGCACTGCATGGTCATCACCTGCGACCCGAACAGCGAGATGATCTCCACATCCTCGGCGCCGCAGAATGGGCAGCGAGGCGCCGGTGTCGGTGACTCAGGAGTCTTTTCTTTCCCCACCGGCCGGCATGTACCTCTTCTCTTCCAGGCCGCGCAACATCTCGAAGGTGCGGGCATCGATGCCACCGGGCCGAGTGCGCCGGCGCCGCGGATCCCATCGTGCCCAGTCGGCCGGCACCGGCGGCGCCGCGATCGCGACCCGTTCCCCGAGGCTGGACCGCAGGTCGGCGACGCCGGCGGTGAGCTGGCCGGCCTTATGGAACTGGTCCACCTCTCCCCCCTCTGGTCCGAACCATTCCACCGCTTCCTCGAATGCTCGGCCCACCTCCGGGTTGCCGCCTCCCTGGCGCAGCCAGCTGCGCCCATGCAGGTAGTGGTAGTGCTCTTCCTGCAGCATCTTCCGCAGCCGGCTGCGCAGCACCTCCACCTTCCCGTTGGCCAGCGCCTCGATCATCAGGGTGAAGGCGGTGTCCAGCACGGCATTGGCGGCCACGAACTGGTTCCAGTTACTCCAGGGCTGGTCGAGGTAGGCCACATTGAGGTAGTGCTCCGGACTGGTGGGGTCGCGTTCCGCGTCCGCTTCACCCAGCTCGCGAAGGGAACCGTGCAGCACCCGGCTGTGTCCGAGGTCGTCGAGCCCCATGGCAGCCCCCGCGATATCGGCCTCCAGGGTTGGAGCAGCGGTGCACCATTCGGCATAGCGGAGGCCGAGCAGCTGCTTGTTATCGGCAAGGCTCTGGACGAGGGTGGCCAGGCTCACCCGGATCCGCTGCCGTCCTCGCCGGGCGCCCACAGCCGGATCACCGCCTCGCTGGGGACAATCACCAGCTCCACCCACCGCTCTTCGTCATAGGTGGCCCGGGCATAGGCCTGGGCCAGGTCATCGTCGGGGGCGACCACGCTGCCGACCTGTCGCAGCGGCTCCTCGCGGGCCTTCCGGGCGAAGACCTCGTACTGCCGGACCTGCTGGTGGACGCGGCTGAAGGAGGCCAATTAGACCGCCAGGCCCCACGCGATCAGCGTCTGGCGCCCGGCGGCTGACAGCCTGGCTGCCGTCCAGGGCGGATTCCAGACCACATTCAGCTCCACGGACAGCACCCCGGGCTCCGCCGCCAGCCGATCCCGGATGTCGGCGACCAGCAGGTCGGTCGCGGGACAGCCCATGGCGGTAAAGGTCAGGTCCACGCGCACCCGGCCGCGGTCGACGTGAACGCCATAGACCAGGCCCAGATCGACGATGTTGATCGGCATTTCCGGGTCCTCGACCTCCGCCAGCGCCCGCCAGACCCGCTGGTCCAGGGGGCCAATCGCCCTCATGGCTGGACCCGGAAGTTCCGAAAGCTCTCTTGAAACAGGCCGACCATCTCGGCGTTGCGGGGACCCCGGGCGCGCCAGCGGGCGAGCACGTCGTCCCAGTTGCACGGATCGGTGAAGTCCCAGCGCTTCTGCTTGGGGTCGAAGGTGCTGGGGAACGGGTAATCCAGCGCATAGTGGCCGTTCTCCCGATGGGCCGGCGCCGCGATGCCGATGGAGTCGAGGAAGGGCACGACGGTGGACAGCCATTGCTGGCGGAGCTGGTCGTTGGTCAGTCCCTTGAGCCGGTACTCCAACTGGGTGCTGTGCTGCTTGAGGCTGTCGGGAAGCCCAAACCACTCGACGGTCAGCGGAAACATCCAGTCGACTGCCCGCTGTAACTCGTCTCGCGCCGCGCCGCCCGCGGCGCTGATGCGCTTCATCCAGTTGCGGCCGTTGCGCAGGTGGAAGTTCTCCTCGGCCATGACCTTGACCAGCCCTCGCTTCCAGGGACCGTAGGAGCAGTGCTCGTGGATGTCGCCCAGCAGATTGAAGCCCGCCTGGTCGTAGAGGGCGTTGGCCGTGACCAGCTCCGTCCAGCTTTCCAGCGGGACGTCGAACGCGTACGGGTACCGGAAGGCCTTCGGGTCGCGCTTGAAGATGAGCTCTTCCTGGCTCTCGCCCAGCTCCTCGAGCAGGTGAAAAGCGATATGGGCGTGCGCCAGCTCGTCCTGGATGATGGCGATCGCGGTCATGAAGGCGTTGATGCTGGGCGCCTTGCGGGCGGCCAGGTAGTAGGCGGGCGCCGAGATGAGTTCCGTATCCCCCGAGACGATCAGCGTGTGCTTGAGCTCCTGGATGTACTCGGGGGTCATCTCGGAGACGGACTCGATCAGCTCCCCGCGCTTCAGGAGCGACTGGAAGCGGTCCTCAGTCGTATTCATCCAGATCTGAGGCTGATTCTACGTATCGGGACAGGAACCGCGGCCGGTTCCTTTCCCGAGGCCCTTTTCTCCGGCACCCATACGCTTCGTCTCGGTTCCGCGCTCGGTGCGCATCGCATGCCAACAACCGTTGTTGGCGTGCCAGCGTCAGGCTCACGAAATTTGTGGCCTTTGGCCTGCATAGGCCACTTCTGTTTCCGGGTTTCAGCCCGCAGTTTGATACAGGCAGGAGCTGTTGCCCGGAAATAAGTTGCGACCTGCCGTTGCGGTTTACAACTCACCGGTGTTACCCAGCGAGCCTTCATCCCGCCGCCCAGTCCAGCCCTTGCGGGCCAGACCTTCGTCACCGGCAGAACCGGTCGCCTTGCGGCAACCGACTCCCCAGCCCTTTCGGGCCAGGCCCCGAAGCCTTGCGGCCTCGGAGTGGAGGCCTTGCGGTCTCCTCGCCGGCGACCCGCTGGAGTCGTTTCCTTCTCCAACTGGCTTTCTGACAGGTCGCGAGCGAAGTGTAGAGACCCGGGCCTGCAACCCGCAATCCGGAACATCCGTTCAGGAACAGGCATTCGATCCGGGGAGCTGGAACGCCTGTAATAAAGGTCATGCCAGCGCGACCGCCAGGCCACATACCGTAACGAACCCCGTAATCCCCTGTGATTCGAAACACATTCCGGGGGCCTTACCGTTTGCGTTAGCTGTAGTAGGTCCCGTGGTCCGACTGGTCCCTCCCTCGTCAGCCCACGTCGACCGGTAACAAAGCCATGACACTCACGCTTTTCCGGCACCGGCGCGGGCAATCGCTCGTGGAGACTGCCCTGGTCCTTCCGGTGCTCGCCTTCTTGACCTTCGGCCTGCTGGACTTTGGCCGTGCCTACTACTTCCAGGTGGCCATCACCAACGCCGCCCGGGAGGGGGCCCGGACGGCCATCCTCAACATCTACACGGGGCCGGCGACCCCGACCTGCAGCAGTTCCAACAGCTACGCCACCTGCCCGGTGCAGACCGACCGGGCCATCGCCGACGCGGTCACGGCTGAGCTGCAGGGCACCGGGATCGTGCCGCAGTCCATCACCATCTGCCCGCCCCACGATTCATCGTCCAGCACCGCGGGCTGCCCCAACTCCTCGAACCGGGTGGACAACTGGAACGGCGCGACGCCGACGACCAACTATTACGTCACCGTCAACGCCACCTACAACTTCACCCTCTTCACGCCCCTGCTTCAGAACCTGGTGGGCAACCCCGTGACCATGAGCGTCAGCGTGCAGATGAGGACCAACTACTGATGCGTCACCGTTCGAGGGGGCAGTCGATGGTCGAGTTCTCCCTGCTGGCTGGGGCGTTGTTCCTGTTGATCATGGGCATCTTCGACCTGGGCCGGGCCGTGGCCGTGTACATCAGCATCGCCGAGGCGGCCCACGAAGGGGCTCGGCAGCTGGTGCTCCGCAGCAACGAGAACAGCACCCCGCCGGACACGCTGATCGTCAACGCCACGCTGGCCAAGATCGGCGGCGGCGGAATAATCCTGATCGAGGACCCGTGCCTGCCGGGCTGTAGCGCGCCGGCCCAGGCCTCGACCAACCCGCCGGCGAACTCGGGCTACATCTGGATCACGCCCAACCGAGCTCCAGGCAACCACGAGGTCACGGTGCAAATCACTTACGCCTTCTCACCCATGACGGCCCTGATCTCGGAGCTCACCGGGACCACCATCACCATGACCGCCAGCTCCTCGATGCGAGCGGAGTACTGATGGGCTGGTACCGGCAGCGCCAGCGTGCCCAGGCCATCGTGATCATGGCCCTCGCCATGGTGGCCATCTGCGGCATGCTGGCGCTGGCCATCGACGCCGGCCGCCTGTACTTCCAGCGGCGCCTGATGCAGGACGCGGTGGATGCCGGGGCGCTGGCCGGGGCGCAAGACCTGGTGGGCACTGTGGCCAATCCCGGCGGGCAGCCGAACTACGCCCTGTGGCACGCCCTGCAGGACACGTATTCGGTCTTCAACCTGACGCCCCTCTACAGCAATCCGAATGCCTCTCCGTACTCACCGCCACCTCCGGGCAACACCGTCACCGACAGCGAGGGCAATTACACCGTTACGGCGGTGGCGCCCTCCGGCTACAACAATAAACAGGTCCAGGTCAGCGTCAGTTACAACGCGGTGGCTACGTTCGCCGAGATCCTCGGCTTCAACAGCATCAACATCTATGCCACCGCCACTGCCGAGGCCGGGACCAACGCCAAGACCTACGCCATCTTCGCCTACGGCGGCCTCGGGACTGGGAACACCATCAACGCCCAGATGACGGGCATCGGGCAGGTCGACAACGGCCAGGAAGGGAACGACTGGTGCAGCTTCGGCACGGCCGGCATCACCATCAGCAACGCCAAGTTCCACATTCCGACAGGCACCAGCGGCGAGATGAACATCAACGGCCGCCTGTTCATCAACTCCGGCAGCGACAACCAGCAACTGATGCAGTATTGGGTGCCCGCCCCGCCCTTTGCCACCGGCCAGGACCCCAAGCCGAACTACCTGATGCCCGACACCAGCCAGCTGGCCAGCGTGAGCCAGGGCGGCCGGCACAAGATGGCGAGTGTCCCCGCCGGCGGGAGCTGGGTCGCCTTTCCGGGGACGCCCTATGCGACCACCATCCACAACACCACCAGCGCGACGCATGACTTCGCGGTTTATCGCCCTGGGATCTACACGAGCAGCATCAATCTCCCGTGGCCGGGGGGCGGTGATAACTCGCCAGACGACTACTACATCTTCCTGAACGGCATCTACTATTTCACCGGGGGAAACGGCATCGCCATCACCGGCTCTCACATCTCCAATACGTCCAACGGACTACCCCACTACGTCAACGGCCTGGGTGCCACCGATCTCCCCCGGGCGCCTGATGGCACCGACGGGGTGGAGTTCATCTTCGACGGCACCAGCGCCTTCAGCGCCAACAACAGCAGCATGACTGGAGGCACCAACGGGGGAGCCAGTGTCTTCTTCGTGGCTCCCAACTTCGTACCCAGCGGCAGCATTCACATCGCCTTCTACATCGCTCCGACCAACACATATGGGGCGGGCTCCGGCGGCGTCATCAACGCCTGGAGCAACCAGGGCTTCGACGCCAGCACCTCCAACGCGCCCCGGTTCCAGGTCTGGGGCACGATGTTCGACGCGTCGGGCGGGGGTGGCGGGGTCTACCTGCGCGCGGTGCAGGCCGGACCCCATAACCTCAATCCGACCGATAGCGACTCCAGCGGGCAGTACGAAGTCAACGGCGAGTTCATCGGCTTCATCATGACCCTGGACATGGGCAACGTGAACGGCAACACGGCCGGAACCACCCCCGGCTGCACGGGCGCGACCACCAACTGGACGAACCGCGGTACCCCCGGGCTCCTCGTCCAGTTCAACATCAACTTCGCGCCGGCGCCCGGCGTGAACTCGTCGCTGGTCAAGTAGGTCGTACCAGCTTCTCGAGCAGGAGGAAGACGCCCAGGCCTGCCAGTGCCACCCCAGCTAGCCGCTCCGCGCCCTCCCGCACCGCGTCGCCCAGCCGGCTGCCCAGGCGCAGCCCGAGCTGGGTCGCCAGAAATGCCTGCAGGCCGATCAGGATCAGCACGAGCACGATCGGCAGCTTCAACAACCCGATGGTGAAGCCGATGGCCAGCTCATCCAGGCTGATACTCACCCCCAGGCCGATGACGGGCCACCCGTGCGTCCGCGCCAGCAGGCTCGCGCGGCCTACCTCGTCGCTCTCCCCCTTGGGCCAGACCAGGTAGAGGCCCAGGGCAATCAGCACCGCGATAGCCACCAGGTCGGCCGCATTCCCCAGGGCGGCACCCGCGGCGAAGCCGGCCAGGAACCCCACCAGCGGCATCCCGGCTTCGAACCCACTGAACAACAGGCTGACTCGAAGCCGCTCCCGGGGGGCCAACCCGGCGATGCCGAGGGCCGCGGCCACGGCAAACGTATCCAGTCCCAGCGGCAGCACCAGGGCTGCCAGCTTCAGGAGCACCGCCATACTCTATAGGCGTGACGGCCCTCGAGATTATCCGCCACAAGCGCGATGGTCTCGCCCATTCCGCCGCCGAGCTTGAATTTCTCGCCCGCGGGGCGGCCACCGGAAGCATCCCGGACTACCAGCTGGCTGCCTGGCTGATGGCGGTGCGCCTGCGCGGCATGGACGAGACGGAGACCCACGCGCTGACGATGGCCATGGCGCATAGCGGCCGGATGCTGGACCTCTCCAGCATCCCGGGCACCAAGGTCGACAAGCACTCGACCGGTGGCGTGGGCGACAAGGCCACCCTGGTGGTGGCGCCCATGGTCGCCGCCGCCGGGATCCCGGTGGCGAAGCTCTCCGGCCGGGCGCTCGGCCACAGCGGGGGCACCCTCGACAAGCTCGAGGCGATTCCGGGCCTTCGGGTCGACCTGACCGTGGACGCCTTCGTCAGCCAGGTGCGGCGGATTGGGATCGCCATCGCCGGCCAGACCGCGGACCTGGCGCCGGCCGACAAGACCCTGTACGCGCTCCGCGACACGACCGCCACGGTGGACTCGGTACCCCTCATCGCCAGCAGCGTGATGAGCAAGAAGCTGGCGGCGGGGGCGGACGCCATCGTCCTGGACGTGAAGACCGGCCGCGGCGCCTTCATCGACACGCAGGCGGAGGGCGAGGCCCTGGCCCGCCTGCTGGTCGCCATCGGCGCCCGGGCCGGCCGGCAGACGGTCGCCTACGTGACCGACATGAGCCAACCGCTCGGTCGCGCGGTGGGCAACGCCCTGGAGATTGCGGAAGCCATCGAGACCCTGCGCGGCGGCGGTCCGGCCGACCTCCGCCAGCTGTCTCTGCGCCTGGGCGCTGAGATGCTCCGCCTGGCCGGCGCGGGTGACGATCTGGCCGCCAACGAGACCCGGCTGGCCGAGGGCCTCCGCGACGGGCAGGCCCTACGCAAGTTCGGCGAGCTGATTGAGGCCCAGGGCGGCGATCCTCGCGTGGGCGATGATCCGGGCCGCCTGCCGCGGGCGCCCGTGCAGCGAGCGGTGTCGGCCCCGCGTGACGGTGTGGTGTCGGCGATTGACGCGCTGGAAATAGGCCTGGTGAGCAAGGCGCTGGGCGCTGGGCGCGACCGCAAGGAGGATCCCATCGATGTCTCGGTGGGCATCGTTCTCCATCGAAAGGTCGGGGATGCCGTGCGGGCCGGGGAGGCGCTGGCCACCGTCCACGCCGCCCGGGCCGACCAGTTCGACGCGCTCCGTGGCCGGGTGGCCGCCGCCTTCCAGATCGGCCGCGACGCCCAGCCCCTGCCTCTGATCCTGCGGCGGATCGCCCAGGGGTGAATGCTTGCGGCCCATGTTGCGGCCCGCCGGCCCGGATGGGTCCAGCGGCCCACCGTAATAGGTCTCGAAACCGGTCTGGCTAATGCTGGCCTGGTGCGCAGAGTGGCCGCCGGGCAGGTTGCCGTCGAGATGGCCCTCGTCCTGGGGGTGGTGCTAGCCATCGGGCTCAGCTTCGGCCAGCTGGCGGGGTTCGGGTTGGCCGCGGCCAAGGTGGATCATGCTGCCCAGGTGGCCGCCTTCACCGCGGCGAGCACGGATGCCACCCCCCTGAGCAGCGAGACCCCCTGTTGGGCTGTGACCGGCGGTCTGCAGGACCCAGGCGCCTACCGCGATGCCGAGATCTGCCGCACCGTGGTGGCCAACGTCGGCAACCTGGACCTCAACGGGTTGACGATCAGCGTGTCGCCGGAGGGGGCGGCCGATCGGGCTCACCACCCGGTCCAGGTCACGGTGACCTATCAGGCCCCCATCACCTCTCCCCTCCTCCGCTGGCTGCTGGGTGCCACGTACGCCACCACCGCCCAAGCCAGCTCCTGGGCGAACTGATCCGGTACCGTTAGGCTTAGGCCGTGCCGGACGCCGACCGTTCCCCGGAGCTGTTCCTCCTCTTCGACGGACACTGAGGCCTCTGAACCCGCTGCGCGCACTGGGTGAAAGCGCGCGACCGAGCCGGCCGTGTGCTGGCCTTGCCAAGTCAACTCCCAGGCACCACGCAGCGCTTCGGGATCTCGCGCCCAGACCTGGATCGCGCCGCCTGGACCGTTGATCGGCGGGGTCGCAAGCTCGCCGGCGCCGCCGCCATCGCCCGCACCCTGGAGGCGCTCGGGGGACCGTGGCGACCGCTGGCCGCGCTGCTGCGGCTGCCCGGAGTCGCCTGGCTGGCCAAGGGCACCTATGCCTGGGTCGCCGCCCACCGCCGCCAGTTCCGCTGGCTGGCCGTGACCCCGGAGTGTGACCGTCCCGGGGTCCACTGCACGTAGCTCGCCTTGCTATCCTGTCGAGGCAATGGGGGGAGTCCAGTATCACATCCGGCTCAAAACCGGCGATGTGGGTGAGGCCGTGCTGCTTCCCGGCGACCCGGGTCGGGTGGAAGCCGTTGCCCGGTTGCTCGACAAGCCGCGCCACGTGGCCAGCAACCGGGAGTTCACGACCTACACCGGGAGCCTGGACGGTCACCCGGTTTCCGTGTGCTCCACCGGGATCGGCTCGCCGTCCACGGCGATAGCGGTGGAGGAGCTGGCGGCCCTGGGCGTGACCACTTTCATCCGCATCGGGACGACCGGTTCGATTCAAGCGGGAATCGGCTTCGGTCACCTGGTTGTGGCCACCGCCGCGGTGCGCGATGAAGGCACGACCCCGGCCTACGTGCCCCTTGGCTACCCGGCCGTGGCCGACCACGCGCTGGTGGCCGCCATGACCAACTCAGGCCACCGCCTGGGCCATCCCACCCACGCCGGGATCGTGCGCAGCCACGATGCGCTCTACCCGGATCTGCAGGCCAACCGGATGCCGCGCCACACCGAGCTGGCGCAGGCGGCTGAGGTCTGGCAGCGGGCGCGGGTCCTGTGCAACGACATGGAGTCGTCCACCATCTTCACCCTCTGCAACCTGCGCGGCCTGCGCGGCGGCTCGGTCCTGATGGTGGTCAATGAGCCCGGCGAAGAGGGCATCGACCCGGACCGCGTCCGGCGGCTGGACCTGACCCCCATGTTCAGGGTGGCGCTGGATGGCGTCCGGCAGGCCTTTCAACCTGCCCCTGTGCACTGAGGCCGCTGATGGCGCTGCACCTGATCGACCACCCGCTGGTCGCGCACTATCTGACCCGGCTGCGCGACCGCGACACCACGCCGGATGAGTTTCGTGAGGCCTCCGACAAGATCATCACCCTGCTGCTCTACGAGGCCACCCGGACCCTCCGAACCCGGACGTTCGAAATCGCCACTCCCATCGAGTCGACCGCCGGGACGGCCATCGCCGACCGGGTGGTGGCGGTCCCCATCCTGCGCGCCGGGCTGGGGCTGATGGGCCCGGTCCTCGACCTCCTCCCCCAGGTGACAGTTGGCTACATCGGGCTGGAACGCGACGAGCGGACCGCGGTCGCATCGCGCTATTACGTCAAACTGCCGCCCGACATCCAGGGCAAGACCGTGCTCCTGCTCGATCCCATGCTGGCCACCGGGGGCAGCGCCACCAAAGCGGTCGAGATCCTGAAGGAACACAGCCCGGCCAGCGTCCGGCTGATCTGCGTGGTGGCCGCCCCGGAGGGAATCATGGCCTTGCAGCAGGCCCATCCCGACGTGGAGATCTTCGCCGCGGCCCGCGACCGCCAGCTGAACGCCCAGAAGTACATCATGCCCGGCCTGGGGGACTACGGCGACCGCCTCTTCGGCACCTAACGAGCCGAGCTCTCCCTCCACCTCAGGGGAGGGTCAGGTTGGGGGTGAACGCGCACGCCGGTCGTACTCCGGCTGAATTTGACAAGCCGGGGGATCTCGGGTAGAGAGTGTTACAATCTCGCGCGGGTACGCGGGGGGACGGCATGGACGATTCCGGCCGGCTGTCGCTGGTCACCCGTGAAGGGGGAAGAAGTATGAGGCACTCGCGTTTTCGGTTCGTAAGTCTGGGCGTCGTTTCGGTACTCCTGCTGGCCGCCTGCGGTGGGGGCGGGACTTCGGGCTCGCCGGCAGCCAGCTGTAAGACGTTCAAGGTTGGGCTGGTCACCGACGTTGGCAAGCTCTCCGACAAGTCCTTCAACGCCAACGCCTGGAAGGGCGTCCAGGACGCCCAGGCCGATTCCAGCCTGTGCGTGCAGGCTCACTTTATCGAGTCGAACCAGCCAACCGACTACCAGAAGAACATCCAGACCTTCGTGGACCAGAAGTACGACATGGTGGTCACGGTCGGCTTCCTCCTGGGCGATGACACGCTGGCCGCGGCCAAGGCCAACCCCGGGGTGAAGATGGCCATCGTCGACTTCGCCTATGATTCGCCGCCGCCGAACCTGGTCGGTCTCGTCTTCAAGGAAGATCAGGCCGGCTTCCTGGCCGGCGCGCTGGCCGGGCTGATGACCAAGTCGGGGACGATCGCTGGCGTCTACGGCCTGAAGATCCCGCCGGTTGAGAAGTACCGGGTGGGTTACGAGAACGGCGCCAAGTACACCAATCCCAGCGTCAAGACGCTGGGCATCTACCAGCCGCCCAGCGGCGCCAAGAGCTTCAACGACCCCGACTGGGGCAAGGCCCGGGCGCTCGACTTCTTCGGCCAGGGTGCCGACATCGTCTTCGGCGCGGGCGGCAACACCGGCAACGGCGCCCTGCTGGCGGCGGTGCAACAGAACAAGCAGTGCGTGGGCGTGGACGTGGACCAGTTCGTCTCCTATCCCGACGCCGACCCGTGCCTGATCACCAGCGCCGAGAAGCACATCGCGGTGGCGGTTAAGACGGCGATCGCGGACGCGGTCAAGGCTCAGTGGCCGTCCAGCGGCCTGCTCGTCTTCGAGGCCAAGAATGGCGGAGTCGGGATCTCGGCGTACCACAATTTCGACGGCAAGATCTCGGCCGACATCAAGGCCAAGATCCAGGACATCTTGAAGAAGCTGGCGGACGGTAGCCTCCAGACGGGATATACCGCCTCGTAAGGAAACACAACTGAAGCCGACTCGAGCGGCGGCGCTCGAGCTCCGTGGGATTGTCAAGACCTACGGGGCCCTGCGCGCCAACGACGGCGTGGACCTGGCCATCGAGTGGGACCAGGTCCACGCGTTACTGGGGGAAAACGGGGCCGGCAAGACCACCCTGATGAACGTGGCCTATGGGCTGGTCCGTCCGGACAGCGGCACCATCCTGGTCGATGGCAACCCGGTGGTGATCCATGGGCCGCAGGACGCCATCCGCCTGGGGATCGGCATGGTCCACCAGCACTTCATGTTGATCCCGCCATTGACCGTGGCCGAGAACGTCATCCTCGGCCATGAGACGGTGCGGGCCGGCGGGTTCGTCGACCAGCGGGCCGCCGAGCGGGAGGTCCGAGACCTGTCCCAGCGCTATGGACTGGAAGTGGACCCGCGCGCTCGGATCGAGGGGCTGCCGGTCGGGATCCAGCAACGCGTGGAAATCTTGAAGTCGCTCTATCGCGGGGCCCGCATCCTCATCCTGGACGAGCCGACCGCGGTGCTGACGCCGCAGGAGGTGATCGGCCTGTTCGGGATCCTCCGCAACCTGGCCGGCGAGGGCTCGGCCATTGTCTTCATCACCCACAAGCTGGGCGAAGTCATGGAGGTGGCGGACACCATCACCGTCATGCGCCGCGGCAAGGTGGAAGCCACCACCCGGCCGAGCGAGACCAATCCGGCCGGGCTGGCCCGCCTGATGGTGGGCCGGCCGGTCCTGCTCCGGGTCGACAAGGCGCCGGCCCGGCCGCAGCGGCCGGTGCTCGAGCTCGACCACCTGGTCGTGCACGACGACCGCCGTCGGGTCGCCGTGGACGGCGTGGCGCTCAGCGTGCACGCGGGAGAGATCGTAGGCATCGCCGGGGTCGAAGGCAACGGACAGAACGAGCTGGCGGAGGCCATCGCGGGCCTCCGCCCGGACCGCGGCGGTCGCGTCCTGCTCGACGGCCAGGACGTGACCCGGGCCACCACGCGCCACGTCCTGCACGGCGGATTGGGCTTCATCCCGGCGGACCGCCACCGGATGGGGCTGGTGCTCGAGCATTCGGTCTCGGACAACCTGGTGCTGTCGACCTTCGACCGGGCGCCCTTCGCCCGGTGGATTATCCGCCGATTCGAGGCGGTGCTGGAGTACGCGCAGCGGCTGATCAAGCAGTTCGACATCCGGGCCGAGAGCCCCAGCCAGCCAGCCGGTTCGCTTTCCGGCGGCAACCAGCAGAAAGTGGTCGCCGCCCGCGAGCTCGGGCGCCAGCCCAGGGCCCTGCTGGCCAGCCAGCCCACCCGCGGCCTGGACGTGGGGTCGATCGAATTCATCCACCGCCAGATCGTGGACCAGCGCGACGCCGGCCTGGCCGTGCTGCTGATCTCGTCGGAGCTCGACGAAATCCTCTCCCTCGCCGATCGGGTGGCGGTGATGTACCGGGGCCGGATCGTGGCCATCCTGGAGGGGGACGCCATCGACCGCGAGCGCATCGGCCTGCTGATGGCGGGCGCGGCATGACCTGGCGCCGGCTGTTCCGGCCGGCGGCCGTCGCCCTGGCGGCCCAACCCATCCTCTCCATCGTGTGCGGCTTTGCGGTCGCCGGCCTGGCGGTGCTCGCCTCCGGCGCCGATCCTGTCCAGGCATTCAGTGCCCTCTTCCAGGGCGCCTTCACCAACCCGCGCGCGTTTACCGAGACGATGATCGCCACCCTTCCCTACATCTTCCTGGGGCTGGCGGTGGCCCTCGGCTTCAAGGCGGGCCTGTTCAACATCGGGGCCGAGGGCCAGTTCTACCTGGGGGCCGTCTTCGGCGTGTTCATCGGCTACAGCGTCCAGGGGCTGCCCGGGATCGTGCACGTGCCCCTGGCGCTGCTGGCCGGCATGCTGGGCGGCTTCCTGTGGGCCGCCATCCCGGGGATCATCAAGGCCCGCACCGGCGCCCACGAGGTGATCATCACCATCATGCTCAACTACGTCGCCTTTCAGCTCACCGATTTCCTGATCAACAATCGGGGGCCGCTGGCGGACAAGACCTCATCGGCCCCGCGCACCCCGTTCATCCAGCACGCCGCGCAGCTGCCCATCTTGATCCCCGGGACGCGGCTGCACGCCGGTCTGTTCGTGGCGCTGGTCGCGATTCCCGTCGTCTGGTTCCTCCTCTCCCGCACCACGGTCGGCTTCCAGATCCGCACCGTCGGCCTCAATCCGAGCGCGGCCCGGGCGGCCGGCATCTCGGTCGGCTGGACCCTGGTCATCACGATGGGCATCTCGGGTGCGCTGGCCGGCCTGGCCGGTGCGGACGAGGTGCTGGGGGTCTCGCACTTCATGCCGCCCTCCTTCTCCACCGGGTACGGCTTCGACAGCATCGCCGTGGCCTTGCTCGCCAAGAGCAATCCGTGGGCGATCCTGCCGGCGGCCTTCCTGTTTGGCGCCATGCGCAACGGCGCCACCTTCATGCAGCTCCAAACCCAGGTCTCGGCGGACCTGATCTCCATCGTGCAGGCGACGGTCATTATCTTCATCGCCGCGCCGGCGATCATCCGGTGGATCTTCCGACTCCGACACACGCCCGCCGCACCGGTGCAGCTCGCCAAGACGGACGGGGGCGCCACCATCTGATGATCGCGGCCTTGCAGAGCCTGCACCTCACCGAGCTCGGCTATCTGACGCTGCTGGCGGCGACCCCGCTCACCCTGGCCGCCCTGGGCGGGTTGATGTGCGAGCGCTCCGGCGTGGTCAATATCGCGCTGGAAGGCATCATGCTGACAGGCGCCTTCGTCGGCTACGCCGCCGCGCTGGCGACCCACAATCTCTGGCTCGGGGTACTGGCCGCCATGCTGGCCGGGATGGCCATTGCCGCCCTACATGCCGCGCTTTCCATCAGCCTGCTGGTCGACCAGATCGTCAGCGGGACCGTGATCAATATCCTGGCCGTCGGCATCACCGGGGTCTACTACCGGACGTACATCCAAGAAACCAGCACCGTCGGCCCTGGCATCCTGCCCACCTGGCACATCCCGCTGCTGGACCGGCTCCCCTTCCTGGGGCAGATCTTCTTCCAGGGTCAAGCCATCACCTGGGCCATGCTGCTGCTGATCGTGGTCGTCCACGTGGTCCTGTTCCATACCGTGTGGGGGCTGCGGACGCGTGCCTGCGGCGAGCATCCCCTGGCGGCCGACACCGTCGGCATCAATGTGTACCTGGTCCGGTACGTCAATGTGATCGCCAGCGGCGCCCTGGCCGGCCTGGGGGGCGCCTACTTTTCCCTCCAGGAGATCGGCAACTTCCTCCCCAACATCACCGGCGGACGGGGATTCATCGCCCTGGCAGCGATGATTTTTGGCCGCTGGACACCTGCCGGCGCCTTCCTGGCGTCGTTGCTCTTCGCCGGCGCGGACGCGGTGGGAGCACGGATCCAGGGCTTTCACAACATCCCTTACCAGTTCCTGGGGATGCTCCCTTACGTGCTGACCATCGTCGTGGTCGCCGGCGCGATGGGACGCTCGATTGCCCCGGCCGCCGTCGGACGGCCGTACAAGAAGCAGTAGGCTGGAGCGATCCATTGGGCACGTGCAAACGCCGGAGGGGTTTTGCGTTGCAAGCACCATGAGACGAGCGCTGGTCGCTTTTCTGGTGGTGCTGTTGTCGGGCTGCGCCAGCGCGCCGGCCCCCACGGTGGTGGCCGCCCATCGGCAGCCGTCCGTCTGCCTGGTGACCAGCGCTGGGCCGGACAGTGAAAGCCTCAACCAGTCGGCCCAGGATGGCATGGCCGCCAGCCACGCTGTATCCAACGTGATCGAATCCCCGGTGCCCGCCGTGTACGCGGCCAACCTCGAACGGTGCGCCACGGCTCGGCCGGACTTGACGGTGGCCCTTTCGGCCGGCATGGCCGGCGCCATCTGGCAGGTGGCCAAGAAGCACCCGTCATTGCAGTTTGCGCTGGTGGACGCCATCGCCACCGATGACCAGGGCCGGCCAGCCGACTTGCCGAACCTGACCGACCTCGTGTTCAAAGAGCAAGACGCGGGGTATCTGGTCGGGGTCCTCGCCGGCCTGATGGAAAGCATGAAAGTGGGCAGGGCCGTGCACAATCGCGTGGGTGGGTTCGGGGTCAGCAACGCGCCCGCCTCCCAGCGATACCTGGCGGGTTTCATCGCGGGCGCCCGCTCCGTGAACCCCAACGTGGGCGTCAAGCTGGACTGGACCGCCGTCGCCGACCAGGCGGGGTGCAAGGCCATTGGCGCGGCGCAGGTGCGCACCCAGGTCGACATTCTGTTCCAGGCGGGAGTCCCGTGCGGTCCGAGCTACATCGAGGCGGCCTACGACGGGCATGCCTACGCGATTGGATCCGGTGAGGACCAGGCCACCCTCAGTCCGGCGGTCATCACCAGCGCCCTAAAGCGCGTGGACCGGGCGCTGCAGCTGACGCTCGAGCGGCTGGCCGCCGGCACCTTCACCCCAGGCCCCGTCTACTTCGGGCTGGCGGAAGACGCGATGGGGTTTGCTCAGCCTAGCAGCGTGGTCCCCCAGTCGATCCTGATCCAGCTTGGTCGGGTCCAGGCCGACATCAGGACGGGCACGGTCACGCCACCGGCCGTCATTCCCCCCGGCCTGTAGCTGAATCTCCCGAGATTTAGCGGCGAGCCTTCTTGGACGCAGCCAGCCGCGCCTCGGCCTCGCTGAACTCCTGGCGCAACCGGGACTTCAGCGCCGGCTCGGCGAAGGCCCCCTCGACGGCCTGCAGATTCATCGCCCAGAGGTCGGCCCGAGAGGCGCCCAGCATGGTCGCGACTTTCAGGTACTCATTGGTCAGGGTGGTTCGTGACACGGTGCGGGAGTCGGTGCTGATGGTGACCTTGATGCCGGCCCGCAAGTACTCGAGCAACGGGTGGTCTTCCAGCCGCGGCACCGCCTTGGTCTGGACATTGCTCGTTGGAGCCATGTCGAACTCAACGCCATTTTCGCGCGCCATCTCCAGCACCTCCGGGTCCTGGCGGGCCCGGACGCCATGGCCGATCCGCATCGCTCCCAGCGCAATCGCCTGCCGGACACTCTCCGGCCCGGCGCCCTCGCCGGCGTGGATCGTCAGGTTGAGCCCCAGCGACCTGGCCGCCCGGAAGGCATCTTCATGCGTCCCCGGTGGGTGCCCGGCCTCATCGCCGGCCAGGTCGAAGCCCACCACCCCCTCCCCCACAAAGCCCCCGGCCGCCTGGGCGAGGGTCACATTGTGGTCGGGCGGCATGGTGCGCAGGGCGGTGATGATCAGGCCACCCGCCAGCCCGGTTTCAGCCTGGCCGGCGCGCAACCCATCGAGGGTGGCCCGGATCACGTCTGCCAGCGAGAGGCCGCGATGGACATGCAGCCAGGGCGCGTACCGGATCTCCGCATAGCGCACGCCGTCCGCGGCCAGGTCCTGGCACAGCTCGTAGGTGACCCGTTCCAGGGCTGGCACCGTTTGCATGACCGCGATCGGCAGCTCGAAGAAGGCGATGTAGGCCGTCAGAGACGGGGTCTCGTCGGTGGCCTCCAGGTGCGCCCGGAGCCTCTTCAGGTTGGTAGTTGGAACCGGGACGCCGTCCGCGGTAGCCAGATCCAAGACGGTGGCCGGACGAACCGAACCATCCAGGTGCAGGTGCAGCTCCGCCTTCGGGAGGGCGCGAAAGTAGGCGGCATCATCCATGGGTCGCCCGCCATCGTACCGCGCTCGCCCGGAATTCTCTACGCGGCGTGCTGGTGCCCGTTGGGGCCCAGATCGTCGACCAGGGCGAGGAGATCGCGCGGCCGCAGGGCCCGCAGGCGGTAGCGGGCAAATTCCCCGTTCATCTCCGCCGAGTGGCCCCAGGCCGCCAGCACGGTGCGGACCCGGGCCGCCTGCCCCGTCTCCATGTCGACCAGGCTGTCGCCCACGTAGAGGGCGCTGCCCAGGGGGAGCTCGAGGTGGTTGATGGCAGCCAGCAGTGGGTCCGGCGCCGGCTTCGGAGGGCTGACATCCTCGTAGCCGATGATCACGTCGAAGTATCGGTGCAGGCCGATCCCCTCCAGCTCCGTCTCCACCAGCACCCGCCGCTTGCAGGAGACGACTCCCAGCTGGACGCCCCGCTGGCGCAGCGTCCGGACCAGCGTGGGAATCCCGCGGAACACCTGGGCCGGGCCAAGCCGCGAGTCGGCGCGACGATACGTGGCGACCAGGTCTTCCCAGAGGTCGGGCGAAACACGTCGCATCTGCTCCGGCAGCGGCAGACCACGGCTCTGCCGAAACAGGGCGCGGGCCCGTTCGTCCAGCGCATGCTTTCGCATCACGGTGCTGAAGGCGGCTTCAATGAGCGGATAGCTGTCGACCAGCGTGCCGTCGAAGTCGAAGACGACAGCTCGTCGTCTGGCTCGGGCGCCGTTGGGGGGCGCCGACCGAAGGATGTTCCTTTGCCTGTGTTCCACAATCCTGCTCCCGCCCGACCGGCCGGCTGGTCGCCCCGCGACCGCCAGGCCCCAGCGGGCTCTGCGTTGATGATGCCAAGTGTATAACGCCCCTGGCTAGCCATCCTGCTGCGCCCGGTCCCCACGGCGAACGAGCGTTCGGTGAGGCCCAGCTTGACCACTTCTTCGGTTGAGGCCTACAATTCGACCACCATGGCAGGGGTAGTTTTTGAGCACGTCTATAAGCGGTACACGGGCAACGTGGTCGCCATCACGGACATGAACGTGGAGATCCGGGATAAGGAGTTCATGGTCCTGGTCGGGCCTTCCGGCTGTGGCAAATCCACGGCGCTGCGGATGGTGGCTGGGCTGGAAGAGATCAGCGACGGAACCGTCAAGATCGGCGATCGGGTGGTCAACGACGTGCCGCCCAAGGACCGCGACATCGCCATGGTGTTCCAGTCCTACGCCCTGTATCCCCATATGACGGTCTACGACAACCTCTCCTTCGGGCTCAAGCTGCGCAAGACCCCGAAGTCGGAGATCGATAAGCGGGTCCGGGAGGCGGCCCGGGTGCTGGGCCTGGAAAACCTGCTCGACCGCAAGCCGAAGGCGCTCTCCGGGGGGCAGCGCCAGCGGGTCGCGCTGGGCCGCGCCATCGTCCGCCAGCCGAAAGCCTTCCTGATGGACGAGCCGCTCTCCAACCTGGACGCCAAGCTGCGCGTCCAGACCCGGGTGGAAATCCTCAAATTGCACCAGCGCCTGCAGACCACCTTCATCTACGTCACCCACGACCAGGTCGAGGCCATGACCATGGGCGACCGGATTGTCGTGCTCAAGGACGGCTTCGTCCAGCAAGTCGACACCCCGCAAACCCTCTACCAGAAGCCCGTCAACCTGTTCGTCGCCGGCTTCATCGGCAGCCCGGCCATGAACTTCCTGCCGGCCACCATCGGCGGCGACGGCACAGCGCAATTAAAGGGCGACGGCTTCACCGTTCCGGTCGCAGAGCGCCTGCTCGACGGCTCTGGCGCGCAGCGTGGCCAGGAGGTCATCATGGGCGTTCGGCCCGAGGACCTGAAGGACTCCCGCTACAGCGACGGCACCCTGCCCAAGGTCACGGCCAAGGTCGAAGTGGTGGAAAGCATGGGCAGCGAGATCTTCGCCTACCTCAACGTTGGTGGCCGGACGCTCACCTCGCGCATGGACCCGCGCAGCGCCGACATGGAGCCCGGACAGACTATCCAGGTGGCGGTAGACACCAGCCATATCCACCTGTTCGACCCGAAGTCCGAGAAGGCACTGGTCAGCGGCGGCACGCCGGCCCGAGTCTAGCTAACTGGATCTCGGTCTCCAGGACCGGGTCGCGGTCGTCACCGGTGCCAGCCGAGGGCTGGGACTTGCCATCGCCCGGGCGCTGGCGCGGGAGGGCTGCCGGCTCGCCATCTGTGCCCGCACCGCGGCCCCGCTGCAGCAGGCCGCTGCCCAATTGGGTCCGGCCGACCGGATCTTCCATCAGCCGGCGGACGTCACCGATCCCAGCCAGCTGGACGCGTTTCTGTCGGCGGCCGCCGCCCGCTGGCAGCGGCTGGACATCCTGGTCCACAGCGTCGGCGGCGCGCAGGGTCGCGAGGCCCTGACCACCGACGATGCCGAGTATGCCGACGCCTTCGAGCTGAACACCCTCGTCGCCCTGCGGGCCGCCCGGGCGGCCGTCCGCTGGATGCGCAAAACGGGCTACGGCCGGATCATCCTGATCGCCTCGGTGTACGGCCGCGAGGCCGGTGGCCGGCCCGCCTACAACGTAGCCAAAGCGGCCGAGATCAGCCTGGCCAAGGCACTGGCTCGCGAGCTGGCTCCGGCTGGCATCCTGGTCAACGCGGTTGCCCCCGGCTCCCTGATGTTCCCCGGCAGCTCCTGGGAGCGGCGCCGGCAGGCCGATCCACAGGGGATGGACGCCTTCGTGCGCGCGGAGATCCCGCTGGGCCGCTTCGGCACGCCCGAGGAGGTGGCCGCGGTGGTCGCCTTCCTCGCCTCAGAGCGAGCCAGCATGGTCACCGGCGCCTGCTGGACCGTGGACGGCGGCCAGTCCCGCAGCCTGATCTAGCCCGAATCCACCGAATCGAACTCGCATCTTGGGCGCGGGGCGGCCGATCCGGGTGTTGGCTCCTGCGCGCGCTCACTTACAGATCGACAGATATGCTCGTTCGCGTGCTCGTCGCCGCCTTCGGCTGGGCGCACCCCGCATCCCAATCTGCCTCGTCCGATCGGCGGATCCGGGCTTAGGTTACTCGTCCACCGGTTCGGGGGGGAATGCCTCCACCGGCTTGAGCATCTGGACCTTCACCGGGTGGGCTGCCTTCGCGAATCGGTCCGCATCCTCGACCGTCCCGACCACGTACCCGTAATGCATGGGCACCGCCAGCTGCGGCGACATCTTGCGGACCAGGGCGACCGCCTCTGGCACGTCCATGGTGTAGGTGCCACCGATCGGGATGAAGGCCACCTCCGTCTTGACCTGCTCCAGCTCGGGGAGATGATCGGTGTCGCCCGCGTGGTAGTACCGATGTCCCCCGAGCGAAAGGATGTAGCCGACCCACTGGTTGGACTTGGGATGCATCTGTAGCCGCTGTGGATGGATGTTGTAGGCGGGCACCGTTTCCACCGCCACTCCGCCGACGTGAAGCTTCTGCCCCGGCTTCACGGCGGTGACATCGCCGCTGAGCTCCCTGGCCACGTCCGCTGGCGCCACGATCTTGGTCTTCGGCCCCCGGACTTTCTCGAGGTCCGGATTGTAGTGGTCGAAATGCGCGTGCGTGATGAAGACCACATCCGCGACATCCTCCTTGGGAATGCCCCACGGATCGATATAGATGGTCATTCCGTCACCGCGATAGCAGTAGGCCGACTGTTTGAACCAGGTGAAACGCTCAAGCACGGAATCCTCCTGGCAAAGCTGCCGAAAACGCTGACCAGAGCAGCTTACTTCTCCCCTCGGGTCGAGGGTCTGGGAGGAGGTCTCCTGGTGATCAGGGCACAACCAGGGTCGTCGTGGCGGCCGCGCTGGCCCCGCCGACGTCGCGGATCGCCACCGTGATGGAAAAGGTCCCATGACCGGAGTAGACGTGCGTGCCGCCAAATACGAAGCCGCTTGGCGAGTTGGTCGCGAAGGTGCCTCCGGAAGTCGTGCCATCGCCCCAGTTGATGGTCCCGCTGTACTGTGACAGGTTCCCGTTCGGATCCGCGTCCGTGAAACTCACACCGGCTCGGGCGGTACCACTTGGGTAGTCGGCGCCGATTTGGGTGATGGTGAGGGAGGCGTCGGCGGGCGTGGGAGTCGGCGTCGGGGTTGGTGTGGGCGTGGGCGTCGCCGTAGCCGTGGGTCTGGGGGTGGGCGCGGGCGTCGCCGTAGCCGTCGGCGTAGGTGTCGGCGTGGGCGTGGGCGTAGGCGTGGGTGTCGGAGTCGGCGTGGGGGTGGGCGTCGGGGTCGGAGTCGGGGCGGGGGTGGGCGCGGGCGCTGGGGTGGCGGTCGGCGTGGGCGTGCGCGTGGGTGCGGGGGTAGGCCCTGGGGTGGGCGTTGGAGTCGATGAGGGCGCCGGGGGCGCGGACGCGCTCGGGCTCGGGCTCGAACCAGGACCCCCGCTTCCCGGCTTGGCCCTGGTTGACGGCGCGCCGCTCGCTGATTGGGCGAACCACACCCAAGAAACGCCGCGGGGGCCGCTCAGGGCGTCCCGGAGTGCGTCAGCATAGATCTGGCTGGACAGGGGAGCGACGCCCGCCGCGCGCAGTGGGTCCTGGCGATAATCGGCAAGCACCAGACCGTCGACGCTGGTCGCCAGAAGATGCACCGGCGGAATCCCCGAGGCAAACACTGCCGCGAACCAGAAGAGGCCGATGACCAGACCAGGCAGCGCCAGCTGGCGGAGTCGGGACCGGACGTTCATGCGCTTCGTTCCAACCACTCGAGGTCGACCCGGGGTTCGCCCGTCGAGGGTTTCTCCATCAGCAGGACGCGCACCTCTGATGCACATTTCATCAAGGCCTCGACCACTGCCGGCTCGAACTGGGTGCCGGCCCGCGTCTGGATCTCGGCTAACGCGTCTTCGAAGTTCAGGGCTTGACGGTACGGACGGTCTGAGGTCATCGCGTCCAGCGCGTCGGCGACAGTAAGCACCCGGATGTGTGCCGAAATCGCCGTACCCTTAAGCCCTCCCGGGAAGCCCTTCCCGTCCCACCGCTCGTGGTGGTGGAGCACGCCGACCAGGCTGGGCTTCAGGAAATGAAGCCCGGAGAGCATCTTGTAGCCGATCAATGGGTGCTGCCTCATCACGTCCCATTCGTCGTCGGTCAGGGGGCCGGATTTGTGGAGCACGCGGTCCTCGATGCCGATCTTGCCGATGTCGTGCAGGAGGGCCGCCCGCCGGAGGGTCTTCTGGCTTTCAGCGTCGTGCCCCATCGCCCCCGCAATCTCCAGGCTGATGGCTGCCACCCGGGTGGAATGGCCGAACGTGGAGGGGTCGCGGGCGTCGATCGCCCGAGCCAGCGACTCGATGCTGTCAAAGTAGCTCTCCTCCAACTCACTGGTTTTCTGCTCCAGACTGGCTGCCATGGCATTGAAGGACTCGGCCAGGAGGCCGATCTCGTCGTTGGTCTCGACCGGTGCCCGATGGCTCAGGTCGCCCGCTGAGACCGCGGCGGTGGAGCGGACGAGGTGCTCGACCGGTCGCGTGATCCGCCGCGCCACCAGGGTTCCAAAGAGCAAGGTCATGAGCGCCGCGGCCCCAAATACCAGCACCATCAGCCACCGGAGTTGCGCCACGGAGGCCTCGACGGAATCCGCCCGCTCCGCCGCGGCGAGGTACCCAATCGAGCTGTTGCGGAGTCGCCAGTTGCCGACGAGGAATTGGTAGGGGTGGTGGTCGATCTCCTGGCTGAGGCGCACTGGGCCCTGCCCGAGTTGGGCGACGATGGTAGGGGTCAGCGACGGCGCTCCGCTCAGCGACGACAGGAGCACACGCCCCGACGGGTCGTAGAACACGAGCTCGCTGGCGCGCGAGTCCCGGATGCTGTCGGCAATCTCGGTCAGCGACTCGCCCACCAGGACCGCCCCCAGAATGGTCTTCGGGTCAGGGCGGACTGGGCCAATCCAGTAGAGCGTCGTGCCGGCCGGCCCCGCCAGCGGGAGGACGTATTTGTCGCCCTGGGCGTCTATCTGGCCGTTGAGGACGGCGCGCACCGCGTCCACGCGGTTGAGCGGGGGGAGTTTTGGCGTGCTGCCTGGGGGTGTGAGCGTGAGGACTTCTTTGGCGGTCGCGTTCAGAACCCGGATGGTGAGCTGCGCCGGCGCTGCGTTGGCCTGGATGGGACGCAGGAGGCCGGTGAGGGCGACGGTGTCCCCCTTGGCGAGGGCAGACGCGACGCCCTGGGTATCGCTGGCGGCCCGCAGCTGGGCCAGGCGTTCCGCCTCCAGCACCGCCAGGTGGTCGTTGCTTAACAGGCTGGCCCGCAGGAGGCCGCCTTCGAAGGCGGAGACCGTCGCGGTGGTGGCCCGGGAGGTGATGAGGGCCGTGCCGACCATACCGACGAAAGCAAGCAGGACGAAGAACGGTAGGACGATCTTCTGCTGGATGCTCCAGCGCGGGCGCCGGCCTCGTAGCACGGTAGTCACCATGGTGTCGCAGTTCCGTTACGGACCAGCTTTCTACTCCCCCGGTCGAGCCGACTGGTTAGGTGCAGAGACCTCTCCCCGCGCCGGCGTGCCCGCGGCAGCGCGGGGCGAGGGTCAGGGGGTGTTAGATCCCGAAGACCTGGACCACGAGCTGGCGGTCCCGGGGCCGATCGAGCTCCACAAAGAAGATGCGCTGCCACTCGCCCAGATCCAGGTGGCCGTCCGCCAGGGGGACGCTCTGACTGCTGGAGAGCAGCAGGTGCTGGCAGTGCGCATGCCCGTTGGCGCACTCGTCGGCGTGCATGTTAACGGTCCGGATGGTGAAGTCGTTGTGCCCGTAGGTCGCGTCCGTCGCGCTCAGGCGTTCCAGCATGGCGGCCATGTCGGCCAGCAGCAGCGGCTCGTTCTCGTTGATCACGACCGCGGCGGTGGTGTGCTTGGAGAAGAGGCCCAGCCAGCCCTCGGTGATCCCGGCCCGATCGACGACATCGGCCACCCGGTCGGTGACGTCCATGAAATCCCGTGGCGCGCGGCTCCGAATGGTGAGCGTCTCGGTCCAGACGGTGAGGCCGCCTACCCGCCGGACCCGGGCTCGGCGGTCGTGGCTGGGCATCCCAAGCGGCACCGGCAGCGGCTCGATCACTACTCCCTCCGATCCAGGATCAGCGCGGCTCCGCAACGGACGTGGATCCGCCTGGATCGATGCTGCCGGTTTCGGCTTTCGTTCCGACTTACGGTCCGCAGCCAAGTTCGGACCGCCGTTGTGTGACGCTACGCCCGGCCGGCGCGCACTTTGTCGAAGCAGTCGCTGCAGTAGACCGGCCGCCCCATCGTGGGCAGGAAAGGCACCCGGGCCGGCTTTCCGCATTCGGCACAGACCACATCGTGCATTTCCCTCACCCGGCCACTCCCCCGCGTGTTGCGACTGACGGAACGGCAATCCGGACAGCGCGAGGGCTCGTGTTGGAACCCCTTGGCCGCATAAAACTCCTGCTCCCCAGCGGTGAACACGAAGTTCAGTTTGCAGTCGCGGCAGGTTAACGTCTTGTCGGTGAAGCTCACGAACGGCCTCCTTTCCCTATTTGGATCTCAGAGGCCTCTCTCGCGAGCCCCGCGTCCTCGACCCAAAATTGCTGGCCGGCATTATAGCCTATTTGTGGCGGCACAAACTACGGTAGGACGCTAAATGCCTGTATTCGTCGTCCAAGATGACTTGTTCTTTGCGGCGCGGGTGGAGGCCGTCGCCCGCCGGCTCCGCATACCCGTGGTGCCCATCGCCCTCCAGAGCGTCGACGGCATCCACTTCGAGCCCGGCAGCGTGGTGGTGGTGCAGGTCACGCTGCATCCACAGCGGCAGCTGCAGCTGGTCGAGCGGTTGCGCCAGAAAGACCCACCGCCCACGGTAGTGGCCGTCGCCGGTCACCTGGAAACCAGCCTGCGCCGCCGTGCCCGCGCCCTCGGGGCCGTGGTCGCGTCGCATTCCGGGATGGAGCGGACCATCGCCCGCGCCATTTCGCCCTCCCCCTAGCAGCCCGTCTGAGTAATCCATGATGATCGCCGGCGCTCGCCATTGGGCAGTGCTGGCGCCCGGACGCGCTCTCAGCAGTCGAACACCGACCAGCAGATGTCGTTCCGCAACCGCTGGTCGTCGAGGACGAGCTCGCGAATCGCCTCCGGGAGCTGGTCGCGCTGCCACCGGCATTCGAGTCGTCCTGCGCTCTCTCCCTCTCCTTCCGGCGCCGCAGCACGTGCCGCCTTGATCGCATAGGCGGCCGCACCGAGCTCGTGCGCGGCGACGTGTGCGACGGCCGCGGCCTGGCCGGCAGCGTACGCGGCATGCCGTGCTGCCCCACTCAGCTGTCTAGCTGCGGCGTTTGCATGGCCGGCCGCCGTGCGAGCCTGGCTCATGGTGATCTCGCCGCGCAACCAGGCGCGGGCCTCGTCGATCGCCTCACGTGGTCGCTGGTCCTCAGGCTGGGCCGACTCGAAGAGGTCAAGGACGTGCTCCGCGCACGATGCCGCCCACAGAGCGAGTAGGTGGTGATCAGATTCGGTGAGGGTCCCACCGCGGCGGATCGTCACGAAACGAGGGTCGCGGTCTTTCGGGAGGATCACACCCAGCACCCTTCTACTCGCAACTGCCCAACACCTAACACAATGTTCCCCGCACCTAGCTCCGCACCATCCGGCCCCAGCGTTCCTCCACGCGCCGGATCTTGAAGATGGCGTAGGCGCCCACCCAGGTGATCACGAAGGCGGCCACGATGATCACCCCCATGAAGCCGAAGTCGAGCCGGGCGATAGCGTCGAACACGCCTCCCTTCAACTTGAGGATCCCGATGAAGATCTGGGTCAGCTCCACCAGGCCGACGAAGAGAGCCACGAAGACGGATAGGCCGGTCACGGTCAGGTTGTAGAAGACCTTCCGGATGGGGTTGGAGAAGGCCCACTGGTAAGCCCGGGCCATGAAGGCGCCGTCGGCCGTATCCATCAACGACATCCCGGCCGCGAAGATCAGCGGCAGCGAGAGCACGGCGTAGATCGGCAGATGCTGGGCGGCCGCGCCGGCCGAGATGGCCAATAGGGAGACCTCCGAGGCGGTGTCGAACCCCAAGCCGAACAGAAACCCAATGGGATACATCTGCCAGCTATGGCGGATCAGCTTGAACAGCCGGCCGAAGATCCGGGTCAGCAGCCCTCCGGCAACCAGTTCGTGGTCGAGGGCGCGCTCGTCATACTGGCCCGCCCGCATCCGCCGGTAGAGACGCACGATATCGAGCAGGATGATCAGGTTGAGGACGCCGATCAGCACCAAGAACACGCCGGACACGGCGGTGCCGATCAACCCGCCCGTGTTCTTCAGACTCCCAGAGCCGCTGACCACGTTGGTGACCACGAACTGGGTAGCGAAGCCCAGCCCGAGGGCGATCAGGAAGACCACCGTCGAGTGCCCCAGGGAGAAGAAGAAGCCCACGCCCAGCGGTTTCTTGCCTTCCTGCAGCAGCTTGCGAGTGGTGTTGTCGATGGCGGAGATGTGGTCGGCATCGAACGCATGTCGCAGCCCGAAGGTGTAGGCCAGGCCGCCTAACCCCAGCATGATCGGGTAGCGGGGCGCGACCAGCAGCAGCATCGCCCCCCAGCCCAGCACATGCAGCAGGCCCACTGCCCCGAAGAGCGCCGAAAGGCGGACTGCGGTGGAAGGTGATCGATCAGGCCTGGCCGGCGTCGAGCCAGGGCGGGCAACCTGCATCCAGGTCGAGTATAGCCTTATTGCGAACGAGTCGCAGTTACGAATCGGTCAAGATCTACTCTGCTAGGGGGGCGGATTCCCCTCAGCGCTGGCTCTCCTGGCACCCGCCTCCTCCATGTCCTTGGCGATGACGAGATGGGTAAGGGCCTCGCGCGGCTTTCCCTGCCGGAGCAAGGACGTCGCCAGCAGCAGGTGCGGCGCCGAGTCGGGGGCGCCCTTAGCGAGTGCCTTCTCAAACCACCGCTGTGCGTCGCTCCACTTTTCCCGCTCATAGGCTTCGATCCCCTTGCGGATTTCCGGGGTATCGAGAATGGGAATGGCATAGTGCAGCGCATCCTCGATCGCGCTGCCGGCGGGCCCGAAGCGATGCTGCGGAAAGCACGCCAGCGCATAGGAGAGCCAGGTCAACGACGCGTTCGGCGCAAGCTTCATCGCCATCTCGAACGATGTTTGAGCCTCCGACCACTGGCCCTGTTCGGCAAGGGCATCCCCGGCCGCCAGGTAGGCGCCGGCGCCCGCCGGTACTGTCGGAGTGTGGTGCTCAGGCTCGGTCATAGAGTAGCCGCCCTGGCCGAACCATCTATCGAGTAAACGGGGTTACCGGGGCAATCTTGAGCAATTCGTGGCCACAACCCGCTATAAGCAGCGGCGCCGGTTTGTCGATCAGGCTATCTCCATACCCTTTGCCGCCCGGCGGCAGCCTGCCGGCCACGCGGGTGACCAGCACTACGGAGTCCGAACCGGCAACGCAGGGTCGGGTCGCCTACGCGCCGCTGACCTTGAGCAGGCGGCCGATCAGGTACCCGGCAAAGGCGGAGACCATCCCGATCACCAGCATTTCCAGGCCGCTGATGCGCCAGTCCCCGACCAGCGTCACGGCCTTGTAGGCGCCCACCCCAAACAGAACAGCCGCGCATAGTGGAAGCGCGATCAGGGTGGCGGTCCCCACCGACAGTACCCCCAGTGGAACCAGCACAAACGGGATCAACGGGATGAGCGAGCCGATGAAGGTGGACACGCCCGTCAGGAGAGCGCGGCCCACCAGGCCTTTCTCGACCACGGGCGACAGGTGCAGCTCATCGCTCATCATCACCTGGATCCAGGTGTCGCGGTCTGAGGTGATCTCCTGGACCACCCGCTCCAACAGCTCGCCCTTCAGCCCCTTCGCTCGAAAGATTTCGCGGACCTCCTCGCGCTCCTTCTCCGGGACCTCGTCTATTTCCCGGGCTTCCCGGGCGACCTGGCTCAGGTAATAGTCCCGGTCGGCCAGCGCTGAGGTGTAGGCGACCCCACCCATGGCGATCGACTCGGAGAAGGTGGCCGCCAGCCCGGCCACGAAGATGACGCGCACCGACTGGGTGGCCGCCGCCACGCCCAGGACCAGGCCGAGGACGTTGACCAGGCCATCCTGGCCGCCCAGGATGATGTCCCGCAGCCGGCGGCCGATGCTTCCCGGGGTGCCGTGCTCGTGTTCATCGCCGATCTCGAACGGCGGCCCCTTCGGTTCGGCCTCCTGCGCCATGGCCCCTATCTTCTCACCGGTTGGAGTCGGGCGGCTCGCGGGTCAGCGCGAT
>Ga0209802_1000163_pt1 | contig 49943 bp, 51 predicted proteins | sample GraSoiAngelo_129_FD_185886 | JGI IMG/M metagenome (GOLD analysis project Ga0209802, IMG submission 185886) | Grasslands soil microbial communities from the Angelo Coastal Reserve, California, USA - 14_0927_12_40cm (SPAdes) (version 2) | ecosystem: Environmental > Terrestrial > Soil > Grasslands ...
CGGTTTTCCCGAAAGTTCGCGATTCCATGTGGGGAAGTGTACCCTTCCCCGTTAACCGCCGGTGAGAGGGGAGCAATGGGAGGACTCACGCAGTACGCACTGCCTGGCATCATCGTCCTCACGAGCGTGGGGGCGTTCTTGATGTGCTTGCTGGTGATCCGTTACGGCTTTGGCAGCAGGGAGATCGACGTCGACGACGACGAGGCTCGGCGGCTCGCGATGACGCGGATCGGCCACGCCGTGGCCGCCGTCTGCTTCGCCGGGGCCGCGCTCTTGGCCGTCGTCGCGCTGCCTGCACGTACTCAGCCCCGTCCCCAGCCGGTGGCCGAAGCGCCTGCGCCACCGGCCCCCGTCGGGCCGGCGGCGGCCCTCGACGAGCAGGCCCGCGAGATCGCGCGGCTCCGCGACGCGCTGCATCAGACCCAGCTCGACATGGACGAAAAGCTCTCGGCGGTGGAGAGCCGCGTCGCGAACCTGCTGAGCCAGGTTTCGGCCCCGACGCCCGCGGGCGAGGGATCGTCGCCCGCCCTGGGCAAGCGCCCGGCCGCCAGCACGTCGCGCGGCGAGCGATCGGCACGACCCAACGCCTCAGCGCCAGGTGCCGCTGTGCGTCGCTCGGACGAGGCGTCCGCCTTGCCGACCGGAGCGACGGTGGAGCACTTCCGCGCCACGGTGAAGGGCGTGAACGTCGACGTTCAGGCGCGGCCGCTCCGCAACAACGAGACGGCCTATCTCGTCAGGCTGATGGACGAGACCAATCGTCCCGTGACCGGTGCCGACGTCATGCTGGTCGGCAAGCGCGGGGACGGTACGTCCGTGCTGGCCACCCTCGAGCCGACCAACGAGCCCGGCGTCCATCGTGGACGCGTGCCGACGCCTGGCAGCGGGTCCGATCTGCGCCTGCGCGTCGTCGCGGCGAATACGCGGTTCGAGGTGTCGCTGGCCCGCGAGGTGAGCTGGTAACGCGACGCTGATCGATCAGGCCATCGCCTGGGCCAGGTCCTCGATCAGATCGTCAGGGTGCTCGAGGCCAATGCTGAGACGGAGCAACCCTTCCGGCGTGCGCGTGCCCGCTCCCTCGATCGACGCCCGGTGCTCGATGTAACTGTCGGCCCCGCCGTAGCTCGTGGCGCGCGTGAAGAGCCGGACCCTGGCGGCGACCTTCATGGCCGCGTCGCGCCCGCCCTCGATCTCCACGGAGAGCACGCCGCCACCGCCGCGCATCTGGCGCGCGGCGACGTCGTAGCCGGGATGGTGGGGCAAGCTCGGATAGTGCACGGCGGTGACGCGATCGTGCTGGGCCAGGAACTGCGCGACGCGGAGCGCGTGATCGGAGTGAGCCCGCACGCGGTAGGGCAGGCTTCGGATGGAGCGGAGCACGAGCCAGCAATCGAACGGCGACGGAATGGCGCCGCCGCTCACCTGGCACTTCCTGATCTGCTCGAAGATCCCGCTGACGCTACGCGCGACGATGGCGCCGCCCATGACGTCGCTGTGGCCGCCCAGGTACTTCGTGGTCGCGTGGTGGACGAGATCGGCGCCGAGCGCCAGCGGCGTCTGGAGAATCGGCGTCGCGATCGTGTTGTCGCACACGCTGACGGCGCCGGCAGCCCGCGCGATCGCCGTCACTTTGGCAATGTCGGTGACGCGCAGCATCGGGTTGGACGGCGTCTCGATCCACACCAGGCGCGTCGTCGTCCGCAGCGCCGCCTGCACGTCCTCGGGCCGCGTCGCGTCCACGAACGTCACGTCGAGCCCCCAGCGGCTCATGTGCTCGGAGAGCAACCGGGCGGTGCCGGAGTAGAGGTCGTGCGGCGCGATGACGTGATCGCCGGGCGCGAGCGCCTGGAACACGGCCATCGTGGCCGCCGTACCCGAGCCGAACGCCGCCGCCGCGAGGCCGCCCTCGAGGTCCGCCAGGCAGTGCTCCAGCGCATCGCGATTCGGGTTGCTGTTCCGGGCGTACAGGTGCCCTCGGTCGTAACCGCCATCGACGTCACGCTCGAACGTCGTCGACGGATGGATGGCGCTCACGACCGCGCCAGTGGCAGGGTCCACGCTCCGGCCGGAATGTACGGCCCGGGTCTCGATGCGCATGGGATGACCCTCCCGGTATGGTAATTCTTTGCAGGCCCGCCCGAAATCCCGCGATTTTTAGCGAATCACGAGCGGTACGGCTCTTGCTCCGAAGGAAGGCACGGAGGCGGTCGGTTGCGGAGCCGGACCCCCACATCACCCCGGCCCGCGGCGCTCGACCGGTCGCCTTCCCGAGCCGCGCCCATACGCCCCTGTGGGCGCGGCTTTCTTTTCTTCCTCGCTTTCCGCTACTTCTCTTGAGCGAGCTTCTGACTGAGGCTGACCAGGGCCTCCAGCTTGCTCCGGGCGGCCCCGGACTCGATGGCCTCGACCGCGCGCGACACCCCATCCTTGAGGTCGCGGGCCCGGGCGCCGGCGACGAGCGCGGCGGCCGAGTTCATGAGGACGATGTCGCGCTTGGGCCCGGCCTCGCCATCGAGCAGACCGCGGATCAGCTGGGCGTTCTGCTCGCGGTCGCCACCCCGGAGGTCGGTGATCGCGGCCTGCGGCATGCCGAAGTCCTCCGGCCGCACCGTGAACGAGCGCACGACCCCTTCGCGGACCTCGCTCACGCGGCTCTCGCCGGTGTTGGAGATCTCGTCGAGGCCGTCGGCGCCGTGGACGACGAACGCGCGGATCGTGCCCAGCTCGGCGAGCACGCGGGCCAGCGGCTCGGTGAGCGTTGGTGAGTAGACGCCGATGACCTGGGCGTTGGCGCCGGCCGGATTGGTGAGCGGACCGAGCATGTTGAAGACGGTGCGGATCCCCATCTCGCGACGCGCCGCCATCACGTGTTTCATGGCCGTGTGGAGCAGCGGCGCGTAGAGGAAGCCGATGCCGACCTCGTCGACGCAGCGGGCCACCTTGGCCGGCGTCAGATCGAGGCTGATGCCGAGCGTCTCGACGACGTCGGCCGAGCCGCATAGCGACGACACCGAGCGGTTGCCGTGCTTGGCCACCTTCAGTCCTGCGCCCGCCACCACGAAGGCGGTGGCCGTGGAGACATTGAAGGTGCCGGCGGCGTCGCCGCCGGTGCCACAGGTGTCGATCAGCATCTCGCGGTCGGTCCCGGTCAGGGCGGCCACTTCCTCGCCGCGGGTGCGCACCCTCACCGCCTTCTGCCGCATCACCTGGGCGAAGCCGATCAGCTCCTCGACCGTCTCGCCCTTCATGCGCAGCCCGGTCAGGAACGCGGCGATCTGGGCGTCGGTCGCGGCGCCCGACATGATCGCCTCCATCGCCGCCGCCGCCTCGATGCGCGTGAGGTCGCGCCGGTCGACGAGGGCGCGCACGGCCTCGGTGATGATCGGGCTCGTCACCGCTCGACGCCCGACGCCCGCGCCCGCACGGCCGCGATGGTGTTGATCACCTGGTCCATCCGCACGGGCTTCGAGAGCACTTCATCGACGCCGTGCTCCGACAGCTCTTCCTCGGTGAGGAGCACGCCCCAACCGGTGAGCATCACGACCGGGACGTTCGGCCGCAGCGTCTTGCAGACGCGCGCCAGCTGCAGGCCGTTGAGCTTGGGCATGGCGAGGTCGGTGATGATCACGTCGAAGCTGCTGTCGGCCTTGAAGCGCTCGACGCCGTCGGCACCGTCGTGGGCCACGACCACCTTGTGCCCGGCGTTGGAGAGGATGTCGCGGATCATGTCGCGGACCTGGGCGTCGTCGTCGACGACCAGGCAGCGCGCGGGGCTGCTGGTGGGGCCGACGCTCATGCGCGACGGGGCCACCGGCTTGGTGCTCGCCCGGGTCAGGCCCTCCGAGGGGAACGTCACCCTCACGGTCGTGCCACGGCCCAGGCCGGAATCGACCTCGATCTGACCGCCGTGACGGGACACGATGCCGTGGGCCAGGCACATGCCGAGGCCGGTGGCGCCCGGTTTCGTCGTGAAGAACGGTTCGAATATCCGGACCTGGGTGGCCGGCGTCATGCCCGTGCCGGTGTCGGTGATGGCGACCACCGCCTGGCCGTCTTCGATCCGGGTCGTCACCCGCACGATGCCCTTCTCGGGCACGGACTCGACGGCGTTGACGATCAGGTGGCCGAACGCCTCCCGCAGGCCGAGCGGATCGCCGGAGACCGGCGGCACCGGGGCCAGATCGGTCTCGATGCGCACGCTGGGACGCTGACGGGTCCCGGTGGCCGCCAGGGCCTGCTTCACCACGACGCCGAGGTCCACGGGGACCGACGCCTCGTCGCGGCGCAGCCGCATGAAGTCCTGGATCCGCTTGACCGTCTGGGCGCCGCCGAGCGCCGAGCGCTCGATCGTGGTGAGCCACTCGCGGAGCTGGGGATCGGTGATGCGCTGGGTCAGGAGCTGCGTACGGCCGATGATGGGCGTGAGGACGTCGTTGAACGCGTGGGCGAACGAGGCGGCCATCTCGCCGAGGGCCCCCAGCTTCTGGACGCGAGCGAGCTGCTCGGTCGCCTCCGCCAGCTCCTGGCCGAGCCGCACCGAGCGGAGCCGAAGCCATAGCGCCCAGGCCCCGAGGGCGACCACAACCGCCGCCAGGGCCACGATCACGCTCGTCGTCAGCGCCGAATTACCGCCCAAGATACGCCCTCTTGATTCCCTCGTCGGCCAACAGCCGGTCTCGCGGGCCTTCGAGCGCGATCGCCCCGTTTTCGAGCACGTACGCCCGGTGGGACAGCCGGAGCGCCCGCAACACGTTCTGCTCGACCAGTAGGACCGTCGTGCCTTCGCGGTTGATCTGCGTCAGATTATCAAAGATTGCCCCAACCATCACAGGAGCGAGTCCAAGGCTGGGCTCGTCCAGCATGAGGAGTCTGGGCCGCGCCATCAGGGCACGGCCGATGGCGCACATCTGCTGCTCCCCACCGGACAGCGAACCGGCGAGCTGGCGCCGCCGCTCGCGGAGCCTCGGGAACAGGTCGAACACCGACTTCAAGGTCTCGTCGCGCGCGACCCGGGCGGCGGGGGTGCGGGCCCCCAGCTCCAGGTTCTCGAGCACGCTCATGGTCGGAAAGAGCTGGCGGCCCTCCGGGACGTGGGCGATCCCCCGGCTCACCACGTCCGCGGAGGTCAGGCCGTCGATGCGGACCCCGTCGAGCTCGATTCGCCCGCGCCGTGGAGTGAGCAGGCCGCTGATGGCCCGCAGCGTCGTGGTCTTGCCCGCGCCGTTCGAGCCGATGATCGCGACCAGCTCGCCGGCATTGACGGTCAGCGACACGCCGCGCACCGCGACCATGTCCCCATAGGCCACCTCGACGTCGTCAAGCCGGAGCAGCGCCAAGATAGGCCTCGATCACGCGGGGATCGTTCGCCACCGCCTCCGGACGCCCCTCGGCGATCAGCTCGCCGTAGTTCAGGACGACGATGCGCTGGGACAGCGACATCACCGCGCGCATCACGTGCTCGATCAGCAGCACGGCGACGCCGCGCCGGTTGATGGCGCCCACCAGATCGACGATCCGCTCGGTCTCGGTCGCATTGAGCCCGGCCATCACCTCGTCCAGCAGCAGGAGGGCCGGCTCCGTGGCGAGCGCCCGCGCCAGCTCGAGCCGCTTGCGCTCGGCCAGCGTCAGGCTCGCCGCCGGCTGGTCGCGCTTGGCGGCCAGGCCCACCTCGTCCAGCACGGCGAGCGCTCGCTCGGTCGCCGCCACCGGGGCGGCGTGACGGCCCAGCGCACCGACCGTGACGTTCGTCAGCACCGTGAGATGGGGGAAGGGCCGAACGATCTGGAAGGTGCGGGCAAGGCCAAGCGCGTTGACCCGATGGGGCGCCAGGCCCGCGATGGACCGTCCACGGAAGATCACCTGGCCGGCGTCCGGGCGGAGGAATCCTGACAGCAAGCCGAACACCGTGGTCTTTCCGGCGCCGTTCGGACCGATGAGCCCGACGATCTCGCGCTCGCCCACGGTGAACGACAGATTCTTCACCGCGTGAAGCCCGCCGAAGCTCTTGTCGAGGCCGCTGACATCCAGCATGCCGTCAGGCCCGCGTTCGCCCGAGCGCACGCTTCATCCACGGCACCGCGCCCTGGGGAAAGAAGAGCACGACGACGACGAGGAGAACGCCGTAGACGATCAGGTGGACGCCGGCCCAGCCGCCCCCCGCCGCGAAGTACAGGCGCGTCAGCTCGGCGAGCGGACTGAGGATGAAGGACCCCACGACGGGCCCGAAGAGCGTGCCGGCGCCGCCGACGATGGGACGGATGATGATCTCGACCGAGAGCGGGATGCCGAAGACCGTGTTGGGTTGGAGCGAGAACAGGTAAAACGCGTAGAACGTCCCGCCGACGCCGGTCAGGAACGACGAGACGATCATCGCGAGCATCTTGTAGCGAAACGTCGGCACGCCGACGGCCTCGGCGGCGCCCTCGTCCTCGCGGATGGCCGACAGGTACACGCCGAAGCGGCGGCGCTCGATGGCCGCGGCCACGGCCGTGGCCGCAATCATCAAGCCGAGCGCGATGTAGTAGTAGGCGCGCGTGTCCTGGAACTGGAACTGCCGCGGGTTGCCGGTGAACGTGATGTAGAGGCCGACGGCCCCGCCGATCGCCTCCACGTTGTTGGCGACGATGCGGCACATCTCGGCGAAGGCGACCGTGAGCAGCACGAAGTAGAAGCCGCGCAGGCCGAACCGGAAGCCGAGAAAGCCGATGAAGGCGCCGAGCACCGCGGCCAGCGCGCCGCCGACGAACATCCCCACCCACGGCGTGAGGCCGGCGGAGAGCGACAGGACGGCCGCGGTGTAGGCGCCGACGCCGACGAAGGCGGCGTGGCCGGCCGAGAGCTGCCCCGCGTATCCGCCGACGATGTTCCAGGCCTGACCGAGGTAGGCGTAGAAGAAGATGAGGACGAACACCGTGACCAGGTAGGAGCTCAACACCAGCGGCAAGGCCAGCAACACGACGACGGCCAGCGCCGCCAGGTACTTCAGATCGCGCGCCTGCCGAAGATGCCCGCCGGCCTGACGAGAAGGATCACGACGAGGAGCGCGAAGCTCACCAGCTCCTTCATCGACGGGTTGAGGAACACGGCGCCCAGCGACTCCGCGACCGAGACGATCAGCCCTCCCACGAACGCGCCGAGCACGCTGCCCATCCCGCCGATGATGACGATGTTGAAGGACGTCACCGAGAGCTGGAGGCCGGTGGGCGGCTGGAAGGGCAGCAGCGGGGCGACCAGCGCGCCAGCCGCGCCCACGCAGGCCGCACCCACCGCGAACGCGACCGCGGAGACGTGGCGCACGTCGGTCCCGATGACGTGCGCACCGTAGCCGTTGTCGGCGACGGCCCGCATCTGGCGGCCGAGATCGCTGCGGTAGAGGAAGAGCCAGAGCGCGGCCGTCAGGGCGATGGCCACCAGGAACGTCACCAGCCGGCCCACGTCCACGAACACGGGCCCGAGCCACACCGCGGCCTGGGTGAGCGGCGTGCGGACGCGCTGCGGCTCGGGACCGAAGGCCACCAGCGCGGTGTTCTCGAGCACGAGCGCGACGCCCAGCATCAAGAGAATCTGCATCTCGTGCGGCGCGTCGACGATGCGATCGACGAGCTGGCGCTGGATGACGAAGCCGGCGACGAACAGGATCGCGGCGGCACCCACGAATCCGACGTACGGATCGACGCCGAACCGGGTGGCGCCGAGCCAGGCCAGGTACATCGCCCACACCATGAGGTCGCCGTGGGCGAAGTTCACGACGCGCATCACGCCGAAGATCAGCGTGAGGCCGATCGCCATCAGGCTGTAGACGCCGCCGAAGAGCAGGCCGCTGACCACCGCCTGGACGACGAGGACGGGGTCCAGGATCAGGCCTTGGGTCGCGGGAAGACGAACTTGCTCAGCGCATAGTCCTTCGGCCACACGGCCACCGGCTTGTGCTTGAGGATCTGGATCATGGCCGGCGCGGCGTTGGGGTTGTCGCCGATCTCGTTGAAGACGACCGGCCCCGTCGAGATCATGAGGTTGTCCTTGAAGCTCGTCTTCTGGATCGCGTCCACGACCGCGTCGGGGTCGGTGGACTTCGCCCGCTCGAGCACGTCGGCGATCACGTGGATGCCGTCGTACGAGTAGCCGGAGTTGGTGTCGAGCATCTTGCCGCCCGAGCGCCGGAGGTACTCCTCGGCGAGCCGCTGGGCCTGCGGATGCTTGAAGTTCGGCCACGGCACCGACGTCATCACGTACTCGAGGTCGTCCTTCAGCACGGTGAGCTGGCCGGCCTCGTAGAGCCCGGGGCTGCCGGGGCCGACGATGCCCATCGCTTCCACGCGCTGCTTGCGCAGCTCGGGCAGGAGGAGCAGCGCGCTGGCCGGCCGCGTGATCGGCGCGATGATGTCCGGCTTGGCCGCCTTGGCGCGGCTGACCTCGGTCGAGAGATCCGACGGCGGCTCCGGCCACGAAATGACCTCGACGATGTCCCACGGCGGGTTGGCGGCCTTGTGCGCAGCCTGGAAGCCCTTGGCCTGGTTCGTGCCGAAGAGGTCGTTGCAGTGCATGAGGACGACGCGCCGGGGCGAGACGCCAGCCTCCTTGAAGATCTCGGTGAAGTACTGCACCGCGCGCTGCCCGAAGAGCGAGCCCGTCGGGAAGTTGCGGTACACGTACTGGACCTTCTGCTGGCCCTCCTTGACCGCTCGGGCCACGTTCGCCGTGATCGGGTCGGCCGCCGAGATGTCGACGAGAAAGGGCACGCGCCGCTGCTGGGCCACCGGCACGATCGCCGCGGTATCGCCGGAGTTGAACGTCCCCATGAGAATTTGGGCGCCGGCGTTGATGAGGCGCTCGGCCTCGGTGCGGGCAACGTCGGGCTTGGTCTGCGTGTCGCCCAGCATCAGCTCGAGCTTGGCGCCGCCCATCGACTTGATGCCGCCGGATCCATTGACGTGATCGACGGCGATCTGCGCCGCCATCCGGCACGCCTGACCGGGCTCGGCCAGCGCCCCGGTCACGGTGTGAATGGCCGCGATCTTGATCGTTTTGGGCTGAGCGCGCAGGGGCAGCGGAAAGCCGGCGACGGCGGCGCCCATCACGGTGGTCTTCAGCAGCGTCCGGCGATGCATGGTGCCTCCTTCGCCTCGGTCGGCGAAATTATAAGCCGAGGCGCGGCCGCACGCGCTCGCCGAGGAGCCGGATCGTGCGCAGCACGCGCTCTTGCGGGAGCCCGGGCCACTGCGCCCGCACGATGACCGCCGTGATGCCGAGGCGCTCGCGGTACCGCAGCAGCTCATCGGCGACGCGCGCGGGGTCGCCGAGCAGGAATCGATCGCGCGCGAGGACCTCGAACGAACGATCGAAGCTCTCCCCGGCCGGTAGCGCCTTGTCCTGCTCCCACGAGCGGTACGCCTCGTACTTCGGCTCCAGGTACGGCTGCGCTTCCGCGTAGGCGGTGGCGGCGTCGGGAGCGAGATAGCACTCGCGAATCAGCGGCACCTCGCCCATCGCTCGCTTGATGATGGCGCGCTCCGCGCGGAAGAGCGCGAGCTGGCGCTCGATGGTGGCGAGCGTCGAGTGCGGATTCATGAACCACGCGTCGGCCATTCGCGCCGCGCGGCGGACGGCGACGTCGCCGTTGGCCGCCATCCAGATGGGCGGGCGCGGGCGCTGGAGCGTGGGCAGCGAGATGCGCACGTCCTTCAGGCGAAAGTGTCGGCCCTCGTAGGTGACCGGCTCGCCCGACCACAGGCGCTCGACGACCTCGAGCGCCTCGACGTAGCGGCTCACGCGCTCCTTCGGGTTCAGGTTCATGGCCTCGGTCTCGGCATCGCGGTAGCCGAGGCCGACACCGAAGATGAAGCGGCCGCCCGAGATCACGTCGAGCGTCGCCACCTGCTCGGCGACGTCGAGAGGCTGGTGGAGCGGCAACAATAAGATTCCGGTGCCGATCGTCATGCCGTCGGCCTCGGCGGCGATCCGGCCCAGCGTGGGGAACGGCTGGAAGTACGTGAACGGATGCGAGAGGTAGTGCTGGCTGGCAAAGATCAGATCGAAGCCAACGGCGCGCGCCAGCCGCACCTGCTCGACGTGATCCCGGAAGCGCTCGGCCTGTGAATCGCCGGGCGGATGCTGGACGGAGAGGCCGAGCCCGAGCTTGATCACGGCAGAGAGAACTTCTGCGCGTTGCCCATGTGCGGCCAGACGTATGACTGCACGTTGGCGTGGATCTGCCGCACGTGATTGCGGTCGTGGTACACCCACTCGGCCAGCGAATCGCCGACGGTGAGGAAGCCGACCTTCGGGTGATCGCCACCCCGAGACAGATCGGCCGCGTGGAGTCCCGTCACGAGGTTGGCGCTCTCGTCGCGCAGCGCGCCGAACTCGACGAGGAGCTCACGCACGTTCCGCTCGCAGTCCTTGCGCTCCCGGGCCACGTCGGCTGGCTCCCAGCCCACGAACCTGGGCCGATCTTCGGCGAGGATCGTGCGGATGCGCCCGGCGAAACCGCGGCGCTCGACCTCGATCAGATGACCGAGCACTTCCTTCGCGCACCACTCTCCCGCGGCCGGGTGATGCCGCACGACGGCTTCGGATAGCGCGCTCAGCTCGGCGGTGATCTGGACCGCCGACGCGCGCAACAGCGCGGCCACGTCGAGCGCGGACAACGCCTCAGCCACCGAGCAGCTCCCGCGCGATGATCAGGCGCTGGATCTGATTGGTGCCCTCGTAGATCTGCATGATCTTGGCGTCCCGCATGAAGCGCTCGACCGGGAACTCGCGCGTGTAGCCGTAGCCGCCGAAGACCTGCACGGCGTCGGTGGCGACCTTCATGGCCGCGTCGCCGGCCCAGCACTTGGCCATCGACGCCTCGTAGCTGTTGCCGCGGATCCCCCCGTCGACCTGCCGTGCAGCGTGCTGCACCATGAGCCTGGCGGCGTGCACCTGGATGGCCATGTCGGCCAGCATGAACTGGATGCCCTGGAAATCGCCGATGCGCTGGCCGAATTGCTTGCGTTCCTTGGCGTAGCCCACGGCGGCGTCGAGCGCGGCCTGGGCGATGCCGACGGCCATCGAGCCGGTGGCCGGCCGGGTGACGTCGAGCGTCGCCATCGCGATCGTGAAGCCCTCGCCCTCCTCGCCGAGCCGCTGCTCGACGGGTACGCGGCAGTCGGTGAAGTGGAGCGCCACCGTCGGCGAGCCGCGGATTCCCATCTTTCGTTCCTTCTTGCCGACGGCGAAGCCCGGCATGTCCGGCTCGATGAGGAAGGCGGTGATGCCCTTGGCGCGCTTGGCCCGATCGACCGTGGCGAAGACGGTGAGGACGCCGGCGTGGTCGCCGTTGGTACACCACTGCTTGGAGCCGTTCAGCACGTAGTGGTCACCGCGGCGCACGGCGGTCGTGCGAAGCCCGGCCGCGTCGGAGCCGGCTTCGGGCTCGGAGAGCGAGTACGCCGCCAGCAGCTCGCCGCTCGCCAGGCGGGGCAGGTACTTCTCCTTCTGCTCCGCCGTGCCGAAGTAGAGGATGGGAAGCCCGCCGAGCGGCTGATCGAGATACTGCGTGGCCGTGGCCGCGCACGCCCACGCGATCTCCTCGCAGACGAGCGCCAGCGCGAGACAGCCCATGTCGGAGCCGCCGTACTCCTCGGGCACCCAGATGCCGTAGAGCCCGGCCTCCTTGATCGCCTCGAGGGATTCCGTCGGGTAGCGTTCCTGCTCGTCGACCTCGGCCGCCCAGCGCACGATCTTCTCGCGCGCGACCTTGCGGGCGAGATCGCGGATCATGCGCTGCTCGTCGGTCAGGGCGAAGTCGTCGTGCTTCATCGTGAAGCCTCCTGCGCGATCGCGCGGAGCATGCTGATGCGGATCAGGCCGCTGCCCAGGCGCACCACCGCCCAGTACGGACGGAAGCGCCGGCGCGCGACAGCGTCCACGCACCGGATCCTCGTTTCGGTCGCCAGGCGAACCGAGCCGCTCGGCGCGTCGTCCACGGTGAAGTTCCACACCGCCGTGGCGTAGCCGGGCCGCTCGAAGCGACGGAAGGCCTCGGCGTCGAGCCGCACGCGTCCGCCGGACGGCGTCCAGAACTTTCCGGCGACACCCAATACCACTTCGTGCGGAGGCCGATCGCCGAGCTTCACGAACCCGCTCTCGGTCAGCGAGGCGAGCGTGAGACTGCGCGGTTTGCCCAGACCGCGGAGCGCCAGCAGCCAGCGCACCACCCCCGACGCCGCGAAGTCGGTGCGCCAGAGCGCGGCATAGACCATCGCGCCTGGCGACGCGACGGCGCGCTCATGGCGCTCGACGGCGTCGTACACGGGCATCCAGTCGTCGATCAGCATTCCTGCCGTCACCCCACGATGACGAGGGCGTCGACGGCGACGGCGCTGGCGCCGGCCGCGATGACCGGGTTCACATCGACCTCCTGCACGCGGGGCTCGACACACATCACGTCGCTCACCGCCACGATGATCTCGGCCAAGGGCCCGGCATCGCACGCGGGCAGCCCGCGCGGCCCCGCGAGCAACCGCTCTCGCGCGCCCTCCCGCAACATCGCGCACGCCTCGTCGGCATCGACTGGCGCGAGGCGAAACGAGACGTCGCCGATGACCTCGGCCAGGATGCCTCCCGTCCCGACCGCGAGGACGGGGCCGAACACGGGATCGCGCCGCGCGCCGATCAGCAACTCGACGCCTGGTCCGACGTGCTGCTGAACCACGAACTCCCGCGCGCCGGTCTGGGCCGCCATCTCCCTCACGGCGCCGCGGACCGCATCGGCCGAGGCGACCCTCAACCGGACGGCCCCGGCCTCCGTCTTGTGCACGACGTTTTCGATGCTCGCCTTGACCACGACCGGATACCCGATTCGCTCGGCTGCGGCAACCGCCTCGTCGGGCGTGGCGACCGTCGCCTCGCGGCAGAACCGGACGCCGTAGGCTTCGAGGGCGCGGCGCGCCAGCCCGTACGGCAGCGGGCCACGATGCGAATCGAGCACTCGTGCGACGTCGGGCGGCACCCGGCGTGGAGGCGTCGCCGCCGGGGCCTTGGCCTCGGCTCGTGCCGACCACAGCGCGCGCCACGCGCGCACGGCCCGCTCCGGAGTCGGCATGACGGGCACGCCGGCGGCCGAAAAGCGCGCCGTGATGTCGGGAGTGTCGGCCGTGAACGCGACGAGCGGCTTGCCCGTCGCCTCCATCGCAGACACGAGCGCGTCGGCGAACTCTGGAAAGTCGAGGCCCACGTTGACGGCGACGGCGCCGGCGATCTCCGGCTGTTCGAGCACGTGCCTCACGGCCGGCGCGATCCTCTCGCGCTCGACCTGGGGCGTGAGATCGATCGGGTTCCCCACGGCGGCGAATGGCGGCAGGAGACCACGGAGCACGGCCTGAACACGAGGATGCAGGCCCGGCACGGCGAGGCCGGAGCGCTCGGCGCAGTCGGCGGCGATGACCGACGGGCCGCCCGACACGGTGATGATGGCGACGCTCGGTGCCGAGGGCCGACGTGAGCCCGCGACGACGAGCGTTTCGATCGCATCGAAGAACTCCTCGGTCTCCTCGGCCAGCACGACACCGGCCCGACGACAGGCCGGGCGGTACATGTCATAGCTCCCGGCGAGCGAGCCGGTGTGCGAGCCGGCGGCCCGACGTCCGGCCTCCGAGCGGCCTCCCTTGAGCATGACGACGGGCTTCCCCGCGGTGGCGCGCATGGCGACGTCGACGAACCGGCGGCCGTCGCGCAGCGCCTCCACGAAGCACGCGATCAGCGTCGTGTGCGTGTCGTCGGCGAGATACTCGATCACCTCGGCAATGTCGATGTCGGCCTGGTTGCCGATGGAGAGGAAGCGCGACACACCGAGGCCTCGGGATCCGAGGTGGCGCATGATGAGGCCGCCGTAGGCGCCGCTCTGGGACACGACCCCGATCCCGCCATCGACGCGCGGCAGGTCCCAGAAGTACGTGCCGTTGAGCCGGGCCGGCGCCGAGTACACGCCCATGCAGTTGGGCCCCACGAGGCGAAGGCCCGCGGCCCGGGCGGTCGCGAGCATGGCGGCTTGTGTGCCACGCCCTGCGTCGTCGACCTCACCGAAGCCCGACGAGAGCACGACGGCCGCTCGCGCCCGACGCGCCGCGAGCGCGCGGATCGCGTCGGGCACGGTGGCAGCGGGCAAGCTCACCAGCGCGAGATCGATGCCTTCGGGCAGCGCGTCGATCGACGGCACGCTCGCGAAGCCGAGGATCGCCTCCCCCGACGGGTTCACCGGATAGACGGTGCCCGGGAACCCCGATTCCTTCACGTTCTGGAGCAGCCGGTGGCCGAGCTTGGCCGGATTGCGTGAGACGCCGAGAACCGCGATCGTGCGCGGCGCGAAGATCGGATCGAGCCCGGCCATCACGCCCGCGGACGGCCCTCGGCTCGCAAATCCGGCCATTTCACCGCTCGCCTCGTGCACGCGACTGGTCCTCGGCTCGCAAATCCACCACCCGCACGGCCTTGCCCTGGGCCCGCTCGATCTCGCCGAGCCGGCAGAGCCGGAGCTCGGGGCTGAGGCTCAGGAGATCGTGGAGCTCGCGGCGCACGCGCGCGGCCACCGCGGCATCGCACTCCGGCTCGGCCTCGATCATCACGGTCATGCGCTCGCCACCCCCCTCGGTGTCGAGCACGATCTGGTACTCGTGACCGAGCCCGGGCTGGCGCAGCAGCACTTGCTCGATCTGGCGTGGATAGAAGTTCACGCCCTTGAAGATGACCATGTCGTCGGTGCGGCCGCGCAGGCGATCGAGCCGCAGCATCGCCCGCCCGCAGTCACACGTCGCGCGCGAGACGACGCGCGTGAGGTCGTGGGTGCGATAGCGCACCAGCGGCAGTCCCTCACGGGTGAGCGCCGAGACGACCAGCTCGCCCTCGGCGCCGTCGGGCAGGACACGGCCCGAGGCGGGGTCGACGATCTCGACGTAGTAATGGTCCTCCCAGACGTGGACGCCGGCGCGGGCGGCGCAGTCGATGCCAAGGCCAGGGCCGCCCGTCTCCGTCATCCCGATGATGTCGAAGGCGCGGATGGAAAGCTCCCGCTCGATCCGGACGCGCAGCTCGTCCGACCACATCTCGGAGCCGAAGATCCCCACCCGCAGCGCGAGCGTGCCGAGGTCGAAGCACTCTTCGCGGGCGACCTCGAGCAGCCGCAGCGGGTACGTGGCGATGGCGGCCAGCACGGTCGCGCGCAGGTCACGCATCAGCTTGAGCTGCAGCAGCGTGCGGCCGGCGCCGACGGGCACGATCATCGCACCCAATCGCTCGGCGCCGTAGTGGAAGCCGAAGCCCCCCGTGAAGAGGCCGAACGACGGCGTGATCTGGATGACGTCGCCCGCCGTCACGCCGGCGGCGACGTAGCAGCGCGCCATCACCTCGCCCCACTGCTCGACGTCGGCCGCCGTGTAGGGATTGAGGATCGGGTTGCCGGTGGTGCCGCTCGACATCTGGATACGCCGGTACTCGCGGCCGCAGGCCAGGCCGAACGGATAGGCGTCGCGCAGCGCCTCCTTGGTGAGGAAGGGCAGCCGCCGCCAATCCTCCACGCGCGCGAGATCCTCGGAGCGCACGCCCTCGAGGCGCTTGACCCACGCCGGGTTCTCGCTCACGCGGGCGAGCGTGGCGCGCATGTGCTCGAGCGTCAGCCGCTCGAGCCGCTCGCGCGGCATGCACTCACGGTCTGGCTGGTAGATCGTGGACTGCCTCACGTGTCGTCGCGACTCTGATCGGGCCGGGGATGAACCGTCACGGCCATACGCGCAGGATGCGATCGTCCTCGCTCGCCGGCGAGCCACGGCCGTCGTGATTGCTGGTCGCGACGTAGAGCGCGCCATCGGGGCCGACGACGACGTCGCGCAACCGGCCGTGCGTTCCCTTGAGCCAGTCGCCGTCGGCCACCACGCCGTCGCCGCTCAGCCGGAAGCGCAAGAGGCGCTTGCCCCGGAGCGCGGTGACGTAGAGATGATCGCCGAGGATCGCGATGCCCGAGGGTGCCCACGTGTCGCGCCCCGACTCGATCAGCGGGGCCACGAAGCGTCCGTCGCCGCTCTTGCCGTAGACCTCCGGCCAGCCGTAGTTCTTGCCCGGCTGGATGAGGTTGATCTCATCGTGGCCACCCGGAAATCCCGAGGGGCCGTGCTCCGACTCGAAGAGGCGTCCCCGGCTATCCCAGGCCAAGCCTTGAGAATTCCGATGGCCGAGCGTCCAGACCGGCGACCCCTGAAACGGATTGTCGGCGGGCACGCTGCCGTCGGCGTTGATCCGGAGGATCTTGCCGGCGAGCGAGTCGCGCTGCTGCGCCAGCCGGTCCTGTCCGGCGTCGCCCATGGTGACGTAGAGCTTGCCGTCGGGGCCGAACTTCAGCCGGCAGCCGTCGTGAAAGACGTTGCCCGGCATGTCGTCGATCAGCACGTGCTCGTCGGTGGCCAGTCCGCCCCGGACGGCGAACCTGACCACGCGGTTGATCAGCGCTCCGCTGCCGCGGCGCTCCATCGTGTAGCAGGTGTAGAGATGACCGTTCTTCGCGAACTCGGGATCGAGCGCGAGTCCCATCAAGCCGCTCTCGCCGCGCGCCGCCACGGTCAGCGTCGCGACCGCCTTGGGATCGAGCCGGCCGTTCTTGACGACACGGATCAACCCCGGGCGTTCGGTGACGTAGAGCGTACCGTCGGGAGCGAAGGCGAGGGCCCACGGGACTTCCAGGCCGCTCACCACCGTCTCCACCCGTGACTGTGCGCTCGGGTGTCCGAGCGGCCAGAGCGCCAGCGCGAGGGCGAGCGGGACGAGGAGCCACGAGAGCATCGTCATGCGCCCGAGTGTACCGCGGGGCTTGACGAAGGTCGGGGGCCAGTCAAGATGCCCCTGGACCGATCACACCCGGGGATGGACAGGATGTCTGGACAGGCTCGCCGAGACGATCTGAATCTTCGCGGCGAGGCCGCGCATCGAACGCGATAAACTGCCGCTCTACCCTGCGCAGGAGGTGCTCGATGGCAGGCAAAGTCGCCAGTGAGCTCAAGGCCAAGACCGACGCGGCGTGGACGAACCTGACCCGCCAGCTTCAGGGCATGGAATCGCATCTCGATCGTTCGGACGCGTCCGGGCAGTGGACGACGCGGGAAGTCCTCTCTCACCTGCTCTTCCAGCCGGGATGGGATCCCACCGTCACGTTGAAGTCGTTCGCGCCCAAGACCCTGCCCGTGATCGACATCGAGCCGGGCAAGCCGTATCTGAACGACGAGCGCAAGCGCATGAGTCTCAAGCAGCTCGTCGACGCCATCGACGAGCAGCGCCGCCAGGTGTTCGCCCTGGTCACGCCGCTCTCCGATGACGAGCTGCAGGCGCGCAAGGCGAGGATTCCGCTCTTCAAGCAGTTCATGGGCACCGAAGAGATCCCGCTCGCCCAGTACGTCGGCGCGCTCTTCGACTTCCACTGGAACGATCACGCCGGGCAGATCGCCAAGATCCGCAAGGCCGTCGGGCTGCCGCCCGCCGGCTAGGGGGTTTGGGGGGCCCGTTCGAGGCCCCCCATGATTTTATCCGCCCAGATAGGCGGCGCGGACGCGCGGGTCGGCGGCGAGCGCACGGCTCGTCCCGGTCATGACGATGCGGCCGGTCTCGAGCACGTAGCCGCGGGCGGCCACGGCCAGCGCGTGCCGTGCGTTCTGCTCGACGAGCAGCACGGTGACGCCGTCGGCGTTGATGCGCTCGATCACGCGAAAGATCTCGCGCGCCAGCCGCGGCGCCAGTCCCAGCGACGGCTCGTCGAGGAGGAGCACGCGCGGCGCGGCCATCAGCGCTCGCGCGATGGCGAGCATCTGCTGCTCGCCCCCGGAGAGCGTGCCGGCGGGCTGGCGCTGACGCTCGCGCAAGACGGGGAACATCGCCAGCGCCCGCTCGAGACGGGACGCGACCTCGCGCGACGGTGCCGTATGGCCGCCGACCAGGAGATTCTCGAGCACGGTGAACTCGGAGAAGATCTCGCGGCCCTCGGGGACGTGGACGAGGCCGGCGGCGACGATCCCGTCGGGCGGCCACGTCGTGATGTCGCGGCCCTCGTAGTCGATGCGCCCTCGGCTCGGACGCACGAGGCCGGAGATCATCCGCAGCGTCGTGCTCTTCCCGCTCCCGTTGGCGCCGAGCAGCGCGACGATCTCTCCCGCGCCGACCGTGAGCGAGGCATCCTCGAGGGCACGACGCTTGCCGTAGGACACCGACACGCCGTGGAGCTCGAGCAGCGCCGACACTACTCGGGCACCCCCAGGTAGGCCTCGATCACCGCCGGGTCGCGCGAGATCTCGCGCGGCTCGCCCTCCGCGATCTTGCGGCCGTGATCGAGGACGGTGACGCGGTCCGAGATGCCCATGACGAGCTGCATGTCGTGCTCGACGAGCAGGATCGTCAACGAACGCTCGTCACGCAGCCGGCGAATCAGCCCCATGAGCTCTCGCGTCTCCGTGGTATTGAGGCCGCCGGCCGGCTCGTCGAGCAAGAGCAGCGCAGGCTCGGCGGCCAGCGCTCGGGCCATCTCGAGCCGCTTCTGGTGGCCGAGCGGCAGGCTGGCCGCCTCGACGTCGGCGGCGGTGCGGAGGCCGACGAGATCGAGGAGCGCACGGGCGTCGCGCCGCGCCCTCGTCTCCTCGCTCCGCACGCGCGGCAGGGCCAGCGCGCCACCGAGGACGCCGCCCTCGAGATGAGCGTGTCGCCCGATCAGCACGTTGTCGAGAGCGCTCAACCGCCGGAAGACTTCGGTGTTCTGGAACGTTCGTGCGATGCCGCGCCGAGCGATCGCGTGCGGGGCCAGCGCCAGCAGATCGTCGCCGCGAAACGTCACACGGCCGTGCGAGGGACGGTAGAGCCCGGTCAGCACGTTGAAGACGGTGGTCTTCCCCGCGCCGTTGGGGCCGATGAGGGCGACGATTGCGCCCTCGCCGACTTCCAGATCGAGACCGCTCAGCGCCGCCAGCCCGCCGAAGTTGATCGAGAGGCCGCTGACGCTGAGGAGCGACGTCACTCGCTCTTGAGCCAGTCCGTGAGCGTCTTGAAGCGCATCTTCTCGACCTTCACCCAGAACCCCTGCTTCTGGGTTTCGTGGTCGGGGCCAATGGTGATCGGCGGCAGGATGCCGCTGTCCCAGTCCTTGACGCTCTCGAGCCCGGTGATGAGGCTCTCGCGGGTCAGATTCTTCCCCGCGCGCTTGGCGCCTTCGCTGAAGAGCATCGCGGCGAAATAGCCGGACAGCGAGTACCGGTTCACCTCGTTCTTCGGGAAATAGCGCCGCATGACCTCGCGGTACTGGCGCACGCCGGGGAGTTCCGACGTGACGGGGTCCGGCCACAGCGAGAGTCCCTCGACGCCTTCGGCCGCGTCGGCGGCGAGCGACAGGTAGCGCTCGTCAGTGAGCGGGCCCGCCGACACCATGACCGTCTCCGTCCAGCCGATCTTCTGGCGCTCCTTCAACGCCTGGGCGCCGGCGCCCGGCACGAGCACCAGGAACGTGACTTCGGGCCGGGCCGCCTGAAGCTTCGCGACCTGGGCGCTCACGTCGGTCGCGCCGCGCTTGACGGGTTCGGCCGCGGTGAGCTTGAGCCGGTGGCGGGCCAGATCCTTCTCGAACGCGGTGAGGAAAGCCTTGCCGTACTCGTCGTCCTGATAGAGAACGCCGAACGTCTTGTACTTCCGCTCGCCGACCAGGTAGTCGATCATCATCCGCGACTGCCGGTCGTAGAGCGTCATGCCGCTGAACACGTACTTCTTGCCGCGCGTGACCGGCGAGCCCTGGAAGGGAAAGAGCAGCGGCACCTTGTTCTCCTCGAGGTAGTCGAGCGTCGCCACCACGGGCGGGGTCCCCTGGGGAGCGATGACGGCGAAGATCTTGTCCTGCTCCACGAGCTTCTTGGTGTTGGCGGCGGCGTCCTGTGGCCGGTAGGCGTCGTCGTAATAGACCGTGCGGACCTTGCGGCCATTGATGCCGCCGCCGTCGTTGAGCACGCGGAAGTAGAGATCCACGCCGAAGCGCGTGGCCTGCTCGCCGGTGAAGGCCAGCGGGCCCGAGAACGAGTTGGAGCAGCCGAGCACGATCTCGGTGTCGGTCACCCCTTGCTGGGCGGCGGCGAGCGAGGCCGAGCCGACGGCGAGCGCGGCGGCCAGCACACCGATGATCCAGGTCTTCATACGCGGTCTCCTTTGTATCGGCGGCGTGAGGCCGGCTCGAAGCGTGGGTGGCCTGTTCGAGTGCGTGTGGCGCTGCGTGGCTCCGTGCGGGTCACGATTCGTTCACGATGCGGTCTGGCGGCGCCATGCGCTGGCGATGCCGCCGGGCATGAACAGCATGCAGCCGATGAGGACGCTGCCGAAGATGAGCGGCCGGTAGTTCTGGAAGCCGGCCAGCACGTCGTTCAGCAGGGTCACCACGGCGGCGCCCACGATCGAGCCCGGAATGGATCCCAGCCCGCCCAGGATGATCATGACGACGAAGTCGACCGAGAGGAAGACGTCGAAGGCGTCGGGCGAGAGCGTGCCGATCAGCCAGGCGAAGAGCCCACCGGCCACGCCCGTGTAGAAGGCGGACAGCGCGAAGGCGATGGTCTTCCACGTGGCGACCGGCACGCCGCTGGCCTGGGCGGCGATCTCGCTCTCGCGGATCGCGAGCAGGGCGCGGCCGACGCGCATGCCCGTGACGTTCAGCGCCGCCACCACGAGCAGCGCCGTCACGACCACGACCAGGTAGTAGCGGGTGGCATCCGTCGTCAGCGCCCACGGGCCGAGCCGTGCGGCCGGCACGCGGAGCCCGTCGGCGCCGTTGGTCAGGCGATCGAGATTCAGGATCGCCTCGGTCACGACGAAGCCGAAGGCCAGCGTCGCCATCGTCAGGTACAGGCCCTCCAGTCGGAGACAGGGCAGGCCGAGGGCCACGCCGACGGCCGCCGTCACCACGCCCGCGCCCAGGAGCGCCAGCGGCGCGGGCAGGCCACGGGCGTGCAGTCCAAGGAGCGCGGTCGTGTAGGCGCCGATGGCGAGAAATCCCGCGTGGCCGAACGAGAGCTGATGCGTGTAGCCGGAGAGGAGATTGAGGCCCATCGCGACGATCGCATTGACGAGCACGAGACTGGCCAGGAAGACGAAGTAGCGGGGGACGAGCAACGGCCAGGCGAGCCCGACGACGATCAAGACCAGGAGCCCCACCCGTCGCATCACACCTTGCGCGCCGTGGCCCGACCCAGGAGCCCTGTCGGACGGACCGTGAGAATGCCGATCAGGAGCAGGAACGGCACGGCGTACCGGATCGCCGACGGCAAGTAGAGCGGGGCGAGATTCTCGATCACGCCGAGCAGCATCCCGCCGGCCACGGCGCCCGGCATCGAGCCGAAGCCGCCGAGCACGGCGGCGGTGAACCCGCTGATCACGATGAGCCCCATCTTCGTGGACAGGAAGACGACGGGTGCCACCAGCACGCCGGCTACCGCGCCCACCATCGCCGCGAGGACCCACGACGTGCTCGACATCCGCTCGACGCTCACGCCCATGAGGCGTGCCGCTCGTGGGTTCTGGGCCACCGCCCGCATCGCCCGGCCCAGACGCGTGCGCGTGAACAGGACGTAGAGCGCGAGCATGAGCGTCAGCGAGGCGCCGATGATGCCGAGCGAGACGGGCGCGAGGCGGGCCGGCCCGACGGCGATGGGTCGGTTGCTGAACAACGACGGAAACGGGAACTCGTCGTGGCTCCAGATCATGCCGGCCAGTGCGCGCAGCACGAGCGAGAGGCCGAGCGTGATGATGAGCACGTCCCCGGGCGTTGCCGTCGGCGAGCGCCGGACGATCGCGTACTCGACGACGAATCCGAGCAGCGCGCCGCCGGCGATGGCGATCACGATCGACGCCCACCAGGAGAGGCCGAGCGTGCGCTGCGCCGTCCAGGCCAGGAACGCCGACACCATCAGCATCTCGCCCTGGGCGAAATTGAGCGTGCGCGTCGCGTTGTAGACGATGACGAGCGCCAGGGCCATGAGCGCGTAGATGCTGCCGGTGGCGAGGCCGGAGATCACGACGTGAGTGAGAGCCGCCGCGCTCAAGATTATTAAGAATGGGGGGGACGAGGCGTCCCCCCCATTTTCCCCCCGGTTCGCCCGGGGTGTGACGACACGTCCACAGCCCCCCCGCCCTGCGCGGGGTGTGACGACACGTCCACAGCTTCGAATCTGCAACGCTCCGCCCCCGCGGCTTCGCAATGGGTCTCGTGCACGGGCACCCGGCGCCCGAAGAGATTCTCGGCGAGCGCTTCCAGCACACCGCGCGTGAGGTGGCAGACCGGGTCACCCGTCGCGGCGTGAGCTGCCGGGAACGGCGAATTGGACCCGATGACGACGAGCGACGTGGGCGTCAGCGTCTCCACGGCCAGCGTGCCCCAGCCGAGATCTGCGGCCATCGCCGTCAGCCCACGGGCCCGCTCCTCCGCGCTCCCGGCGATCGAGCTCAGCGCGCGAGCGCCTCCGGCCCGACCGCCCTCGACGAAACACTCGGCGGCCCGAGCGCCGAGCGCACGCTCGACGGCCTGCTGCACACCGACGAGGGTCTCGGGCCGGATGAGGAGAAAGCGACTGTCGCCGTGTCTGAACCCGCCGCGGCCGTCGTGGGCCAGTCGGCGGAGCAGCAATCCAGCCGTCACTTGATCGCGCGACGCCACAGGTGAGAGGTCCAGCCGTCGTGGAGCAGCTCCCGTACCTCGCGGAGGACCAGATCGCCCAGGCCGAGATGAGCGAGGTCGCGGCCCTGCCCGCTCAGGCGACGGCCGATCAGCGTGCCGAACACGAGCAGGAGACCGCTGATCGCGGGAGAGTCGAGGGTCACCGTGCGCGCCGCCGACTCGAGCAGCGAGAGCCCGAGCGCCGCGTCCTCGGTGACGTAGCGGTGCTCGAGCGTCAGCGTCTCGTTCCACAAACCGCTGGCCTCGAGCTTGGCCCGCGCGCCGGCGCCGTACAGTCCTTCCGCCGCGCGACGCTCGTCGTAATACGTGGCCAGCTCGTAGTGCGGCGCCGGGTAGCCCCAGCCTGCGCGCGCGGCCAGCCGCTCGGCGTCGACCGCATCGATGAGTCGCTGCGCGCTCACCGTCGTCCCTCCCGCGTGAATGTCGAGGCGGCCGCGGTCGATGGCGGCCGCGTTGAGGAGGACCAGCGGCGGGTGGATGACGGGCCCGGCGTTGGTGAGGGCGGCGTCGAGAACGTCGGCGCACGGGCGCACGACCGGGTAGAGCTGGCGGACCGTCGTGAGCACGTCTTTCGACCGCGCCGCGGGAAACACGCCGGTCGGGAGGTTCGCCGCGCGCACGGGCGCCTTGACCTCGGATGGCCCCGTGACCCTCGCCAGGTAGGGGAGCGTTCCCGTCTCGGCGAAGGCGAGCGGCATCCGGGCTCCGGCGCGCGCGATCTCGCGCGCCATCACGTACGCGCCGAACGTTCCCGGAGTCAGGAGCACGACCTGACGCTCGGTCAGATGAGCGCCGAGGCGGCGGGCGATATCTTCATGAGCCGTCGCCGGCGTCGCGACGACGATCACGTCGGCGCCGGTCACCGCTTCGACGAGATCCGCGGTGACCGAAGCGAGCACGGCCTTGGCCGACGTCCCCTCGGCCACCAACGTGACGCCGCCGGCCTGACGCACCGGCTCCAGCGACGCGGCATCGCGCCGCCACAAACGCACGGTGTGTCCCGCGAGCGCGAGGTCGGCGGCCACGGCGTGACCGCCGTTGCCGCCGCCGAGGACTGCGATCTTCATTTGATCACCCCTGCCTGACGAAGCGCGTCGATGCGCCCGGTGTCGTAGTCCAGCAATCCGCGGAGCAGCGCGTCGGTGTGCTCGCCGAGCCGAGGTGGAGGTGTCACGTCCAGCCCCATCTCGCCGTCGCACTTGATCGGCGTGCCGAGCGTCGGCGTGGCGCCGTGACGCGGATGCTTCATCTCCACGACCATCTGACGATGCTTCACCTGTGGATCTTCGAGCACGCGGTCCACACCGAGAATCGGCGCCGCCGGCACCCCTTCGGCTTGCATGCGCGACAGCCACTCGTCCGTGGTGCGGGTCTTCATCACGTCGCCCACGAGCGCCATGAGCGCCGGTCGGTTGGCCACGCGGTCGCGGTTGGTGGCGAAGCGAGGATCGTGCTCCCACTCGGGATGGCCGCTGGCCACGCAGAAACCGCGCCAGAACTTCTCGGCGAAGACGGCGACGATCAGGTGACCATCGCGGCTCGCGAGTGCCTGGTAGGGGACGACCGACGCGTGCCCCGATCCCTGCGGCCCCGGCACGCGACCGTCGGCCCAGTAGTACTGCGCCATGTAGGTGAGCAACGAGACCTGACAGTCGAGCAGCGACAGGTCCACGTGCGTTCCCTGCCCCGCGGTCTGCCGGCGGAGCAGCGCGGCCACGACCGCGAACGCGCCGAACATCCCGCCGGCGAGATCGCCCATCGGCAGGCCCATGCGGACGGGCCGGCCGCCGGGCTCGCCCGTCACGCTCATCGCGCCACCCATGGCCTGCAGGGCCAGGTCGAACGCCGGCCAGTCACGGTAGGGCCCCTGCTGGCCGTACGCCGAGATCGAGCACAGGACGAGGCGCCCGTTCACGCGTGAGAGCGCGGCGTAATCGCAGCCGAGCCGCGTCAGGACCCCCGGGCGAAAGTTCTCCCACACCACGTCGGCCACGCGCGCCAGGTCGAGGAAGACGTCGCGGCCGGCCGGCGTGGTCAGGTCGAGCGCCATCGACTTCTTGTTGCGATTGATCGAGAGGAAGTACGCGCTCTCGCCATCGGGCAGGAACGGCGGGCCCATGACCCGCATCGGATCGCCGCCGTCGGGCTCCTCGACCTTGATCACCTCGGCGCCCATGTCGGCCAGGAGCATCGAGCCGTAGGGCCCGGCCAGCATCCGGGAGAGATCGAGCACGCGCAGGCCCTCGAGCAGCTTCATCACCGCGACACCGCCGCGTGGATGCGCGCCGGCGTGATGGGCAGCTCGGTGAAGGCCACACCGAGCGCGTCCTTCAAGGCGTTGGCCACCGCGGCCGAGACCGGAATGACGCCGGACTCGCCCAGCCCCTTGGCCCCGAACGGGCCCTCGGCATCGACGCTCTCGATGAAACGGACGGTGATGTCGGGCATGTCGTCGGCGCGAAGGATCGCATAATCCATGAACGAGGACGTAAAGATCTGGCCGTCCTCGACGACGAGCCGCTCCGACAGCGCGTAGCCCAGGCCCATGTGGATGCCGCCGTGGATTTGGCCCTCGGCGGCCAGCGGGTTCAGCGCGCGGCCGACGTCGTGGGCCGAGATGACGCGGCGCACGTGGACCTGCCCGGTGGCGACGTCCACGTCGAGCATCACCGCCTGAGCGGCGAAGCCGTAGGTGGCGGACACGTTGCCGCGGAGGTCCTTGTCGAGCATCTCGGTGGGCGGGTCGTAGAACGCCTCGGCCACGAAGCTCACGCCGCGCTCGCGCAGGTGGCCGGCGCGGACCACGCGCTCGTAGGCGAGCCGCCGGCCCGGCTCGGCGCGGACGAACACCCAGCCGTCCTTCAGCGCCAGCTCACCCGGTGACGCCTCGAGCTGCTCGGCCGCGACCTCGACGAGGCGGGCGCGGATCTTCTCGGCGGCGAGCCGGGCGGCGTTGCCGGCGATGAAGGTCGTGCGGCTGGCGTGAACGCCGACGTCCCACGGCTTCACCGCGGTGTCGGAGTTCACGACGTCCACGCGCTCGAGCGGAACGCCGAGCGTCTCGGCGACGATCATGGCCAGCACCGTCTCGGACCCCTGGCCGATCTCGCTCGCCCCGGTGATCAGCGAGACGCGGCCGAAGTCGTCGAGCTTGACGATGGCGCCGCAGCCATCGGAGCGATAGATCCGCGCGCCGCCGCCCACGTGGAACATGCCCGCATAGCCGACGCCGCGCTTCCAGCCCGGCGCCAGCGGCGGGGCGGCGCGGCGAATCTCGTCGCCGACCGCATCAAGGCACTCTCTCATCGCGCACGAGGTGACGATGAAGCCCTGGGGGTTCACGTCGCCGGGCTTGATGGCGTTGCGGCGGCGCAGTTCGAGCCGGTCCATGCCCAGCCGGTCGGCCAGCTCGTCCATCTGGCATTCCACGGCGAAGGTCGATTCCAGGTTGCCGTAGCCGCGCATCGATCCCGAGTAGGGATTGTTCGTGTACACGATCGTCGTGTCGAACCGCACGCTGGGACAGCGATAGAGCCCGGCCACCGTGGCAAGCATCACGTACGGCGTCGTCGAGCCCCAGGAGACGTACGCGCCGTTGTCGACGGTGACGTGGGCGTCACGGGCGAGCAGCCGGCCGTCGGCCGCCGCCGCCGTGCGCAGCCGGATCCTGCACGGCTCGCGCGTCGGACACGCGACGAACTCCTCCACACGGTCGAATTCGATCTTCACCGGGCGGCGGGCGCGGCGCGCGAGCAGCGCCGCGATGACGTCGATCGGGTAAAGATCGAGGCCCCGCCCGAAGTTGCCACCGACGGGGGGCTGGAGCACGCGCACGCGATCACCGCTGACGCCGAGGGCGTGGGCGAGATCGCGCTGGTAGAGGAACGGAACCTGGGTCGCGCTCCACATCGTCAACCGCCCCTCGGGGTCCCAGTCCGCGATGGCCACCATGGTTCCGAGACAGGCGGGCGTGACGAAGTTCAACGTGTACTCACCCTCGACGACGGCGGCCGCGTCGGCCCACGCGCGGTCGACGTCGCCGTGCGTGAACTGGTAGCGGAGCGCCGTGACGTTGGTCCCCACGTCCTCGTGGACGAGCGGCGCGCCCGCGGCCAGGGCGGCCGCCGGGGAGAACACGGCCGGCAGCTCGTCGTACTGGACCTCGATCAGCGCGAGGGCCTCCTCGGCGAGGGCGGACGTCTCGGCGGCGACCGCGGCGACCTCGTCGCGGATGCAGCGGACCTTGCCGCGCTTGAGCGCGAGATGATCCTTGACGAAGCCGAACGGATGCTGCTCGACGTCGGTTCCGGTGATGACGCTGACGACGCCGGGCAGGGCGCGCGCGCGCGACGTGTCGATGCGAACGATGCGGGCGTGCGGCAGCGCGGCTCGCAGGATCCGGCCGTGGAGCATCCGAGGCAGCTCGAGGTCGTGGAGGAAGCGCGTCCGCCCGGTGACCTTCTCGGCGCCGTCCTTCTTCGGGGTCGGCCGGCCGATGACGCTCAGATCACTCACGGGCGGTGGCGCCTCACGCGAGCGAGCCGACCCGCAGCCGCTCGTAGAGCAGGCTGGTCCACTCGGCGAGCGCGGCCGAGCGCCACACCTCGAAGAAGGGCGAGCCGAGCATCTCCATGAAGCCGGCGTCGTCGAGCACGGCCCGGATGCGGTCCTTCCGGTAGACGGCCGGGAACTCCGTGTACCGGTAGAGCGGCGCGAAGTCCTTCGCGTAGAACACGATCACCGGAATCGACTGGAAGGTCTGGCCGTCCCGCTCGTTCAGGAACTGCGCCATCAGGTCGGCGTTCGGCGAATCCGGCTCCGGCCGCGGGCCGCGGCCGTTCGTCTTGCCGTCGCGCGTGAAGATGCGAAGGTCGAGGCCGACCGTGTCGGCCAGCTTCGCCAGCACAGGAATGTCGCGTCGGCAGTCCGATGACCACTCCTCCGAGATGGCCAGCACTCGGGCGGGCCCGCCCGGCTGGGCCACGAGCCATGTCCACGCGGCCTCGTGGGCCGGCGACAGCCGTGCCGCGTCGTAGGCCGTACGAAGGTAGCCACTGAAGTCCTTGCGCGGTCCGCGCGAGCCTTCGCGAGCGAGGTTCTCGGGCGTGGCCGCGAACCGCACGTACTGCTCGAACGTCATTCCCTTCGCGAACCGCTCGGCGTTCACCATTTCACGGGCTCCTTCTGCTCTCCGAAGACGTTCTTCATCGCCTGGGCGATCTCGCCCAGCGTGGCATACGCCTTGACGGCCTCCATGATGGCCGGCATGAGATTGGTCGAGCCGCGTGCCTCGTCGCCCAGCCGGCGAAGCGCCGAGGCCACCACGCCGCCATCGCGCTCGCGGCGAACGCGCGCGAGCTTCGTCACCTGCGCCTCGGCCACCTTGGGATCGAAGCGGTACAGCTCGACCTCCTGATCGGCGTCGGCGGCCTTGTCGCCGACGTGGCAGTTCACGGCGACCTTGGCGATCTCGCCCGTCGTCAGGCGTTGCTCGAAGAGATAGGCCTGGCGCGCGACCTCGGCCTGGATGGTGCCCGATTTCACCGCCTCGACGATGCCGCCCATGCGCTCGACGTGGGCCATCTCCTCGCGGATCTTCTTCTCCATCTCGTCGGTGAGCGCTTCGAGGTAGTAGGAGCCGGCCAGCGGATCGACGGTGTCGGCCGCGCCGGACTCCTCGGCGCAGATCTGCATCGTGCGGAGCGCGATGAGCTGAGCCTTCGCCGACGGGATCGTGTAGGCCTCGTCGTACGTGGGCAGCGCCATCGTCTGGGCTCCCGCGAGCGCCGCGGCCAGGGCGATGTAGGCCCCGCGCACGATGTTGTTCTCGGGCTCCTGCACGGTGAACGCGGAGCCGCCGCCCCCGATGAGGCTCCGGAACATCCAGGACTTGGGATTGGTCGCGCCGAACCGCTCGCGCATCATCCGCGCGTACAGCCGGCGGCCGGCGCGGAACTTGCCGACCTCCTCGAAGATCTTCCCCCAGCACGTGAAGTTGAAAGAGATCCGCGGCGCGAAGTCGTCGACTGCCATGCCGCGAGCCTGCATCAGCTCGACGTAGGCGGCGGCGATGGCCAGGCCGTAGGCCATTTCCTGGGCCGTGGTGCAGCCGGCCTCGCGGATGTGATAGCCGCACACCGAGACCGGGTTCGAGCGCGGATAGTGCCGGGCCGAGAACTCGATGAGGTCGGCGACGAGGCGCAGCGACGGCTCCACCGGATAGACCCAGGTGCCGCGGGCGACGAACTCCTTGAGGATGTCGTTTTGAGGCGTGGTCACCACGCGATCGGGCGCCGCGCCCTGCTTCTCCGCCACGGCGTAGTACATGGCCGTGATGGGGGCCGCCATGCCGTTGATGGTGAGCGACACGCTGACGCGATCGAGTGGGATGCCGGCGAACGCGTCTTCCATGTCGGCCAGCGAGTCGACCGCCATCCCGACCATCCCGACTTCACCCTCGGCGCGCGGGTGATCGGAATCGAGCCCGAGTTGTGTCGGCAGGTCGAAGGCGACGTTCAGCGCATCCTGTCCATGCGCCATCAAGTATTTGAATCGGCCGTTCGTCTCTTCGGGCGTGCCGAAGCCGATGTACTGGCGCATCGTCCACACGCGCTCGCGGTACATGTGGCGATGGATGCCGCGCGTGAAGGGATACTCGCCGGGCCGGCCGATGTCGCGCTCGAAGTCGGCGCTCACGTCTTCCGGCCCGTACACCGGCTTCACGGGGATGCCCGCGTGCAGTCGCACGTCCTTCATCGGTTGGTCTCCTTGAACGCCCTCACCACGTCGGGAAGCGGCGTGCCCATCGGGAAGACCCGGCTCACGCCGATGGCCAGCAGCGGCGCGACGTCGCGAGGCGGAATGATCCCGCCCACGACCACCTTGATCTCGTCCGCACCCTGCGCGCGCAGTCCTTCCAGCACGCGTCGCGAGAGGGGCACGTGAGCTCCCGAGAGGATGCTGAGGCCGATGACGTCCACGTCCTCCTGAATCGCCTCCTGCACGATCTCCTCGGGCGTGCGCTTGAGCCCGGTGTAGACGACCTCCACGCCGGCATCGCGCAGCGCCTGGGCCACGACCTTGGCGCCGCGGTCGTGGCCGTCGAGCCCCGGCTTGGCGATGAGGATCTTCATTTACACGGCACGGGCGTTGGATCGTTCGGGTGTCGCAAGTCCCGACAATGGAATGATCTCCGCGCGGAGGTTTGCGCCCCTGACGGTGAGACGCGCGATCGAGATCGGCAGTGTGAACCGTCGCGGTCCGGCGCTGCCCGGATTCAGGTAGAGCACACCGTCCTTCTCGTCCATCCGGGGCTGGTGGCTGTGGCCGCTGATCACCGCCGCGAAACCGGCCACCCGTGGCTCGAGGTCCAGCTCGTGAAGGTCGTGCAGCAGATAGAGGCTCACGTCGCCGATCAGGACGACGTCGGTGAGCGGCAAGGCCTCCGCCCACGGGCCGCGATCGTTGTTTCCGCGTACCGCGCTCACCGGCGCGATCGTCTCGAGGCGGGCCAGCACGTCGGCGGAGCCGATGTCCCCGGCGTGAACGATGCGATCGACGCCGCGGAGCGCCGCGAGCGCCTCGGGCCGCACGAGGCCGTGAGTGTCCGAGATGACGCCGATCTCCCAGCGCTTCATGAGTCGGGCGTGAACGCGGGCAGCCAGCGCGGCTGGCCCTTGGCGTCGTCGGTCACCCGAAGCGGCGTCAAGCGCACGCGCTGGCCGATCCGGAGGCGCGCAGGATCCGCGGCCACGAGGATCGTGAACACGCGGTGCCCATCCACCTTGACGATCGCGAAGACGCGCGGGCCATCGAAGCCGACGGGGAGCCCGGTCTCCTGGACCGTGAAGCCGTGGACGACGCCTTCACCCGAGAGCTCCGTCCAGGTGAAGGCATCGCTCCCGCACTCGGGACAGTAGACCCGCGGCGGCCACGCCGTCCTGCCACACCCTCCGCAGCGCGTCGTCGAGAGCGTGCCCGCACCGAGCCGCGCATAGAACTCGTGGAGCCGGTTGTGCTCGGCCGACTCCAGCGGAAACGGATCGATCGCCCGGAAATAGCTCACGGCGTGCCGTCCTCGCGCTCGCGCTTGAGACGGCGCAGGAGCTGCCGGACCTTCGCGGTCTCGAAGCGCTCCCGCGTCTCACCCGCGTAGTCGAAGAACCCCCGGCCGGTCTTGGGGCCGAGCTCGTTCCGCGCCATCTTCTCGTCGATCAGCCGGGGCGTGCGATAGCGCTCGTCCCCAGTCGCCTGAGCCATGAACGCGCTCGCCCGGTAGAGGATGTCGACGCCGCCCCAGTCGATGAACTCGAACACGCCGACGCCGGCGTACCGAAACCCCAATCCAGCGCGGATCGCTCGATCGACCTCCTCGGGCGTGGCCACGCCCTCCTCGACGAGACGAACCGCCTCGTTCATGAGGACCACCTGGAGACGCGACACGATGAAGCCGGGGGCGTCGCCGCAGCGCACCGGCGTCTTGCCCAGATGCGTGAGGAACGTGATCGTGCGATCGACGACGGCAGCCGACGTGGCCGCTCCGGGCACGACCTCGACCAGCGGGATGACGTGGGCCGGATTCAACCAGTGCACGACGAGGAACCGCTCGGGCCCCGGGACGGCGTCGGCCAGGTGCCTGGGCGAGATCGTGGACGACGTGGAGGCCACGATCGCATCGTCGGCGACGCGGCCTGTGAGCCGCGTGAAGACCTCGCGCTTGAGCTCCACGGACTCCGGCAGCGCCTCCTGGACGAAGCCGCAGCTCTCGACCTCGGCGAGATCGGTGCGGTCCTCGATGCGCTCGAGGGCCGGCGCGACCTCGGCCGACTTGATGACGTCTTCCTCGGCCATGAGTCGCAGGTCGCGCGCGATCTCGCGACGAGCGTCGGCGAGCGCGGCCCGCGCGTCGGGGCGGGGCTTGAGATCGACGAGGAGAGCGCGGCAGCCACCGAGCGCACAGGTCAGCGCGATCTGACGTCCCATCCTCCCCGGCCCGATCACCGCGACGGCTTCGATCATCGAGAGACCATCGTGCGGCAACGCCGGCGCTCGATCGGCGCGATCCGAGGCATCGCGCCCATCCTAGGCATCGCGTCCATCCTACGCATCGTGCCCATCCTACGCATCGCGCCCATCCTACGCATCGCGCCCATCCTACGCATCGCGCCCATAGATCATCACGACGTGCTCCCCCATTCCGCTGTTGTTGTGGCTGAGGGCGACGGCGGCGCCGGGAACCTGACGGGGGCCAGCCTCGTCGCGAAGCTGAGCGAAGATCTCCGCGGCCTGGGCGACGCCGGTGGCGCCGAGCGGGTGCCCGCAGCCGATGAGGCCGCCTCGCGGATTGACCACGACGTCGCCACCGTAATCGCTGCGTCCGGCCGCCACGAACGCTCCGGCCTCGCCCTTCTTGCAGAAGCCCAGCTCCTCGTAGGCGATCAGCTCGGCGATGGAGAAGCAGTCGTGGACCTCGGCGACGTCGATATCGCTGGCCCCGACCCCGGCCATCCGGTAGGCCGATTCAGCCGCGCGCTTGAGCGCGGGCCAGTGAGCGTAATCCTCGTGGAGCGAGGTGAGCTGGAAACCGTCGAGCGCCTGCCCCGTGCCACGAATGAAGACCGGCTTGTCGGTGATCGTGCGTGCCCGTTCCTCGCTGGCCAGGATCACGGCGGCGGCACCATCGGTGATCGGCGAGCACATGAACAGGCGCAGCGGGCTCGAGATCATCCGCGAGCAGAGCACCTGATCGAGCGTGGCGCCCTTGCCGAAGTGGGCGTTGGGGTTCCTGGCCGCGTGATTGTGGTTCTTGACGCCGACGAGGCCGAGCTGTTCCTCGGTCGTGCCATATTCCGCCATGTGGCGCTGGGCGGCCAGCGCGAAGCACGGCGGCGCCGTGAGGCCGAACGCGGCTTCCCATTCACGATCCACGCCGGCGCCCATGTTGAGGATGGCTTCGGCGCCTTCGGGCTGATTCAGCTTCTCGACGCCGAGCACCATCACCAGGTCGGCGAGCCCGGCCGCGATGAACGCGTACGCGTAGCGGATGCCGACCGTCCCCGACGCGCACATGTGCTCGGTGCGAGCCGACAGCGCCGACGGCTTGATGCCCAGCGCCTCGGCGGCCAGCGACGAGATGTGGCTCTGGAACGCCGTGCGCTCGGGCATGACGGAGCCCACCACCAGGCCTTCGACGTCCTTCGGGCTGACGCCGGGCACGGAATCGAAGCACGCCTTGCCCGCTTCCCAGATCAGGTCGCGATAGCCCGCCTTGCGGACCCCGAACTTCGACACTCCCGCGCCGACCAGGGCGACCTTCCTCATGGCATCTCTCCTCGGAGGCGTCGCGCCGCCGTCGTGTGCCCGTGCTCCTCCGCGATTGCCAGCGGCGTGCGACCGTCCTCGGCGCGCACTCCGGCCCGCGCGCCCCGGACCAGCAGCATCTCGATGATGGCGACGTCGCCGCGGGCGGCGGCGAGGTGCAGTGGCCGATAGCCGCCGGACGCCGGGATCTCGACGTCGGCGCCCCGCGCGAGCAGCGCGGTGATGATCCTCACGTTCGCTCGCCCGGCCAGCGCCGCGTGCAGCGGAGTGTTCGCAAGACGGTTGCGAGAGGGCGCGCGCGGGTCCGCTCCCGCGGCGAGCAGGCGCTCCACCGCCTCGCCCTGGCCGAAGTAGGCGGCCAGGTGCAACGCAGTCCAGCCATCTCCACTCACCGCCTCGACGAGCGGGGGCCGCGCCCTCACGAGCTGGCGGATGCGGGCGGCGTCGCCGACCGCCGCCGCCTCGAAGACGTCGAGCTCGGGACGCGCGGCGAGCAGCGCCGCCAGGGCGTCGGTATTGCCCTCGTACATCGCGGCCAGGATGGCGGACGACTCGCTCATCCGACGCGCCTCATGACAACACCTCGCCGCGGCGATAGTCGAGCTCGCGCCCGATGACGAGGCGAAGGATCTCCGAGGTGCCGCCGCCGGGCAGCAAGAAGCGCGCATCACGGAAGTACCGCTGGACCGGATACTCCATGGCCAGGCCGTACGAGGCGAAGATGCGCGCCGCTTCGTCCGTCACCTTGACCGCCATCTCGGAGGCGAAGAGCTTCGTCATCGCCGCCTCGCGTGTGATCGCGCGGCCGGCGTCGAGGCCGGCGGCCGCCTGATACGTCATGAGCGTGGCCGCGTGAAGCGACGTCAGCATGTCGGCCAGCTTGAAGGCGATGGCCTGGTGCTCGACGATGGGTTTGCCGAACGCCTGGCGCTCGCGGCCGTACCCCAGCGCCGCGTCGTAGGCGGCGCGCGCCAGGCCCACGGCGAGCGCCGCCGTCATCACGCGGATCTCGGAGAGGATCGTGCCCACTTTCTCGACGCCGCCCGTCTCGCCGCCGAGCAGGTGCTCGGCCGGTACCTCGACGCCGTCGAGGAGGATCTCGCCCGTCTCCGACGCCCGCACCGCCATCTTCTCGATCTTCTTGCCGAGCGTGATGCCACGCATCGTCGTGCGGTCGAGCAGGAAGAGCGCGATGTTCTTCATTCCGCGCTCGGGCGACGTCTTGGCCGCGACGGTGAGGACGTCGGCCACGGGCGCGTTGGTGACCCACGTCTTGGCGCCCCGCAACACCCAGCCGTCACCATGCCGCTCGGCGCGTGTCGTGATGTTGGCGACGTCCGAACCGGCATTGGGCTCCGTCAGCGCGAACGTCGCCACGAGATCACCGCGCAGCGCGGGCGCCAGGTAACGCTCGTGCAGGCGCTCGCCGCCGTACTTGTAGATGAAGTACGTCCCCATGAGGGACTGCATGGCCGCGGCCGCCGCCACCGACATCGAGCCGCGGGCGAGCTCTTCGGCGAAGAGGCAGTACGTCACCATGTCGCTCGCCGCCCCGCCGTACTTCTCGGGGTAGCGCAGGCCGAAGTACCCGAGCTCGCCGATCCGCTTGAAGAGCCCCGCGGGAAACTCCGCACGCTCGTCGAGGGCGTCGGCGACCGGCACCACCTCGGCGTCCACGAAGCGCGCGACCGTCTTCCTGAACTCTTCCTGCTCGGCCGTGAACCGGATCATCGCGTCTTCATCGCCTGACGCAGGCGTTCAGTGGCGGTCTCGTCGACCTGCAGGTCGATCCCCGGGCCGGTGATGACGACGCCGTAGTCGCTCCGGGCCGCATCGATCCCGATGAAATCGTCCAGCACGTCGTCCAGCACGCGGGCCGGATCCCGGGCGAGCGGATCGCCATAGCCGCCGGCGCCTGACTGCTGGAACGAGATGACGTCGCCGTAGGCGAACTCCCTCGACTCTTTGCTATGAACGATCTGCTCCCCGGGACCCGGATTGATCAGCGTCCGGGCGAGGATGCCCGGCTTGCCGCCGAAGAGTCCGTAGGGCGGGAACTTCTGCCGCTCCGACAGGTTGGTCAGCTTGCCGTCGTCGGCCAGGAAGCGCATGTCCCGCCGGATCCCACAGCCGCCCCGAAACGTCCCCGGTCCGGCGGAGTCGCGGATCAGCTCGAAGCGTTCCACGACGATCGGCTGATTGGCCTCCTGCGCCTCGACCGGAATGTTCGACGCATTGAACGCCGACGACATGGCCTCGCAGCCGTCCTTCGTCGCGCGACCGCCCGTGCCCGACAGCACCAGCTCGTAGGCGACGAAGCTTCGATTTCGCGCGCGGTCCAGGCCGCCGAACGTCGGGTTGGCGAAGTGCGACGAGGCGGCCGCCACGCGCTCGGGAAGCGCAGGCGCCAGCGCCCCCAGCACCGCCTCGAACGTCCGGTAACAGATGATCGCTCGCGGACCACCGCCCGCCGGTGGCCGCGGGTTGAGGAACGAGCCCTCGGGCGCGCTCACGGTGATCGGCCTGAGCGCGCCTTCGTTCATCGGGCCGAAGGGATCGGCGAGACACTTGACGGCGGCATACGAGTACGAGCGCGTGTAGTTGATGTACGAGTTCATCCCCGAGGCCGTCTGCGGGCTCGACCCGGCGTAATCGATGGTCATCCGATCGCCGTCCACCGACACGGTGACGGCCACGCGCAGCGGATCGGTCCCGGGGCCATAGTCGTCGAAGAAGTCCTCGAAGCGGTACACGCCGGACGGCACCTGACGGATCGCGGTGCGCATGCTCGCCTCGGTGCGCGCGATGATCTCGTCCATGGCCGCGCCGACGACGTCTCGACCGTAGCGCTCGACCAGCTCGACGAGCCGCAGCTCGCCGACGCGCAGGGCGCTTCGCTGAGCCCTCAGGTCGCCCAGTACCTTGTCGGGCGTGCGCGTGTTGGCGGCGATGATACCGACGACCGCCTCGTCCTCCTCGTACTCGCGCCAGACCTTGGTGGGTGGGATGCGCAGTCCTTCCTGGAAGTAATCGAAGATCCCGACGACACCCTGACTGCCCGGACGCTGGCCGCCGACGTCGGTGTGATGCAGGATGTTGACGGCGAAGCCGATCAACGCGCCGTCGTGAAAGGCCGGCTGCGTGATGAAGAAATCCGGGAAGTGACCCGACCCGAGCAGCGGATCGTTGAGCAGGATCGCGTCACCGGGGCGCAGGCTCTCCACCGGGTGCGCGGCCAGCGCATTCTTCACCGCGAACGACATGGCGCCCATGTGACCGGGCGAGTACGGGCCCTGAGCCACCATGCGCCCCGCCGGATCGAACACCGCCACCGAGAAGTCCTGGCCCTCGCGCGCCTGCTCGGAATAGGCCGTCTTGTGAACGGTGGTGCCGATCTCGACGGCGATCGACTGGAGCGCGCCCCAGATGACGCCGAGCGTGATGGGATCAGGCGCGCTCACGGTCTCACACTCACGATGAGGCTGGCGTAGTCATCCACCGTCGCCGTCACGCCCGGGGGCAACACCGTCGTGGACTCCCGCTCCTCCACGATGGCCGGGCCGCGGAGGCAATGGCCGGGCGCGAGCCGATAGCGATCGTATACGGGCGTGTCGATCCAGCCGTCGGTCTCGGGAAACCACGCTCGGCGGCCCGGTTTCCGTGCGCTCGACTCTCCGGCTTCCTCGCCGGTGTGCCGGGCTCGCCCGGTTTCCGAGGCACGGCGAAGCCGAACGGGGCTCGTCTGGCCCGTGGCCGACAGTTTCCACGTCACGATCTCGATGGGCTCGGACGGATTCGCGTAGCCGTACCGCGCGGCATAGATCTCGTCGAACGACCGCCGCACGTCGGCGAGCGCTGCGGCGTCGAGCGCGCCCGCCGGCACCGGCACCGTCAGCTCGTAGCCCTGCCCCACGTAACGGGCGTCGGCCGAGCGCGCGATGACGACGTCACCTTCTACGACGGACTCGCGCACGACCTCGGCGGCCTGTCGTGTCATGTCGTCGTACATGGCGCTCACGAACGCGACGTCGACGGCGTCGACGCGGCGGACGTAGGTTCGCGCGACGTCGAAGCGGACCTCGGCGGCGAGCAGACCGATGGCGGCGGTGACGCCGGCGGCCGCGGGCAAGATCACCCGTGGGATGCCGAGCGCCTGGGCCAGACGGCAGCCGTGCACGGGGCCGGAGCCGCCGAAGGCGACGAGCGTGAGCGCCCGCGGATCGCGTCCGCGCTCGATCGAGACCACGCGCGTGGCCAGCTCCATGTTCGTGGTCACGATCTGGTGAATGCCCCAGGCCGCCTCTTCGAGCGACAGGCCCAGCGGACGCGCGACGCGGTCGGTGATGGCGCGCGCGGCGCCGACGCCGTCGAGCGTCATCGTGCCGCCGGCAAAATAGTCGGCATTGAGATAGCCGAGGGCGAGGTTGGCGTCGGTCACCGTCGGCTCGAGGCCGCCACGGCCGTAGCAGACCGGGCCGGGCATGGAGGACGCGCTCTCGGGGCCGACCGCGATGACCCCGAGACTGGCGCGAGCGATCGAGCCCCCGCCTGCGCCGATCTCGACCAGATCGATCGCCTGGATGTTCATCGGCAACCCGCTGCCCGGCGCGTTGTTCACGCGATGGAGCTCGAAGGCGGTCGTCGTTCCGGGTCGCCCGTTCTCGACGAGGGCCAGCTTGGCCGTCGTGCCACCCATGTCGAACGCGATGAGGTCGCGATGACCGGTGAGCTCGCCGTAGGCGGCGGCCATCAACGCGCCGGCCGCTGGCCCCGACTCGATCATGCGCACGGGATAGCGCTCCATGGCCTCGGCGGTCGCGATACCCCCCGACGACTGCATGACGAACAGCCGCCCTCGATACCCGCGCTCCTTCAGCGCCGCGCCGAGCCCCCGCAGGTACTCGCGCAGCGCGGTCATCACGTACGCGTTCACCACGGTCGTCGAGGTGCGCTCGTACTCGCGAAACGTCGGCGAGACTTCGTGGGAGAGTGTCACCTGCATCCCGGGCGCCTCGTCGGCCGCCAGCTCGGCCACCCGCTTTTCGTGAACGGGATTGCGGTAGGCGTGCAAGAAACAGACAGCCAGCGTGCTCACGCCGCGCGCGGCCAGCTCGCGGACGGCGCGCCGCGCGTCGTCCTCATCGAGCGGGGTGCGGACGGACCCGTCGGCCAGGACGCGCTCGGTCACCTCGCCGATGAGCCGGCGTGGAATCAACGGCGCCGGCTTCTCGATCTGGAGGTCGTAGACCTGATAGCGTTTCTCGCGTCCGATGATGAGCACGTCACGGAAGCCGCGCGTGGTGAGCAATCCCACGCCGCGGGCCTTGCGCTCGATGACGATGTTGGAGCCGAGCGTGGTGCCGTGAACGACCTGGGCGACTTCGTCCCACCCGACGGCGGCCATCAGCTGGTCGAGGCCGGCCAGGCAGGCAGCGGAAGGATCGGGATACGTCGTCAGCCGCTTGGCGGTCGTCAGCTCGCCGGTCGGTGACTGGAGCACGAAGTCGGTGAACGTACCGCCGACGTCGAATCCAACCCGGTACGGCATCCGCCCTCAGCTCCGGCGTTCCGCCCGGGACAGCACCATGCGATAGGGGTAACGCCGGCTGGTCTGATAGGTCTGGGCGTGCTCGACGGGCTCACCGCTCAACGCGAAGTAGGTGCGCTCGAAGAGCAACAGCGGTGTGCGCGGCCGGATCTGGAGCAACTCGGCCACGTGGCGCGGCGCCAGCGTCGCCTCCGTGACCTGCTCCATGAACTTGATCGAGGTGGCGAAGTGGCGCTCGATGGCGCCGATCATCGACGTCTTCGAGAGGTCCTCATCGCTCAAGGCACGACCGATCGCTTCGGGGACGTACGCCGTCACGTGCTGGAACGGGCCGTTGTCGGCGTGACGGACGCCAACGACGCGAAACGCCGTGGACCCTGGCGGGAGCCTCAGGGCTTGCGCGATGTTGGCCGGAACGGGGACGACCTCGCGGCTCAGCAGCTTGAACCAGGTCTCTTCGCCCATCGCCACCATGTCGCCGACCGATCCGATCACACGCAGCTTGCGGTCCCCCCCGCCCGGCGTCGGGGTCGAGAACGTGCCCCGGCCGGCGTGGCGGTAGAGCAACCCCTCCTGCACGAGGACGTCGAGAGCCTGTCGGATCGTCGGGCGGCTCACCTGGTAGGTGGCGCAGAGCTGGTGCTCGGAAGGGATCCGCTCTCCTTCACCGCGGAGATCGCGACGGAGAGCGTCGGCGATCTGAAGATAGCGGGGCACGCCTGGACGATATTCCACGGGTGGCCTCCGGCTGAAAATTGTCTAGACAAATACCACTGCCGCTCGACCGCGTCAATTCCACGTCGTCGAGGGTTCACGACGGAGCGCCGGAGCACGTGAGCGATGGCGCGCGACTCAGCTGCGGCGGCCGCGATTCCCTTCGGGCGCCGAGAAGTCCTTCGCCCGCATCCGCTTGACGAGATCGTCGTACGAGGAGGTCTGGATGATCTTGTTGAACTGCGTGCGGTAGTTGGCGACCAGGCTCACACCTTCGATGATGACGTCGTAGACGCGCCAGCCGTCCATCTCGCGCAGCAACCGGTAGTCCACCGGCACCTCGTTACCTTGCTTGGTGACGATGCGCGTCTTCACCGTGGCCTGGTCGCCGTCCACGGTCTCGCCCACGTACGTGATCTTCTCACCCTGGTAGAGGTCGATCTTGCCGACATACGCCGCCTCGAGGAGATCGCTGAAGAGCCTGACGAACTTCTCGCGCTCGGTCGGCGTACGTTGCTGCCAGTGCGGCCCCAGCGCGCGCTTGGCCGTCTCCTCGAAGTCGAAGAGACGGTTGGCCGCCTGGCGGACCGCTGTCCGTCGCGCGGGCCCATCGGGTTGGCTCTGCACGATCTTGAGCACTTCGTCCACGCTGCGTCGGACCTGATCGGTGGGCTCGCCGGCTACGGCGGTCCCGGCGGTGACAAGGGCGAGGATGGCGGTCAGAGTGAGGGCGCGCAGAGTGTTCATGGACGCGGAATGGAGCAACCAGGGTGCCAGCGACCTGGTTAGCGTGGCAACCTTCGCGCGTCCGAACGCGTGATCACCTGGACGTGACCGCGGTCACTCACGAACGCCGTCAGGAGCCAGCTCACCACGCTGACGATGAGAGCGCCGAACACCGCCGCCCAGAATCCCGACACGACGAAGCCGCGTACGAGCTGAGCGGTGAGCCAAAGACAGAGGCCGTTGAGGACGAAGAGGAAGAGGCCGAGCGTGAGCAGCGTCACCGGCAGGGTGAGCACGACGAGAATCGGCCGGACGATCGCATTGATGAGTCCCAGGACGAGTCCCGCCCCGAGCGCGGGCAGCACTCCACTGATGGTGAGGCCGGGCACGACGGTCGCCGCAAAGTAAATCGCGACGGTGTTGATCAGAACCCTGAGGAGAAAACCCACGCGCTCATAATCGCACAGGGGAAGTGAAGAAGACGGCTCGGGGGCGGGCACCGGTGTCCCGACCCCCGAGCGCTCGTCGCTTTTGCGGTATGCGCAGACTTAGCTGCGCGTCCCGGTGTGCACCGGGATCTTGGTGTTACGGTGTTTCTACAACCGCGCGCTGCCGGATCACTCCTTGGACAGCGCGCCCGACCGGCCCGGTGGTGTCTCCATCATGACCTCCGCTCCGGTTTCGACCACGACGGAAAGTTGGCGCCTTCGTCTTCCGTCACCTCCATCAATACGCCCGCGATCAGACGCAGTCAATAGCCAACCATCGGACGCGAGAAACGTCTGGCCAGCTACCGCGTGAGCACCATCCACGTCCCGATGCCGATGAACGCGAGGCCGGCGAGGAGCTGAAGCTGCGCCGGCGCGACGCAGCGCTCGATCCGTGATCCAATCAGCACCGCGAGGGCGCTCGAGAGGATCAGTGCGGCCGCTGCGGCAACGAACACACCGAGCGGGCTGGCACCCGGGCTCGCCGCATAGGTGAGTGTGGCAAGCTGAGTCTTGTCCCCGAGCTCCGCCATGAAGACGCTGGCGAACACCGCGAGGTAGATTTTCATGCGATCGTTTATAGCAGGGAGGAGGGCGACCATGGCACATGAGGAACACGACGTCGAGGCCCCGGCGGTCACCATCAGGCAGGGCATCGCCCGCCGCGTGACCGCGCAGGACGTTGCGATCCGACAGGGCGGCGCGCTACAGATCACAGGCGGCACGGTGCGGTTGAGCCAGGGCGGTATCGGGATCGCCATGGCGGAGAAAGCCACGCTCGAACAGGCGGCGGCCCAGGCGGTGCTCGCACGGGACACGGCGGTGTTGGATCAGGCAGCGGCGGGCGTCGTCCTGGCGCGGCAGGCCCAGGTCCGTCAGAGCGCGATTGGCATCCTCGTCGCCAACGAGGTGAAAGGCGACGGCCTGCGAGTCCTGATCAGCGTGCGCTCGGCGTTCGCGTTCGGTGCCGGCCTCGGCTTCGCCGCGGCCTTGCTTCGACTGCTACGCCGGCGCTGATGCGACGCCGGCACTCGGGCCCGATTGGTCGGAGAACAACCGGACGACGGCCATCCGCGAGCGCAGGGTCTGCGCCGACGCCTCGAGTCCCACGAGCGACCGGGTCACTCGGATGAGCTGGAGGGCCGTGGCTCCGAGGAGCCCGGCTGAGAACATGAGCACAAAGGCCAGCGTCACGTGCATAGATGGCATGGTTGATCCCCCACCCAGCGGTCATCGGCGGCGGCAGGCTTCCGGAGGCGGCACCGCCGGCGCCTGCTAGAATCCGGCGCAGGTGACCCCACTCAGAGACGTCCTGACGAAGCAGGTCTCCTCGGCTTTCGCGGCGGCGGGATATGACCCCGCGCTGGGTGAGGTCGTGTCGTCGCAGCGGCCTGATCTGGGGCAGTTCCAGTGCAGTGGCGTGCTGGCGACGGCCAAGAAGCACCGGCGTGCGCCCCAGGCGATCGCCGACGACGTGATCGCTCGGCTCCAGCCGAGTGACCTGTTCTCCAACGTCTCCTTCGCGCCGCCCGGCTTCATCAACCTCACCGTGAGGGACGAGTTCCTGACGTCGTTCCTCGAGCAGGTCGGGCGCGACGAGCGCCTCGGTTGCCCACTGATTCCGGAACCGGGCACGGTGGTCCTCGACTTCGGCGGGCCGAACATCGCCAAGGCCATGCACGTCGGGCACCTGCGCTCGACGATCATCGGGGATTCGCTCCAGCGCCTGTTCCGGTTCGCCGGACACAAGGTCGTCAGCGACATCCATCTCGGCGACTGGGGCACGCCGATGGGCATGCTCATCGCGGAGCTCCAGCACCGCCGGGGAATCACCACGCTCGACGACGCCACCGCCGCGCGGGCGGCCGCGACGCTCTCGGTGCACGACCTGGAGGAGATGTACCTGGCCGCCGCGGCGCAGACCCGGTCCAGCGACGAGAGCCTGCGCGAGGCGCTGCAAGCCACCGTCGGGTTGCAGCAGAATCAGCCGGGGTATCGCGAGCTGTGGCGTCAGCTCGTGGCCGTCTCGGTGGCCGCGTTGCGCGAGGACTTCGAGACGCTCGGTGTGAGCTTCGACCTCTGGCTGGGCGAGAGCCACTTCAGCGACCGGATCCCAGGACTGGTCGAGCGTCTGCTGGCCCAGCAGCACGCCATCCTGAGCGAGGGCGCCGTCGTGATCCCGGTGGCCGAACCTGGAGACCAGCAGGAGATGCCGCCCCTCATCCTCGTCAAGTCGGATGGCGGCTACACCTACGCCACCACGGACCTCGCCGCGGTCGACGAGCGCGCCAGCGATCTGCGCGCAGATGCCATCCTCTACGTCGTCGACAAGCGCCAGGGCCTGCACTTCACCCAGGTCTTCCGCGCCGCGCGCAAGACGGGCCTGGCCCGCAACGCCCGGCTCGAGCACCTCGCGTTCGGGACGATGAATGGTCCCGACGGCAAGCCCTTCAAGACGCGCGCGGGCGGCGTGATGAAGCTGAAGGACCTGATCGAGATGGTCACGGAGTCGGCGCTCCAGCGGATGCAGGACTCGGACATCGCGACGGCCTTCTCCCAGGCGGAGCGACGGCGGCTGGCCCGCCAGGTCGGACTGGCCGCGTTGAAATTCGGCGATCTCTCCAACGTTCGCACGTCGGACTACGTCTTCGACCTCGACCGTTTCCTGCGCTTCGAGGGGCGCACCGGGCCGTACTTGCAGTACGCCGCCGTGCGGATCAAGTCGATCTTTCGGAAGGCGGAGATCTCCGACGAGGACGCGGGTGGATCATTGATCGCCCCGCAGACGGCCGGTGAGCGCGACCTCATGCTGGCGCTCACGAGCCTCGGGGATGCCGTGCGTCAGGCCTATGAGCGGCGGGCGCCGAACGTCCTCTGCGACTTCGCCTACAACCTGGCCCAGCTCTACAGCCACTTCTATCACGAGTGCCACATCCTGAGTGAAAGCGACCCCGGGCGGCGCGCCTCCTGGCTGCGACTGTCCCAGATCACGCTCCGCCAGCTCGCGCTCCTGCTCGGTCTCCTCGGCATCGAAGTCCCCGATCGCATGTAACGGCGCGGCTGGCGCCGCGGTCAGCAGGTAAAATCGATGGCATGACATCGAAGGCTCTCCGCCGGTCTCTTGCCCACGCCCTCGTCCTTCTCACCGTCACTGCGGTCTTCGCCGCCGATCCGACGCTGCCGCCGGCGACCTGGTTCCTCGAGCAGGTCAAGGCGCTCTCGGCGCCCGAGATGGACGGTCGCGGCTCGGGAACGCCGGGCGCCGAGCGCGCCGGGCAATACATCGCACGCGTCTTCACCGAAGCTGGGCTCAAGCCAGGCGGCGACAACGGAACGTTCTTCCAGTCGTTCCCCGTCTCGACCGGCATCACGCTGGGCAATGGTAACGCGCTCGCGATCGTCGCGCCGACCACTCGGGACCTGACGCTCGGGAAGGAGTTCCTGCCGCTGGCCGTGTCGGCCGACGGGTCGGCGGAAGGCGACGTGATCTTCGTCGGGTACGGCATCACCGCTCGCGACCTCAACTACGACGACTACGCGGACCTCGACGTCCGCGACAAGATCGTGCTGGCCATGACGGGCGAGCCGCGCTCCAACGACGCGAGCAGTCCGTTCAGACGGCCGGAGGCGTACCACTACTCCGAGCGCAGCCACAAGATCATCAACGCCCGCGAGCACGGTGCCCGAGCGATCCTGCTCGTCGCGCACCCAGAAGCGCCGCGGCAATCACTGCCTTCGCTCCGTGGCATCGCCCAGCCATGGAACATCCTGGCCAGCTCCCTCACCGGCCGAGTCGCCGACACGCTGCTGGCGCCCAGCGGACGGCGCCTCGCCGCCCTGGCCGCCGAGATCGACAAGAAGCTGGCGCCCCAATCGTCGACGCTGCCGGGCGTCCGCGTGCGCCTGACCGTCAGCCTCAAGCGCGAGCGCGGCACCGCGGCCAACGTCGTGGGCATCCTGCCCGGCACGGACGAAAAGTTGCGCGACGAAGCCATCGTGATCGGCGCGCACTACGACCACCTCGGCCGCGGAGGCGAAGGCTCACTGGCTCCCGACCAGGTCGGGACCATGCATCCCGGGGCCGACGACAATGCGTCGGGCACGGCCGCCGTGCTGGGCCTGGCCCGTGCGTTCGCTGCGGCGGGAGGCGCACCGCGCACCCTGGTCTTCGTGACCTTCGCCGGCGAGGAGATGGGACTGCTTGGCTCGGCCCATTACGTACGCCATCCCGCGCTGCCGCTCGACCGGACCGTCCTCATGGTCAACCTCGACATGGTCGGCCGCCTCCGCAACGATAAGGTCTTCGTGGGCGGCGCCGACAGCGCCAAGGAGCTGCGCCAGGTCCTCGACGATGCGGCGCGCGGACTGGGTCTGACGCTCCAGCTCCGTGGCGATCCCTTCTCGCCGTCCGATCACACGTCCTTCTACGCGGCGGGCCGGCCCGTGCTCTTCCTGTTCACGGGAGCGCACGGCGACTATCACCGGCCGACCGACACCTGGGAGAAGATCAACGCGCCCGGGCTCGCCAGCGTGGCGACACTGGCCATGCGCGTGGTGTCGGCGGTGGCGCGCGAGGCGACGCCGCCGGCGTACGTGAGGATTGAGGCGCCGGTGCGCGGCCAGGGGGGCGGATACGGCCCCTTCTTCGGGGTCATTCCCGACTTCGGCGACGCCGACCGACCGGGCGTGAAGATCACCGGCGTGCGTGCCGGGAGCCCGGCTGAGAAGGCAGGCGTCCGCGCGGGTGACATCATCGTGAAATTCGCCGGCGTGGACGTGAAGACGCTGGAGGACCTGACCTTCGCGCTGCGCGGCCATCGCGCAGGCGACCGCGTGGACGTGGTCGTGGAGCGGGACGGGAAAGAACACCAGGTCTCCGCCGTTCTCGAGAACCGGCGCTGACGACGGCCGCGCTCGGTCGCGCGCTCGTTCTTCGACGAGCTGTTCGACCTCTCGCTCTACCGTCTTCGGTGACCTACGTGATCGGCGTGCTCGCCAAGACGGTCTTCGGGGTCGCCGTGGCCTGAGGGGCGATCGTCTGAGGAGAGATCGGCTGAGGTCTAGAACTTGACGCGGACGCCGTACGTGAGATCGAAGCCGCTGACGTCGGTCGCGCTTCGTCCCAGCGGCAAGAGCCGCTCGGCGCCGCCCCGGGTGACGTGGTATTCGCCGTAGAGCGTCGAGTTGGGATCGAGGCTCCAGTTCACGCCGGCGCCAGCCCGGACACCGAGGCCGTAGGTCGTGTCTGCGTGAGGATCGAGGGTCCTCGTGATGTGATCGGGGTCGGTCATGACGAAGGTCGGCCCGAGCAGAAAGTACGGCTGGAACGCCGACAGATCGCCGAGCGTCGCCGGCGACGGCCAGCGCATGCGAAGGTCGAAGCCGACCGATGTGCTCGGCTCGAGCAGACGATAGGGCCCGACGTTGACGCCCATGTCGACGAGGCCTCCGCCGAAGCGGAACGAAGGAAGCTCGTCCGGGCGCGGTTGAGCGTGCACGAACGTGGTCGTGGCGACGATGAGCACCATCGCCACCATCACAGCCGCGGATCGCGTCCTAGTGATCACGTACTAGAGGATAGCAGGTCTCACTGACGATTTTCGTCATGGCGCGACGACGGCGGGGCACGCGCCAGCCCGTCCAGTCGGGGCGCTTCAGGCCGAAGTCCTCGATCTTCCAGAATCGAGACCCTTGGCACCCGCTGTGCAAAATCCTGCCCGCATGACGCCTCTCAGCGCACCCAAGGTCGTGGTCGTGATGCCAGCCTATAACGCGGGCCGGACGCTTCGTATGACGTACGAAGAGCTGCCTAAGGACACCGTGAGCGCGGTCATCCTCGTCGACGACGGCTCGACCGACGAGACGCTCGACATCGCGCGCGAGCTCGGGCTCGAGATCTTCGTCCACAACCGGAATTACGGCTATGGCGCGAACCAGAAGACGTGCTATGCGGAGGCGCTTCGCGCCGGCGCCGACGTCGTCGTGATGGTGCACCCCGACTATCAGTACGATCCCCGCCTGGTGCCGCAGATCATCGAGCCCATCGTGCAGGGCCGCGCCGACGTCGTCCTGGGCTCGCGGCTCAAGAATGGCTCCGCGCTGGCCCAGGGCATGCCGTGGTGGAAGTACGTGTCGAACCGCTTCCTGACCTGGGTCGAGAATACGGCGTTCGGTCTTCGCCTTTCCGAGTACCACACCGGGTACCGCGCCTTCCGGCGCGAGGTGCTGGAGACGGTGAACTTCCGGATGAACTCGGACGGCTTCATCTTCGATCAAGAGATCGTGGCGCAGGTCGTCGCCTCCGGCTTCCGGATCGGCGAGATCGCGGTGCCCACGCGCTACTTCCCAGAGGCGTCGTCGGCGAGCTTCACGGCGTCGGCCGTGTACGGGCTGAAGATTCTGGGACTCATCGGCCGCTACCTGCTGCACATGCGGGGCTTCGTCCGCTCGCTGGGGTTCGAGAGCCTGCGCGCGCGCTACACCCAGCTTCCGACGGCGCGCACACACGCCGCGTAATTATCAGGCGCTTGATTATTAACTTGGGGGGACCCGTTCCGCTTCCCCCCAAACCCCCCTCGTTCACGGTGCGCCTGACCTAGTACTTATAAAACCCCTGGCCTGACTTCCGCCCCAGGTGCCCCGCCATCACCATCCGCTTGAGGAGCGGCGGCGGCGCGTAACGCGCCTCACGGAACTCGTCGAACATGACCTCGGCAACGTACATCGCGGTGTCGAGGCCCACCAGATCGAGCAGCGTGAAGGGCCCCATCGGATACCCGCAGCCGAGCTTCATCGCCTGGTCGATGTCCTCGAGCGTGGCGAGGCCGCCCTCGTACACGCGGATGGCGTCGAGGAGATACGGCACGAGAAGGCGATTCACGATGAAGGCGGTCGCGTCCTTGGTCTGCACCGGGGTCTTGCCGACTGCCCTCACCCAGTCCGTCGCGGCCCTCGCCGCCCCTTCGTCGGTGAGGATCGTTCGCACGACCTCCACCAGCTTCATGAGCGGCACCGGGTTGAAGAAGTGAAGGCCGAGCACCTGCCCGGGCCGCCGCGTCGCCGCCGCCATCGCGGTCACGTTGCACGATGAGGTATTCGAGGCGAGGATCGCGCCGGGCGGACAGATTCGGTCCAGCTTGGCGAACGTCTCGTTCTTGAGTGGCTGGTTCTCGGTGATCGCCTCGACAACGAGATCGCAATCCTTGAGGTCCTCGAGCCTCGTCGTCCCCACGACGCGAGCGAGCACGTCGTCCTTGGCCTTCGCCTCCATCTTGCCGCGCGACACCAGGCCTTCGAGCATCTTCCGCATGTTGCCGAGGCCGCGCTGGAGCAGCTCGTCGTTGGCCTCGACCACCGTGGTGACGAAGCCGGCCTGGGCCGACACCTGGGCGATGCCGGATCCCATGAGCCCGCAGCCGAGAACACCAACCTTGGTGATGGGCATTGGTCCTCCGAGCTGACGAGGCGGACGCGGGCTAGTTGCGGAGACGACGGCCCGGCAATGGCGGCGCCTCGTAGTGCGCCGTCCCTGGCGGGCACGGGTTCTTCACGGTCACGCTGACGTTGCCGTAGCGAACACTGCCGTCCGGCTGCACGACGCCGCCCCGCTCAAGCGGCGGCGGACCGCTTCCCTTCAAAGCCTCATCGAAGGCAGCCTCGCGACGCTCGACCGGAGCGCTCATGATGCTCAGAAAGAGGGAGGCGTTGATCGGTGTCTTGGCCTCATCGGCCCCGGCGGGGCTGACGAGGCCCAGCGCGCCGAGCGCGCCAAGTACGGCGGCCAGTCGAAGACGGCTGATCTGAGCCACGAGCCCTATTCTAGTCATAGACGATCAGAGAGTGTAGCGGATAGTTCTTGAGCTTGTCCTGACCGTGCAGGAACGCCAGCTCGATCAGGAACGCGACCCCGACGACCTGGCCGCCGACCTGCTCGACGAGTCGCAGCGCCGCCGCCATGGTCCCGCCGGTCGCCAGCAGATCGTCGACGGCGAGCACGCGTTGACCCGGTTGGATGGCATCTTCGTGCATGGCCAGGGCGTCGCGGCCGTACTCGAGCTCGTATTCCACCTCGATGGTCTTCCCGGGTAGCTTCCCGAGCTTGCGCACGGGCACGAACCCCGCACGGAGCTGATGCGCCAGCGCGCCGGCGAAGATGAATCCCCGTGACTCGATGCCGACGACGATCTCGATCTTCTCCTGCTGATAGCGCTCGGCCAGGAGGTCGACGACGTACCGAAAGGCAGGCCCGTCCTTGAGCAGGGTGGTGATGTCCTTGAAGAGGATGCCCGCCGTGGGAAAGTTCTTGATGTCGCGGATCTTGGCTCGGAGACTGGCTAGCTCCATCGCGGGCCGTATATTACCGGCCTTGCCAGGGGTGCACAAGGACGGTGGTGCGCAGGCTGACACGGGATGGGTGTCCACATGTCAGCGCAACAACACTCGACCGCCGTGAACAGCCCGGGAAATCGCGTATTTTCGTATGGCACTCCCCTTGCTCCCGCCAGTGGGCCCATTTTAATGGAACAGACAATCGGTACGAACAAGCTGGCACCCGTCAAGATGGTCAACTTCATCGCGGGTCTGCTGATCGATCTGCCCTCCCGAAGCAAGGTCCTCTCGGTCGAAGTCGACGCCGAGACCTACCGGGTCACGGTCGCGTCGGCAAACGGCGGCGTGAGCCTTCACCACCTCTCGGCGTGGGATGTGAGTCGAAGCATGCGCGGTGATCCCACGGCCCTCGCAACGCTTCGCGCCGACCTTGGCCGTCACGCGATGGCGGTATAGGAAGCCGTGTGCTGAGCCGCGAGGACGCTCAGCGATTTCTGCTCGGGGCGCTGGGAGAGTTCGCTCCCGATTGGGAGCCCGTGAGCGATGTGACCGAGGTGACGGCCCAGGACCCCAACGCGTGGCTTTCCGGCGTCGGCACCTTCGGCGTCATCCTGCGCCACCGGACCACGCAAGCGATGAAAGTGCTCGGGCGGCGCACCGGCCCCCAGCCGGCAGGCTACCATCGCGGCATCTCCCACCTGGTGCTCCAGGCCTACAGCGACCGCAACACTGACCCTGTGCGGCGTTATCTGGAAGAGGTCGGAATGGGCAAGGCCTCGAACGGTCGTAAGCCCGCCTTCCGCGCCGGCTAGTTTCGCCGAAGTAGCTTCAGCCTCCTCGTAAGCCCCCCCTCCCGGCCTGCACGACCTTGCCATGTATGCAGGTGGCGCTGGTCCAGCGTTTTGCAGATCCTGCGATCGAAGATCCGACATTTCCATTACTTACAGCCCGGCACGAGGCTTGAGTAATACCGACACCGAGGAAGGAGGTGTCAGCATGGTCAAGAAAATCACGTTCATGACCCTGATCTCGCTTCTCGCGATCGCTCCACAGGCCTTCGCGTTTAGCGGCGGCGGCAAGGGTGGTAATGGCCCCGTCTCGGGCACGT